>Ga0116171_10000049_pt1 | contig 112148 bp, 100 predicted proteins | sample AD_JPNHW2_MetaG_FD_89798 | JGI IMG/M metagenome (GOLD analysis project Ga0116171, IMG submission 89798) | Active sludge microbial communities of municipal wastewater-treating anaerobic digesters from Japan - AD_JPNHW2_MetaG | ecosystem: Engineered > Bioreactor > Anaerobic > Digestate | place...
GACGCCGTCTTTAATTAAAGACGGCGTCAAATATTTTATTTCAGCATTTCTTTTACAGCGGCTTCCAACTGCGGATCTTTACCGTTAAGGAAATCATTATAAGGAAGCTCCACTTGGATATCCGGATTAACCTGTTTATTCTCAGTTATTTTACCATCAGTACCCATAGAACCTATCATAGGAATTCCAAATATTATTGTAGGATCAATTTGTGTCTCCCACCAAACGGCAGTACCTGTTCCGGCTACCGGCATTCCAACCAGCTTGCCCGTCTTATTCTGCTGATATATAAATGGAAACATGAATGCATCGCTATAGTTGCTCTCGCTCATCAAAACAATGCTCGGCTTAATCCAGCGTCCGATAGGTTCGCCATCCTTAAGGACATTACCCTGCGGAGCATATTTCATATAAAGGTGACCGCTCAGGAATGTGTTCAAATCATCATGAAGCCAGCCGCCGCCATTGAATCTTGTATCAACTATAAGAGCCTGTTTATCAATATTTTTACCAAGAGCATTTTCATAAACCTCTCTGAAGCTCTCATCATCCATTCCCTCAACGTGAACATAACCAACCTTGCCGTTGCTCAAAGAATCCACCATGTTCTCCATAGTTTTTATCCACCTCTTATATAGAAGATAATTCTCTTTGCCCACACTTACAGGACGTATTTTCTGTTCAAATTCTCCGCTGCCGGATTTAACTGTAAGCAAGCTATTTACATCAGCCAAATTCAGAAGATATTTATTCCAGTTTTCACCCGCGTTAATTTCAACTCCATTAATTGCAGTGATAACATCACCCGCTTTAACCTTATTCTCCGCCCTATCAGAAATTCCGCCGGGAATAATTGCACTCACCTTAATGCCCGGACCGGTATAAGTCTCATCAAATAAGAATCCCAGAGAAGCCGTGCGGTCTGCATTTGAAGGAGCGGAAGCATAGTATCTTCCTCCTGTATGAGAAGCATTAAGCTCTCCCAGCAATTCGCTCAAAAGTGCCTGGAAATCATAGTTGTTATTGATATATGGCAAGAACTTTGCGTACTCGTCGTGATACATTTTCCAGTCTATTCCATGAATCTTAGGATCATAGAATTTCTTCACAACCTGAGCCCATGCATGATCATAAATATATGCTCTCTCGCCTGCTTTGTTCAACTCCATTTTTGCATTTAATGCAATAGGCTTCACCTCTCCGCTCTTTGCATCTATGGACATCAAACTTCCTCCGCTTACAGTAAACAAAGTGGCATCATCATCGCTAATCCCAAGTCCGTCTGCGCCGCCGGAAAGTTTTGCAAGAACCTTTGTTTCCTTTTCTCTTGGGTCAGACACCCACAATTCGCTCCCTTTCTGCGCATTAGCCAAATAATAAATTTTGCTTGCATCCTTGTTAAATGCATAACCTCTCAAAGAACTTGCATTGCTTGTAAGCCTTACCTTTCTCTCTTCTATATTATTCCAGTCAAATGTGATATCATTAACCTTAGTGGAATCTGAGCTTGCAGCTTTTCCATCTTTTTTAGCTTTTGAGCCTTTATCTTTTTTATTCCCGACAGCCTTGTCCCCATCTTTTTTTCCTGCCTTATCAGCTTTTTCAGCCTTCTCTTTCTCCTGTAGCAGTTCATAATCCTCCTTGCTCAACATATATCTGTCGTAAGTCTTCTGGTCAAAGAATATTCCGTAAACATCAGGCTCATCTGCACCAGATCCCGCCAAAGATTTATTGCCTGCACGGGTTGAAAGATAAACCATCATTTCACCTTTTAGAGCCCAATCCGCATTAAATTCTCCAAAACCGCTGTTGACAGGATATTTAATTTCACCTGTCCCGTCAGCTTTAACAAGAGCTGTATTACGAGCAGCCATTCTATCCTTAGAATCGTCTACAAGCAGCCACTTGCTATCCGGACTCCATTTAAAACCCCAGTCTCCGTCTGCATAAGAATAGTTATGTCCCTCAGGCAAAACAGTTACAGTTTTTTCACTTGCCAAATCTATGACTTTAAGCACATTACGCTCACATATGTAAGCCAGCTTCTTATTATCAGGAGAACATAGCGGCTGGAAATTGTCCTTATCGTTCACAACAACAGGCTCTTCATTAAGCAATGTTGACGCATAGAAATATTTTTCAGTAGTATCTTTTAATGAAACTTTGTAAATGCCCCATTTACCGTCTCTTTCAGCGGAGAAGAAAAGATATTTTCCATTGTGAGACCAGCAAATCATTCTCTCCTGCCAAGGAGTATTGGTGATTCTTTTTGTACGGGCATCTTTTACGCCGGAGACAAAAAGCTCACCTCTGTTGATGAATGCAACTTCCTTTCCGTTAGGACTTACCTCAAATTCAGTAACTCCGTTAAGAGGCAACACTACAGATGCCTGATAACCTGCATCATCCGCAACAGCAACCGCAATCTTCTGAGGCTGAGAGCCTTCACGCATTGTATAAATATCTCCTTTCCACACAAAAGCAAGAGTGCCGTTTGCGGAGATGCTCAAGTCTCTTACAGGGAATCCCTTAAAATGAGTCATTTGTATCTCAGTTCCGGAAGACACATTTCTCTTATAAACGTTAAGAGTTCCATCTTGCTCGCTGGTATAATAAATGAAATTGTCATCTGATGCAAAAACGGGAACCAAATCCTCCCCCTTAAAATTTGTCACCTTAGTGTATTGATTATCAGGAATATTATATATCCAGATATCTCTTGTTACAGGAGAAACATGATGCTTTCTATAGTCATCTTCATAACCTTTCCTATCCTGGAAAACTATTTTTGTTCCTGCACAATTATAGTGCGCAATATCCATTCCGGCAGCAGAAACCAATATCGGTCTTCCTCCGCCAACCGGAACAGTATAAATATTTTGAAACAATCTGGAACTAGGAAATCTTACGCTCTTTGCAGGAGCATTTCTAGGACTGCTAAACAAAACAAATTTGTTATCAGCAGTGAAATCCTGCGGATAATCCGCCGCGCTATTGCAAGTCAAACGCATTGGAACTCCGCCATTTGCAGACATCGTATAAACATCAAAATTCCCGGACTTGTCACTAGCAAATGCTATCGTTTTTCCGTCATGAGACCAAACAGGATGAGAGTTATAATCACTTCCCGTGGTAACCGGTGCGGCAACGCCTCCGCTAACATTCACCTTATAGATGTTTCCCATATACCCAAACAGAATGCTCTGCCCGTCGGGAGAAATTGCAGGATAGCGCAACCACCTTGCTTCCGTCTGACCTATGGCCATAGAGGAAGTCATTGCGCATATTAAAAGTACAAAAAAGTATTTTTTCATAAAAGATTATTAGTTTTTCGCTTTACATATTGTCGTAAAATTAGTCAATTTGTTGCAGAAATAAGGTTCAAAGCAACATTTATATGCCAATTTTTACTCCAAACACAAGAGTCCTGGGCAATTGAGGCCCATAAATATATTTTGAATCCCTATACTGCCCCTTATCAAAATCAGTTTGGAAACTGTCAAATATATTTTTAAGACCAATGCTCAGTTTTATCTCCGCAAGTCTCTTAAGCTTGCACGAATAAGAGAATTTAACCCCGCAATCAAAAAAATCTTTAGTTGTCTTTTGACAATCGTTCAAAATATAACCAGCATAATGTTGTACAATCATACTCCCGGTGTATGTTCCGTCAATTGCAATCTCCACACTCTTAACCAGCTGATAATAGGCAGTTATATATCCGTAACTATCCGGAGATCTAAACATCTTTTTTTCCGCTTTTACAGAGGAATCATCGCTCCATGTCTGCGATTGCTTATATCTGCTGTGTTGAAAGGTGTAGCCAAACTGAAATTGCAAAGCGGCGGAGAATGCAACTTTACACTCCGTATTTATTCCGGCAACAGTTGCTCCGCTTCCATTGTTTCTCTCCATCAACAAAGTTCCGGATGCATCTTTTCCAATTTCCCGCAGATAAAAAACATTCTTAAGATTTGTATAGAATCCCTCTGTCATAATCTCGACAGATGCACCTCCTATTTTCTTGTTAAAATCTGCTGAACAACTGATACTGTGAGATTTCTCGGTTTTTAAATTATCTGCATTCTTGACAAAAACGTTATTTCCTCCAATGGCTGAACCGTGCAAATCCTCATCATAAATTTGCGGCGCCCGAAAGCCGGAAGAAAAGCTTGCACGGAAACTAAAAATATCATTTGGGTTGTAGCGTAAATTGATGCGCGGACTGATTATTGGATTGTGTATCTGGCTGTTTTTATCTATTCTTGCACCAATAAGAATGCTCCACTCTTTATTTTTCCACTCATTCTGCAAAAAGGAGCCAAAGCTCCCAATTGTCTGATCTATAATGCGGTCGTATCCCAATATTTCATCATGCAGCTTATCATTGATATACTCAGCCCCCGCGGTGAACTGAGATGGCATAAAGACAATCTTTTCAAAATCATAGGAATACTGCATTCCCGCAACAAAAGTGTTATTATTAGTCCTGCCATAAGCGTTAGTATCTCTCTGAGCACCAGCATAATTATCGCGGCTCACAATCTGCCCCGATGTATAAAGGACAGTATGCCCGCTACCATTGCGGGAAAATAAATCATATTTCACTCCTCCCGTATTGATTTTATGCTGGGCCTGTTCCGCTATATCCGCGCAGTGAGGAGGCAAATTAAATTTATTTCCGCCGCGCCTGAACTCATACAAACTATGATATTCCACCGTCAACTTGCCATAAGCTCCTGTTTTATAATAACTTTTAACTCCAATATTTCTAGAGTCAAGTTTTGTGATTTCAGAAAAATCATCACCATTCGCATCATAAGGATTCCTATTTCTGACAGAACCAAAAACCACAACGCCTGCAGCGTTGTCATCTGAAATAACAGAGGCATTAAAAGACGTTGTGATGTCTTGCGTTTTACATCCGACAAAAGATGTGTTATTCTCAACCGTCGCAGAATTTCTGTCGGGATCTTTTGTAATAATATTTACAATCCCGCCTATTGCATTTGAGCCATAAAGAGCCGAACCGCCTCCGCGTATAACTTCCACTCTTTCAACCATGTTTGCAGGCACCTGCTCTATTCCATAAACGCTTTGCAAGGAATTAAATATGGGCCTGCCATCTATAAGCACCTGAGAATAAGAACCGTCCATGCCATTAATTCTAACCTGCTGATAACCGCAGTTCTGGCAATCTGTTTCCACTCTTAAACCTGGCTGATAATTAAGGGCCTGTGACAGACAGACAGAATTCGTCCGCTCAAAAAACTTTGGAGATATAACATTAACAATAGAGGGAGCCTCTCTCCTATTAGTGGTATTCTTGTTTGCAGAAACGACAATGCTCTCCAGCAGCATATTATCCTCCTCCATTTCAAAATCAGCCTCCGCACTCTCTGCAGAAGAAACATCCATCAGTTTCTCCTGTTTCTTAAAACCTATTCCATAGGCAGTTATGATATATTTGCCCGGTTTGATATTTTTTATCATGTAGTGACCGGTTGCATCTGTGAATGTACCAATCTCGGTCCCCTTTATTGTTATGCTTATCCCCGCAAGCAACTCTTTTGTATTTTTATTTTCTACATGTCCTATTATGTGGACATCTCCGTTGTCGGCAAAACAAAAAACTGAAATTGGCAAAAGTGACATTAATATTAATATCACGCGCAATAAATTACGTTTCATTGAATTATATTAAAATTTTATAATAGAAAAATAACATCCGCATAGAATGCGAATGCACAAATTTTTGCCGCTGACGCGACACATTATTATAAAATTTTAACCGGCGGAGCTCTTAGAGAATAGAAAAAATAAGATTGGTCTATATGATTTTCAACCAGTGAAACAAGCAACTTGGCAGGCGTAAAAATATTTGCGTCAACTTGCGCATCAGAAGTTTTCAAACATACAAAAAAAGACAGGAAAGGAATGAGACAATTTTCATGCAAAGCGTGAATGTGCCTCTCATTTGGGCCAGCGTTGCAAGAAAAAGTATCGTGCTTATGGAAAGCGCTGTCAGCCAGCTTGATTCCCATCGGGGCAAACCAGATGGCAATCAATAATACGGCTATTATACTCCTGAAACCTTTGCGCATTCTTTACACTAAATAATCTGCCGCAAAGGTATAAAATAGACTTAACATTATTCAACAGACAACTTATTTACAATAGGATTACTGTAAATCATTAGGTATAAATCCATCAGCGGCAGCAACTCATCCGGCCACTGCTCAAGTGTTTTATGCATCCTTTCAGAGAAATTTCTGTACTCTTCTTGAGTATATCTGTTGGTGAACTTAAAAGTATTATAAAGCATATCATAAGCTATATAATTGGTATTCCACAACTTATAGCCCTCATATATTCTTCTGTCTATAATGTGCGCAAGCAAGGCAAGCGCATCATTTCTGTCATAATTGTCCAGCTGCTCCAGCTCCTCCAGAGCAATTGGCTTGCAAATTTGAATATGAACCTTTCCTTTTGGCTGCAAAATGCCGGTCAGAATGCTCCTCATATCCTCACCGGGTTCCTTGATATACGGGTGATTATGAGATAAGAACAGCTCCCTTACCTTCATCTTGTCACAAGTTTCCCACTGATATGAAATAGACACTGGAACAATATTCAGCTCATCCAAATTTTTGCTTAATATTTTTCCTCCCGACAGTGAAAACATTTTAAGGATGGTCTGACTTGTTTTGTCATCTCCGTTTTTTGTGCGCCCGTTGCGCTGTGCAATCCACACGGACTGATGTCTTTGGGTGAGCGTATATCTAATATAATCAGAAAGATGCATAGAGCATCTGTAAAAATCTTTTGCATTGCCACTGCGGATTACCTTGAACATCTTGTTGGATTTTCCAATATCGGTAACCAAACCGGGCTGCATAAGATTGTTCCCAAAAGTAATTTCAGAGGTATCAAATCCATTTGAGTACAAAGCTACCTGTAAAAGCGCGGCATCCAATAAAATGTCTCTGTGATTAGAGATGAAAAGGTACCCTTTGTTTTTGTCCAATTTCTCCAGACCCTCACATGTAAAACCGTCTGTTGTCTTATTAGCAATATTGTTTATTGCCGCATCCATCACATTCACTTGGAAATCTCTGACTGATTCAAAGTTATGCAAATCTGCCATTTTTTTTGCACCACCCTCTTTTCCAAAAACATAGTTCATGATTTCTTGGATTTTTTTATCCGCGGCAATGCGACTCATAGCAGCATTAATTTCTGCATCTCTATATGGACGCAAATCATCAAACTTAGTGGATGAATCCACAGGACAACTCTTAATTATCTCTGCCATAATTTTTCCAACCATTTAATAAACATTTTGCTCCATTCTGTCGCATCGGAACCGGCTGCAGGATTAAGTCCAAAACCATGACCACCTGTCTCAAAAATATGCCACTCACAATTCGGCACGTTTGTTTGTTTCAACTTCTCTATAAATGTAACACTATTTTGTATGTCCACGGTCTTATCATCTTTGCACTGCGTAATAAAAACGGGAGCCATACCTGGATACACATGATCCTCAAGAGAATACATGTCCATCTCTTTTTTGTCGCGTTTTGTGGTCCAATTGCACAAATAGCCGGCGCCATGCAAAAAGTTTCTTCTGGATTTTTTATGAGACCAAGGCTTATTCATGCTCACCACAGGATATATCATCCCTGCAAATGCGGGACGATAAAGAGGATTATTTTCAAGCGCCGCACATCCCGCCAAATGTCCCCCCGCAGAAAAACCTATAACCCCAATTTTTGTTGTATCAATATTCCATTTGCCGCAGCGAACACCTGCCTTAATGTAATCAACTGTATGCTTATAATCTTCATAAGCATCAGGATAGTGATTACCATACATCCCTGTACGATAGCGCAATACAAACGCAGCGACTCCATTGCTTCTCATAAATTTTGCAATTTCATGCCCCTCCACATTTATCCCCAGATAGCAATAACTCCCACCGGGAAAAATGATTATTGCGGGGCACTTTAAAGATATCGTTGCCGGATTTGGTTTGTTGTATGAAATAGATTCCGCACTTTTTGGAATATAGACAAACAGTTTGACTCTGTGGGCATTATCTCCAATTTTGGAAGCAGGCCACAATCTCACGCCTCCGTGTTCTAATAAAGAATCATCCGCAAGAGCGAGAGAACTTTTGCTCGCAAAAGAGGAAATTGTCGGGAATAAAAAAAATGAAACCAGAAAAGCTATTAAACAACTTTTTTTCATCTCTAAAATAATATAGGCTCATCAGGCATGTCATCTGTCTCTTTATTCTCCTCAGGTACAGATTCTTTTGGGGCTTTTTTCAAAAGAAGATTGCCTCCGCAATTCTCGGAAATAACCCTCAGCAAATCTTCATCTTCATCATTATCTGCAGAGATCATAACTTTTACATCATCTCTCATTAATGAAACAGCCAAAGGCTCAACACCCATCCTGCAATCTTTATAGTATACCGTTCCATTCTGCGGAATGGTCATAACTCTTGCGTCAAATGAACCGTCATTGACAGAATCCCAGGCATGTCCCGGATAATTCTTTAGAACCGCAAGCTCTTCATCAGCAGCCTTTAAAATATCGGAGCCTTTATACATATAGAATCCTCTCAAGCGGTCATACAAGTATGCAAAATTCTCCCTTTCTTTTACAAGAGAAGTATATTCTTTTATGTACAGCTGCCTAAAGATCTGAGCCTTTCTTAAAGGCTTCTCTCCGTATTTAATTCCGTTCTTCAAATCTTCAGAAGATATTCTTGGAAGAATCTTTGTAACAACAGAACCTTTTCTGAATATCATTTCTCTCTTTGGCATAACATGTCCTATTCCATGGAAAATAACAGGCACAATATCCAGATTTAATTTTTCTGCAAGATAGAAAGCGCCGTTATGGAAAGGCAGGATACTACAATCTGCACTGCGTGTCCCCTCCGGAAAAATCACAATTGAATATCCCTCATCCACAAGCTGTTTCAGCGGTTCTACACAATTTTCAAAGCCATCCTCTACAGAAATAAACTGCGCCTTGCGAATGATTTTTCCATAAAACAGAGAGTGCCATACCCAATGATTTGTCAATACAATAATCTTTGGAGAGAGCTGAAGCAAATACATCAAATCCAAATGACTTTGATGATTGCAAATAATAACGGAAGGCTTTTCAAATGTCTCATTGCTCTCATTAATAAGCGTATGCTCAACACGCGGCATATGTCTTACAATAAATTTTGCAGTGTTCTGAAGGCTCTTGTGCAATTTAGAAGTATCTCTTTCTGAAACAAACATACACTTTACATTCAGCCACAAGCTGACACAGAAAAACACAATTGCACAATACGCAGAGACCAGTATATCAATAAGTTTAGCAGGTGCCAATCTCAAACTGCGGGTACCTTCATATTTGCATGTTGTAATCCAGCGGAACAAAAGAGGAGGAAGAACAAATGCCATTGCAACAACGCATATCATTCCAATTATCGCAACTTCTCCAAGAGAACGCATTGCCGGATGAACTGCAAAAACAAGAGAGCCAATGCCTATTAACATTGTTATGGCTGAGAGAGTTACGCTTGTCTTGTAAGAAGCCAGCAATTTCTTATTATATGCATATTCATACGCACAGCCGTCTACAATAAAGATTGTATAATCATCCCCCATTCCAAAAATAAACGTGGCCAGAATTATATTCACAATGTTAAAACTTGCGCCAAATAGACCCATCAATCCGGTAATCCATATCCAGCTCACCACCATAGGAAGAAAGGCAATCAATGCAGTCTCTACTCTTCCAAACGCCCACCATAAAAAGCCGAATACCAAGAAACTGCATAGGAACAGAACCAAGTTACAATCTCCCTGCAAAACATCAATCATCTCATCCGTCATTGAGAATGAATCAAACAAGAATGGCTCATTAACGCTCTCATGATGATGCTTGCCTGATACAGACTCTGACTGCGCAACCTTCTTAAGATTAGATATATTTTTATCCGCATCAAACATCTTATAGATTTTGGGCAGATTTTTTTCCGGGGTATAAAGTATTGTCAATATCAATGTCTTGCCGGTTGTATCTTTCAGAATATAACCGCTCAACAATGTAGAAGTCAAAGGTTTAAAATAATCGGCATCATGAACCAGAAATTCCTTGTTCATAATTCTTCTGAAAGGTGCAAAAGCATCTTTGCTAAATCCTGCAGAAGAGGCATTGCTCTCCAATGAACTGTTAAGACCGGACCGGTGTTTATCTACCCATGCATTCCACATTGCAATCCTCTCACCTTGAGTCTTTCTAGAAGGCAAAAAGTTTTCAAGCCCCCTGCTTTGCAATGACACTTTGCTCCCGACGATTTTATTAGCAAAAGACTTAAGAGATTCATACTGTGTCAGCGCCTGATCCGTTGTGTTGCCTTGGGCAACGGCATAAACGGCAACATTTCCGGCAGCGGCGGTATGAGCGTTAAATTCCTCCATATCAGCACGCTGACGGGATGTCATATAATTTATTTTATTAAAGTCTCCGCTAAATTTCACTCTCTGAGAAAAGAAAAATAGTATAACTGTCGCGATTATTACGCCCCAGACAATCCAATTTTTCTCCTCCATTTTCAAATTTGTCCATCTTCCAATCCAACCGCTCTCTATTGATTTGTATTGTTTTTCTCCAACCCAGTGCGGCAAGAATATTACAACAAAAAGTATTACTCCTATCAAAGAAATAGCGGCAAATAATCCAAAGTCTCTCATACCGGCTGCGCTCATAACAAGCAAACTGAAGAATGCGCCAACAGTTGTAATATTTCCCGTAACCATCGGAGATACAATATCTTTCAGCGCCTGCCTTGAATTCCCCACAAATCCGAGCCGCGTAGAATAAACCAACGCATAATCCACTCCGATTCCAAGAATTACAGAACTTGCGGAGAGTGCAATCGCAGAAACACTGGTTTGGAAAAGTCCCATCCAGGCAAAGCCAAACAAGACACCAAACACAACCGGAATACAGATTAAAATTATCGGTTTTAATTTTCTAAAATACCAGCCCAGCAATAAAATTATTAAGAAGAGCGCCAGCATAGAACATCTCACAGAATCTTTATGCATCCTAACGGAGTTTGTAACTGCAATAACGGGCGAACCCAGGAAATCTACTTTAACTCCCTTATTATTAGCTGTTACAGAATCTCTTATTTTCTCCAGATTCTTTACAAGCTGTTTATTTTTTCTGGTCTCGCTTCCACCGTAAGCAGAAGTAAGGGTCATTATTATTCTGGTTGAATCTCCCGTAAACAGGTAATCTCCGATAACTTTATAATCACTGTCCATGCCCATTTTCCCTAACCTCTCAAGAATAGGTTTGGAAAAATGGAGAGGATCGCTCACAATTCCCTGCTGCAAAACCGTTCCCAGAGGAGACAATATCTGACTCCTGTCCTTCTTTAAAATATCGGCAATCCCGCCCGCGGCAATTATTGAGTCTGCCCTGTCATAGTCCTCTTTCTCAAGAAAATACGGCATATTAGAAACAAGAAAATCCGTCACATTCATATAAGCGACGGCATCAATTCTTGTCTGAGCGTCTTTAACACCCTTTATGCCGGACATATCATAGCGGTCAGAAAAATCATCTGCCGCCCTTGTAAGAACATTTATTCTTTTATCTGTTTGTGTCAGAGTATCCCCAAACTCCTCCGCAAGAGAATCATCCGCAGTTTTCTGATAATGCCTCATATCATCTGCGGAGATTATAATCATCACCTTGTCAGCCATTCTTAAATTCTTGTAAATGAACTGACTCTGCTTGTGAGCTTTGCCGCTCCCGTAAGGAAGGAAGCCGGCTATATCCTCATTCATGTTGATAAAGCATGCCGCACCTGCAAAAAGAAGTGCAAGGATTCCCGGGATTATAAATGCCCATTTTCTTCTGCCATGGGCAAAAAAATCATATATTCTTAAGAAGAATTTCTCCATCTGTTAATCAGCTTTTTAGGGTAACCGTATATTGGCGCCAATATTGTCAAAAAAATATTTAAAACTGAAATGCGGGTAAAATCTGTACCGGGACGGAAATGAGATACTCTGTTAACTTGCTCATAAACAGCCTCTATAGGCACAGGTAAAATATCCATGCCTCTCCATGCCGCACGCACAAGTATCTCCAGCTCAAACTCATACCTTGTAGTAAAATAGTGTATTCCATACAGCTTTTTAACAGGATAAATTCTGCACCCGCTTTGAGTGTCAGGAAGTTTAAAACCTGTCTGAACGGTAAACCAGAAATTTGAGAAATTATTTGCAAACTTGCTCTTTCCGTCCTGGCCCCTCATGCCGCGGCTGCCAATTATAATAGTATTTTCTGAAGATGTATTTTTCTCTGCATTAACCATATTGTCAATACATTGCAAAGTATGTTGTCCGTCCGCATCTATAGAGATTGCAAGGGCAAAGCCAAGCTCATTTGCTTTTTTTAACCCTGATGCCAGAGCATAACCTTTCCCTCTGTTCTTAGAGTATGAAATCAGCGCGGCCAGCTTTTCTTTGCGCCCGGCAAAAACATCTCCGGTACCATCTGTAGAGCCATCATTTACGGCAATCACTTTATATCCCGCATCAACCAATGAATCAACAACTTGCCCGGCCGTTCCGCAATTATTGTAGGAAGGCAGCAGTACGCAAGCTCTTAACTCATCAGCTCTATTCATTATGATGTCTTTTAATAACAGTTATAAACTGCAGATATTTTAGCGTAAGATGTCTTGCCGGAAACATCGGCCACATCGCAAGTTGCATCAATAATTCTGCAAACTCCGGCAGGACCGGTCTCATTGATTCCCACGTTCTTCCCTATCTCAATCCAGTTCTCCGCCAACCTCCTGTAAGAAATCTTAAAACAAACTTCTTCATCACTCGGCGTAATCATATTAAAAAACCTTGTATTCTTTGAGGCAACCATTTTAAATTGCTTCCCCATTCCTTTACTAATCAAATCTTCCGCAACCTGCAAAACCATTGCTCCGGGGGTAACCGGACACTGCGGAAAATGCGCTTGATAAATCCAATGTTCCTTATTAAAAATCACTGAGGCACAAATTGTTGCACCTTCTGCCTTAAACTCTTTAACTGTATACAATTCTTCCTGTTTCATATTCTATTCAAAAATATCGTCATCTAACTGCTGATTAGTTTGTCTATTTGAGAAAGTAATTTTTGTTGCATCATTTTGATGGTGCATCTCAAAAGATTTTATATACCCGCTCTGGGTATCAAAGTGCATCATGATATAATCTAATGTCGCCTTAATCTTTGGATTCTTAGGCATTAACACAACAACAAATCCCTCTCTGTCGGGATGATAATTAAGAGAAAAATTCTTTCTGTCAATTGGAGACCCGTTCATAAAAGAGGTTGTAATTCTGCTTATCATGGCAAAAGCCCTGCTTCCTCCGTTGTCTCTTTTTCCATCTCTAACCATGTAGTTTCCCTTAGGCCCGCATACTCCGTACTCTTTCTTTGAGTACTCCCATCTCATATTATTTGGCTTGCGATAATAAAGTTTTCCGCTCCTGTATATCGGATTTGCCAGCACTGCAATTGTCTTAGTTTCAGAGAAATTGCACTCAAGCGTATTCACCGCTTTTGCAGTAGCAATAATCTTGTCATACATTGGTTTGTCAGGGTCTGCAGGCTGTTCCGCTCCCGACATTTTCTCAGATGAAAGCGGCAGGAATGCAAGCGCCGCCAAAGGCAAAAAGACCGCGATCAGTCTTAAATTAATCTTTCTAAAATTCATATCTTATTAACTGCTAAATCTATATATCATTCTAATTATTGCTGCGCTATAAATACAACTCCAATAATAATCAACGCAATCCCAACATATCTTATTGGCGGAATATTTTCATGGAAAATAAATAAGGAGACAAAAGTTCCAAGCACATAACTTATGCTGATAAGCGGATATGCCGCGCTGAATGGAAAATGTCTGAGAATATAAAACCACAATACCGTTGCAGCCCCCATGCATATACCACAAAGCAAAAATGGAAAATTCCAAAAAAGCTGTTTAATGCAATGCCATGTAAACCCCATCTTATCAACCTTTTGCAAGGCAAACTTAAGGAACACCTGCCCGGCAACAAGAAAAGTGCTTTGCACAGTAGAGGTCATAACCAGTTTAAGCATGCTCATATTTTCCGCTATCTAAAAAATTATGTTCAATTTTTTCTCTGTCATATCTTGCTCATCAGGGCAAAAGTATAATTTTTCCCCATCCATGAATCCACAAATAAAATTCTTCTTAGTCCCTTCCGTGCTTTTCCGTCAGAAGACAGGTGCGCAGGTAACACATCATGTTTCAATACTTCTGCTACAACGTAAAAACCGTATGCAGAGGCTGTAAAATATTCCCCGCACAATTTTTTATATACACCCTTAAGTATTCCGGCCGGAATAAAATCATACATTGATTCAATTGACGGATCGCCATCCTCTCCTGTAAAAACAACATCTATATCTTCAAACGTCAAGCCGTGTCCGCTCAAAAAATCTGCCATCCTCTCTCTGCGAATTTTTTCTTTTTTCTCTTTTGAATATTTATCAGAAACATAATAACTCTCAACAGAATCTACGCTGCAGTAAGAACCGGCGCTCTTATTAACAGACATAACAAAACTTGTAGAGCCCTCTGAACAAAAAGCACAATTCCAACAGCCCAGGCGTCTTAAAATCTTAAACAAATCATCATTGCTTTCATCTCCGGCTCCAAGCAAAATAGTCTGAATATCATTATTTTGCAGCTGCATCCATCCATCCAACAACGCCCCTTCAAAGGCAGCCCCGTTGTGAACATGGGTATTATTGTAACCGTGGCACCTCAGCTTAATCGCAACTTGAGAACTGACAGTATTTGGCGTTGAATTTATAAACATAGTTGGCTTAAGAAGAGTCTCATGATTATCCAGCATCCCTGAAATAAATACGTCCGTATCCTCAAAACAGCCAATCCCCGTTCCATTAATTATTGCATCCGGAACATCAACTTTTGCCTCCTTTAAAGCATGCATAGAAGTGGCTATCGCACGTTTAACAATCGGGCTCATCCTGCGCGCCGCAAGTGGCGCTATAAACTCCTTATAATCAGGTTCCTGACATCTAATGAATTTCCCCTGAGCCTTCATGGGATTAAAAATCCCCTCATCGGTCAGAGGTTTCTGAATGGAAATTGCGGAGGCCCCGTTAATATACATCTTTCTCTCCATCACATTGCCCCTCCATCTTTATAATCGGTCTCATATTTAGAGAATATCAAGGACGTGTCATTGCCTCCAAACCCAAACGAATTTGACAACACGTTATTAAGCGGAACATTGTCAATTCTCTTTGCAACAGGAGCAAAATTCAAGCCCGGTATTTGCTCTGTAAATCTCAGATTAGCAGGAATAAAGCGTTCCTGCATTGCAATCAGGCAAATGACCGCCTCCACAGCTCCCGCCGCACTTGTAGGATGTCCCGTCATCCCCTTTGTGGAGCTAACAGGAGGTACATGACCGCAAAACACAGTATCAATTGCATTACCCTCTGATAAATCATTATTTACAGTTCCCGTCCCGTGAGCATTTATATAATCTATTTGATCAGATTGCAAGCCGCTCATTTTTAAAGCATTTCTCATTGCAATCACAGCCCCGTCACCTCCCGGAGAAATTGCCGTCTGGTGGAACGCATCGCAAACATTAGCATACCCCGTTAATTCTGCAACCGGCTTTGCACCTCGCATCTTTGCTATCTTCTCACTTTCAAGAACTATAAAGCCCGCCCCCTCTCCCAGATTAAGTCCGGAACGGTCTGCATTAAATGGACGGCACGGCTTTGTATCCAGTATCATCAAAGAGTAAAAACCGTTAAGATGATACTTTGTAATACACTCACAACCACCTGCTACCACAATATCAGCCCTGCCGCACCTAATCAAATCCGCCCCCATTATTATTGCATTTGCCGCAGCACTGCATGCGGTGGACAAAGTGTCAACGTAACAATAATCTACATCTGTACGTTCAGCTATGGATAGAGTTGTAGTTCCGCTCCCATGCAGTTTAATAAACTGATTCTTAGAGTCATTATTAAGAAAATCCCGATAGTATAACTCACTAAAATCCATACCCCCAACGGTAGTTCCGTTAAGAAATGCAACTTTGATATTTCTATCCGGAAATGAGGCGGCAATAGCAGAATTGCTTAAACCGGCCATCTCCAAGGCTTCACGCGCAGCACTAATGCCCAGCAATGCAGATCTCGTAATCAAAACATCACCGCGCAGGCCCAAAATACCTTTTAAATCAACATTGCTGTAAGGGACTTCCGCACAAGGGAGATCCGTATGAATGGTATCTAAATACTTGAGAGGTCGCATATTAGAATAGCCTCGCAGCAGGGAATCTTTGGTTCGCCCCACTCCGGCTCCGGCAGCAGAAATAACTCCGGCTCCCGTTATGACAACCCTCAGGGACATTAGAATTTCCTATTTTTTTCTATGTATTCTGCCATGGTTTGAACAGAGGAAAAAATCTGCTTGCCCATCTTGGGATCCTTGAGCTTAATCCCGTAATTTTTTTCCATAAGAACAATAAGCTCCAGCGCATCAATAGAATCAAGCCCCAGGCCCTGGTCGCCAAACAAAGGGGCATCACTTTTAATACTCTCAGGCTTTACTCCGTCAAGATTTAGGGACTCAATGATTTGCCCCTTCAACTTATTAATCAAATCTTCCATCTCTTTCTTGATAGTTTAAAGGCGCAATTTACTCATTTAATGTAGAAATCAGTAAGGTTTTGGAGATTAAATTTACCCGCTCCGGGCACCTCTTTTGGAGTAATTACAGCACCAAAAACATCAGCATAGTTTTTTGTACATTCATCCCATACAAGAATAACTCTCTGAGTAACATTTTCTTTAAATAATCCGGCGATATACGTAACCAATCTCCCTGCAGAAAATTTCTCTTTAATAAACGTGGTATTTTCCCCGTAAAACTTATATCTGATGCAAATTTCACCCGCCGCTATATTTGGCAAAGTATAAACAAACAAAGACGGGGATGGGAAGAAATTCTCTCTCTTTATAGTTTCCTGAAAATTCACATCTGTATCCAAAGAGGAAGAGCGATTCATAAAAATCAGCGCAGTATTCTCCTGAATTTTTTTCCCGACAGTTTTTTCATCCTCCTTTGGACTCCCAATAAGTCTGTCAACCAACAATATGCCGGCCTTGCACATTAAATCCATCTTAAAGAACTTAGGATAATCTATACCGCTATTCCTGTAAAAAACATCAAGTCCATCCTTTACAACATTGCTTGCGGCATCATCTCCTCCTTCAGCTCCTTTAAGCCTAATATGATCATATTTATTAATATACAAACCACAATCGGCAGATTTATCCAGCCCGCCAATAGCCTTTGCATACTTTGCACTGTCTATAATCTCCCTCACTTTTTCAACAGACTTAGTATCCTCTGACGCAGACATATCATTGATATTTAGCATTCTGTAAGACAACCTTATAGCGGCATTGCATCCGCCAAAACCTGAAGCAAATTTCAAACATGATGAGCCGTTAATTTTCATTCTCTCTGATATTATATTTGGAGGCGGTTCCGTGCCGGGCACGGTGTAACCATAGGAGGCCGGAATCTCTCCATCCTTGAGAAAATTAGCGCAAAGAATAGTCTCAACAACTCCGCATGCTCCAAGAGTATGGCCGTAATACCCTTTTAATGAGAATGCAGGAACCGAGCTAAGTCCGGCGCGAGAAATGGCAATGCTCTCCATCTGATCATTGTAAATAGTCGCAGTGCCGTGAGGATTGAGAAAGGCCAATGTTCCTTCAGAAGAATCGGCACTTGTTTTTTTTGCAGCAGCAATACACTCATTTAAAGCGCGGTATAAACCTTCTCCCGTCCTCGACGGACCGGAAATATGATTTGCATCATCCGTAATGGCTCCGCTGTCCAGCACAATTTGTTTGCCCCCCACAGCATCTGCTCTCTCATAAATTATGGTACCTACAGCCTCTCCCAAATTTAACCCGCATCTATTTGCATCAAAAGGTTTGCACATCTTGGAAGATAGCGCCTTGAAAGAAGAAAATCCGGAAATTACAAAACGAGTAATCTCATCGGCACCAACAACCACTGCACGGTCATACATTCCGTTCTCTATAATCCTCTTTGCCACAATAGATGCAACAATACCGGAAATGCAAGCATTAGAAATAACTATCGGGACATTGGGATTATTAAAAAACTTTGCAACAACTTTTGCTGTATGCCATAAATCCAGTTGCGGATTTCCATCATGCAAAGGATCGTTTTCATCTAGCAAACCTATGTTTCCCTTTGTAGTGGAGAGAATAAAAACTGTATTTGGATGGGAAACAACAGTAGGATCTTTTGCGGCGCGGAAGACAGATGTCACAATGTACTTTTCCAGCCGCGAAAGATTTTTAACTATTGCATCATTATCTTGTTCTTCAGCTATTTGAGAAACTACAATATTATCTTCCTGAGAAGGATAAAAACCATCGTATTTATTAAGTCCGCTTTTGCCGGCCAGTACCGCCGTCACATTTTCCTGCGTTGATCCTCCCAATGCAGAAATTATATTATCCCCTGCAACAACTACACTCATCACAAAAATTTTAAAAAATTACTTGAGCCATTTCTTTTTCCATGACTCATAAAAAGCCGGATTCTCCAACACCAGATTGTGTCTCAAATCCGTAAATACCTGCATGCTTTCCCCTTGAGCAGCTAAGATTTTGTTTCCGCTTTTGCTCTTTGCAAACACCTGATATTCATAACATATCTTTGCAGAAACTGTGGGGACATAAGTAATCTTAACCTCAACGTCATCTCCATATTTAAGAATCTTCTTATAGTCAAAACTAAGTTTAACTATTGGAGCGTAATAGCCGTTACTGAATATTTTCAAATACTCAAGTCCGTACTTCTTTCCAAATGCTTCACGAGCCTGCTCAAAATACATTGCATAGTTACCGTGCCACACAATGCTCATTGAATCTACTTCACTGAATCTTATACAGATACGCGTTGCAGCGCTTATTTTTTTTGCCCCCTTTATACCGCATCTGATTTTTGTGAAGCTATTATTTTTAACTGCGGGCATTACTATTTTAAAGCAATTTTCAACTCGCAGTCAGCCATAAGGTTCATCATGTGGTCAAGCACTTTTGCGGACGCAAGTATAACACCAAGCATGTCCTCCTTAACCGCAATATGAGTTGTAATTTCATCCCCGGTTTTTGGCAGCTGATATACATTAAGATTTTTAATGCCGCCAATAAGTCCCATTCTTACAGGCATATTGCGCAGCTTATCATAATACCCAATTCTTGCAGCGCAAGTCTGAGCCATATTTTCTACTATTCCCGACGGCTGAAAAATTCCATCTCTTACAAACGGATTATCTGAAGCAATATGATACAGGGTAGATGCAACATCCTGTTCTTCATCATACTCTATCATCTTCTCTATCATTATGAAAGGAGGACGTTGCGGAAGGAGCTCCTCAACTTTTACCTGTTCAAGTTCTTCTGCTGTTTTCTTAATTTTTTCCATATATGCATATAATTCTAACTACCTTGTTATTTAACCTTACCGCTCTCCTCTTCATTCCAAAAATCATAAAAATTGAACCACTGCAAAGGGCACCTTTTTAGCACACCCTCCAGTTTCTTTACATAAGCCTCACCATAGGCCGCCGCCCTTGCATCTCTCCCCTTAATGGAATCGTCGATTGTAAGTGGCTCAACATAGATGTTATACGTTAATCCTTTTCCGCGCATTACAAACATTGTAAGAACTTTGGCTTTGTAACGGTCCGCAAGATAATACGCCCCAATGGGAAATTGTGCGGATGCGCCAAAAAAATCATAAGTATGAATGCGACGTCCTGTGAAAACTCTGTCCGTCGTAAGGGTAATCATGTTGTGAGCCTCCAATTCATCCGTAATATTGAAAATATGAGACATGTCCTCCATAACCGGAATCATAGAGATATTGTTTTTTGCCATGGCATCTGAACGTAACTTTTGCATCTGAGCCGTTTCATTTGCATAAGCCACAACCTTCAAAGGCTTTTTCAAACGTCCGCAGACATAAGCAGAAATCTCATAGTTGCCAACGTGAGCACTAACAATTATCAAAGGATCAGCACCTTCTGCATAACCGTAAAAATACTCTCCGCCCTTCATATTGATCTTAAACTTATCTGCGCCCCCGCTGAAAACAAAAAACCTGTCAAGTAAATTTTTTCCAAAAATTATATGGTTGCGATATGTCCCTATTTCAGATTTAAGCCAGCTGAATTTTTGGCGATGTCTCAAATAATTATAAATAGATTGAGCACGTTTATGCCTGAAAATCAAATAGTAAAGAATAACAAACGGCAGCACACAGTAAACAGCGCGCAATGGCACATGCCTAAGCAAATGCTCCAGCTGATTCTGCCTTTTGTCTCCTCCATCCGTTTTCCCGGACCACTTGATTTTCTCTTCCATTTTGCCTATTTACTTTATCCTAAGCCCTATACATATCATCCTTCATCGTCTGCGCACCATTCCCTGTCTGCAGCATGGCATGCTAATATCCTATGTATTAAGGCCTCCGTTAATTTCAATAACCTGTCCCGTAATATAAGCCGCCTTATCGGACACCAGAAAAGCCACCAAATCAGCAACTTCCTCCGCCTTGCCAAAGCGTCCAGCCGGAATAGTATTTTTTAAAGTATTTTCATCCAGCTCCTTAGTCATGTCAGTTTCCACAAAACCCGGCGCAACCGCATTAACGGTAACGCCTCTCTTTGCCACCTCAAGCGCAAGAGCTTTTGTTGCAGCAATAATGCCTCCCTTGGCAGCTGAATAATTAGTCTGTCCCGGCATTCCTTTTATTCCCGACAGTGATGCAACACTTACAATTCTTCCCCATCTCTTTTTTAACATATCCCCCTGCACTTTTCTTGTGACATAAAAGAATCCGTTAAGATGAGTATTGATTACGCTGCTCCAATCTTCATCCTCCATCCACATCATCAGAGTATCTTTTCTTATCCCGGCATTGTTTACAAGCACAGCAATATAATCATCTGTATGAGCTGATGACCAAGATGTTATGGCTGCGTCTACGCTCTTTAAATCTGCCACGTTAAACTGCAGCAGCTCTGCTTTTCCACCAACCTCTTCAATTGCTTTTTTTGTCTCAAGCGCCGCATTCTCTCTGCTCATGTAATTTATAATTACAGGATAACCCTCTTTTGCAAGAGCTTTGCAAACTGCGCTGCCTATTCCGCGGGAGCCTCCGGTAACCAAAGCGTATTTCATACTTATAGCTGTTTATTTTTCAAATAGTTCTCAATGTTATTTATATCATCATACTTAGGAGTATCCTCAATAAATACAGGACAAATTTTTCTAGCCTCTTTATAAATCGCCAATGTTTTTGGAGCTAGTTTTTTCTGAATTTTCAGATATTCTATGGCCTGAATAATTGCCATTACATGAATTGCCATTACTTGATAGCCATTCTCTATAACTCTTGCAGCTATCTCCGCGGAGTTTGTACCCATGCTTACAACATCCTGATTATCATTATTATTAGGAATACTGTGAACACACATAGGCATTGACAATGTCTGACACTCGGCAGTTGTAGAGGTTGCCGTAAATTGTGAAGCCTGCAAGCCATAATTAAGGCCAAGTTTCCCAAGATTTACAAAAGGCGGAAGGATGCCGTTGATTCTGTCGTGAAATAAATAATTCATCTGCCTCTCGCAAAGCATTATCTGCTTGGTCATTGCAATCTTCAGTTTATCCATTTCAAAAGAGATGTAATCACCGTGGAAGTTTCCGCCGTGATAAACATTCTTTGTCTTTGGATCCACAATAGGATTATCGCATGCAGAATTTATCTCTTCCATCAGCACGCGTTCCGCATTCTCAACCTCTTCATATACAGGTCCCAGCACCTGAGGCACGCAGCGCAAAGAGTAATATGACTGCACCTTTTTCTGGAATATTTTCTCTGTATGCGCATGGAATAATTCCGTCTCTCTCTGCTGAAGGCACTTGCTGCCCTGCGCAATTTTTCTCATCTGCGTCGCAACTTTTATCTGACCGCCATGCCTCTTTGTCCTGTTCAAAACATCGGACATAAAATCATCATAAGAACTTGTGATTTCATTCACCATCACAGATGTAAACACGCCCCAATTAAGAAGCCTCTTTGCAAGCAGCAAATTCACAAGGCCAATTCCCGTCATCATAGACGTTCCGTTAGTTACAGAAAGTCCTTCTCTTATATGAACTTCAAACGGCTTTAACTTATTCTTTTTCAGAACATTTGCAGTAGGCTGCAATTTGCCTTTATAAAAAACCTCACCCTCCCCAATTAAACACAGCGCAATATGCGCAAGTTGAACCAAATCTCCGCTTGCCCCAACACTTCCGTGTTCCGGAATCATAGGGCAAATATCCAAATTGATAAAATTCACAATCAGTTTAACCAAATCTACATGCACGCCGGACTGAGCCTGCAAAAAAGTACATAGCCTTGCAAGAAGAGCCGCCCTTACGTAAATCGTATCCAGAGGTTTTCCCGCTCCAGTGGAATGACTGCGTATAATATTGTACTGCAGTTGTTTAAGCTGGCTATCATCTATCCTCCACTGAGCCATTGGACCAAATCCGGTATTTATGCCGTAAATGATTTTGTTCTTCTCAAACTTTTTAAGGAATTCATAGCAGGCATCTATCTTCTTTATAGTCAGTGGTTCTATTTTAACCTGACCTTTGCGGAAGACAATATCCTCAACCTGTTTTAAAGTAATTGTGTCTGTTAAACTGTTCATTATAAGTACATATCCTTTTTAAGCCACAAGTCTCCCGACAGTTTTATCTGCGGAACAATTGTAAAACTTGATATCTTTTTCATAAGTTTTATTCATTGCAAAACAGCTAATTACCTAGCGTTTGTTTCAACAGCTCCGCCGCCGCCTGAATATGCTCAACCCTGCCTACATCCAGCAGCTGCAAATCTTCTCTGTACGCCGCCTTAATCCTATACTTATCCGCCTGAGAAAGATAGAAATCAACTATCGGGAACTTCTCCGGCATGCTCCTCATAAGTTCAAAAATCTTTGGAGATATGACATGAATTCCCGCAAAGGCATAGGGCTTTAACTCTTTGGTTTTCAAAGAACCCGCCTTTTCCGCCGCAATGTCCGCAAAAGGAGATTTTACCTCTCCCGTCTTAAGATTTTCCCAAGCCATAAGGTTATTTCCGCCATCAAAAAGAAACCTTCTGTCACTGTCTCTTTTGCTGACTATCAAAGAGGCCAAAATATCAGATGCCGCCCCCGCATGCCCTCCGCAATGACCGCACTCTTCTCCGGACATCCCGGCAGCACAGTCATCATACAAGCTTCTCAAATTCAGATTGGAGACAATGTCCACATTATGAACAAGAAAAGGCTCCCCGTCATTAAGAAGCCTCTCTGCATGTCTTATTCCTCCGCCCGTATCTCTCAATAAATCAGACTCATCTGAGAAAGAAACATTTAGTCCAAATGATTTATTCTCTTTAACAAAATCTAAAATTTGCTGCCCAAGATAATGGACATTTATAACTATATCTTCAAAACCCTCGCTCTTAAGTTTTATCAGCAGCCACTCCAAAAGCGGTTTTCCTCCAACCTCAACCATAGCCTTTGGCTTTGTATCAGTCAAAGGTCTTAATCTTGTTCCCAGTCCCGCTGCAAAAATCAATACCTTCATTTACTATCTTTTAGATCCCGACAGATTAATCTACAATTTCACTTTTTTACAACTCCTGCTCAACATCAATTTCTCTATGAGTCACTATCACTTTGACATTAAACTTCTTAGCAACATGGGCAGCAAGATGCTGAGCGCAATAAACAGACCTATGCTGTCCGCCGGTACATCCAAAACTTACCATCATGTGAGTAAATTTCCTCTCCATGAATTTTTTTACATGAGAATCCACCAAATCATAAACATTCCCAAGGAATTTGGTTACGCTCCCCTCATCCTCCAAAAAGGTTTCAACCTCCTTGTCAAGTCCGTTAAATTGTCTAAAGTGCTCAAACTTTCCGGGATTCTCAACTGCCCTGCAATCAAATACATAACCGCCTCCGTTGCCGCTGTCATCCTGGGGAATTCCTTTTTTATAGGCAAAACTAAAGATATGTACAACCAATCTTGTATCGTTTCTCAAATCTTGCAGTTGTCTCATCTTTGTCAGTTTCTCCAAAACCTCCTGCATATAAGGATACTCATCAAAAGGCTTAACAATCAGCTTCTTAAGATTGTCAATTGCAAAAGGCACGCTCTTAAGAAAATGAGGTTTCTTTTCAAAATATCCTCTAAATCCGTACGCTCCAAGAACTTGCAAAGTACGGAACAATACAAAAAGTCTAAGGTTCTTATCAAATTTCTCTTTAGGAATCTGCACATATTGTTTAAGTCCGTTCCTATACTCTTCTATCAACTCCTCCTTAAGTTCATCTGAATAGCTTGCCCTCGCCTGCCATACAAAAGAGGCCAAGTCATAATAGAAAGGTCCTTTTCTTCCACCCTGAAAATCTATAAAATACGGCTTACCATCCTTCAGCATAATGTTCCTTGCCTGGAAATCTCTGTACATGAAAGTATCAAGATTGCCTCCCTCTTTTATAAGGTCATCGGACATCTTCTGCATATCTTCATAGAGCTTAATCTCACTAAAGTCCAAGCCTGTTGTCTTAAGAAAACTATACTTAAAGTAATTAAGGTCAAACCACACATTGCGCTCATCAAAGGCAGGCTGAGGATAACATATACTCCAATCCAAACCACGGCCGCCCTCAAATTGAAACTTCGGCAGAAGGGATATTGTGTTCTTTATCAAAGAGGTCTCGATTTCATCATAATGTCCCCTGTCGCGACCTTTAGAAATTGAATTAAACAATGTCACGTCCCCAAGATCTTCCTGCAGATAATAGGTATTGTCCTTGCTTACGCAATAAATTTCCGGAACATTAAGGCCCGCCTTTTTGAAGTGCTTTGCAAGCTTAATAAAGGCGATATTTTCTTCCACTGAAGTTCCCTTGGCACCTATGGCTGTTGTATCTCCCGCAGTAAGGCGGAAATAGCGTCTATTGCTTCCGGAAGAGGGCAGTTCAACATCTCCAACTGCTTGTTTATGTGTATATTGTTCAAATAAATCCTCTAGCTGTTTCATATGCTGTTTTTGTAGGTTTTTAAGCATGCTTACGTATTTCGCAAATTTAATGAAAAAGCCATGAAAACAGAAAAATACCTTCTCAATCTGAATAATTCTGTACCTTTGGGCAGAATTAATTTTTTTTTGAAATGAGTTTAAACAAAAAAAACAGCAACGCAATAATGGAAGACATCTGTTATTGTTCAGATAAATACCAGTACACAATGGGCAAGTCCTTCCTTGATTGCGGGATGAAGGACAAAATCGCATACTTTAACGTATTCTTCCGCAAAGCGCCGGATAATAATAACTGGGCGGTAGTTTCAGGTACAAAAGAGGCAATGGAAATGATTGAAAGCCTTGGGCATAAAACTCCCGAGTTCTTTGAAAAATTTCTCCCCGGACCTGAATATAAAGAGTTCAGAGAGTATGCGGCAAACATGAGATTTACAGGCAATGTCTATGCAATGAGAGAGGGAGAAATTGCATGCCCTCGTGAACCGATAATCACAGTACAGGCCCCGATTATTGAGGCACAAGTCCTTGAGACACCGCTTCTTTGCATTATGAATCACCAAATGGCAATTGCCACAAAGGCAAGCCGAGTATGCAGAAGCACTAATAAGGCAGTGAGTGAGTTCGGAAGCCGCAGGGCGCATGGTCCATGGGCTGCAACTTACGGAGCAAAAGCCGCCTATATAGGCGGATGTGCAAACTCCTCCAATGTTCTTACTTCAGAAATTTTTGACACTGTCGCTTCTGGAACAATGGCTCACAGTTTTGTCACCGCTTTTGGATGCACTATCGCAGGAGAGTACAAGGCATTTACATCATACATCAAGACTCACATGACAGAGCCGCTTATTCTTCTAATTGACACATACGATACAATTAACTGCGGTCTTAAAAATGCAATTCGCGCATATAAAGATTGCGGCATAGATGACTCATTTACAAATGGTTACGGCATTCGCTTAGATAGCGGAGACTTGGCATACCTAAGCCGCAAATGCAGAGAGATCCTGGACAAGGCCGGAATGAATAAATGTAAAATATTTGCTACCAATGCTTTGGACGAATATTTAATAGCTGAACTTGAACAGCAGGGAGCGTGTATAGATTCTTACGGTGTAGGAGATGCTATTGCAACCAGCAAACATAACCCTTGTTTTGGTAATGTATATAAGCTGGTCCAGATTGATAATCAGCCTGTTTTAAAAAGATCCGAAGATAAGGTAAAACTCATTAACCCCGGATTCCAAATTACATACAGGTTAATGCAAAAAGGGCTGTTTAAAGCAGATATAACGTGTCTGCGTGGAGACAACACTTCCAAATTGATTGAAGCAGGAGATGAGGTTCCAATACAGGCAGAATTTGATGAGATCCAGCAGAAAAAATTTGCAAAAGGAAGTTATACGTGGAAAACTCTTCAGACTCAAATGATTAAAGATGGAAATATCTGCTATGAAGACATATCTGTTAAAGAAAAAAGGGATTATTATCTGACAAATCTATCCAGTTTCAACCCAACTGAACGCCGTCTGATTAACCCTCACTTCTATAAAGTGGACATTTCCAATGAACTTTATGATTTGAAGATGACGCTTGTAAATCACTTGATTAAAGAGATTAATGACTTCAAAAAACAGGATGTATAGAATCCAAAGAACAAATTTTAAGAGTACTAAAACATCTGCACAATGGAGAAAAAGATTTACATTCACGTTATTGTCGATATGCTTTATGACTTTATAGACGGCTCTCTTGCATGTGAAAACGGAGAGAACGCCGCGCATAAAGCCGTTGAATACATAAACAAACATCCTGAGCAAAAGGTTCTTTACGTTTGCGACCATCATCCCGCAACTCATTGTTCATTTAAGAGAAACGGAGGAATTTGGCCGCCGCACTGCGTCAGAAATACTCACGGCGGAGCTATCCACAAAGCATTTACAGATGATATTAAAAATTCCTCCAACAGACCCGGCAAAAATAACAAGTACTACAAAGGCTGCAATCCTGAAAAGGAGCAATACTCTGGATATGAGGCTGTTTCATCCGCAGGTGTCTCTCTTGGAAAAGCCATCAAATCTGCTGCAATGGCAGCAGGCTGCGATGGAACAATTTTTGTTGCTGTCAGCGGCATCGCAACGGAATTTTGCGTTAAGGCAACCGTCACGGATTTGCTTAAAAATGGTTATGAAGTTGGGCTGCAGAAAGATGCGCTTGCATGGGTCACAAGAAAGGCACATGAGGAGACTCTTAAAGAGCTTAAGGATAAGAAAGTTACAATGATAAATGCGTAAGGGCGCCAAAGGAAAATATCACATTAATATTCACGACAGTTTAAAGAAATGTCGCAGCATTTGGCTTACAGTACTCGCTCTTTTTGCCTTTGCAGCATTACAGAGCTGGAGCAGACCGGACGCTCTGCGTCACGGAAGGATAGAAGCAGCAATACAGAAAGACACCGTTAAAAAAGGGAACGATTCCACCATAATAACTCCTTACAGGGAGAGGGTTGATTCTCTTGCAGGCCTAAACCTCAGCATGGATTCATTGCGCCGCATGGGACTGTCAACCAAAGTGTTATTCTCCATTGACTCAATTTATAAAGCAGACTCCATAGCCTCAATTATTATCTATACGCCGCGTGAAAAAAGGAAGATGCACAGAGACAGCGTAAGAGCGTACAAAGACAGCGTACTTGGTGCAACTCCGCGTGTATTAAATACTTATGTATTTCCCGATAGTGTAATCAATCACAGGCTGTTCATGTGGAAACACAACACTTATGTAAACAGCCAGGAGATCATGAAGTTTGATACCTCATTCAACTACCACTTCTATGACTTGCCGTTTTATAAAAACGATGTAAATGCCCAATATTTAGGAACTTCCGGAAGCGCCGCATTGCCGTTCAATTATTTTAAGAGAGAGCACGTAGATGTATTTCCGTTTTTTGATGTGCAGTTGCCTTACACTTATGTTCCGGAAACAATGCCATTCTATAATGTAAAAACGCCTTATACAGAACTTGCATACTGGGGGACTCAGTTTGCCACAAAAGAGAAAGAGGAGGATAACATAAAATTCCTGCATACACAAAACTTCACTCCATCCTTCAATTTCCTTGTTATGTATCAGAGATTTGGAACAAACGGCATGCTCGCTAATGAAAAAACCGACTTTAGAACTTTCACTCTTACAGGCAATTACCTTGGAAAAAGATACGTGGCGCAAGGCGGCTATATATTCAGCAGGCTAAAAAGAAATGAGAACGGAGGAGTCTCTGATATCACGATGGTTACAGATACAACCATTGATGCAAAGACAATCCCCGTCTATCTTTCTGACGCATCATCAGTACTGAGAAGAAACACTTTTTTCATTACTCATACTTATGGAGTGCCAATAAATCTTTTTGCAAAAAGAGATTCTCTTGGACATAAGACGGACACCCTTAAAACAGGAGAAGGGACCATCACCTATTTTGGACATTACGGCGAATTTTCCACATATTCAAGAAGTTATACTGATGCCATTGCAACAACCGATACAGTAGGACGCTCGCTTTATAATAACAGATTCTACATAAACCCTACCGCTACTTTTGACTCCGTGAGAGTAAGAAAATTGGAGAACCGCTTCTTTATAAAAATGCAGCCATGGAGCAAAGATGCAATAGTCTCCAATGTCAACGGAGGTATTGGACACCAGCTGCTTAAAATATACGGGTTCAAACAAGACTATTTCCTGACCGGTCATAAGAGCACAAATGAAAATAACCTATATGCATATTTTGGAGCGGAAGGAAAATTCAGAAAATACTTTCTGTGGAATGCGCTAGGCAAAATTGACTTTGCCGGCTATTACAAAGGCAATTACAACGTTGACGCCATGATGAGATTTTCATCCTGGGCTATTAAAGAAGGCATTCACTTTACGGCAAAATTCCACAGTTCATTAAAGACTCCAAGTTATTACTATGATAACTACTACTCCAACCACTATAAGTGGAGCAATAATTTTAGTAAAATTTCAGAGACTAAAATAGAGGCGCTGCTTCAGATTCCGCACTGGAATTTGGAGGCATCGTTTGGATACGCTCTTCTAAACAAGAACATTTATCTGGATACCCTTGGCATGCCGCAACAGAACGGTTCTGCAATGAGCGTTATAAACGGCTACATATCAAAGAATTTCAAAGCAGGCATATTCCACTTTGACAATAAAGTTTTATTCCAGATATCATCAGACGATAATGTTTTGCCTCTTCCAAAATTGGCTCTGAACGGAAGATATTACGTTCAGTTCTATGCCGTCAAAAACGTTTTAAACGTTCAGATAGGAGCTAACGTAACTTATTATACAAAGTATTACGCCCAGGCCTATTCACCGGCCCTTGGAATGTTCTACAATCAAACAGATTACAAGACCGGCGCATGTCCATACATTGACCCTTTCATCAATCTGCAATGGAAACGCGCATGTTTCTTTGTCAAATATGAAAATGCCGCAATGGGCTGGCCCAACAGCGATTACTTCTCTGCGTACAGATATTTGAGACCTCAGCACGCCCTTAAAATCGGGCTGTTCTGGCCGTTCTATATAAAATAACATCCGCCGCAAAAAGCGGATTAAACAACTGTCGTGAGGCAGATTAAAGACATATATGAAGATAACGAGCTTGTCAAAAGATTTGAAAAGCTGAGCGCCAGGCGTAAAAATCTGCTACGTGTGAGCGTAGCATTTCTTATTGTCTTGCTGATTGTTTTTTTGCCAAAATGGAAGCTGATTCAGAACCATGACATTTCCATTTCTCCCAAAATGCTAACGGGAGACACTATCAACTGTACCATTATGATTGACAGCAAAATAAACACGGGAAAACCATCCATAAGATATGCTTATGAGATGGTTTCTGCATTTAATAGACAACAGCAATGCACTGTAAATATGAGCGTTAGTCCAAACTCGGATTCCCTTTGGAGAAATTTGAGAGACGGAGCAATTGATATTATTGTATTCAACGACAGCGACTCTATCCCGGGGGATTATGCAGATGACATTATTACCAGCCTTCCCGTTAACAATACAGACCTTGACGATTTTGAAGTTGTATGTGTCTCCAGTTATGAAAACGAAAAAATCATAGATGCTGTAAATTTCTGGTTCTCACACTTTAAACAGACTTATGAATACAAGCGTCTGTATGAAAAATATCATCAGAAACATTCTGTTTTTAGACGCATCAGAAAATACGGCAACATGATGGCCCCAATGACCAGATATCAAATTTCCCCTTATGACAACATTGTAAAAAAATACAGCAAGGAGATTGGATGGGATTGGAGGCTTGTCTCAGCTTTAATTTACCAGGAGTCAAAGTTTAATTCACACGTAATTTCTTCCGGCGGTGCGGTAGGTCTGATGCAGGTTAAAGAGAGCACTGCAAGAAAGCACGGAGTGAGCAACGTTTATAATCCTGAGATGAATATCAAAGCCGGCACCCGCGTGCTTGGAAAGCTCTACGGAATGTATGCCGCAAAAGGCATTAAAGGAGCTGATTTAGTGCAAATTACATTAGCAGCATACAATGCCGGAGATGGCCGCATGTCTCAATGTATGACCGTTGCAAAGAGCGAGGGAAAAGATCCGCGCAGCTGGTCGGACATTTCAGAAATTCTTCCTCTTATGAGAGGAGGTTACAGCAATGAAGGAGTCAGCGTTGGCTCTTTTAGCGGACGCACAATGGTCAGGCACGTAAACATAGTAATGCAACAGTATGACTATTACAAACGTACAGTTGTAGAGTAAAGTTTTGAGTAATTATTTAACCGTCAAAGTCTTGGCGGGAGAAATCTTAGAAATAAATCTGCAAGGAATCATCAAGATTAGCATGATGACAGCAAAGCACATAACATCAATTATTACAACCGTGCCGACCGTCAGATGAATAGGAACAAATTTTACAAAATAATTATCGGGGTTAAGAGAAATAATCTTGTACTTCCACTGAGCCCAGCACAAACCCGCAGCTATTAAAGTGCCAAACAGCAACCCTTTAAGAACAATAAGAGAGGTCTTTGCCAGAAAAATCCCGGCAATATTTCTATCCTTCATTCCCATTGCCTTGAACAATCCTATGTGAGAAATATTTTCAAACAAGATTATCAGAATGCCGGATACCATATTAAAGCCGGCCACGGCAATCATCAGAACCAAAATTATAAGTACGTTTAAATCAAGAAGATGCAGCCAGTCAAAAAGCGTAAACATATTATCTTTTACACTAGTAACAGATACTGCATTACTTCCGTTTTCCAAATTATCATATATTGTTTTAATGACAATATCCTTTCTCTGCTGCAGCAATTTTTCATTGTGCTCTTTAAAAAGAATCTCATACGTACTCACTTCTCCCTTTGTCCAGCCGTTAAGCTCCCTCACGGTTTTGGCATTTGCAAGAACGAACAACTTATCATAATCTTCTAGCTGCGCAGAGTAAACTCCGGATATTTTAAATCTTCTAACTTGTATTGCATCCCCAATGAAATACATTGTCATCTTCTCCCCCGCCTTTAACAACAGCATATCCGCCAGCCTCTTGGAAATCATCACTTCATCACTATCCTTGACCGGCAGCTTCCCCTGCAGCATCGTACTTTTAAAAAATGTCCAGTCATAAGTTGAGTCAACCCCCTTTAAAACTACCCCTTGAATTTGGTCATCTGTTTTAATAAGCCCCGGACGATAAGCAGTTCCCTGCACGGCCTTAACAAACGGCAGCGCAGCAATTTTATTTATGCAAGTCAACGGCTGTATAGAATAAAGTTCTGCATTATTATCGGAGTTGCTTTCCAGCCCGGGAGGAGTTACAACTAGATCCCCCGTAAAACCTATTGCATTATTTATCAACTCCTTACGGAATCCACCGGAGACGGAAACTGCAATAATAATAGTTATAACGCTGATAGCAACAGACACGGAGGCAATTACATTGCTAATGCCGCTAAGCCTGTTGTGCTTGTTTTCCTTTTTGCCCAGTCGCCCGGCAATGTACCAGCTTAAACTCATCTGTATTGCAAATCAAAAAATAGTTTATAATTTTGTCCCCGCATGCGGGGCTAGCTCAGTTGGTAGAGCATCAGCTTCCCAAGCTGAGGGTCGCGAGTTCGAATCTCGTGTCCCGCTCCAAAAACCGGTCAATCAACAGATTGACCGGTTTTTACTTTAAATTCACTTTACAAGTGTATCAAGTACAAGTTTGATTAATTTGTCTATATAAGGTTCATAATCTGTTATAGCCTCTTTCCTGTAGCGGTTTGCAATTATACAACAAACTGTACCAGCGTTGTGTCCCATTTGTTTTGCAAATCCTGCAATTGCAGAACCCTCCATCTCATAATTAGTTACGCGATATCCGTTAAAATTAAATGATTCAAATTTTTTGTTCATCTCAGGCATAACTATCGGGAGCCTTAAGACTCTGCCTTGAGGTCCAAAAAATCCCGGAGCTGAAATGGTCATTCCTTTTATAGTTATATCTTTAAACATATCAATAAGTCCCTGGGAATTCTTCACAAAATACGGACGTGCAAGATATTTATTCCAATCCATGTGCTGAATAAGAGCCTCTTCCATATCACGTTCTGTAACATTATCCCTGTCTGCATACCAATTCAAAAGACCATCACAACCAATTGATATGTGGGAGAATACATATGAGCCAAGAGGAATGTCCGGTTGTAATGCTCCGCTGGTTCCTATTCTCAAAAGTGTAAGAGAGCGTTTTTTCTCTTTAACACTCCTTGTATTGAAATCTATATTTGCAACTGCATCAAGTTCATTCATGACAATATCTATGTTGTCAGTTCCAATACCGGTAGAAAGCACCGTTATTCTTTTATTTTTGTATGTGCCTGTAGTTGAGATAAATTCACGATTCTGATTTGTGAATTCTATATTGCTCATATACTTGGAAATCATCCCAACTCTTCCGGGATCGCCAACAAGCAATACCGTATCTGCAAGTTGTGACGGTTTAAGATGAATGTGATAAATGGAACCGTCTGCATTAAGCATTAGTTCCGATGCTGCTATAATATCCATAATTCTTTATTTTATATTCTAATTAATGTGCCTGTTTATTCTTTATAAACAGTCTCAAAGATAACATTTTTTGCCTACTTTTGCGGCGTTATGAAGCACGGGAATCAATTCGGACTTATACTTGCGGCGGTCATTTTGCTATGCATAATGTACTTCAGTTCTGTGATTACAGGCTATGCCCCATTTTTAATTTTACTGATTGCGGCAACTGCAATCTCTTTTATCTCATTGTTTCTTGTTCACCACAGAATGCTTCAGATAAGATTTTCAATCTTTAATGCTGTAATATTGCTGGCATTCCAGTGCTGGCTTGCCTATGCTTTCTTTACCAGACCTGTCGGAGCAAGGTTTCCCATAACAGCCGTATTCCCAATTATTTGCGCAATTCTTACTTTTCTTGCAATACATGACATTGCAACTGATGAAGCAACGGTCAGAACAGTTGACGCCATCAAAAAAATGAAGAAAAACAGGAAAAAATAATCCTGCTTTCTGCACTGCAATGTGATGCAAAATAAAATACAATTGAATTACTTCTTTGTGCAGTATTTGCCTATAACGCTATATGCATCCTGAATGCCAAGCTCTCCGGCCTTTGACAAATCCAGACATCCCTTCTCTTTGTCTTTCAAGAATATAAGGACAAGTCCACGGTTATAATAAGCCTCCCCCATCAACGGATAAAGCTGAATTGCCTTGGTGTATTGCTGTATAGATTCAGGAAGGTCATTTGACAGGCAGTAAAGATTTCCCAAGTTGTAGTAAGTATACGGAAACTCCGGCATCAGCTGCGTCGCCTTAACCATATCATGAATTGCAGGAGTATAATCATAATTTGCATATCTATCTTGTACTCTGGCTCTTGCTGTCCTGGAATTATCCAGCGTCAGCACCTGAACATTTGTCTCCATAGAGGAAATAAAATCTATCATCTCCGCCTGCAGTGCGCCGCGATTTATATAGTAGAACGTCTGATCCGGCTCATTTTCAATGGCTTTATCATAATCCGCCAACGCCTCGTTAAAGTGGTTGTTGTAACCTGCAATCAAAGCCTGACTAAACATCAGCCTCCCGACAGATACATCATTTTTCTTTCCGCTCCCATCTGACAGCGCAGAAATTTTTTCTCTGATCTCTTTCTCAAAATTATTTGTGCTGATAGAATTTTCATCCTTGCTGGTCTGCTTTATTGGCATAATCTCAACAGGAATTGCTGCTGAATATTCAAACTCAGTCATCTTGGGATTCTCATATCTGCGTTCAAGCGCCATTGCCACCTTCTGTTTTTCAACTATATTAAACTTATAAAGGGGCTTAAGCCTTATGTCCACATCTCTGTATTGCAACAGCTCGTTATTGGAAAAATCCTTCTTTGCAAAATCTGTATCAAGCGCAATCAGCTGGTCAAACTTCTTTGTAGTATCCGCAAAATTTCTATATCCGGTACTGTCGCGAGTTTTATAACGATACTCCATGACTTTTGCATTGGCTATCCTTTCATCCTGTCTTGAAGAGTTATACTGGCCCAGCTGAGCCTTTGCATACGCGCGATTCATGTAAGCCTTTGCAAAATCGGGATAGAGATTGATAGCCTGCGAATAATCATTCATAGCATCTCTGTATCTGTGCAACGCAAGATATACTCCCGCCCTGTTAAAGTATGCAAGCACGTTATTTGGATTCACTGCAATTACTCTGTCATAATCATCCGCAGCGTTGTTATAATCACCTATCTGTGACCTAATTATAGCTCTGTTGTAAAGTGTCAGCGCATTGCCGGGCTCCTCCAGCAAAACTTTATTTAAATCTCCAAGCGCACCTTTGATATCCTTTCTTTCAAACTTAATCAGCGCTCTGTTGAAATATGCAAATGTGTTTGTTGAGTCAAGAGAAATTGCCTTGTTCAAATCTTTTATTGCATCATCCTGCTTGCTCGTCATTGAATAAATTCTGGAACGTCGGACATAACCTTCCGGGTCAAACATATTTAGATTAATGGCTGTATTATAGTCATTTAGAGCCTTTGTGGTATCTCCTAAAAAGAGATATGACGCACCTCTGTTCAGATACGCATCCGCCTCTTTTGGCTCCGCCTTTATGAATCTGTTAAAGTCAGAAATTGCCTTCTCAAATTGCTGAGAAAGAAAATATGTAACACCTCGGCTAAAGTAGAGACCCGTGTAGCTTGGACGCAAATCTACTGCCTCCGCCAGATCTTTTAATGCAAGCTCATATTTACCTGTCCTGCTTAACGTTATAGCTCTGTAATGATATGCGGGAGTATAGATTGGGTTTAACTTTAATGACTTATCAAAATCTTTCTCCGCACCCGCAAAATCTCCAAGATTATACTTTGCAATTCCGCGGAAAAAATAGGCATCATAAAGCGTGCTGTCCAAACGGACAAGAACATTAAAATTATCTATCGCGGAGGAATACTTGCCATCAATCAAAAGCTCACGTCCTCTATAAAAAAACTGGTCAATATCATATTGCGCCCTGGAAACCAACGGGATACATACGAGTGCAAAAACTATTGCAATCGTCCTCAAACTTTTTGCACCGGTAAAATGTCTCATATTATAATCTATTAATGCCCGGAAAATAACCTCCCTTTATCTCTTAATCTTTCTTAACACAGAAAATAGCTGTCTCTGTCTAATTTACTCCTATTTACCTGCGCCGGAAAATTTCTTAACAACCTTCTTGCTCACATTTTTATTAACCTTCTTCACCGTCCTCATCAGCGCCCTGCTGTTTCTTTTTTTAATGTTGCGGCTAATCCTTTGAGTCCATCTTGTCTCCGTTCCGCCAAGCCATTTAGGACGCGGGATTTTTTTCATAAGAGACTGAATAACAGTCGCTCTATAACGCACATATCTGGATGGTCTGTCCGAATGCATTATCAGAGGATTAGGCAGAGTTGCAGCAATAAGAGCGCACTGTCTTCTGGTCAGATTTTCTGCACTTGTACTAAACAAATGCTGTGCCGCAGCCTCAGCGCCAAAGATACCTTTCCCCATCTCCGCAACATTCAAATAGACCTCCATTATCCTTCGCTTGCCCCAGATTCCCTCTATAAGCAAAGTAAAGTAGGCCTCCAAACCCTTTCTTAACCAGGTTCTTCCGGGAAGAAGGAAAACATTTTTGGCAGTCTGTTGGGATATCGTACTTGCCCCTCTAAATGAATTGCCCTCTGCATTTGTGGTAATGGCATTGTTAATCTCCACAAAATCAAAACCCCAGTGGCTGAGGAATCTGCTGTCCTCTCCCGCCATAACCGCCATCCCCATGCTGTTGGAAACATGCTTCAAAGATTTCCAAGTTTTGTAAGTGTGATACTTACTATCTCCCACATTTACAATACTTTTCTGAATCATCACAGGAGTCACCCACACCGGCACCCACTTAAGCACAAGCACTAGCCCAATTGTAATCCCAATGAACCACAACGGAATAGTAATAAATAATGTTTTAAGGCAACCGCTTCTTTTTCTTACTTTCATGAAAATAGAGTATTTTCGCAATCGCAAATATACAATTTTAACTGTAGAGAATGATGAAACACGTTTTGGCAATTACACTCCTTGCGTCACTTTTGTGCAGCGCGCAAGTCCACAGCCAAACCTTTCATATTACATTTTTATCTCCCGACAGTTATTCTTCAATCGCCAGACTTTCAGCTGCAATATCTGACACAACATCAGCATCAGCATTACCCTTATATTCTGCATGTTATCCTGATACCCCACTCTCCTTAATTTCACAGTATGGAGCACGCTGGTGCATAACAGCACTTGCAAGCAAAGAGGCTGCGGGCAGAGCCACCGGCACAGACGGCATTGCATACGCCCGCAATTATATAATTGACAGATATTTGCAGGCAGGTATAAAACCTTGGAACCGCAATAATAACCTATGGAACGGCGCTTATGCTCACGGCTTTTACTTCTATACAAAGAGCGGAATGAAACTGCTAGGGGCAAACGTAATCGGCTATATTCCATCACGTTCCAGCAGCAAAGAGTGGATTGTAATAGGCGCACACTATGACCATTTGGGAACTATCGGGGACAAAATTTATTACGGCGCAGATGATAATGCCTCCGGCGTTGCTGTATTGCTTGAGCTTGCAAACGCTTTTGGCTCAGCATATAAGAGAAACATGCTGCCGGAGAAGAACATTCTGTTCATTGCCATAGACGGCAAAGAATTTAACCGCGCAGGAAGTTTGGAGTTTGTAAGAAACGGTGGAATTCACCCAGGCGATATTTCTTTGATGATTAATCTGGACCAAATTGGAAGCACTCTTGAACCTCCGGGAAAATCAAAAGATTACATACTCATACTTGGCAAGGAAAAAGTGGATTCAGCCGTCGCGAAGAAAATAAATTACCTCAACTCCGCATACGGGCTGAACCTGGATTTGGACTACACATTTTACGGGAGCAAATCATTCTACAAAATTTTCTCCGGTCTCTCAGACCAACGCTCATTCAGCGATTACCATATTCCCGCATTACTGTTCACCAGCGGCATCACAAAGAATACCTACAAAACCACTGATACAGAGGACACTATAACATACTCCGCCCTAATCGCCCGCACTCAGCTGATCTACCTGTTGGTCTACTCGCTTGTAAAATAATTTTCCTCATCGGAAAAAATATCCTCGCATAAAATCTCAAGCTGCCTGCTATGCAAAAGCGGCCTGCTATGCAAAAAGCTGCAACTTGCCCTTCACAAACCTGTCGCGATGATAAAATGACCCCCACATGTGCTTCAAGGGCACTTTTTAAATCTGCGCTAGAAGTGCTTAGAAAGGCTAAAAGCTAACTACTAGGTGATCAGCTTGTTACAGAGGCTAAAATTTTTCTCGTGTACTTTATACTTTGTCACATACTGTAAATCAGCAAGTTGTATTTTTGCCTTTCTGTGTGTTCTGGCAGGGGCAGAAAAAGTATTGTTTTAAGTATGCTGGCAATCAGCTACTTACACCGCTACAGCTATGAAAGAGGCGCGTGCCTCCGCCGCGGCTGCACGCCGCGGGCAAAGCTACGGTGCAGTGCGGAAAAAAAGGGTCTGCGGCCGCTCCGCTGGAAATTTATCGCTGGGTGATCCTCTGATAGAAGTTTTACGCTGGAAGTTAACCGCTAGGAGTTCACCGCTAGAAGTTAACCGCCAGGAGATTTTACGATGGAAGTTTACCTCTGGAAGTTCACCGCTAGAAGTTAACCGCTAGGAGATTTTACGATGGAAGTTTACCTCTGGAAGTTCACCGCTGGAAATTTATCGCTGGATGATCTCTGATGGAAGCTTAGCGCCAGGAGATTTTCCTTGGGACATTTTCCGATGGAAAGTTACCGCTGGGATTTTGTTACGGGAAGGGAAAGTTCCTCTGTGATTTTGTAACTTGCGGGCAAATGAGAACAGGGATTTTAATAATATGTTATGGAGAGGTGTAAATAATGGATTTTAAGCTGGAATCTTCATATAAGCCTACCGGTGATCAGCCGGAAGCAATTGATTCTCTGGTGAATGCAATTAGAGATGGGAATAAGGCGATGACGATGCTTGGTGTTACAGGCTCAGGGAAGACTTTTACCATGGCCAACGTTATACAAAGGTTGAACAGGCCGGCGCTGGTGCTGAGCCACAACAAAACTTTGGCGGCACAACTTTACGGAGAGTTTAAAGCGTTCTTTCCGGAAAATGCGGTGGAGTACTTTGTCTCCTACTATGACTACTATCAGCCGGAGGCATATATGCCTGTCACTGATACATATATAGAGAAAGACCTGAGCATTAATGATGAGATTGACAAACTGCGGTTGGAGTGCTCAAGTGCACTACTGTCGGGAAGAAGAGATGTAATAGTCGTTTCATCCGTGTCCTGCTTGTACGGCATAGGCAATCCTGCAGATTTCCACGCAAACACAATCATAATTCACAAAGGAGACCTGATTAGCAGAAACAAATTTTTGTACAAGCTGGTGGACAGCATGTACTCCCGCAATGATGCAGAGTTCAAGCGCGGAACATTCAGAGTTAAAGGAGATTCCGTAGATATTTTTTTGGCTTACGGAGATGAGGCGGCAAGGATAAATTTCTTTGGAAATGAAATTGATGAGATAGAAATTTTTGACCCAACCAGCGGCGGAACAATAGAATTCAAAGAGGAGATTCCAATCTATCCGGCAAACATTTTCTCCACAACAAGAGAGAGAACAATAAGCGCAATTAAGCAAATTCAGGATGATTTAAAAAAGCAGTACGACTATTTCATGGAGATTGGCAAAGCGCATGAAGCCAACAGGTTAAAGCAGCGCGTAGAGTATGACCTTGAGATGATTAAAGAGCTTGGCTACTGTCCGGGCATAGAGAATTACTCCAGATATTTTGACGGCCGCAACGCCGGCACAAGACCATTCTGTCTGTTGGATTATTTCCAAAATGACTTTCTTACTTTCATAGATGAGAGCCATGTGACTGTTCCTCAAATCCGTGCAATGAGCGGAGGAGACCGTTCCAGAAAACAGACTCTGATTGAATATGGTTTCCGTCTGCCCGCAGCCGCGGACAACAGGCCGCTGAAGTTTGATGAATTTCAAACGATAACCAACCAAACGGTTTATGTAAGCGCAACTCCATCCGACTTTGAACTAGAAGAGTCTCAGGGATTTATAGTGGAGCAGGTTGTCCGCCCTACCGGATTGCTGGAACCACCTATTGATGTCCGTCCAACAAAAAATCAGATAGATGATTTATTGGAAGAAGTACAGAAACGGGCGGAAAAAGATGAGCGCGTTCTTGTAACCACCCTGACAAAAAGAATGGCGGAAGAGCTGGATAAGTATTTGGAAAAGATGGGAATACGAGTACGCTACATTCACTCAGACGTGGACACAATGGAGAGGATAGAAATATTGGAGGATTTTCAGGCGGGAAGATTTGACGTGTTGGTTGGAGTTAACCTGTTAAGAGAAGGCCTTGATTTACCGCAAGTTTCACTGGTTGCAATATTGGATGCAGACAAAGAGGGATTCCTGAGAAGCACAACTGCCCTGACACAAACGTCAGGCAGAGCGGCAAGAAACATAAACGGCACCGTCATAATGTACGCGGACACAATTACAAAGAGCATGAGGGAGACTATTGACGAGACTAACCGTCGCCGAGCCAAACAAAAGGAATACAACAAGATTCATCATATTACTCCGCGACAGATTATAAAGGAGGAGAGAAATATTCTTAGCCGCAACGAGACTTTAGAGGAAGCCTCCTCAAATTATGGCAAGCCTTCTGCAAAGGATATTGCAAATGACCCTGTCATAGCAAATATGACAAGAGCGCAGCTGGAAAAATCTGTCGAGAGTTCCAGAATACAAATGGAACGCGCAGCTAAAGAGCTGGATTTCACCGCTGCCGCAAAATTCAGAGATGAAATGAACGCACTCAAAGAGGTGCTTAAAAATAAAAATAATTAACCACTGCTTGGAGGCTAAAGCAGAAAAATAAAAGTGAAGAAAACAAAACATTAAATCATAGAGGTAAAAAAGTGCAAAATGGGAGAGATTAAAGAGAGCACAAATAAAACAATGAATGATAAGCTGAATGAACTTATAAGTATGTTTGAGCCTGAAAACAAGCAGCTTATAGCGGGAGCTTACGATATTGCGCGCCTCTCTCTTGCTGGACTGGAAAGGGAAAATCATCACCCATTTATTGAGCATCCGCTTAATGTTGCAATGATTGTTGCATCGGAAATCGGATTGCGTGCAGATGCGGTTGCGTCAGTTTTCCTGCATGAAGCCAGCCGTGGCAAAGATTCTATGGTTGAGGAGTTTAAGAAGAATTATCCAAAAGAAATAATTACAATAGTTGAGGGCCTTAACAACATTTCCAAGATAACCCCCAAGGAGACAAAGTTGCAGGCGGAAATATACCGCAAGTTAATTGTCTCATATTCAAAAGACCCAAGAGTAACATTAATCAAACTCGCAGATAGATTAGAAATAATGCGCAACCTTTACATTTTTCCAAAAGGAAATGCAATGCGCAAACTGACAGAGACTCAAATGCTGTATATTCCTCTGGCTCACCAGCTTGGACTATATAATATAAACAGCGAGCTGGAAAATTTATACTTCAGATATTCAGACCCTGAGAATTACCGTGCTATCACAAACAAGCTGATTGCAACTGATGAGGACAGAAAAAGACTTGTTCAGCAGTTTGTAAAACCATTGGAGAAAAAATTGAAAGAGGCGGGAATAAAATATACTCTTAAAGTTAGGACAAAGACGGCGTGGTCTATATGGCAGAAGATGAAAAGGCAGGAAGTTACGTTTGAAAAAGTATATGACGTTTTTGCCATTAGATTTATTTTGGACGTTCCTCCGGAGAAGGAAAAAGATTATTGCTGGCAAGTATATTCTCTTGTCACTCAAGAATATAAACCAGACATAAAGAGACTTAGGGACTGGATTACTACACCAAAACCCAACGGATATGAGTCCCTGCATACAACGGTAGAAAATAAAGACGGCGCCCATATTGAGGTGCAAATCAGGACGTCCAGAATGGATGAAATTGCAGAGAACGGGCACGCATCACATTGGAGCTATAAGGGAATAAAGAGCGTGCGCGGACTGGATGAATGGCTATCGGGAGTTAAAGAAATGCTTAATACTCCGGACGTTATGGAGAATCCCCAACTTAGCGGAAAAGAGCTGGATGAGATTTTTGTGTTTACTCCGGCGGGAGATTTAAGGCAGCTTCCCAAGGGTGCGTCAGTGCTGGATTTTGCATTTAACATTCACTCTAATCTTGGGATGAGCTGCTCCGGAGCAAAGGTGAACGGAAAAATAAAATCCATACGCGAGCAGCTGCATACAGGTGACATTGTGGAGATTATGAGCAACAAGAATCAGAAGCCGTCACAAGACTGGCTGAATATTGTTGTCTCCGCAAAAGCGCGCAGCCACATAAAGACCAGGCTTAAAGAGGAAGAGGGAAAGATGAGCCGCGCCGGGAGAGAGATTCTGGAGAGGAGGATGAAAAATTGGAAGATTGAACTTAATGATGATATCCTCTCTGATCTTGCAAAACACTTTAAGAAAAAATCTACCGGAGAATTGCTGATTGCAATTAATGACAACACAATTGATCCGCAGGACATAAAGGATTTTCTGGAGAACGGAGAAAGCGGCAAAGAGGCTGAAAATGAGAAAGAAACTCATGCAACAAAAGTCCGCCAGCATGAGGGTTCATCAGATTATCTTGTAATAAGCGACAACTTAAGCAACATCAGCTACAAGATGGCTAAATGCTGCAACCCTATTTTTGGAGATGATGTCTTTGGATTTGTAACGGCAGCCGGCGGCATAAGCATCCACAGAATGTCATGTCCAAATGCAAAGAGACTCCTTACAACTTATCCATACAGGATTCAAAAGGTGAAATGGAGACAGCTCTCCACTACCACCCAATTCCAAACGGGTCTTAAAGTTATTGGGGACGGAGATGTGACTGTCGGGAACAGAATAATGGAATGCGTTGCTAACCAGGGGGCTAGCATACGTGCTTATAGAATATTTGAAAGGCGCAAGGGCAAAATAGAATTTGTAGCGGAACTTGAAATTTCCATCTCCAACAATGCCCACTTGGACAGAGTCATTTCTTCCCTTAAGAAGATGCGGGAAGTTAAAACGGTACTAAGAACTTCTAAGAAATAATCTTGTAACCCGGGAACAGATTATTTCCGATTGACAACATTATAACTTATTTGTAAACAGTATTTTACTTCTGAATAAAGTTGGTTCCTTTTATTATAACGGCTGCTTCCGGTCTATGGTCGGAGGCGACAATTTCCGGCTGAACCCAAGTGGCAAGACCGTTCTTCCCCTCTTTGAAGTTCTTTATCAAATTTTTGCCGGCTCTGTTTTTATAAAGACAGATGTAGTCAATAGTACGGTCCGGTTTATCTGAAGGGAATGTCATTGCCTTTGTATTTGACAGGACATCAAACGATTGTATCAGCAAGGCAATGGTGCGCGAGTTAGGCAAAGAGTTGAAGTCTCCACATAAAAATATCAATTTTTTGCCGGATAGTTTTCTCATCTCATTAAGAATAGTGACGCAGCTCTCCTCTCTATCGGTATCATTAAGGCTTAAATGCACACAGCAAAAATAGTAATCTTTAAACTCTGCAATCAGCAACGCACGGTCCTCATCATTAGGCGATTCCAACGGAATATTTTTATATGACAATGGTTTCTCTCTAGAAAGAATTGCATTACCGTATGCGCCGCCTCTGAATTTTTTAAGAGATGCTCCAAAGGTCCAATGCATGCCCGCCGCATTTGCAATCTCCGCCGCCCCGTTTATATTTCCGTTTCTGGCATTAACGCTGTCAACTTCCTGCAGCGCCACAACGTCAGGATCTATCTCCTTGATAACCTGAGCAATTCTTCCATAATCTCTAATACCGTCTCTCCCTGTTCCGCCGTGAATATTGTAACTCATGACAGAGACAATTGCATCAGCAGAATTTTCCGCCTTCATGAATATTCTTTCCTGAGCATTTGCCGCATTGCAAGAGAAAAAAGCGCAAATCGCTACTAACAAAGGAGTTGTGAAGATATATTTGTTCATAACAAAACGCACAATTAAAATTCTTATTAACAGTTTTGGAAACTACTTTAAGTACTCTTTCCAGCGCGGCTCATTTTTAAGCTGTTCCGGAGTTCCGGTAAACACAACCTCACCCCCTTTGTCTCCGCTGTCGGGACCTAAATCTATAATCCAGTCAGCCGCCTTAATAACATCTGTGTTGTGCTCAACAACAATAATCGTATTGCCTGCATCTACAAGTGCATCAAATGCCTGGAGCAACTTGCCTATGTCATTAAAATGCAATCCGGTAGTTGGCTCGTCAAATATAAACAATTTTCCGCCCGCACCGGGAAGACCGGAAGCAGTGTCTTTGCTCAAAAACTTTGCAAGCATAACTCTTTGGCTCTCACCTCCGCTCAAAGTGCTGCTGCTCTGCCCCAACTTAATATACCCAAGACCAACATCCTGCAGGACTTTCAGTTTATCCGCAACCCTCTGGGCTACAGATTGTTTCTGCTCTCCAAAAAATTCTATTGCCTGATCAACTGAAAGGTTAAGAACGTCATTTATATTTTTATCATGATATTTAACCTCAAGAATATCAGGCTTAAATCTCTTTCCTCCGCACTCCTCGCACACCATTCTTACGTCAGCCATAAACTGCATCGGGATTGTTATAAATCCGTCGCCGAGACAAACAGGACATCTTCCTCCGTCTATGTTGAATGAAAAATGAGAATGACCGTATCCATTCATTTTTGCATACGGCTGCTCGGAGAATATTTTTCTGATATCATCATATATCTTCAAGTACGTCACCGGATTAGAGCGCGCAGACTTGCCAAGCGGATTCTGGTCTATATACTCAACGCCCTCCAGCTTTTTTAAATCTCCGGTCAAATCTCTGTATGCACCGGGAGGAGTGCCTACAATCTCAAAATGTCTGCAAAGCGCAGGATATAAGACATCTCCAACAAGAGAAGACTTGCCGCTGCCACTCACTCCCGTCACAACGGTGAATGCCTTAAGCGGAAAATTCACATTAATATTCTTGAGGTTGTGCTCCATAGCACCCTCTATATTAATGGAATATACCCATTTGCGTTTGTGCTGGCGGATTGGAATTTGTTTTGCTCCCGACAGGTATTGCAATGTCAGCGAGCGCTCAAACTTCTGCAGAATTGTTGAGGCTGCAGTAGCTCCACCGGAAACAGAACTGCCTGCCACCGGCGGGGGCCCCTGGTACACAACCTCACCCCCATTAACACCCGCAAGCGGCCCAATATCAATCAATTCATCCGCCGCCCTAATAATATCAACATCATGCTCAACAATAACTATTGTATTGCCAAGGTCCCTCAGCTTTTTAATCACACTTATAAGCCTCTGCGTATCACGCGGATGCAAGCCGATGCTTGGTTCATCCAAAATATAAAGAGACCCTACAAGACTGCTCCCCAAAGAGCTCACAAGATTAATTCTCTGACTCTCACCCCCGCTCAAAGTGTTAGAACGTCTGTTCAAAGAGAGATAGCCAAGCCCAACATTAATTATATAATCCAGCCTCTGATTTATCTCCGCAATTGCTCTCTTGCAAATTTTCTCCTCATAAGGCGTGAGCTTTAAATTCTCAAAGAATTTCTTCAGCTCAATAACATTCATATCCAGCAGATCTACAATGGTTTTGCCGCCTATCATCACATATCTGACCTCTTTTTTCAGACGGCTTCCTCCGCACGCACGACAAGTTGTCTTGCCGGAATATCTGGAGAGCATATATCTGAATTGAATTTTATATTTCTTGCTCTCAACCCACTTAAAAAAATCATTGATGCCTTTAAAGTACTCATTACCATTCCACAGCAAATCTTTCTGCTCTTTTGTAAGCTGCGCATAAGGGCGGTGAATAGGAAAATTAAATTTCTCCGCATTCTCCACAAGCTGCTCCAGATAACATCCCATAATTTTTCCTCTCCACGGAGCAACAGCCCCCTCATATACTGATAATGAAGCATTTGGAATAACCAAATGCTCATCAATTCCAACCATATTGCCATAACCGCCGCACACCGGACAAGCGCCAAACGGATTATTAAAACTGAACATCAATTCTGTTGGCTCCTCAAACTTCATCCCATCCGCCTCAAAAATATTTGAGAACTCTCTGTATTTAATATTTTTATTCCCGACAGATTTAACTTTCTTTCCATTTGCATTCTCCTCTTGTTCATGCATTTGTACAGCAATGCCCAAATGCCCCTTCCCCTCCGCAAAGGCTGTCTCAATAGAACTTCTGATTTCAGAAACATCATCCTCTTTTGAGAGATGAATAAAACGTGAGATTAAAATATAAACTGTCGCTGAAGAAAATTTTTCTATATCCTTAATAATTTCATCTATTCTAACTACCTCACCATCAACAAATAATCTTGAATAACCCGCCTGCTTCAAAGAGAGCAGCTTCTCCATTCTCTCCTTCATTACATCCCACTTTAACTGAGTAAGAATATAGACGGCGCTCCCTTCTGCAACTTTAGAGATGTAAGCTGTTACATCCTCAACGCTCTCCCTTTTAACCTCAGCTCCGCTAATTGGAGAAAATGTCTTCCCTATCTTAGCGTATAGTGTTCTCAAATAATCGTAAATCTCTGTGGTTGTGCCAACTGTAGAGCGCGGATTGCGAGTATTTACCCTCTGCTCAATTGCCACCGCAGGAGGAATTCCCTCTATCTTATCCACGTCCGGCTTTGTCATTCTGCCAAGAAACTGGCGGGCAAAAGCGGAAAGACTCTCTGCAAAACGGCGCTGCCCCTCTGCATACAAAGTATCAAAGGCAAGAGAAGATTTGCCGCTTCCGGAAACCCCGGTAATTACCGTAAGCTTTCCGCGCGGAATCTTTAAGGAGATGTTTTTGAGGTTGTTAACCCTTGCTCCCTTAATTGTTATATATTCTTGTGCAGCCGTAAGATTACTCAGCCTCCTTTAAACGCTCCGCGTTCTCGGCAATCTGAAGCTGATCTATAACTTCCTGAATTTCACCATCCATAAAGACCGGCAAATTATGAGTAGACCAGTTTATTCTGTGATCCGTAACACGGCTCTGCGGGTAGTTATAAGTTCTGATTTTTGCACTGCGGTCTCCGGTAGAAACCATAGTCTTTCTCTTGGCAGAAATACCATCCAGATATTTCTGATACTCCATATTGTACAATCTGGTTCTCAATTCATTAAGAGCCTTCTCATAATTCTTCATCTGATTTCTCTCATCCTGGCACTGTACAACAATACCTGTCGGGACATGAGTAAGTCTGATTGCAGAATATGTGGTGTTGACCCCTTGTCCTCCCGGACCTGAAGCGCAGAAAATATCTTTTCTTATATCTTTCTCATTTAGCTCAATATCAAACTCTCCAGCCTCCGGAAGCACTGCAACTGATGAGGCGGAAGTATGCAGACGTCCTTGCGTTTCAGTCTGCGGAACTCTCTGAACTCTGTGCACGCCGCTTTCATATTTAAGCAATCCATAAACTCCGTCACCGCTTACGGTAAAAATAATCTCCTTGTAACCGCCTGACGCTCCGGGACTTGAGCTGGTCACTTCCAATTTCCATCCCTTCTTCTCACTGTATTTTGAATACATGCGGAACAAATCTCCTGCAAAAATTGCAGCCTCGTCTCCGCCCGTACCGCCGCGAATTTCCATGATAGCATTCTTCTCATCCTCTGGATCAGTCGGAACAAGCAGCAATCTAATCTCCTGCTCCATGTTTGGAAGGGCAACATCCAGAGACGCAACCTCTTCCTTTGCCATATCCTTAAGCTCCTCATCTTTCTCTTTTACAATAATATCCTTGGCCGCCGCATAATCTGCAACCATCTTCTTGTACTTTGCTCCCGCCGCAATAATCGGCTGCAGTTCCTTATAATCTTTGTTAAGCTGTACATACTTTTTCATATCCTTCATAACATCAGGATCTGAAAGCTGCTCCTGGATGCTATCCAGCTTACCCTTAAGATCATCAATCTTCTGCACTAATGTGTTCTCTGTGTCAGTCATATATTAATCTCCAATTTTCTTCCTAATTTTTTCTTAATCCCGACAGATTTCCGCCGCATTTTCTAATGCGTATTTCTGTCCCATTCATATAACGCTTTATGACGGCTATTTAATCTCTTTTATCCAGCAACGTCTTCTCATATAAGGCTTATGCTTATAATTCTCCCACACTTTAACCGCAGCGGTATTTGTATCAATCTGCGGATTTGTAACGGCAGCTTTAAGATGTGCGCGCTTGAAAGACTTTGCAAGCTGCGAGTGGAAAATTGCAGACAAACCCTTTGATTTCCAAGCAGGACTTGAGCCCACCATCATTAAATCAATTGTATTGTACTTAATGTACGCCATCAAAATAAAGAACCATCCAAACGGAAAAAGTCTTCCCCTTGCTCTTATGAAAGCTCTTGAAAATGAAGGAGTACAAATACCAAACGCTGCTATTTCATTATGCTCATCCATCACTATGCATGTCAATCTCTTCCTCAGCAAAGTAAAATATAATTCGCCTGTCGTATTCTCCTCTTCAGGAGTAAGAGGAATAAAATTATGTACGCTCTTAAAGCACTCGTTATATATATCAAAAAACTTCCTAATCAAATCTTCCTTAAGTTTTGGACTCCTCCGCACCTTATTGATGTTCAAGACTTTGAGATTATATCTTTTAACCAGTATCTTGGAAAGCCTTTTCAGCTTTGCGGGAGCACCTTGCTGTGCATCAAGCAAATACTGAACCCAATCACACTCCTTCTCAAATCCCAGTTTAACCATGTAATCCAGATAATAAGGGAAATTATAAAGACAATTAACTGGAGGAATATTTTCAAATCCCTCTACCAGCATCCCCTGTCTTCCCAACGTATTATAAGCAAGAGGCCCGTGCATCTCTCTCATTCCCTGCGTCTTGCCCCACTTTTCTACCGCATCCAGCAAAGCTCTTGCAATTTCCATATCATGTTCAAAATCAAACCACCCAAACCTCACTCTCCTCAAAGAATAAAAATCATTATAGCGTGGATTGATAATTCCCTGAATTCTCCCCACAACTTTTCCCTCATCAGAATAAGCAAGCCAAAGCTTTCTGATACAATACATTAAAGCCGGATCATGCAACAGAGCATTCTCTTGGTCTTTATCCAATGTAGGAACGTAAACCTTACATTTTCTATAAAGCTTATTCTGGAATTGATAAAAGATTTTTAACTCTTCCGGACTCTCAACCTCTTTGACTGTTACGTGCATCGCTAATAATAAAAAGCGGGCAAATTTAATAATTAAACGCCAACGCTCAAAATATGTTCAACTGCCGCTTGCGCGCACACACATCCAAACACAGCCGGCATATAAGAAATTGTGCCTGTTCTGCTCTTTTTATTTCTTCCCTCACACGGGACAATTGCCTCTTTAACAGGAATTTCTTCAGAAAAAACAACCTTGAAGCCCTTGCGAATGCCAACTTTATGCAATCTTTTGCGGAGCATATAAGCCAGCGGACAATTAAAAGACTTATCAATCTCAGCAATCCGCACCTTTGTAGCGTCATACTTAGCCCCTGCCCCCATAGAAGAAACCATCGGGATTTTATTCTGCAAACAATATTGGATCAGAGCAATCTTGGGAGAAAGCGTATCAATTGCATCTATCACAAAATCAACCTTTTCACACAATTTTAATTTATCGGCAATATTATCCTGTTCAAGATATGCAGGGATAATTTCAACCCGAACATTCTTATTGATATCCCTCATCCGCTCCGCAATAACCTCAGTCTTAAGCCTTCCAATTGTACTGTCAAGCGCCGGCAGCTGCCTGTTCTTGTTAGTCACATCAATAACATCAGAATCTGCAAGAATAAAAGAACCCACACCTGCCCGGCACAACATCTCCGCCGCAAAAGCACCGACACCGCCTAATCCGATAACTGCAACACACGCATTATCAAGCTTTTGCACTCCCTCATGGCCGATCTGCAACTCAGTCCTTTCTCTCCAGTCTTCCATATAAATTATTTCTTTTCCAATGACTTTGCCTCATCCCAATACTTGTCCATCTCCTCCAACGTCATATCTTTCAGACTCTTACCCTGCCTAATAGTATGCTCCTCCAAATATCCAAACCTGCTGCGAAACTTCTTGCAAGTCTTCTCCAAAGCACTGTCGGGATTCAAATCATACAACCTTGCCGCATTAATAACAGAGAACAGCACATCACCTAACTCATTCTCCGCCTGAATCTTAGAGAGGCTATTTGCTTGCTGCTCATTTGCGTTACTCTTTGCCTGCTCATTTACATACTCACTTAGCGCATCTTTGAGCTCACACATCTCCTCTGCAACCTTATCCCACACATCCTCTTTCTTCTTCCAGTCAAACCCAACCGCACGCGCCTTATCCTGCATTCTGTACGCCTTAATCATACTTGGAAGTCCCTCCGGCACACCACTTAACACAGTTTTATTACCATCCTTTTCCTTGGTCTTAAGCTGCTCCCAATTCTGAACAACCTCACCCGCATTCTTTACCTTGGTAGAAGAATACACGTGTGGATGCCTATATATCAATTTGTTGCAAAGTTGATTAATCACATCTGAAATATCAAAAGCTCCCTTCTCCTTTCCAATCTTTGCATAAAAAACAATATGCAACAGCAAATCTCCCAGCTCCTTAGACATATCATGCAAATCCCCCTTAAGAATTGAATCACTCAATTCATATGTTTCCTCAATAGTCTGTGGCCTCAGAGACTCAATGGTTTGCACCTTATCCCAGGGACACTTGACACGCAACGTATCCATTATTTCCAAAAGATGATCAAAGGCTGCATTCTCCTTTGTTCTGTCTGATTTTTCCATGCTAAAAACTTTTATCGTTCAATTTTAATCGCGCAAAGGTACTAATAAAAAAATGTAGGCGGCAGAATTGCATGCGCCGAAATTGCATGCTCGCTTCGCGCGCATACAGAGCAATGCGCTACAAAGCAGCGCATTGCTCTGTGATCCACACAGCTACCGCAGCAGAAAGAAACGTTTCTCTCTACAACTCACTAGGCCCCCCATTAAAGAAATAGGAGGAATAGCAAACTAGCAAACGGATACTGTTTACCGTTTTTTCAAGAAAAATGGAACCTGATACGTTTTGCCTTTGGCGGCAGTTGAACGTTTAGCGCTGAGCGCTGAACTCTTAGAAGAAACGCCGGATGCAGAAGAAGATGAAGAAGTGCTTTTTGCAACAGTCGGAGGATAAGTATCATCATCGGCATCAGCCATCCATATATCAAATCTCAACATTGAATACTCTGGAACGCCCTTGCCGCTGCTCATGCTGCTTGTAGAGCCGTAACCATAAGAAGATGAGAAAAATGTAGTGGCATGATCCAGAATTGTCATTGATTTAAGCGCTCTTGCAAATCCGGTTACAACAGAACCGTCGCTGCTAGAGGATGATGTAGATGTTGACATATCCTTATATTTTGCCTGAATCTCCACATTTAAAGCTGTGTATGTATCATCTGCGCTGTATATTCCATACTTTTTGGCTGTATCCTCTATGTTTGTGTCAAAAACATATCCGTCCAGCAATCTACCTATATACCAAACGTCTACATTTGTACTGGCTGCTATTGTATCTGCATCTGCCAAACCATTTGGATGTGTGTAGTTCTTAAAATAGTAACCGTACGCAGTGGAGTCTAACCCTCCAAAATATTTATTCGAATATGATTCAAGTGAATCTTTTTGAAATTTTTCCAAATCAGAAATAACATCCCCCATCGTGACCTCATAAATTACATTTACAGAATTCTCCTGAGTAGAAGAGGTGCTTCCGGAATATGAAGTGCTATAGGATGTTAGCCAAGGCGGAACAATTGCCTTTATATAGCCGCCTTTCTTTATTCTCTTAAACATTTCCTCCAAACCTTTGGCAGTCTGGCCGGTACCTATAATGAAAAACGTCGGTCCGTAATAAACGCTGGCATCATACGTTCCAAGATGTCTTGCAAGGGCGGAATCAGTCGTGCTTTGGCATGTTCCCTCCAAGGAATATGTGTTATAATGAACATAACAAACCATATCATCTTTGAGAGCTGTTGTACCAGAACCCTCCTTCTCCTCCAAGATTGTCAATCCCGACGGAAGCTTTGTGGAATTTGGATAATTGACCTTGATGTAGGAATTCAGAATTCTCTCCTGAATTGAGCGGCTGCTCTCGTCCTCGTCTTTTGCGCATGAACAAAAAGCAAGCAGGCCCATCGCAAACATTAAAACCGTTTTGAATCTATTTATCATTAGTGCAAAGTTATTCTTTTTTTAATTTTTCACTATTTTATCTACCGTAATATCAAAAAGCAGCGGCGACAATCTGGACAAATTGAACATCACACTATTTCCGTATCCGTACTTGCCGGAAAAAATAATGTAGCAATTCTCCCCCGTTCTAACTCCATTAAGTCCATTGTGCAAACCGCTTATAAACCCGTCATTTCCAAGCACAACCTTCTGGGCCGCTCCGTCCGTCACAAAATTATTTGCCTTGGCAACCGTTGTATCATTGGTGGCAAACAAACTGCCTTTCCCGCTAGAAAAGACATAACCTGAGTAGTGAAAATAAAGGGAATCGCCCACCTCCAGGGAATCCGCTGAAGTCCCGGATGAAATAACAACTCTATTAGAACCGTTGAGTCTCATCACTTTATAATTATAAGTGCTCACAAGTTTGGTTATATATGTATCAATGCTTTGCTCCTGAGAAACATACGTATTCTCATTATCCTGCTTTTCACAGGATACCATCAAAATAGCTACAGCCAGAATCGTAAAGATTATTTTTTTCATCTGTCGGGAGTAAACTATATCAAAAGGTGTGCCGCAAGGAATCTAAAAAGTATTTTTCTAAGCTCCCGACAGGTATGTAAAGCCTGCCTCCGGCCGCCCTTTCATGTCCGCCGCCGTTATAATATTTTCTGCCGAGCATATTAACTGAGAAATCTCCTTTTGATCTGAGAGAAACTCTAATAAAGCGCTCGGATTCAGTGAACAAAGCAGATATTTCTACACCGGCAATGTTCAAAGGAAGATTCACAAATCCCTCCGCATCTCCATCTTTAAAGTTAAATTTATCCTTTGTCTCCTTATCCAATATCATGCATGCAGCCTTATACTCCGGAAAAATCTTCATCTTATTAAGGAGCATGAAACCCATTAGCCGCATTCTGTCCTCAGAGAAACAACTAAGAACCTTATACTGAATGCCCTCCTTGTCAACACCGGCATCCATAAGTTCTGCCGCCATCTTAAAAGTTGAGGGGAAAACAGAATTTGAATAATTGTTTGTATCTGTCATTAGTCCCACATAGAATGAGTTGCAACACTCCTCATTCATCTTCTTTCCCATTTTTGCTCCTACTTTTTTAAGAAGCCAATATGTAAGTTCACACGTAGAAGACACCTCAGCTGTGGATATAGTAAGATCAAAACGTGCGTCAGGCTGCGGGTGATGGTCTATCACTATTTTCCTGGCCTTAGATTTTTCTATAAGCTCCCCCAACGAGTCAATCCTGCTCAACGCATTGAAATCCAGGCAAACAATAACATCTGCCTTATTAACTTCCGCCTTAACCTTGGAGGGCGCAGAAAGGAAATTTAGAATTTCTCCTTTTGCATCCACAAATTTCAGAAAATCAGGATAATCAGTTGGTACAACAGCCGTGGTTACAACTTTTGGAAAAGCGCTCCTTAAAAACGCTTTAGTACCTATTAGCGAGCCTATTGAATCTCCGTCCGGATTAGTATGTCCTACAAGCAAAACACGCCCCGCACCGGAAACGAGATGCATGAATTTTTCAACTTTTGCAGTGGTTATTGTCATTTTGAAATATTGTTGCCGCAAAATTAAAAATATATTGCGAGAGAAGAAGAATTTTCTTAAATTTGTCCCCCGAATTTGATTCCCTAAAGGGATAATTTGATTCTTTATAACGAATATATATATTTGAAATATGAAAAAAGTTTTAGCATGGGTTGTATTCCCAATCGTAATCATCGTTCTGACGATTTTAATCGTTAGAAGTATTCAAGGCCCTATCAACTTTAAGAAAGAAAGAGCCCACAGAGAAGCTGTTGCTGCACAAAGACTTAAGGACATTCGTACGCTGCAAGTTGCCTACAAATCCAAGCATGGAAAATTCACTGCCAGCATAGATACCCTTATTGATTTTTACAATAACGGACAAATCACTATCGTTAAGCAGATTGGTTCTATGGATGACTCTCTTGCAGTTGCTCGTCACCTTGTAAAAAGAGAGAACGTTGTTATGGCTGTAAAAGACACCCTTCTTAAAGATCACCATTTTGTTGCTGATTCTTTGAGATATATACCATTCTCAAACGGAGATAAAATTGGGATGAAGGCGATTATAAAGAAAGTTTCAGGTGTTGATGTTCCATTGTTTGAAGCAACAGCTCCATTTAACTCTTTGCTTAAAGGCATGAACCATCAGTTGATTGTAAACTTGAATGCAGAGAGAGAGCAAACAGACAGATATCCGGGACTTCAGGTTGGCAGCGTTGACGCTCCAAACAATAATGCCGGCAACTGGGAATAATTGTTAAAACACTCTATAACAAAGGCGTCCGGATTTTTCCGGATGCCTTTTTTTGAATTTGCCATGGTTAATTACTATTTCCGTTCTACAAAATTCACAATTGTCCCGGAAGAAATTAATTCACCGGAACAGCAGAAAAAAATAATGCAAGAGCAATTTGCAATGGCACCGGATGAAATTATCCGCTGCGCAGAATTGCCTGAGCATCACGCATTGCTTTTGTTTTCCTTAAATTACACAGACGAAACCGGCAAGACTGCCATTGCCGGGGAAGATACCCGCCCAATTATTTACAAGCATATAAAAGAGCTGGAAGGAAGATCAGAATACAATAAAGCAATACTGGATTTTGACAGAACAAATAAGACATCATATATAGTTATCAATCAAGGAGATATGTTAATGATGGCAAACTCTTTTCACACATCTGATTCTGCATCTGCGCTCTATTTTCTACTAGAAGCCTTGCGTCAAAAACAAATCAATCCTAGACAAACAGCGTTGGAAATTTATGGTATTCTATCCGAATCTGAACTTGCTCTTTTTAAATCTTATCTAAAAAAGGCTGACGCCGGATTGCAGCTATGCGTATAATTGGCGGCACTCTAAGAGGCAGAGCAATAATGCCTCCGGCAAATTTTGAAGCGCGTCCAACCACGGATTTTGCCAAGGAAGGTCTGTTCAATATTTTAAGCAATGAATATGATTTAAGTTCATTATCCTTGCTGGATTTATTTTCAGGAACGGGAAGTATAAGCGCAGAATTTATTTCACGCGGAGGAGTTGAAAGCGTATGTGTTGAGATGAACCGCGCAAATGCTCTGTTTATAAAAAAATCAATGTCATCATTAGGCATAAAGAGCGTCAAGACTGTACATTGCAACGTTTTTGATTTTCTGGAAATATGCAGCAGAGGTTTTGATTTAATCTTTGCAGACCCGCCGTATAAACTGCTGGGCTTTGACACAATTCCCGACAGAGTTCTATCTGCAACATATAATAACAACGGCACAGCTTCCCCTATTTTAAATAAAGGAGGATATTTGGTGCTTGAACACCCGGATACATATGATTTTTCCGGTCATAAAAACTTTGTAAAAGAAAAAAAATACGGAAACGTGCATTTCTCTTTCTTTACAATTTTGTAAAAGAAAAAAAATGCCTATATTTGCAACCCCAAACAGAGGTGCGGTAGTTCAGTTTGGTTAGAATACATGCCTGTCACGCATGGGGTCACGGGTTCGAGCCCCGTCCGCACCGCCAAAAGAAAGCGTTACATTTCAAATGTTTATGACATTGATGTAACGCTTTCTTGCGTCTATTCCCTCCAACTCAATCCCTACCGCCATCTCAACCGTGAATTGAAAAAAATTGCAGGGGCAGAACCCCACAGGAAGCGGAAAATTATCATCGCAAAAAACAACAAGGCAAAATTTTATGAATCCCTCCTCCTCAGCTCCTTCTGCACTTTCTTGTTATAAACTTGCCCCCTAGACACAAGATATTCAAACATCACAACATCATCCTTAATGCTCCGCGCATCCTTTACCTCTCTTATAACACCCTTTACAGAATCCAACATCTTGCCGGACAGTTTCTTAACTGCCTTGGTAAAGCTCTTAGAATAACCGACTTTCATAAGTCAAGCCATTTCTCAAAATCCTTTGTTTCCTTCTCATTTAAATAATCCTTCCCCTCAGGATCATTCTTCAGCAAATATCCGTACACAGCAGAATCATCATACTTCTCAGCCGCCTTATCAAGAATCCCCTCAATCAGGTTCTTTAAATTTGTCCCGTTTTGTGCGGCCATCACAGAAAGCGCCCTAAATGTTTTTCCCTTAATATCAATCACTTTCTTCTTTGTAACTGCAACATCATTTGTCATTGTTCCCATATCGATTTTTTTATCTCCAAAGCAAATATATATTATATATATTATATATATTATATATATTAAATATGCAAAATATATTTATAATTTGTATCCTGACAGATTCTCCCAGATACAATCTTCAGGAAAGTTTAATTCGGAAATAATATCTTCGGAAAATTTAACATCGGAAAAAATAACAAGGCAAAAGCAACTCCACAGCGGCTACTTTGCTTGTCGGACTGTGCAGTTACTTAGTTCCCTCCGCACTAAGAGTTATAAGATCAAAAAACATTAGTCTTGTTTTCAAATTCTCTACAGACTTTTTTGTTGATTCAGCCTCCTCTTCATGAGTAGAGAAAAGATAAGCAAATCCATTCTTTTTACCCACAATCAAAAGAATTATAGTTCTTATCGAATATCGGTCTACTGGTGGTTTTACTGATGAAGCTTTAGCGTTATTAAAAACCACGTCTGCTAATACCAAAAAATATAAAATTGAATTTTATCAAGAAGAAGAAATCATAAGCAAAGCACGAGAATCGAAAGCTAACAAAATCGTTGACACAATGCATGATTATTTTACGCGGGAGATTTCGTAATTATAATTTTTAGAAAAAAACCGGCAGCTGTGTCTTTCAATTTATGCGTTTACTATCTCCCACATATCATCTATAATCGGAAAATGTGCACATTTGTAAAACGACTCGTGCATTTTTCATTTTTCTGATTATACATTCCCGTCCACAAAATTATTTACATAGTGTATTATTCTGTATTGCTGTCGTTGAACTCATCTGTTCCTATCCATAAATAGTTTTGAGGTTGGATATCCTTATTTAGGATTGCAAACTTAATGTGTTTAAGTAATTCGCGAGCATAACTTTTTAATCTACTCTTCTGGTCTTTGATGTTAGGAACGTTGAAAATAATTTCTGCGTGCATCGGTAGTTCCACGGTTTTATCGTCGGCATAGATATCGACGGTTTTAGATACATATTTGTTATTGTTCATTGGGGCATATATAATTTCGGCGCGAATTTGATTGGTGATATTATTCAATTTAGATTCTTTCGATTGAGCCCATTTGTTATTTTTATTAATTATGTTTTTTGTAATTGAACACAATGCGTAGAAATCTTGATCTTTCATTTTTATAGTACAACCATGTTGAACACAAAAATTCAAGTCAGCGTATGACAATCTTAGGACAGACACATTACAAGAGCAGGGAGGCGGAAGCAAAGCCTCAAAATTTAATTTTTGCTTAGACGCAGATATCATCAGGGGGTGAAACAAACACCTAATACATTCTTCAGTATTTTCTATCTCTTTTTCTACAAGAATATGTTCCATCAGTTAAGTAAGATGTCATAATAGGTCTAGAGCCCTAGAAATTTTTTTGGGAATCGATTTAAATTTTGATGCTATCAGATCGGAAGCGTAATTATTACTATTCACAAAATCAGTAAAGAACCCGAAGCCTTTCTCATCTACTTCTATAGAAATAAAACCTTTATCCGACTCAATATTAAAATCTATGGTCCCATCAGGTGTCGGTACAACACTATCCATGTTGATATTAAAATTACGCCTATTAGTAAGATTATCTAATAACTTAAAAGCATTGTAAATAATAGACTTTGACACTTCAGCTGCCCCGTTGCCATCCCAATTATCTTTGAGTTCACCAATTTCCGTAATCTTTGTTTTTATTAAATCAACTTGTGAACAAATTGTAGCGCATGCCGGCAGCTTAACCATATGCATATCTATCTGAATCTGACAATATTCAACAGGATTATACTTTTTTGACATAGACCCTATTTGTAACGTTGCACATGTACTCATTTCTTGATTTTTATTTTTTTACAAATATTATCGTTGAGAATATCAATTAGTTCATTTTTGTTTTCTGTGTGTGCAAAATTAAGCAATGAGCATAAATCCGATTGATCTTTATTTAGTAGGACTTGTAGAGGAGTTGGCTTTATCAAGACAAAAGATATATTGTCAATAATTTGTATTCTTTTTTTGACGGCCTCATCCAATACCTTTATTGATAGGTTTTCTATATAGTTGTAACCATTTTTATTTCTCGCCACATTTAAGTTAAAATCAACTGTGGAACAATCCATTATATCCCTCGGAAGGAATTTAGAATTTTCGTTAAATAGGTTAGATGCATTATATGCTGTTTTATCATCAAAATAAAACTCATCGATATAAAGAAGGCTAATGGCAATAACGGTGAAAAATGGACTAAAACTTGAAACTTTTCTCGCCGAGCATAGCATGTCATTATAAAAACATTTCCAATTAGTATAATCTACTGAATTAAAAGTGAATAAACTCCGCCCCGGTTCATTTATTCCTTGGATAATCTTGGACGCACGTCCATTTTTAAACCCAATCAACTTAAATCCGGCATTATGTAATTCCCTAACTTCAGGATTTTCATTGCCTTGTTTTATTTGAAAATCGACCTGTTTTATTAACTCAAATTTATGATAATCATCATGCAAAGAACCACCTGCGCATATAAGCTTACCATAAGCTTCTACACTATCAATGGACGGCACAACAAAGAAAGATACAACCACCTCCTTTACTGAATGTTTGTCTGAGAATGCGTGAACGTCACCATTGCTAGTCATTATCCATTGTTTTTACAAAACTAAATATTTTTACTTTAATCTCAAAAAATGGGCCACATTTATTCTGTAGCTCTCCAATGAAGGTGGACTGATAATAATTGAACAAAGTATTAATATTGATCCCATCCTAATAAATAAGACCGTTCAGAAGTAGAGAAATTGGTAAGAAGTAATAACTTAAAAATTATTAAAGACCGATGAAAAAGAGCAAATCTACAGGGAGCCTGATCATTGAGCTTGGGAAAACAAGGTAATGCTGATTTTTCTAATAATGCGTGGTCCTAAAAATAGTATGGGCTACACTTTTTGACTAACACACAACTTAGGGTGTTTCCTGTACTTTAAATTTTTTTTTAACGAAATCGGAGGTACATAAAAATCGCTCAAATCCCAAATAGGTTCATTAATAACCCTAAACATACCACATGATACTTTATTCCAATCTTCATTTCTATACCCGAACTGTGCGACTAATAAAATCACAAGCGCAACAACAGATTTTATTGTATTTTCTAAAGAAGCTTTTTTTAAATTATGCACCCAATCATGTTTAATCTTATTGTACGCATCATACCATACAAGTGAAGATGAGGGATTTTTTTTATTCCATCCGACGAAAGGACTAAATTCCTGTAAGTCAGAATAATTTGTTAGTTTTAGCGTATATTCATCAAGTTTCATTACACTAAGAAGTTTGTAATAATCATCGGTGGTATATTTATCTTTTTTGTACCCATTTTTTCTTAAAATATTGCGCATCATTGAATCAACTTCAGTACAAGAAAGGATAATAATGTTACGTAAGAATGCACCATAAACGTTATAATTATCTCTGCAGAAATATATTATTCTTGCTGCTTTATTTAAATCATCAATAATTAAATTAATTTGATTTAAATAAAACAAATATTCTCTACCTCGTTCTATCGGCAAATCAGTATAATAGTATGATTCTGGTTTGTTATTAACAATTTTATATTTCACTGCATTATTGCAAGCATATGCAGTAAGCGTAGGCCTGTACATATTTTGGAATACCTCACCATGATTCAAAACCATTTTTACAATTACGTGCTTATTCCTTGATTTATAACTAGTTAATTTCTTATCAATGCTTGATAAATAATCATAAACAGCCGATTGATCAACAACGATCTTGTGTGATCCACTCTTACTATACAAAACAGGATAACTAATGTTTGATATTTCAGTTGACGATATATCAAAAGAGATAATACGATTTGAAACTATTTCAAAGAAGTTAGTGATCATTGATCTAAACTCCCCATTAACATTAATGGGAACAGTATATAGGTAAAAACCATTTTCCATATTGTTTGTTAGATTAAATAATAATTTTGTTGGATCCAAATCCTAAACATCAATAAATGTTTTATCGCTCAGAATAACTTTTAATGTCCTTAAGGGGAATAAGGGAAGTGATCCCATCCTCATTTTTAGGACCACGCATTATTAGAAAAATCGCCTGCTTTGTTTATTCCCCGCAAGATACAGTTTGACCCCCATTTTACTACTCTTCTGCTACTCTATGCCTTCCACACAAATAATGCTAAGCATTAGTATTCAACTCTTTAATAATGTTAAGCACCTTATTAACGATAACGTCAGCAACCTGCCCTTTAATCTTAAGCCCTTCATTAAAATCAGGAAGGTCCTCCACAGAAAAAATTTTATAATTACATGGCAATTCAGAAAAATAATTGTCTTTCAACAATTTTAGCGAAGATCCTCTGGATCTTACACAACAAATGATTATATCCGCTCCTTCTTGTATGCAATTTTTAATATCCCTTTCCAAAGTTGTAGCAACATCTCCCGCACTAATTATACCCACCTTTTTACCATTTACTGTCATTAAGGCAGTAAAATCCGCTGGATCATTAGGTAAATCCACACCAGTAACCCACTGATTATTGTCCCTATTACAGAGGAACTTTACTTCACTGGCGCGTAGTGATAATTCTTTATAAACCATACGCGTAGTAGTTGTTTTGCCACTATTGCATTTACCTTGGATTACGAGAAACTGCACTTGTTTCATATTAAATTTATTTAAGTTTATTTCCGGCCTCATTAAGCCGGAATTCCAATGTAAATTTAGAATATATATTCTACGGTTATTCAGCTATTTCCAATAAAAAAATCCTCCGCCAAATAATTGACGGAGGACTTGTGATCTGACATCCTTATGCGGGCTACATACTGACATTACACTACTACCTATTGAGTGTGCCGCATCAGAGATTTTCTTAAGATTTGTGCTATTGAGAAATGCCGCTCCGCAGGCATACTGTCTCATCTTTGAAGGATTAATTCCCGCCTTGTTCGCAAATTCCGAGATATTGAGATACGGGAAACAACCAAATAGCGACGGGACATCAGACCCTTCCGGTGGCGTCCGATAACGGACACCAACGTGCGTTTTCGGATATATTTTAGGCTGCTGTCAAATCTTAACGCATTATTTTACAAGCATTAATACACATTGGTATGCCTATTGCAGCGGAGGAGGCAAACGGTAACATCAATTTCTATGATGAAAAATATAAGCAAAATCTTTTTAACTATTACGCTAATATGCGCCGCCTGCGGAATCACGCCGGCTCAAACAAAATTACCTGCAATTCACACTGTTAAAAAAAATATCAGCTTCAGCTTAGACGGGAATTTACGCCAATGGACAGTTTGGAGCAAGGCGAGGCCGGACGTTTTGGAAACTTCTGCAAAGCGCGTGATTTTTTACGGCGATAGTGATTCTCTGTTGTTCGATATAAAAAACGGCGGCGTTTATAATTTTGTAATCCTGCAAAATGCCGATTCCGCCTTTGTCCGGATATGCTATAAACCGTCCCTTGCAGAGCGCCTGAAAAATGTAACGGTTCATAATGGAGTGCGCATTCTCTCAAGAGAGCAGGCACTTGCCGACATAGATACGTTAACGTCTTATTTCAGTGAAATTCACCCTGATATGTTTGGTGTTTGCAAATCCCATGACTTTTTTCTGGCCGTAAACGGTGTAAAGAAAACACTTCCGGATTCGGTAAGTGAAATAGATTTTTATCGTCGCGTTGCGCCGCTTATTACAATGGTGGGAGACGGACACTCCTATATCTATCCACCTAAAATTCTGAGCGAAGACTCCACAAGGCTTTATTTCCCCCTGAACGTTTCCGTAAATACCAACGATTCTACAATAATGGTTTTAAAGGATTGTTCCTCAAACAAAAAACTTATTCCGGAAGGAGCCAAAATAATTTCCATCAACAACATTAACTATCGCGATATAATAGAGAGACTGCTGCCCTATCCTTCAGGCGAGCGCACTTTCTTTAGAATAAAGAAGATAGACTATTCATTCCGCACCTTTATGAATTTGCTTTTTGGCTCCGCAGAGTACTCTTTGGAGTATGAATACAAAGGCAAAGTTTTCAGGCGTACGGTTCCGGCCATAAGTTATGCTGTAAAAAAGAGTGAAACGACTCCAAAAGCGGCGGTGACGCGGGCGGATTATTCATTCTATATTCTACCGGATAATAAGACGGCCGTCATGGATTTTTACAGGTGTAATGATAACAAACGTTTTGTTGCCTTTGCGGACTCTTTGTTTACCGTATTGAAAGACAAGAATATAGAAAATCTTATAATAGATATGCGGGATAACGGGGGCGGTTCCTCCATAATGGGCGATGAACTTTTCCAATACATTTCACCCGTTCCGTTCAGCCAGTTTGGAGGTGCGATAGTACGATTCTCTCCGCTTACACAAAAGTTAATGACAAAGAGTGGCGACGATGACGTTGATGTGGAATTCAGTTTTTACAATGACAACAAATTGGTTGGCTTGAGGAAAAACCCAAAACGTTTCTCCGGTAAGGTTTATATGCTTGTAAGTCACTTTACATTTTCCGCGGCGGCCGGAATTTCATGGGCATTTAAATATTTTAAAATGGGAACGGTAGTAGGCGAGGAAAGCGGAGGAATGAACGTAAGTTTTGGGGAGTTTGTACCATTTACGCTGCCCTGCTCAAAACTTATTGCACGTGCTTCCTGCAAAAAATTCTACCAATACGGCGCCAAGGAGAGTGATATCCACGGAACGTTGCCTGACTACAAGGTGCCTGCAAAAGATGCACTGGATTTTACCATAAACCTGATAGAAAAGGGCGAAAAATGATTTGATCTATTCCGCATAACCGGCACCGAACATCCTTTGACCCCACATGGAGGCGTATTCCATAAAGCGAGAATTTTTTTGAGAATTGGAGCCCTCTATTCCATATATTCTCTCTGTAATTGTATGTTCTACATGAATCCTCTTGCAATCGGATTCATGCAAGACACCTTGTTTCAAGTATTCAGCCACTTGATTTTTCCAAAGTATGGAACACACATTGCCAATTTTATTCTGACCAGATTTGCCGCAATGAATCAGAAAGTCAACTGCAGCTCTTGAATTTTCCAGCGTAGCTATGCTCTTAATTTTATTATAATCAAGGCCTTGCCCGGAAAACATAGTTTTTATTTGTAAATCTGTGGCGGCATCTCCGCCGTATGAAACAAATCTCAAATTTTCCAACTCATCATCCGCATTTGCCTCATTATATAAGTTATCTAAATGTCCTGCAGATACTAAAATAAAACTGTCGCGAATAAAAGGATATTTTACATTCTTAGAATCATAGGAAAAACCAACATCAATTTCACCATTTCTAATAGCATTGTGTGTATCAGGAGATTCTACAATTTTCAAATCCATATTTACGCCGGGCGATAGGAGGCAAAAATCAGCGGCAAGCCTTGGAATAATGCCATAGTAAAGCGGAGCGGGAGCACCAATTTTTATACCACCGGAAAATACAGTCTTTAGCATTTCTGAATCAGAACGCAAATTTTTATATCTTTTTAAAATGTCTTTTGCAGACACCAAAAAACATTCTCCCTGATACGTAAGTTCCAGCTTGGCTCCTCGCCTTGCAAAAAGCTGAATACCATACTCTTTCTCTAATTCCTGTATATGTTTTGTAACAGCAGGCTGGGATATGTTCAACAACTCTGCCGCCTTAGTAAAATTCAGCGTTGACGCCGTTGCCGCAAAAACTTCCAATCTGAAATCCATAAATCAAACTTTTAAAATGTAATTGTTCCAAAACGCTCTCTAATTCTCCACTTAGCTAGTCCAAATTTTTGAAAAAATAAAGTTGTCAAAATTATGTTACGATTTGTAATGGCCTTGAGGTGCTGTTGCAACTTGCAACATATAAGCTATTTATATTTGTTAAGGTTACTAAAAACTAGTATTTAACATGCCGCAAACACCATTTTCACATGCAATTTAATCATTTATTCTTAAATTTGACGCCAAATTCTTTTTAAAAGATGAAACAAGAAAAAACTCAAATTGGCCGCAGATTGATTGCAGCCAGAGAAGCCAGAAAGATGTCGCTAAGCGATCTTTCCAAAGAAACCGGACTAGATGTCAAATTCCTAAAACAAATGGAGGGCAGCAATGGCACTCCTACAATCGGTGATCTACAAAAGATTACGAGAGTCCTCGGAATACGACTCGGTACGCTCTTGGATGGTGAGGAAGATTTGGGTGCAGCGGTTTCATCAGTAAAGGATGCCCTTAATTCTCCTGTAATGAGAAGCCGCAATAGCGAGAGAGGATATATACATTTTTATTCACTTGCAGAAAGCAAGAGGAATAGACAGATGGAAACTTATCTAGTTGAAATTGAGCCATCTAAAGGCAAGAAAACTTTTTCCTCCCATGAGGGAGAAGAGTTCCTGTTTGTACTGGAAGGTTCTATTAAAGTTATTTACGGAAAAGAAACACATACGCTTGAGGCAGGAGGCAGCATATACTATGATTCCATAGTACCGCATTTTGTTGGATCAGCATCAGCGACAAAAGAGGCTAAGGTACTGGGAATAATTTATGTACCAGCCTAAGAAGGAAAGATAAAATGAAAAAGATAAAAAGAGCAAAGTATATTAAAGAGGATAAAAAAAATAATACATCAAGATTCATTGCGGACATACAAAAACTTCTACAAAGAAAAAATAAAGAGCTTCCTCTTTTTGACCTTACTATAGGACAGTGGCTAGAAAAATGGGCAACTGAGACTCCAAATAAAGAAGCGATAGTTTATTCAGACAGAGATTTAAGATTCACATACGCAGAACTCAATCAGAGAGTTAACAGGTTAGCAAAAGGTTTCATTGAAATCGGAGTAACCAGAGGCTCTCATGTCGGCATTTGGGCTACCAATGTACCTGACTGGCTTACAATAATGTACGCATGTACAAAGATTGGTGCAATCTGCGTGACTGTCAACACAAACTATCAGCAAAGTGAACTTGAGTATCTGTGCAAAGACTCTGATATGCATACTTTATGTCTCATAGATCGCGACAGAGATACGGACTATATAGAGATGGTATACAAGATGTTACCAGAGCTAAGAACATGTCAGAGAGGTGCCTTGAAAAGTGAAAAGTATCCTAAAATGAGGAACGTAGTTTTCATTGGGCAGGAAAAATACAGAGGCATGTATAATACCCAAGAACTCTTCTTGCTTGGTGACCATACGGATGACAAAAAGCTTAATGAACTAAGAGCTCAGACAAATTGCCATGATGTTGTTAATATGCAGTACACCTCCGGTACAACCGGCTTTCCAAAAGGCGTCATGTTAACACATTACAACATTGCAAATAATGGATATCTAACAGGAGAGCACATGAAATTCACAGCAAATGATAAGCTGTGCTGCTGCGTTCCGCTGTTCCATTGCTTTGGCATTGTACTGGCAACAATGAATGTAATAACTCACGGTTGTACTCAGGTAATGGTAGAACGTTTTGATCCTCTTGTAGTTCTAGCATCAATTCATAAGGAGAGATGCACCGCTGTATATGGAGTTCCAACAATGTTTATAGCGGAGCTTAATCATCCGATGTTCAAGATGTTTAACATGAAATCTTTAAGAACTGGAATTATGGCAGGTTCTCTTTGTCCAATAGAGCTGATGAAAGAGGTAGAAGACAAAATGTACATGAAGGTAACCAGCGTTTACGGTTTAACAGAAACATCTCCGGGAATGACTCATACAAGAATTGAACAGAGTTTCATAGAGCGCTGTACCACAGTTGGATATGAATTTGAACACACAGAAGTAAAGGTTATTAATCCGGAGACCGGAGAGTTTTGCAATCCCGGGGAACAGGGAGAACTTTGTAACAAGGGTTATAATAGTATGAAAGGTTACTATAACAATCCGGAAGCTACGGCAGAAACAATAGACAAGAACGGATACCTTCACTCAGGAGACCTTGGCATCCAAGATGAGCATGGTAATTATAAAATTACCGGAAGAATAAAGGATATGATTATTCGCGGCGGAGAAAATATATATCCGCGTGAGATAGAAGAGTTCTTGTATCACATGGATGGTATTAAAGATGTGCAAGTTGCAGGAATACCATCCCAAAAATACGGGGAAGCTGTGGGAGCCTTTATCATACTCCGGCCCGGGTCCGATATAAATGAGTCTGACGTAAAAGAATTCTGCAAGAATAAGATTGCAAGATTTAAGGTTCCAAAGTATATCCTGTTTGTGAAAGAGTTTCCTCTTACAGGCAGCGGAAAAATTCAAAAATTCAAGCTAAAGGATGTTGGACTGCAAATGCTTAAAGAACAAGGTGTTGAAGTTGAATAATTTCTGTCGAGAATAAAAATAAATCAATAAAAACATTTTTTCTGTAACTTTAAACCGCCAAAAGAGTGCTAACACACAATCTTGGCGGTTTTTTGCATCCCGTACCTGACTAAACTTGATTGATTAACAATGATAACTTTTTTGCTTTCAATTGCACTTCTTGTAGTTGGATATTTTACCTATGGAAAATTTCTGGATAGATTTTTTGGAGCCGACCCAAATAGAATTACGCCAGCATATAAAATAGCAGACGGCGTTGATTATGAAGTCCTTCATCCTTGGAGAATTTACGTAATTCAGTTTTTGAATATTGCCGGACTGGGGCCAATTTTTGGTGCAATCCTCGGAGCCGCGTACGGACCCCTTGCATATCTTTGGATTGTAATTGGATGCGTGTTTATGGGATCGGCGCATGATTATGTATCCGGAATGTTGTCATTAAGAAACAACGGCAGCCAGCTTCCGGGACTGACAAAAAGATATCTTGGAAAATATATTAGTAACGCCATGGTTATTTTTAATTGCTTTCTGCTAATTGCCGTTGGATCTTCTTTTGTAAACGGACCTGCAGACCTTCTTGATAATCTGGCAAATACACACAATATTCAAATCTGGCTCTTTATTATTTTTGCCTACTACATTTGTGCAACGCTGCTTCCAATAAGTAAAATCATTGGCAAAATTTATCCATACATGGGAGCCATATTATTGTTAATGGCAGTCATGCTCTTTATCGCTATTTTATATCATGGATTTTCTCCAAACCCCGCGGTACACCGCAGCATGATAGAACTTACTCCCGCCGCATTCCACAGTTTTAAAATGCCCGCTCCATCTTATTTGATTCCCTTCCTTTTCATAACAATTTCTTGCGGTGCCATTTCCGGATTTCACGCAACCCAATCTCCGCTTATGGCACGCTGCCTTGGAAATGAAAAATACGGGCACAAGATTTTTTACGGTGCCATGATTACAGAGGGAATTGTTGCATGTATTTGGGCTACAGCAGCCATGCTGTTTTACAATGGGCCGGAAGGTCTTAACGCCGCAGCGGCAGGCGGAATGACTCCGGCAAAAATTGTTCATATTATATGCAATACATGGCTTGGAAAATTTGGAGCCATCATTGCTATCATTGGAGTTGTAGTATGCCCCATAACTAGCGGAGACACAGCATTTAGAAGTATGAGAATAGTTATTGCGGACACTTTTAAAATCCCGCAAAAAAAGATGATAAACAGAATCTACATAGCTGTTCCCATCTTTGTTCTTGCGTTCATTATCAGCCAAATGGAGTTCTCTACAATATGGAATCTTGTTGGCATAAGCAATCAAATTCTTGCAGTTATCACATTGTGGACATGCGCGGCATATTTTGCATCAGAAAAGAAATGCCACTGGATAATGTCAATACCTGCAATATTTCTCACGTTCATTTGTACTGCATATATAATGATTGCACCTTTAAGCAAAGGAGGCCTGCATATCATTCCAAATTATGGCTACGTAATTGCAGTAATTGTCACCATTGCAGTAACAATACTCTTCTTGTACTATGCTAAAAGCGAGAGACTTCCAAAACTTATTGCAGCTCACGCAAACGATATCACCGTTTCTGTAAACAAAGAAAAAGAGGAATAACAGAAGATAAAGCGGCATTGCTATAACATGCAATGCGCTGCTACAACAATGCCATGTAACTTTAAATTATAGCTTATAGACTGTATTATTATACAATTTATACTTTACACCACTGCCCTTGCAAACAGCAGTCAATGAGCCTTTTTCATCTTTTTTAAAGTTGAGTTTGCATCCGTATTCGCTCATCCATCCAGTTTGTTTTGCAGGATTTCCTACTACAAGAGCATAGGGCGGAACCTCCTTTGTAACAACTGCCCCGGCTCCTATGAATGCATAATTGCCAATGTTATGGCCGCATACAATTGTTGCGTTTGCACCTACCGTAACGCCGGTGCCAATTTGAGTCTGAGCATACTCGCTCTTGCGATTTACAGCACTGCGCGGATTAATTACATTCGTAAAAACACATGAAGGGCCAAAGAAAACATCATCCCCGCAAACCACTCCCGTATAGACAGAGACGTTATTCTGTACCTTGCAATTATTTCCCAATACAACACCAGGGGAAATTACAACGTTCTGTCCTATATTGCAATGTCTGCCAATAACAGCTCCTTCCATTATGTGAGAGAAGTGCCATATTTTAGTTCCATCTCCAATTCTACAATTCTCATCTACAATTGCTGACGGATGTGCAAAATAACTCTGTTCCATATAAAAACATGTTTATCTTACACAAAGGTAAAAAATTAGAATAAATCCGTCGGGATTATAAAAATTTGTAAAACTTGATACTTTTTATCCCGGGATACCCCATATAGGAATCAACAACTGTACCTCTTACAACTATTGGTCTTTTTAAATATTCCGGATGGTCCACAAGATTAAGTTCCCCTCTAAATTTACTGCTGGCAGATAATTCTACCCCCATGCATTTGCTTCTTAAAGACTGCCATGAATTTGTTGCTATAGCAATATGCGTCTTAGATGAGAAAGGAGGTTTTCTCTTAAAAGCAGATGACGTCATATCCCCGCCAACTATATACCCAAAGACTGTCATTGTATCCCCTATTGCTTTTGTTGCTTCATATATTGAGTGGCTTCCATAGGGGGCTATACTTCCCAGATTAAAATATTCGTTTATCCATGTTCTGGTTGTATCTATGCTAATCTTTATACCGGTTCCGGTTATCTTGGAGAGAATGTAATCCAATTTAACTGTCACCATTTCTCCGGCCTTTAGCTTCCTGGTTAACAGTATAGTATCCGCGTATGTCTTATGATCGCACGGAGTGTATGATGGATCCCCGTCTTTATTTATGTACACAACAGAAACGTCTCCGGGAAGAAAAAAGACATAGTGCGGCGAGTAATAAAAGCATTTTATTTGAGCAGTATCCTTTCTCATATAGACACCTGTGCCCTTAAAATAATCAGTAAAATTAGACGTATACTCCAGCTTTATGCCCCCGGTTAACTGTGACGATATCAATGAGATGTGAGCCGTACTGTCTTTTTTTATCTTTATAATCTGCTCATCTCCAAAAAGAGGAATATCTAGTTCAGGCTCTTTAAACTCTCTGGAAAAGACTCTTACCGTGTAAGTCCCTGCAGTCACATTTAAAACGGCAGGGCGCGCAGAATAGGCGCCATTATAAATCTCAGCTCCTGAACTATTTAAAACCTTTAACATATACTTATTTGTATCCAATACGGCTGAAAATTCAGAAGATTTATCCGCACAGCGTAGGTCTGACACATAATTACCGTAAGATTGCTCTGTTATTTGCAGAGCCTTCTTAAAGGAATCACCGTCTATTTTGAAAACAATTTTTGAGCTGTCGTTTTCATCCGTTTTTTGTTTTTCCCCCTCAGTTGTTGCATACGGCGTACATCCCGCAGCAAAAGCGCCAATTAGAATCATAGCGCGGCATAACCTTGTTACGCATCCGCTTCTTTTACACAAATCTCTCATATATAATATTTAAAAAATTACTTTTTAGCGGCGTATGGCAAATATAAAATGGGAATGAAAATATTGGTTGCCAAAAGATATATTTATCCTATCGCGACAGAAACAACTTGGACAAAATGATATAATTGAAAAAAAGGCCGGAGAACCTGGCGGTTTCCGACCTTTTAATTTTCGCGAGATCCTAGACGATCTCGTTACTTAACCTAAACTTAAACTATGAAAAACTATTTTTCATATTACAAAGTCCGTGCCACGATTTGTAAAAATTTAAACAATTTTCATTTTAGCAAATTTAAGCAGTAATGTCTTCCTTCCGCCTTGATTAAAATCAACAATTGCTTTTTTGTCAATAGACTCTCCTGTAAGAGAAATTATAGTTCCAAAACCAAAGCGCTCATGCTCAACGCGTTGTCCAACTTCCATTTTAAGCGGAGAATCCGGAATAAAATTGGGGTTTTTGGGACGCATCTCAGCCGCAGAAGTAAATGAACGGCTATATGACCGCTCAGCGTTGTTTTTACTCTCTTTGTTCTGCTCAGTTCCCGGCTGTTTAACGCCGTCACTTTGACTGCGACTTGACTGACCGTAATGACTTGAGGCAAAGGATTGCAAGCCTCCTCCTTCAATTGGATTCTTAAGATATTGTTTGTCAATTTCTTTTAAGAATCTGCTGGGCAGGTTGTTAACGTACTCTCCGTACTTCATTCTGGAACGTGCGTAAGAGAGTTTTACCCCCTCCTTTGCCCTGGTAATAGCCACATAAAACAGCCTTCTCTCCTCCTCTATGTCTTTCTCAGATGCCCCGTACAAACCGCCGCTAGGAAACAAATTTTCCTCCATGCCTACAACATAAACGTAGGGGAACTCCAAACCCTTTGCCGCATGAACGGTCATAAGAGAAATTTTATTATTCTGTTGCTCTTGATTATCAACAGGCTTAATCTGTCCTGAGCTTGCAACGGCAGAATCAGAATCACTTATTAAAGCAATGTTCTGCAGATATAAATCCAAAGTAATCACAGGAGCATATTCTGCCTCGCCGCCTTCTCCATCTCCGCCGCTTGCAAGTTCCTTGTACTCAACAGCCCCCTCATCTACAAATTCCTTTATGCTGTTAAAAAACTCCTCTACGTTTTCCAATCTGCTCTGTCCGTCCAGAGATAGGTCTTTTCTCATCTCAGATGTAATATTAAACATCGTATTCATCTGCATCGCAATCTCATAAGCATCTAAAGACAAAAGCCCTTCCCTTAATTTTTCTACCCCAGCAACAAAGTCTCTTATTTTTCCCAAGACGGCAGGACGGATATTAATCTCCTCCGGCGTCAGCTCCTTTACAACGTTACATATAGATGTGTGTTTTAACACAGCGGCACCAACCAATTTTTCTACAGTAGTTGTCCCTATTGCCCTTGCCGGAAAGTTTATAACTCTTTTAAATGCCTCATCATCAAGCGGATTTTCTATCAGCCTCAAATACGCAATCATATTTTTTATCTCTGTCCTCTCATAAAAAGAGTGACCTGCATAAATTTTATAAGGCATATTTTTCTTCCTAAGCGCCTCCTCTATTGCACGGCTTTGAGCGTTAGTTCTATACAAAACGGCAAAAGACTCATACTTTTCTTTTGACTTGTACATTTGACCGGCTATAGATGACGCTACCAGCAAAGCCTCTTCCTGTTCTGTAAATGCAGGAATCAATTCTATCTTCTCTCCCATGTCTTTCTGAGAAAAACATTTTTTGGTGATTTGATATTTATTCTTGCTAATCAATGAATTAGCTGCATTCACAATAGTCTGTGAAGAACGGTAATTCCGCTCCAGCCTGTATATTTTTGACTCCGGATAATCTTTCTTAAAGTTTAAAATATTCTCTATCCTGGCACCGCGGAAAGCGTAAATACTTTGCGCGTCATCACCAACAACCGTAATATTGTGATGGTCTTGGGCAAGTCCCTTAAGTATTTGGTACTGAATAAAGTTTGTATCCTGATACTCATCTACCAAAATAAACTTAAACATGGCCTTTATTTGGCCAAAGGCCTCCGGAAAATTGCTCAAAAGACGATATGTGTTCAGCAGTATATCATCAAAATCCATTGCACCCTGCTCAACACACCTCTTTTGGTAAAGCCGGTAAACCTCGCAAATTCTGGCCTTATGCGCACGGCGGTCCGCCTCCATCAGCTGCACATTTGAGACATAGCTGTCGGGAGTAATAAAATCATTCTTTGCCTTTGATATTCTGCTGCTTATCTCTGCCGGCTTATATGATGAATCATCCAGTTCCAACTCTTTTATGCAGCGTTTGACCAGAGACTTGCTGTCATCTTTATCGTAAATTGTGAAGCCCGGGGGAAATCCCAGAAGCTCAGCATATTGTCTTAAAAATCTTAAAAAAATTGAGTGAAATGTTCCCATCCACACCCTGTACGCGGCGCGCCGTCCAACCAGCTCACCTATCCTCTCCTTCATCTCCTTTGCCGCCTTATTTGTAAACGTAAGAGCAAGGACACATGCCGGAGGATATCCTTGGGCCAAAATATTGGCCACCTTGCAAGTAAGAACCTTTGTCTTTCCGCTGCCCGCCCCGGCAATTATCAAGGACGGCCCCTCTATATCGTTAACTGCCTCTTTCTGAGACTCGTTAAGCCCTTCAAAAATTGAATTCCCTTCACTTTCCATAGTTTTGCAAATGTAGTGATAATTTAGTTTTTTTTGTGTTTGTTATGTATATTTGCCGCCGCTTAAAAAAATAAGCAAAAACTATCACTTTATGATAAATAATATAAGACTTCACAGAGGACTTGACATCCCGCTAAACGGGGATGCACAACAGAAGATCTGGAAGACTATTGTGCCGGACGTGATAGCAGTAAAACCAACAGACTTTGAAAACGTTATGCCCAAACTTCTTGTTAGCGAGGGTGACGTTGTTAAAGCCGGTCAATTTGTTTTTACGGATAAATATCGTCCGGAAATAGGATTCTCGGCCCCTTGTAGCGGAAGGATAAAATCTATAGTCAGAGGAGAAAAGAGAAAACTTCTGGCAGTAGAGATTAATCCCGACAGTACCTTTGACTATGTCAATTTTGACGCGGTCAAAGATATTGAAAAAACAAGCAGGGAAGATCTTGTTAAAAAACTAATGGACAGCGGATTGTGGGCATCCATAATTCAACGTCCCTATGGCATTATTGCCAATCCCAATGATACCCCTAAGGCAATTGTTATCTCTGCCTTTAACTCTGCGCCTCTTGCTGCTAACATCAATTTCACAATGAAAGATGAGATTGAGAACATGCAGATTGGCGTTAACGCTCTTGCTAAATTTACCAAGGGCAAAATTTACGTAAACCTTGATGCTAAAGATTATGCGGGATCATCGCTTTATAAATTGAAAGGTGTAGAAAAGACATGTTTTGAGGGACCGCACCCTGCCGGAAATGTTGGTGTTCAAATCCACCATCTTTGCCCCATCGGAAAAGGCGAGATTGTTTGGACAATAAAGCCAATGATGCTGGCGGCAATGGGAAAGCTCTTTAAAACAGGCATTTATGATCTTTCGCGTCTTGTTGCAATTACAGGTTCACGCGCAGAAAATCGTTCTTATGTAAAATGTATTCCCGGGATTTCCATGCACTCAATACAAGAAGCTGTCGGGAATAAAAAAGAAGAGAAGATTTGCGGAGAAGAAGTTGGCATCAGATACATTAGCGGCAATGTGCTGAATGGAGAAAATGTAGGTCCCGACGGTTATCTTGGTTTTTATGATGACCAGATAACTTTAATTTCAGAGGGCAATTACAGAGAGATGTTTGGCTGGGCTAAAGTACTTAGAACTAAGAAGTTCAGTTTCTCTCACACTTATCTTTCTTTCTTGGCTCCGCGTAAAAAATATAATGCGGATACAAACATTAACGGAGGCGTGAGACCATTTGTTGTGACCGGCCTTTATGAGAAAGTTGTTCCTATGGATATTTATCCTGTATATCTTCTTAAAGCAATACTTGCAGAAGATATTGATAAGATGGAACAGCTTGGTATCTATGAAGTTATAGGTGAAGACCTTGCGCTTTGCGAATATGTTTGCCCTTCTAAGATTAACGTTCAGGAGATTCTTGAGAAGGGTATTAGTTTAATGATTAAAGAAATGGCTTAAGAATATGAATTGGATTTTAAAATACATAGATAAGATTAAGCCAAAGTATAGCAAGGGTGGAAAGTTTGGATGGCTTCACTCAACTTTTGAGGCGTTTGAGTCATTTGCATCTGTTCCGGCAACTGTAACAAAGAGCCGCACTCAAATCAGGGATTGCGTTGATTTGAAGAGGGTTATGATTACTGTTGTTGTAGCTCTGCTTCCTCCTTTGTTCTTTGGAATGTGGAATACCGGAGACCAGCACTCAATAGCATTTGGTCTTGACTGGAGCTTCTGGTTGAAAGTTTGGTTTGGATTTTACAAAATCCTTCCTTTAATATTAGTCTCTTACATTGTAGGACTTGGAGTTGAATTTGCCTCAGCGCAAATCAGGGGTCATGAAGTCAATGAGGGTTATCTGGTTACCGGCTTGCTGATACCTATGATAATGCCAATTGATGTTCCCCTTTGGATTCTTGCACTTGCGGTAATATTTGCGGTAATATTTGGAAAAGAGGTATTTGGAGGAACAGGAATGAACATCTGGAACCCGGCGTTGCTGGCCAGAGCATTTGTATTCTTTGCGTACCCTTCTGAAATTACGGGAGATTCTATTTGGATTGCCGGACTCACAAAACCTGCAGCAGGACTAAGCGTTGTTGACGGATTCTCCGGCGCAACTCCCCTTGCTCAGGCATCTGCGGGCCTTCCTACTCCAAGTTTTCTGCAAATGTTCATAGGAAATATTCCGGGTTCATTTGGAGAAACATCTACAATAGCAATTTTAATTGGCGCCGTAATTCTTATATGCGCAGGAGTAGCAAGCTGGAAGATAATGGTTTCCGGTGTTGCCGGCGCCTTAGGAATAGGTATTCTTGCCAATGCATTTGCAGCTCCCGGAACATACGCGGCAGTGCCTGCAGTTTACCATTTAGTTATGGGAGGTTTTGCATTTGGAATTGTTTACATGGCAACTGATCCTGTAAGTTCCTGTCAGACAGAAGTCGGCAAATGGATTTACGGATTCTTGATTGGAGCTTTCTGCATCACGCTTAGATTATTCAACCCGGGATACAGAGAGGGCATGATGCTTTCTATTCTGATGTTCAACACAATGGCGCCGCTTATTGATTACTTGGTAATGCGTCCTAACATTAACAGAAGGATGAAGAGAGCAGTTGCTGTGGTTAATGAAAAAGCTAAAACAGAATAAGATGGATACAAATAAAAATTCATACACTATTATATATTCAACCGTATTGGTTGTAATAGTAGCCGCCGTCTTAGCTGTTGTTGCAATGGGACTGAAAGCAAAACAGCAAACTAATGTTGATGTAGAAAAACAACTTAGCATGCTTGGCTCTGCGGGACTTGCACAGGATGTAAAAAATGCTCCTAACAAGAACAGCTACGTAGAGGGAGAATTTAACAAGTATGTAGTTAAAGGCCTGGTGATAAATGCTAAAGGAGAAATAATCAAAACTGATTCTACCAACCTTGTAAAGAGCGAGGCGTTTCAAATTTCTCCGGAAGAGCAATATGAGACAATGAAAAAAATAGCCGCTGCAACCAGTGATTCAGAAAAGGAAAAACTTATGGCAGAGCTTAAGCTTCCTGTTTTTGTATGTCGCACTGCAGACGGAAAAGAGGTTAGTATTCTATCCTGCTATGGTCCAGGACTTTGGGGCCCTATATGGGGATATGTCTCCTTAGAGGATGATTTCCGCACGGTTTACGGAGCTTTGTTTGATCACATGAGCGAGACTCCCGGACTAGGTGCAGAGATTGTAACAAACAAATTCAGAGACCAATTCAAGGGTAAGGAAATTTTTAAAGATGATAACCTTGTCTCTGTAAAGGTTGTTAAGGGAGGGGCAAAAGATAAGCAGCATGAGGTTGATGCACTGTCGGGAGCTACAATAACAAGCACCGCGGTACAATCAATGATTATGAACTGGCTGCAATATTACTTGCCTTACATTCAGAAGAACAAAGAGAGCAAAGATGCTGCCGACCATGCTGAATTCATACAGACCGAGGCAAACAGCGCAGCAGCTGGTACACTCAATATTAAATAGTTATAGCAATGGATAAAAAGATATTTACAACCCCTATTTTAAAGGCCAATCCCGTTACGGTTTTGGTCCTGGGTATTTGCTCATCTCTTGCGGTAACTGTAAAACTGGAGCCTGCAATTGTTATGGCTTTGTCAGTTACAATTGTCACGGGATTCTCCAGCTTCTTGATTTCGCTGATTAGAAAGAGCATTCCAAATAGAATTAGAATTATAGTCCAGCTGGTTGTTGTGGCAATGTTTGTAATTGTCATTGAACAATTTTTGAAGGCTTATGCTTATGACGTAAGCAAACAGCTATCCGTATACGTTGGACTTATTATTACTAACTGTATAATCATGGGAAGAATTGAGGCCTTTGGACTTTCAGAGAAACCTCTGCCTTCTTTGGTTGATGGTCTTGCCAACGGATTAGGCTATGGCTTAATCCTTGTAGTTCTGGCAGTTATAAGAGAATTGATTGGCAGCGGCACGCTGTTTGGAATTCAAATTATTCCGCTTTCATGGTATGTGAAAGAGGGAGGACATTATTTGAATAACGGTCTCTTTATTATGCCTCCTATGGCACTGATTTTAATCGGCTGCCTGATATGGATTCAGAGAAGTTTCCAGAAAGATTTAAATGACAAATAGAATATTAGCTATGCAAGATTTACTTAGTTTATTTGTAAAGTCCATCTTTGTAGACAATATGATATTTGCCTACTTCCTTGGAATGTGCTCATTTCTGGCGGTATCAAAAAATGTAAAGACAGCTGCAGGGCTTGGAGTTGCGGTTATATTCGTACTTGGAGTAACTCTTCCAATTGACTATCTTTTAAATAGATACCTGCTAACAGATGGATGTCTTACATGGATATCCCCTTCACTTGCGGATGTAGATTTAAGCTTTTTAAGCTTCATTATTTTCATTGCCGTTATTGCATCAATCACTCAGCTGGTTGAGATGGTTGTGGAGAAATACTCACCATCACTTTATTCATCACTTGGAATATTCCTGCCTCTGATTGCTGTTAACTGCGCAATACTTGGAGCTTCATTATTTATGCAGGAGAAAGGTTTTGCAACTCTTGGACAAGCAACGGTTTACGGACTTGGGAGCGGCTTTGGCTGGTGCCTGGCAATTGTTTCCATTGCAGCCATCAGAGAGAAGCTGGCCTACTCCAATGTACCAAAACCGCTTAGAGGTCTGGGTATTACATTCATCATTGCAGGATTGATGGGACTCGCATTTATGAGTTTCATGGGTATCAAATTATAGGAGGATAGAGAATGAATAATATGACATTAGTTGTAATTGCCTCCATAGTAATTTTCCTGATAATTACTTTGTTGCTGGTTGGTTTGCTGCTTTATGCTAAAACAAAGCTGACTCCTTCCGGAACTGTGACAATAGATATTAATAACGGAGAGAAAAAGCTGGAGGTAAATGCCGGCAATTCACTTCTTTCCACATTGGCTGAACAGAAAGTTTATCTCCCTTCCGCTTGCGGCGGCAAAGGAAGTTGCGGAATGTGCAAATGCCAGGTAATCAATGGAGGAGGTACTATACTCCCGACAGAGGTTGGGTTCTTCTCACGCAAACAGCAGGCAAACAATTGGAGACTTGGCTGCCAGGTTAAGGTTAAAGAGAACCTTGGCATCCTTCTTCCTCCGGAAGTTCTGGGTGTTAAGAAATGGGAATGCACGGTAGTAAGCAATAGAAATGTTGCAACATTTATTAAGGAATTTGTGGTAAAACTGCCTGAAGGTGAAAAATTAAACTTCAGAAGCGGCGGATATATTCAAATAGATGTTCCAAAATGCAGCGTTGATTATAAGAACATTTCAGTTGAACCGGAGTTCAAGCCGGATTGGGATAAAATGCATCTGTTTGATCTTAAGATGGTTAACCCTGAGCCGACGTTCCGCGCATACTCAATGGCCAACCATCCTGCGGAGGGCAATATCGTTATGCTAAACGTAAGAATAGCAACTCCTCCGTTTGACAGAGCAAAAGGCGGCATGATGCCGGTTAACCCTGGTATATGTTCATCATATATTTACTCATTGAAGCCTGGAGATAAGGTCACTGTATCAGGCCCTTACGGAGAGTTCTTTATTAAAGACACGGAAAATGAAATTGTATTTATAGGCGGCGGCGCCGGAATGGCTCCAATGCGCTCTCACATTTTCCATCTGTTCAAGACTCTTAAGACAAAGAGAAAAGTCAGTTTCTGGTATGGCGCACGTTCAAAGAGGGAAATATTCTATGAGAGTGATTTTGAGGAAATTGCAAAAGAAAATCCAAACTTCTCTTTCCACATCGCACTTTCAGATGCTCTTCCGGAAGACAAGTGGACCGGTTCAAAAGGATTCATCCATCAAGTATTGTTTGATGAGTATCTTAAGAATCACCCTGCCCCTGAAGATGTTGAATATTACCTGTGCGGTCCTCCTATGATGACATCATCTGCAATTAAGATGTTGGATAATCTTGGAGTACAGCCGGAAAACATTATGTACGATAATTTTGGTGCATAAAAGACTCCAAAACATGTGAACAAAAAGCCGTCCTTTATCAGACGGCTTTTTTATTCCAATAGTTCTTAACTATTTCCACAAAATCTTTCTCCAGCAGAGAAATATATTTTTCTTTTGAACGTATAATACAGCCTTTGAGCTTATTGCCCCTGCGTGAAGAAATTTGCACTGCAACAAGATTATCACGGTTAGCGGTAACTCCTTCCGATAAGATGGTCAGCCATTTGCCCGTCCCAACCATTTGGAGCATAAGACCGGTATCATTAACTTCTATCCTGGGAGTTATAATTGGGGTATTATTATGTATAAACATTTTTTCTGTCTCCATTCTTGTGTTAATGCCATAAGGGAAAAAGACAAAAGGATATTTCTTCAAATCTGACAAAGGAACTTTTTTATGAACGGTAATTGGATGCCCTTTTTTAGCTATCACACAAAGCGGCGTTTCAAACAAAGGGATACTTTCCAAGTAATTAGACATTTTGCTTGTTTCATAGGTAAGAGCAAAATCAATTTTCCCCTTAAGAACCATCTCTTCCAGTTTTTTTACAGAATTGGACTCAGTTATGCTTAAGCTTGCATCAGGGTATTTATCAGTGAATTGCAATATACAGTCATCAAGTATGTCATGAAGACTGAAAGTCACTCCGATGTTTAACCTTCCATTGAAAATTCCTTTCATTTCTCTCACATACCTTATTCCAGAATCCGTCTCTTTAATTGCTCTTCTTGCAAAATCCGCAAACACTCTTCCCGCATCCGTGATGTAAGTGCTCTTCCCAACTCTGTCAAAAAGCGGGGTTCCACATTCGTCTTCAAGTTTTTTAATACTCAGCGACAGCGTACTTTGAGTGATAAACAACTGCTTTGCAGCCTCCGTGAAATTCAGTTCATCCGCAAGCTTTACAAAATATTTTAGTTGTGTAAGTTCCATATTGAGAAATACATATTTAAAGCACCATAAAACAGACAATAATACTATGATTGAAATTATCAATAGTATTGATTAAAACAATTAATAATTCAAATGTATGAAAAAAGTACCAATATTGTTACTTTTGATAAACGAATGCTAAGAGAGTGCGATAAAACAAGTTGGGAAAGTTCTTTGTTTTGTGTTTTGTGTTTTGTGCTTTTTGTAACCTTATTCTCCACGTATTATACAGGCTATATGGTTAGATTTTCAGCCCTCATGTTGTTTCGGCTTGATAAATTGTTTAACCCTGCTTTAGAAAAAATCATATAGCACATAGCAGACTTGGATAAAAAGGGTAAGGGTGGCTAAAAATTTTCAGCCACCCTTTTTCTGCTTATAAACAATAAATAAAAACCTAGAACGTAAAACATGCTCTGGCAAAGAAATTCCTGCCGGGCTCTATGCTTATGCTTCCTCTATTAGTAGATAAATGATTAGTGTAAGTATTATCCGTAATATTATCAATGCCTGCAAAAACTTGCAGCCATAAACCGTGACTTATCCTAAAATTAACAGAGTTAACGGCAAAATCCAATTTGCCGTATCCGGCAGTTTCCATCTCTCCTTCAGCAACTTTGCTCTGTTTTGCAGCAAGGGTCCAATCAAGTTCTGCAGAACAAATTTTTGGAAATGAATAGCGTGCGCCAATCCTTGCATTAAAAGGAGGTATCTGCGGAAGACTGGTTTTTGCTTTTGTATCCTTTCCTCTTACATAAGATACTGCAGCGGATAAGACAAGATCATCAATTACGTTATAATCTGCCTTAAAATCAAAGCCGTACAACAGAGCCCTATCAACATTAGCGTTAACAAGCGCAGGCAATGTATCATTTGCTCCAGAAGTTGCAAGAGTATATATAAACTCTCCATTTTTCTCTACAATAAGATTATTGATTCTGTTTATAAACACAGAAGCCTGAACGTTTATCTTTGAGCCCCAAACTCTTAGACCAAGGTCAAAAGAGTATCCGTTTTCAGATTTCAAATTAGGATTGCCCAGCCTAACATAATTTCCAAGGTCAATATATTTGTAACGCTCTTCCAATGATGCAACTCTAAATGAACGAGCAGCATTAAACACAGCGTCAACATTATCAGTCAGTTTATAAATTGCACCCAGGTTTGCGCTCCAAGACATATTTTGCGTGCTATTCTTGTCAAATGTAACTCTTTGAGTTGCAGGAGCGTCATCTCTCACACCATTGAGAACTATATAATCTACGTCAAAGCACTTTTCATTCTTTATCCATACCCTATCTGCTCTTGCTCCTGCAGTTAAGGTTAATCTGTTGCTAAGCAAATGAAGTTCATCTTGAGCAAAAACACCTGCGCTGGTAAATGAGGCGTCAGGAAGCGGAGTTTCTCCCCTCTCAACGTGATTTGTCTTAAGAGTATCTCCGTTTGGCTTAATAACATTTACAGTAACGTATTTTACTCTGCTGCTTTTAATATCCCTTCTCCATAAATCCGCTCCTCCAACAATAGTCTGATTATCTGACAATTTCCATGTTCCTTGAATTTCCCCGCCATTAGTTTTATGAGTTGCATGAGGAGTTAGAAGATCTGGGGTTGTTGCCTGTATCATACCGTTTTCCATATTAGCTGTAGTTGTGGTATTTGGAGTCATCTCAACGTTGCGGATGATATACTGATTATAATACTTAATTTTCAAAGAGGTAAACACACTTGTAATGTTTGTGATTTCATAGCTTGCGTCAAACAAAGCTCTGCCAATTTTCTTGTATGAAGCAGTAGCAGGTCCGGGAAATGCTGCACCGCCGGGTATGCCAACATCTTTAGACCAGTTGCGCTGATATTGAACTTTAAATATCTGATTTACAAATGGTTTAAATGCAGCTCTAACTGAGAAATCATTCGTCTTAAATCCGCTGTTATTAATTTTCCCTTCAGGCGTGTGAATATCGTGCGCTTTGCCGTAACTATCACTGACTCTCAAATACCATTTCTTGTCGCCAAAATTCAAAAAGACATTATTTGAAAAGTATCTGTTAACTGTGGAGTATGACGGAGTAACTCCGCCGCCTACATGAAAGCGAGGTGTAAATTGTCCGTCCTTTGTAATTACATTTATAATTCCGCCGAGAGCGCCGCTGCCATAAAGAGATGATTGAGCGCCTTTTATAACTTCCACTCTCTCAATATTATTAATGTCAACCATACTTAAGGATGCCGTTAAATCACTTGCCGTTTCTACCCTGTCGCCGTCAATTAACGTAACCAAACGGCTCTCACCAAGTCCGCGAACCACAACATTTGTAGACCAAATGCCGTCTCCTCCAAATGAAATTCCAGGCTCAGAATTCAAAATATTTGCAACAGAAAAAGAGGAGTTCTTCTTATAATCAAAAGCTCCCGCGATACTCATAGAGGCCGGCACCTCCATAAGTTTTCTGTTTACACGCATACTACTAACAGTCACAGAACCAAGATTTTCCGTCTTAACAGCAGCAGTTGTATCCTTGTCTTTGCCAATGTGTCTTGGCGCACCTAACGCCGCACTATAAGAAATGACTGCAAGCGCCGCAGTCAAAATAAAAATTTTATTACTCATCATCTTTGTTTTTTAAAAGGGCCGATTTTACCTGAATTCCATCCAGACGTCCAAGCTGACCAGTCAGAGAACCAATCTGATCCGTCGTACCTTCCAAAATCAAAGAGATAACATTAAAATTATTGCTGCGAGGCAGTCCCTGACGACCAATTATAATGTCAGAGTGCAAAGAGATAACATCATTCATTTTCTGAACGTTATCCTTATTTTCCACTTGTATTATTACTGTGCCAATTCTCTTTTCCATCAGAATTTCCTCCGGGTTAGATTTTTTGATTTCCGCCGTCCTTGGTCCGGACTATCCGGAACCTTAGTACAAACGGTCCATAAATTTTCTGCGAATTTATTAATGTTTTGGCATTATACAAAGCAAGTCATTTAAAATTTATAATTTTACAATTCCGAATCTGTCGAGATTATGAAAAAGTACTTATATACTTTAATATTTATTGCGTGCCTTCCATTGCTTGTTGGCTGCAGCGGAAAATCTGCCGGGAACACGGAGAGTTTTGCCTGCACAATTGCCACACTTAAAGGGCCTTCCGCTCTTGGCATGATAAAAATGATTGACAGTATTAAAGGTCACGATGGATTAAGCTCAAAAGAAAGAGTGCAGAATGAAATCAAAATAGACATCTTGAGCGAGCCCCTGCAAGTGCGGAAAATGATGCTTGACGGCACCGCCGATTTTGCAATTCTGCCAATGACAACCGCTGCCGTCCTATACAATAAAGGACTGGATTACAAGCTTATAGCCGTACCAATCTGGGGAACTTTTTATTTGTGCGGCAAAGATACCGCCATAAAAAACTGGAGCAATCTTAAAGGGCGCAGAATACACTTGATGGCCAAGGGGATGACTCCCGATGTTCTATTTAGATATCTGCTTAAAATCAACGGACTAGACCCTGATAAAGATGTAATACTGGATTACAGCTTTCCTACGCATACAGCCCTGACAAGCGCTATGGCTGCCGGACGTGTTGATATTGGGGTACTTACAGAGCCATTTGTGAGCATGGTATTATCAAAAAATAGATCTTTGCATGCCTTGATGGATCTTAATGCAGAGTGGAAGAAAGCATGCAGCACTCCAATTGCAGAGACTGCATTTGTAGGGAGCGCAAAGTTTATGAAAAAGCATCCGGAGCTCACGGAGAAAGTATTAAGAATGTACTCAAATTCAACTGATTGGGTAAATAACAATCCCGACAGCGCCGCCTTTCTTACCGCAAAATACGGCATACTTGCAGACAGCACAGTTGCAAGAACTGCAATATCAAGATGCAACCTGAAAGTTGTAAGGGCATCAGAGGTACAAAAAGATATCAATGACTATTTGAAAGTGTTTTACAATATGAATCCAGATATAACCGGGGGCAAAATTCCGGATAGAAATTTTACGGCAAATAATAAGTGATGAAAAATTCCTCCAGGAAAAATACTTTGATTGGCGCTATCTCCGTGCTTGTAATGCTTGCGGTATGGAAGGTATTGTCATTGTATTTTAAATCTGATTTCATACTTCCAAGCCCGGAGAATACACTGCTTTCCACAATACAGCTCATCTGTACCGCAGAGTTCCTTAAAATCATAGGAGCCACAATCTTACGCGGTTTAATAGGATTTATAATTGCAGCAATTTTGGGAATAGGACTTGGTATTCTTGCAGGAATGTATGACTCTCTTGCGGCATGGATGAAACCGATAGTTATAACATTTAGGGCAACTCCGGTGGTAGCAATAATACTTCTAGCTCTAATATGGTTCACACCAAATACTGTCCCCGTATTTATTGCGTTTTTAACCATGTTCCCTTTAATATATATTAATGTCACAGACGGTTTTAATAGCATGGATGTCAGTTTGGTTGAGATGGCAAAATTCTATGGCGCAAGCGGTAAAAAAATTGTGACAGAAGTCTACATTCCATCAATTATTCCATTCATTATCAGCGGGATATCTAGTGCTGTGGGAATAGGATGGAGAGCCATTATAGTTGGAGAAGTACTAGCCCAGCCGACGTACGGAATAGGCACGGTAATGCAGAGCGCCCAAACATTTTTAAATGTAGACATACTAATTGCCTGGACATTAATAGCCGTACTATTAAGTTCCGGATTTGAAGCTATTATAAGGTGGGAGGAGAGAAGAATTTTTACTTGGAAATAAACCCGCACATTCAATAATTAAGCAAGCATGAGCCTTAATCTTAAAAATATTAGCAAGAGCTTTAACGGAAAACAGATATATGATAACTTCTGCATGGATATCACAGAAGGCACAATATCCTGCATATTAGGCCCTTCCGGATGCGGAAAGACAACTCTTCTAAATATCATAGGCGGCATTCTTGCTCCCGACAGCGGAACATTAGAGGGCTTTGCAGGTAAAAAGCTCTCTTATATTTTTCAAGAGCCAAGATTACTCCCATGGAAAAGCGTAAGAGCAAATATTGAGTTTGTACTTGACAGTGTAAATAACGGAGAAAAAGTGTCTGCCCGGCAAAGAGAAAAAGAGGCTGATGAATTGATTAAAAGGGTTGAACTTGAAGAATTTGCAAATTATTATCCGTCACAACTTAGCGGAGGCATGAAGCAAAGAGTTTCCATAGCGCGCGCATTTGCCGCAACCTCCAACATCATCCTGATGGATGAACCGCTTAACGGACTGGACATCAATCTAAAGCACGAAATGCTCAAATGGTTTTCACAACTGTGGCAACAAGATAAACGCACAGTAATATTTGTAACTCACAGTATTGATGATGCATTGATACTAGGCAGCGATATTTACCTTTTAAGCAAAGCGCCCGTACAAATCAAAATGCATCAACAAATTACGGAGCCAATAAATGGACGCAACATGGAATCTTCAGAAATAGCGGCAATAAAAAAACAAATACAAAATCTTCTATAAAACAGATTAAAAAATAGAACAATGAAAATAAATATTAAACATATTGCCATCACGGCCCTCTGTGTAACACTTGCGTACTCAGCAGTTAATGCGCAATCTATCGGGAACAAAGAGATTGAAGAGCTGCAAGGCAGTATAAAAAATGACAGCTATACTGCTGCTATTCAAAATATTCTGACCTCCAACAAAAACATTAAGAGCCTTGCACTTAACCACAAGGTTAATGGGGCAACGGACAATTTCTTTAAATATAAAGTTGATGTAAAAGGGATTACAGATCAGCAAAGCTCCGGTCGCTGCTGGATGTTTTCATCCATGAATGACTTAAGACCCGCGGTCATTAAGAAGTATAATTTGGATGAATTTGATTTCTCTCATAATTACAACTATTTCTGGGACATACTGGAGAAGTCCAACCTGTTTCTGGAGAATATTATAAAAACGGTAAAAACGCCAATGGATGACAGAGAGGTTACTTACTACTTCTCATCGCCGGTAAGCGACGGCGGAGTATGGAGTTCTTTCTATAATCTTGCAAAGAAGTACGGCGTTGTGCCGGCATCGGTTATGCCTGAAACTGAACAGTCTGACAACACATCTCAAATGATGAGCATTCTTAATGAGCGTTTGCGCAAAGGAGGCTATGACATTAGAGCAATTGCTGCAAACAAAGGAAAGACTGCTGATGTGGAGAGAGAAAAAATGAGCATTCTTAAAGATGTTTATAGAGTACTTGCAATTTGCCTTGGAGAACCCCCGACTGAATTCACTTGGAGATTTCAGGACAAGGACAAAAAGATTCAGACAATTAAGAGCACCCCTATTGATTTCTTTAACGGTATAGTTGGAACGGACTACAACACAGACACCTATGTAATGATAATGAATGACCCTACAAGAGATTATTACAAAATGTATGAAATAGAGAATGCCCGCAATATAATGGATGGCATTAACTGGACATACCTTAACCTTCCAAATGAGGATATAAAAAAGGCTGTCCTTGCCTCTATAAAAGCAAATGAATCCGTTGTTGCTTCATGTGACGTTGGAAAACAGTCAAATACTAAAAACGGACTTTTGGACACCGGGATTTATGACTATGCGTCATTGCTTGGAATAAATCTCAATATGGATAAGAAGGCAAGAATTGTTACCCGTCAGAGCGGCTCGTCTCATGCAATGCTTATAGTTGCCTGTGACACAGATAATAACGATATACCCACAAAGTGGGAATTTGAGAACAGCTGGGGCACAGATGCAGGCAACAAGGGTTATCTGACATTCACGGACAATTGGTTTAACGAGTATATGTTCCGCTTTGTAATAAACAAGAAATACTTGGACGGCAAAACAATAGGATGCCTTGGCCAAAAGCACATAATGCTTCCTCCTTGGGACTACATGAACTAAAATATACTGGAGAACAAACTATAAATCTACAAGCTTAGTATTGTGAATTGCACGGCCGGAAGGCAAAAGATTATTGGTACGGTTACCAAGATTCTTAACAAATCCAAGTCCCAATCCATTATAAGTCAAAAAGATATAGCCTAGCGGCATTTGAGGTAAAACTAGAGGTCTTTTGGTGAGAAACTGAAGGGCCTCTTCTTTTGACACTTCTTTAACAGGGAAAAGCAGCTCCCCTGTTTTAACTCCCCCGGAATATTTAGCATTTTCAAAATCATTACACAACGCCAAATCAGAATACGGAATCAAATCCATCCCTTTAGCCGTTGCAACAACAATTCCACTTGCTGCAACATTCAATTTTCCTTCAAGACATAAAATATCGTCTGCCAGATTTTTGGGATAAGCCTTTATAAAGCCGTTCTCTTTCTGTACGTATAAATAGCGATCCCCCAAATAATTGCAAGTATTTATTTTTTTCTCGACAGTATGTTTCCTCACTTTTTTACCCTTCTTCTCAGATTCAGAACTTAATCCAAGTTTTCTTAATACTGCGTAAAATTGCCCGTCACCCCTCACTGAACCCGGAACAAATTTACGAGTATCAAGCAGTTCCGCCCCAAGGTTGTTGCATATAAAATTCACATTATCGGAATCTTCATAATGATTATAAGTGCATGTTGAATAAATAAAAATGCCACCCTCTTTTAACGCAGGCCAAACATCAGAAACAATCTTGCGTTGTCTTTCCGCACAATCACTTACGGCATTAAGACTCCAGCCGTCAATGGCCTCCATGCTCTTCCTAAACATTCCCTCTCCAGAACATGGCACATCCGCCAGGATTACGTCAAAATATTCCGGCAGTTCTCCAAAAGCACCAGGATAGTTATTGGTAACCAACACGTTAGAACGCCCCCATTTTGCAACATTATCCATCAGAGGAAGCACTCTTTTTTTAATGGCCTCATTGGATACAAGAAGTGAAGAATCATCTAACATAGAGGCTAGATGAGTTGATTTGCCTCCCGGGGCGGCACACAAATCCAGAAGCCTAATACCGGATAATTTCTTATTCTCGGATACGTTTGCAGATACATTTGAAGTCGCATTTTTTGAGGTGTTTTCTTTATACACGGACAGAAATCCTTTAATTATTTCCGGAAACATGCTGCTTGCATCTTGTACATAGTATGCTCCGCAATGGAAGTACGGGTCAGTTGTAAAGGACACTCTGCTCTTTAAATAAAACCCTGATTTGCACCATTTTACAGGACAGTCCAAATTGGCTCCAAAAATTTTAGAAGCGTATTCATTCAAAAAGCCGTCGGGAGAAAAAAGAAATTTAAAAGGATTTAACCTTACACTCACAACTTCATCTCCTTCCTCCAAAGAAGAAAAAAGGAGTGACGCATCTCTCTCACCAAGAGACTCTTTCATTAGAGAGACAAAATCTTCAGATAATATTTTATCACCGCAATTCATACAGGGGCGCAATGTACAAAATAATTTTTCCGGCGGGACTTTAGGTGCGCAGTTCCTGCAAATTGCAGCGCGTTTTTTTTAACGGGTTCCGCCCCGGAATTTTCTTGGTGAAACTCCGGCATGCCTGCGGAAAAATTTACCAAAGAAAGATTGGCTTACAAATCCCAATGCATCAGATATTTGCTTTATTGTCAATTTAGATGAGGTTAGCAAAGCCTTAGCCTCCAAAATCACATACTCATCTATCCAAACGCTGGCAGAGCGTCCGCTTACGCTCTTGACAAGCAATGAAAGATACTTGGATGTTATGCAAAGTTTATCTGCATAAAAAGAGACAAAATGCTCTCTTCTAAAATTTAATTGCACCAACTTTATAAAGTCTGAAAACAATTCCTCTTGTCTGGTCTTGCGGGACTCCGGAATACGATGCTTTGAAAACATTCCATAAGCTTCATATAATAGCGCAAGCAACAGATTTTTAGATATTTCTTTTCTGTAGGCATTGTCCTTCATCTTCACCTTCTTCCACAAAAAAGAGTGATATTCTTTAAAAATATTTACCTCCTCAGTGCTCAAATCTGTAACCGGATGTTCTTTAACATAAAGAAAAATTGAGAGCTGATTAAAATACGGAAGCATCTCGTCAATAAAATTTTTGGATGCCAAAATATAAATACCTTTATAATCCTTGCTCTTTTTCCCAAGCCGAATAATTTGATCCGGCATAATCAGAACTATCTGATTCTTAGATATTACATAGTCATCCAGATTTATGCATAACTTGATATTGCCGCAAAGGCACAAGCCAACAATTGCCGCGTCTATTCTGCCGGGATCTTTTGGTAACGGGATTTCATCTAGAGAACTGCAAATTGCAAAATCGCCCTCCATGAACTCAATGCCCGGCATATTGGCCACTTTTGCCATGAAAAATTGAGAAATACCATTGTCAGCCATATCTATTCTGTTTTTGACCACAATAATAGCAACTTTCCCATCATTAATTAATAATAGTAGCTAAAAAGGAGAAAAATAAAGAACAATAGATTTAAAAAAGACTACTCTTTTGGCGAAAATTGAGAAATTGCGTCAGTTATTTTGTCAACCATCTCTTTAATCTTACTGCCAAACATAGATTTAATAATAAAGTTCATCTCAGCATCCACCTCTATCTTGAACTTTGTCTTGTTCTCTTCCTCCGAATTCATTAAAAAGTTAAGAGTGAAATCAAAAGGGAAAGACCCTGATGGCTTAAGGGAAATAAGCTGATTTTCAACCCTTTTAACAACTCTCAGTCCCAGTTTCATCCCTTTATAATCCCCCTCAATTGTATCCTGGGTTGCAGTAACTTTATCTTGATATTCAGAGGGTAACTTAGAGGTAATACCTCTCAAATCAGAGAAAACAGAAAACAGCTTATCAACTGCAATAGGAAGCGTAACCTCCTTACCTTCAATTTTTTCCATAAATCTGTCGGGATAAAAATTACTTCTGAGTTCCCCAAGTAGAAGGACTGATTCTCCACTGCTTAAGAACATCCAAATCCGACTTCTTTATATACTTCTCAACAACAGCCTCTTCCAACAATGAGTCATACTGACAAAGCGTATGAAGTTCAACATCCGCATACTCAAAAGAGCGGCGCGCAGTATCAAAATTATATGAGAAAATTGCAACCATGCCAAGAACAATTGCACCGGCCTGATGAAGAGCGGTAGTGGCAGAAAGGCTGCTCTGACCGGTAGAAATCAAATCTTCAACAACAACAACTCTCTGATTCTTTGCAATTTCTCCTTCAATCTGAGATTTTGTTCCATGCTCTTTTGGTTTTGGACGCACGTAGATAAACGGTTTATCCAGAGCCTCAGCCACCATCATTCCATACGCTATAGCCCCAGTAGCAACGCCCGCTATAACATCAACATCTTTGAAATTATCTTTTATGACTTTTACAAATGCATTACAAACAACCTTTCTCTCAGGGGGAAATGAAAGCATTTTTCTATTATCGCAGTATATAGGTGATTTCCATCCGGACGCCCACGTAAAAGGGTGCTCAACATCCAATTTCACAGCCTTAATTCCGAGCAGCTGCTTAGCTATGGTTTTTTCTACGTTTTCCATATTATTCTAATTACAATTATCTTTGTACAAATATAACAAAAAGAGTTTAAAGGCTTAAAGCACATGTACAATATCTTCTTCAATAATAGAATTTTAACAATTTGCGCCCCCGGAGAAGAGGCTGCAAAAGATATAAACGCCGTATTGTTCCATCCGGCAGACAATTACAATCTTTCAACTATTCCAGAGCTAATGGACAAAAGTGAAAAATTCAATCATTTTATTATCCCGACAGAGTCTAAAATGGAAGAGAAAGTGTATGACAAAGTGTTCTCAAAAATGACTCATGTAAATGCTGCAGGAGGCCTTATAACCAACAACAAAGGAGAGTATCTGATGATATTAAGACGCGGCGTATGGGACCTTCCAAAAGGGTGGCAGGAAAAGGGAGAAGATATTAAGAAAACAGCAACAAGAGAGGTGGAGGAAGAGACCGGGATTAAGGCAAAGTGCGGCAATCTTTTGTGCATTACTCATCATACATATCACTTGGAGAAAAAATTCATCATAAAGCATACAGGCTGGTATACAATGACTTACGGCGGTTCATCTATACCGGTTCCTCAAACGGAGGAGGACATAACAGAATGCAGATGGATTAAGAAAAGCAAAATCAAAGAGTGCCTGGAAAACTCCTATCTATCTATAGCGGAGGTGTTTAGGGCAGCAAAAATAATTTAGCGCAAATCTATTGTTTTTGAACCCTTGCGCGGAGTGACAGATACATTGGAAAGCAATGAACTGTCGGGAGCTGAATAATTAGTAATAGTTGTTACAACCTTCTCTCCTTTTTTTGAGAAGATGACAATCTCTTTTAAGACAGTATCACTACCACTACCTGATACATAGATATTTATGTACTTGCAGAATCTGTTCCCAGGCAGGGACATTCTCACCATCACAGCAAGTTCTCCGTCAGAAGTTTTTGCCTGCACCGGACTGGAAAACATACCGGAATGATTATTAATAAAAATGGCAAAAGGATTTGACGCAGGGTCCTCATCATTAGAATTAAACTTTTGAATATAGTATTCTCCGGATTTTACATTGTACATTGTCAGAACAGAACCCTCATAGTCATACTTTGCAAAACCGTTAATATCTAAATAGCATTTCTTGTTATTTGCTATAAGCCAGCCCTTGTGAGAGTAACTGTTTTTGCCAAGCTTGCCCCCAATTTTAAACTCAATTTTCCTAGAACTTCTCACAAATGCCGCGGCATCAGCAGCAATCTTAGAACCGCTTTTATCCCTTGCACAAACATCAGGAGAATAGACAAATGCAGCGCCTATTGTGAGCGCTGCAAATATGAATGTTTTAACAATATTCTTCATTTTTAAATAAAGAGTGTATATTAACTGTACTCTTTTTTTATCTCTTCCAGTTTATCATCCAATGATATCAAATCCGGTACCAAAACTTGTCTTGGCTTGCTGCCGTCTGCAGGACCAACAATACCCGCCCTTTCCAGCTGGTCAATTATTCTTGAAGCCCTGTTGTATCCAAGATTCATTTTTCTCTGAATCAGAGAGGCGGAAGCCTGCCCGCTGATTACCATCAATCTTGCAGTGTCATCAAAAAGTTCATCCCTCTTTCTCAAATCCGTCTCGCCTACCTGGACTGATGCCTGCCCGCCGCCATCATCATCATTATCCTCCTGGACTTCAGGCAAATATAGAGCACTTGCGTATCCTACCTGACCGGAAATAAAGTCCACAACTTTCTCAACCTCTTTTGTATCTATAAGAGCACACTGAATTCTGACCACGTCACTGCCTGTAGCAAACAACATGTCTCCGCGTCCAATCAGCTGATTGGCACCGGTTTCATCCAATATGGTTCTGGAGTCAATTGAGGAGCGGACCATAAACGCTATCCGAGCCGGGAAGTTTGCCTTGATATTGCCGGTGATGATAGTTGTTGTAGGTCTTTGAGTTGCAATGACCAAATGAATTCCGGTTGCACGTGCAAGCTGCGCAAGTCTGGTAAGAGGTATCTCTATGTCCTTGCCTGCAGTCAACAACAAATCTCCGTACTCATCTATAACAACCACTATGTAAGGAAGATACCTATGTCCCTTTAAGGGATTAAGCCTCCTCTGCAAGAACTTCTCATTATACTCTTTTATATTTCTGACTCCCGCTTTTTGCAAAAGTTCATAACGGCTGTCCATCTCTGAGCACAAAGAGCGTAGCGTGTAAACCACTTTCTTTGTGTCTGTTATGACGGCGTCATCAGAATCCGGAAGCTTGGCCAGAAAAAACTTCTCTAATTTTGAATACAAAGAAAGTTCTACCCTCTTTGGATCCACAAGAACAAACTTAACTTCTGAAGGATGCTTTGTGTACAAAATTGAGGCAATTACAGCATTTAGTCCAACGGACTTTCCCTGACCGGTTGCGCCTGCAATCAGAAGGTGAGGCATCTTGGTGAGGTCAAACGTATATACCTCATTTTTAATAGTTTTACCTATCGCGACAGGCAATTCATATCTTGCTTCTTTTGTCTCTTCAATCTTTCTTTGAGCCAGCAAAAACTCCAAACAGGATAGCATAGAAACTATGCTTGGTTTCTCATTTGCCACTTCTATTCCAACGGCATTAGTACCTGGCAAAGTAACAACTCTCACTCCATGCGCAGCAAGGGAAAGTTGAATATCCTCCTCTAGTTTCTTAATTTGAGACACTCTCACACCAGGCGCCGGAACTATCTCATACAGAGTAACTGTCGGCCCAATACGCACAGAAATTTTTGTAATTCCAATCTTATAATTGGAGAGAGTGTTTACAATCTGTCTCTTATTTCTCTCCAATTCATCCTTGGAAACTTCATACCACTTGTTTTTATAAGTCTCCAGCAAATCAAGTGAAGGAGCCTTATATCTAGGAAGTTCCAGCCGAGGATCAAACAAAGTTTTAAGCTCTTCTTCTGAGTAGTGCCCTGTAAGCCCGGCATCATTGCCTCCTGTAACCTCCATCTCAACATTATCTGTCCCTTTAATCTCAGGCTCTAGAATGCTCTGTTTTTCAATTACTTCATTTGCAGAAGCCGCAGCAAAAGAAACTGCAGGCTTAACGGTATTATCCACAAGGCTGATTTCCGGCTCCGGTCTTCCCCCGTTTGCTTTTACTCCAACTGCAGCATCGTCCACTTCAGCCTCCTCGATTTCAGATTCATCTTCCCCTCCATCTTCAATATCTTCCTCAGCATCAGCATCTCCACCGTCTCCATTCTCTTCTTCAGACTGTTCTGGACTGTCGGGATTACTCTCAAAAGGAGCCTTTGCCGTATCCACTACCTTGGTCCCAACATCAGAAATTTTATCCCCGATGCGTTTAATGTAGCTTCTATTAATGGTTATCAGCCAGCCAATTGTAGCAATAATTAATATAACGGATGTTCCTGGTATTCCAACCATTGACTTAAGCCAATTGTTAATATAATATCCATAAGACCCACCAGCTCCAGTACCAAACCATCTGTCAATTCCGGTGAAAGAGAAAATAAATGAAAATACGACTGATATAAGGATGCAGCCAAACATTGTCACAAAGAACAATCTTACAACCTTGACTTTCTTAATCTTAAGGCAGAACAACGCTATTCCAAAGAAGAAGAACGGTATTATAAACGCCCCAAGTCCAAACAATTTAGAAACCAAAAAATTAGCCCAATAAAGGCCAATTTTTCCCCCTCCATTCTCCACATCAATCAATGAATTAAACACATCATCATTTGAGAATGTGCTCTGATCCTGCGCCCACGTGAAAACATATGAAATTATAGCAATAAGCGTATAAACAGCTATTGCCAAGGAGATTAGCCCGCATATAAGATAAATACCATCTTTCTTCTGAGGCACCGCAAGTTCTTGCTTTATCTCCTCTTCCTCTCTCTTTTTCTTATTTAATCTCATTTACTGCTGGTTATTTTTTTCCACTTTTTACTTCCCAGCTTTCCTTTTTTATTGTGGGAACCGGAATTCCTATTGTTGTTGTTCTGATTATTTCCGCTTCTAGGATTGCGTGCATTAGTATCAACCTGTCCCATACCAATGTGAATATCAGACGGTACAGTTATTTTTCCTCCCGACAGCGTATGAATGTCTTCATAAATTGTCTCCTCAGAAACCGAGTCTTTATTCCATATAAGATATTGTTGCTTCATATAGGAAGCAATCACTTTTATCATATATTTCTTAACATCATCATCGGGGTGAGAAGTAATTAAATCAATCATATTCTGAATGTTACGCCCATAGCATGCAGCTCTTACAGGCGTCTTCTGCAAAGGTATCTGACTCGGCTTTGTTGCAATCGTTTCACGTGTAGGAATCGGATACGGAGAGTCAATGTCAATCTTAAAATCAGAAATAATTTGGACATGATCCCAAAGCTTATGTCTGAAATCTACAATGTCTCTCAGCTGCGGATTTAGAGTTCCCATCACGGCTACAACAGCCTGAATCTGCTCATCTCTTTTTTTCTTGTCCGGAATGTTTGCAACATAATTAATCATATCCTGGACATGCCTTCCATATTCAGGCATTATCAACTTTTCTCTCTGAGTATTATAGTCTTTATTATCCATATTTTCTCTCTATTTATTCTTTTTGCAGCTGTTTAGCACCTCTTGAATTTTCTTCATTAAATCACTAGGACTCAACGGCTTAACAATATAATCATTTGCTCCTGCAGCATATAATTTCTCCTCAACTTCCGGCAGCGCGTAAGCTGTGGCGGCCACAATAGGAGTAGTCTTGTCAATTTTTCTAATCTCTGCAGTTGCCAGGAAACCATCCATTATAGGCATCTTGACATCCATTATTACAAGTGCAGGATTCTCTTTTTTAAACATGTATAAGGCCTCCGCCCCATTCTTAGCATGGAACAGAGAATAGTTATTTTTAAGGATAGATTCAAACAAAAAATAGTTTGCAGAATCATCCTCTGCAATCAAAATCTTTGGCTTTTCCTCCGATTTTTCCTCTTTTACCTCTGAAGTATCCGGCTCAGGTTCCATAATAGCTGCGCTTGTTTTATCAGATGCCTCATAAGGCATTGTAAACCAAAACTTAGAGCCATGGCCAGCCACTGATTCCGCTCCAATCTCTCCACCAAGGTCTTTAACCAAAATCTTGCAAATGGTAAGTTCCAATCCTGTCCCGGTCACATTACCGTCAAGTCTAACAAAATGTTCAAATACAGCCTTTAACTTATCTTCCGGGATACTTCTGCCCGTATCTTCTATGTAAAAATAGAGAGAATCACACCCCTTTATTTTAAAGCCAACTTTAATTGACCCTTCATCTGTATGATTGATAGAGTTTGTCAGAAGATTGTTGACTATTTTTGTCAAATGCGCAGCCACCGTATTGATTACAAACGGTTTACCATACCCCCCCATATATTTCATGACAACATTATCTCCGCGCAACAAAGATTGTTTAACCTGAACAGTCTGACGTAACAATTCACCCACATCAACAGGCCCGGCAACACTCTCATCCATACCCGCTATAATCTTTATAATATCCTTTAAATCAGAAACAAGCAACTTTATCTCGTATGTCTTAGTTTCTAGCTGCTTTGCACACGTTTCCCTTTCAACCGCATCTTGAGATGTGGCAATTACATTAGAAAACTCGTTAATAACATTAACCTTATTTTCCATCTTCCTGCAGGCAACAGCAAGAAGAGAGAAAAAATCATTTTCAGAATCCACAAATGCAGAACGCTTATTTTCCAACAAATTTGTCATCTTATAATCAGTTAATTCACTATCCCACAAATTTAAATCTTTTTTCCAATTGTATATAGTTTTTTGATAAATTTGCTGACAATAATCTGAGAAAAAATGGGCAAGAAAGCAACAAGTTACTTGTTTTACTGCATTTCTATTGTAATAACAATGTTAATTGCAGCCGCAACTGTTTTATCTGCCAAAACAGGATATTTTGTGCCAAAGAATCATCCCTTCATCTCAATGCTGGGTCCATTTCTTATTGTGCTCGTTACAGCGGATATTCTGTTTTTCATTTATTGGACAATCAGACTTAAAGTGATAGCAATTGTTCCGCTTCTTGCTGTTGTATTTAGCTTAAGTTATATAGCGGCAATGTACTATCCCGCCAACCATTGGCCATTAATTGGCAAATCAGAAAAAGCGACAACCATAAAAAAAACTGTCGAGATAGAAAACATCCCTCACGTAAATCTTAAAGTGGCGACATTGAATACCGGAGAGTTTGGGGGAGAAGCTCTAATTAAAAATATTAAGAGCGCGGCGGATTATTTCTGCGGCAGGAAGGGTATTCCTATGGCGGATGCTATTCATTATGCTCCTGATGCTAAAGCATCTGCTCCGGTTGACATACTGTGTTTGGAGGAGTATGCAGAGGGCTGGGACTTTGGAAGAGACAGTATAAAAAAATGCTTCAATACGCTGCCATATAGCTGTTTTGACGGAAAAGGGACCAATCCGGTGGATATGGCAATCTTTAGCAAATATCAAATTAAAAGATATTGCTTTGCGCAATTTCCGGAATCAAATTATGGTTTTATTTACGCAGATATTGCACTTGACAGCACAAGAATTATCCGGGTAATAGCCGTGCATTTTGAATCCACAGGAGTGAGCAACTTAAGCTCAGATGTGGCGTACGCAGAAAAAACAAATCAGAAATACAGTAGAACAGAAATGTTTACAAGGCTTACGGACAAGTTGAAATTCAGTTCCGGCTTGCGCGGAACACAAGTTGACATTATCTGCAATATGATTAAAAAATCTCCGTATCCCGTTTTACTGATGGGAGACTTTAATGATACGCCAAACTCTTACGCCTACGTAAATTGTTCCAGACTTTTGATTGATACATTCAGAGAATGCGGTCAAGGATACACATATTCTTACAGACACTTCAATAAATTATTCCGCATAGACTATATATTCCACTCGGCTGATTTTAAGGGAATTAATTATTTTTCTCCCGATGGACCGTGGAGCGATCACAACGCAGTTATAGCGGAGTGTCAGTTGCTTTAGGAATTGAGAAACTGAAAGTTGAGCCCTTGCCCTCTTCTGATTCAAACCAAATCTTACCGCCGATTTTATCTACAAAATCCTTAACCAAGATTAGCCCAAGTCCGGAACCCTCCTCGTTTGCAGTTCCAAATGTTGTAAAATGCACATCCTGCTTAAACAATTTTTCCTGCCCATCTTTACTTATGCCAAGTCCGTGGTCCGCAACATGAACAATTGCAAAACCATCGCTGTCTTCTGTTTTAACATCTATGCCTCCTCCGCTGTTGCTGTATTTTATAGCATTGCTAAGAAGATTTCTCATTATGGTTTTCACAATATCGACATCTGTTCTAACCATAACATGAACATCATTCTTATATGTGATTTGAATCTCTTTTAACTGAGCATTTAATTTAAAGATCTCCACGATATCATCAATAATATCAACAATGTCAATATCCTGATAAACAATGTTCAATTTGCCTGTTTGACTCTTTGTCCACTTTAACAAATTGTCCAAAAGGCTAAACGTATCCTCCGCAATATGGTTTGCCTCTTTCATTAGCTGAAACATCTCCTCACCCACGCTCTCAGGAACCAACGTGGTAACCAGCATATTAAGTACCATCTTTATTGAGCCGAGAGGAGACCTCAAATCATGGGCAATTACTGAATACAATTTATCTCTGCCACTGATTGTACTCTTTAGCTCATTGGTTTGCTGCTCAATAATTCTCTTTGCAGCAACCAAAGAAATTTGATGAGTCAATCTTATGATAAGCTCCTCCCTATTAAAAGGTTTTGTCACAAAATCACTCGCACCAAGCTTAAATCCTTTAACAATATCTGCAGGTGAATTCAAAGCTGTCAGAAAAATTATCTGAACATCCTCAAAATCAGACATTTTTTTAATCCTCTCCGCAACTTCAAAACCGCTCATTCCCGGCATCATAACATCCAGCAAAATAACATCCGGCTTCTCAACGGGAAGTTTATTAAGGGCGTCCTCACCGCTTGTAGCAGTTGCTATCTTATAGCCCTCCCTGGAAAGGAGCGCCTTAAGAAGGATGACATTTGCAACAACATCATCTACAACTAAGATTTTAAATTCTGCCGGATTTATATTCATAACACAACATTTTTATTGTATAACTTTTAACAAGCCACCTCAGGCAAATTTAACTTATATCCGCTTAATTATTGCTTTTTTTGACAACAGCATCTCAAAATATGCAATTGTTTTTTTTAGCCCCTCCTCTAAAAGTATGTTTGGATTATAATCTATTATCTCCTGGGCCAATGTGATATCAGGTTTTCTTTGCTTAGGATCATCCTGCGGAAGCGGCTTCATTACAATCTTGGCCTTTGAATTTGTCATCTCAATAACCTTCTGCGCCAACTGCAAGATTGTAAATTCATGAGGATTTCCAATATTGATAGGACCAATGAAACTGTCGGGAGTAGCCATAACGCTTATCATCCCTTCTATCAGATTATCAACATATTGAAAACTCCTTGTCTGAGAACCGTCTCCATAAATTGTAATATCTTCACCCTTCAAGGCCTGCACTATGAAATTGGAAATCACTCTTCCATCATTCATATCCATATTGGGCCCATAAGTATTGAAAATTCTGATAATCTTCACCCTTAGTTTATACTGCATGAAATAATCCATGCAAAAAGTCTCCGCAACTCTTTTCCCCTCATCATAGCAGCTGCGGGTTCCTATTGGATTTACATTCCCCCAATACGTCTCTTTCTGAGGATTTTGCGTAGGATCTCCATAAATCTCGCTTGTGGACGCCTGCATAATCTTAGCATGATTGTCTTGCGCAAGCTGAAGCATATTCAAAATACCAAGAACAGAAGTCTTAGTAGTCTTTATTGGATCATACTGGTAATGAATAGGAGACGCCGGACACGCAAGATTATAAATTTCATCAACATCTGTGTGAAAAGGATTTACAACATCATGCGTAACAATCTTAAACTTTGGATTATCCAATAGTTCAGCAACATTGTCTCTTGAGCCTGTAAAAAAATTATCCAAACACAAAACATAATTTTCATCTTTCACAAGTCTCTTGCAAAGGTGTGAACCAACAAAACCAGCTCCTCCGGTCACTAAAACTTTTTTTAACATTTTAAAAGAATAAGTTTAAGCATTCATCAAGCGCACTATACTCTCAGACTCCCTCAATGCCGTAAAGTTACAAAAATATTATCTACATCTTTTCTAATACGCTGAAAAGCACGCACGTATTTTGTATTTCAATCATTATGCCCTCTTAGCTTTTTCCCATGTACCTGCTCCACTCTTCCTTCTCAAATATGCTATTCCTTTGAACACGCAGATATTCATAAACATGAAGTAATAGCACACGTACGGTATTTTGCTTTTCTTGCCTTGCCTGGAAAGAATAGCTCCGTATAGCGCCAAATCATAGAACAACAATTGCAAGACAAAAATAATAGGATAAATCAAAGGATTCCAGCCGTTTACAGCAATAATGATGATATTCAGCGGCAATAGCAATAGTAGTGCAAAAGGAGTAATCGTCCATCTCAGCACCCTATGAGAAATATATTCAAAACTCAATATTCCGTATTTAAAAATATTTAGCAGAGGTTTTAGCATCCCGACAGATTGTATTCCTCCTGCAGCAATTCTCACTTTTCTTTTGGACTCTTCCTCAATGCTTGCAGAAGTCCCCTCATGGACATAAGCCTCCGGACAATAAGCTATCAAATAGCCTTTTAACAACACCCGCATAGATATGATAAAGTCATCCAAAAGCACTCCTTCCGGCAACGTCTCAAACAATTCTCTTCTTAATGCAAACAACCCTCCGTCCGCTCCCATAGCGGAGCACAAACGGCTGTCGAGATCTTTTAAAAATGACTCATACTTCCAGTAAATACCCTCTGTTTCAGCGGCATCCTTCACATGTGACTCATAATGCCTGTCATGGATATTCTGCACATTTTCTCCAATGTCGCTGCCGATATTGCCTACTCTCTTTTCCCCTGACACACAACCAACCTTTGGATTATCAAACTTCTTAACTATCTCTCTGATAGCATTTTTGTTAATCATAGTATTTGCATCGGTAAAAACAACAATAGGCGTTTTTACATACTCAATAGCTCTGCGCAAAGTGGCGCCCTTCCCCTTTCTCTCATCAAATGCCTGAACTTTAACATTCTGCAATTTGTGGTCATTTATATATTTTGTTAAAAGAGGAACCGTCTTATCAGTACAGCCGTCAGTTGCCCACAGCACATTTAGCTTGTCAGAGGGATAATCCAAAGCCATACAGTTGTCCATTTTATCCACCACCACAGCTTCCTCATTATATGCTGCAATTAAAATGGTTACATCCAGAACATCCTTGTTATAGGAAGTTAAGCTATCGCGAGACTTACCATACTCCTTAATTTTAACGAGCAGCCACACCAAAATACCATAGCCGATATAAGTGTAAAAAACTATAAATACCAGTATCCAAAAAATTATTATCATAGCTATGTATACTTATGTTAATCCCTTACGCCAAACATCTGTTTAATAGATGTTTTAATATTATATGCAAAATTAAAAAACGGGTACAGAATATGTGAGAAATAGCTTAAAAAATAATACACCCTATCACTTGTATTCCTGCACTTATTTTTGCTCCAAAATTCTCTCATCAACTTAATGAATTGAAAATCACCTATTGCAACAGCCAATTTGAAAATTCTATTATACATGTGATAATGCACTTCCGTAACAAGCTCCACCTTAGCATCATACAGCGCCATACACTCATCCTGAGTCTTTATAAGCCCTCTTAAAAAATTGTATTTTTTCTTTAATGTAGGCGTATGGCTCGCACTCTCTCCCAGAACCCTGTAAACACAAGTAACCTTGTCAATGTATTTTACTTTCTTTGTTGCCAAAAAGAAGAGCATGATTCTGTATGTACCATCTACCGCATCTGACGGAATTTGAGGCAAATCCACTGTCCTGAAAAGCCAAGAACACGGAGCAAGATACATTGTATGAATAAGGTGCAGCCTAAATGTGGGATGTAAAAAATTATCTCTCCAAAAATTATTCGGCCGGAAAGAGCCATCTTTCTGAAAATATGTTTTATAATCTGTGTAGGCCAAAGAGTAATCGGGATTATTCTCCAAAAAATCAACTTGCATTTGAAGTTTGCCATCGTCAATCCAATAGTCATCACCCTCGCAAAGTGCTATATATTTACCCCTTACACGGTTAAAATTATTAACATAATTAACAGATATGCCCTTTGAATATTGATTTTCACTGTGATAAATTGGCTTAATTAGATCAGAATATTTTTCCTCATACTCTTTGATGATATCAGTCGTTCCATCAGTTGAACCGTCATCATTTACAAGGACCTCAAACTTAAAATTAGTTTTTTGAGAGACAATCCCGTCTAAAGTTTGACGAACAAACTGCACCTGATTATATACTGCGCAACAAACACTTACAAGTATTTTATTCTCAACAGCCATAACTAGCATATATATAATTTAGACACAACCTACCTAATATTTTTTCTCGCAACAATCTTACCCATTATGCTATTCGCATCCAATTGCTCTATTACCTGCAACTCAGATGTTTGCGTTTTAACCATACTATATGAAGAAAGATTTCTCTTAATAATAGTCCTTGCTCCAATCACACACTTCTCTCCAATCTTAACTTCATCAAACAGGGTGGCGCCTACCCCAACAAAGCACTGATCGCCAAGAGTTACCGCACCGGCAGTCAAAGATTTTATTCCCAAAAAACAGTGTCTGCCGATATTGCAAGATTCGCTCACAAAAGCACCTCCATGAATATAAGTATCATCACCGATAGAAGTATTACACTCTATTACTACATTATCGCATATCAAAATATTTTCACCAAGTTTCACTTCTTCTTGAATGACCGCTGTAGGAGATATTACATTAACAAACTGGTAACCAAGATCTTTCATCTTCTCATATAGGTGTCTTCTATCAGAATTTAAGTTATTCCAAAGAACACCTATGAACACATAGTCGGTCTCTTTTGAAATGTATTTTGGCAACTCGTCAATTGCAACTAAAGGAAGTCCCAGATATTCTTTCTCACCGTGTAAATATTCTTTATCGACAGCAAAACATACCACTTCAAAAAGATTATATTTTTTTATCATGTAATATATAACCCTTGCGTTTGTATGTGCTCCAATAATCGCTATCTTTTTCATATTAAGTTATTTACAATATTTTATAATCATCAAGCATTGTGCTTATTTCCTCCGGAGAATTAAACATCATAACATCTATAACAGATAAACCTGACTCAAAATCAGGCCTTTTCTGGCTATACTCATGCAAATTAATCTCAAGAAATTCCAGCTTAATATTATTCTTATCATACTTGCTCTTGTCAAAAAAGGATTGTCCGCCGGGGGGATTGATATATTCATCCGCACCGGGTATTGCTTTGCAAATATTAAGCGCCCATTCATCAGGAGCATTTACCGGTTCAATCTGCAAATTCATCTTTGAATAGACCTCCATATTTCTCTCAAAACCAAGAAATTTGCAAACTGCCTCCAATGACTTCTTATTAAAGGAAACAATGTCATCATAATTATCAGCAAACACATTATCAAGCAATTCCATTACATTTCTATAGTAAGGCGCTAGTTTCTTATAATGCTGAAGCTGTGCAACAATCCTGTTTTTCCAATTTTCAGCATTGTTTATTTTTACATCTACAATATTAGTCTCCCGCGCAAATTTCACCAATGGGACTTGAATATACTGCCATCCTTGGCCAGGCTTCAATGTTCTATTTCTCTCAATCCATCCGTGCCTTATAAACTGAACAGGGTCAAAAAGTATAAATTTATCAGTATGTTTTATCAAACTAAAATACCCCAAGTATGGGAAAAAGTAAGGCTGCATTATTCCAAGTTTCATGGCATTTACTTTTTATAGTATTTTTTAATAGAATCAATCACACGCTCAACATCAGAATCTGACAAATCATGATGCATGGGAAGACAAATAACAGTATCAGCCAACTTGGTAGCTACCGGCAAATTTGAAGGTACAGCTGATGACAATCCTCTATAAGTGGAAAATGTACTTATTAGCGGATAGAAATATCTTCTTCCAAAGACATTATACACCTTCATACCCTCATACAAGGCATCCCTTGAGACGCCAAATTCTTTCTCATCAACAAAAATCGGGAAATATGCATAATTGTGCCTTACGCCCTTCATATCAGACATATACCTAATACCGTGAATATTTTTTAATTCATCACGATATATTTTTGCAACTTTTTTTCTCCTCTCTATAGCAGCATCAACTTGCTTTAAATTCAACAAACCATAGGCGGCCCTCGCCTCATCCATTTTTCCATTGATGCCGGGACCTACAACGGTAACCTCATCCGCAAAACCAAAGTTTTTCAAGAATTCAATCCTTTGCTTAGTTTCCTTATTATGACCAATTAACGCCCCGCCTTCAAAGGTACTGAACACCTTGGTAGCATGAAAGCTAAGCGTGGATAAATCTCCCTCGTTCAGAATAGATTTTCCATTAATTTTTACACCAAAAGCATGGGCGGCATCATATATGACTTTCAGTCCATACTTGTCTGCAATTGCTTTAATTTTCTTTGTGTCACAAGGATTACCGTACACATGAACCGGAAGAATTGCGGTAGTTTTAGGTGTAATAGCAGACTCTATTTTATTAGGGTCCAAATTTCCTGTAACAGGATCAATATCAACAAACACCGGCTTAATACCATTCCACCATAGCGCATGGGTTGTAGCAACAAAACTATATGGTGTAGTAATAACTTCACCTGTAATTTTTAAGGTTTGCAGCGCCGCAAGAATCGGCAGAGTTCCATTAGTATAAATTGAAAGATATTTAACCCCAAGATATTTACATAACTCAACTTCAAATTTCTTATGAAACTCTCCGTTATTGGTTAGCCACTTGCTCTCCCAAATCTTTTTTAAAGATTGTTCAAACAACTTCAAATCTGGCAATAATGGACTAGCAACCAGAATCTTACTATTGTTCAACTTTTTCATTATTCTTGTTTTTTTTCAAATATGACAAAGCTAATTCCTTAAGCTCAATATATTGCGGCTGTTTAATCCAAGTGTATATAAAATGGAATAATGCACACCCGCCTATCACCTGTATTGCAAGCTGCATGTAACAATTTACAGGTAGAAACTGCACACTAAAAATAATTAAGGCTATTATGAATGCTATTCCAAATACAGGAAGAAAATCTCTCATTTCCTCCCAGAAAGAATACCCTAACAATTTATTCTCGCCCCAGCAATTTACATACAATGACAAAATAGATACAATTATCATTGCAATAAGCATCGCCTTGATACTCACAAAAATACCTATTACTATCGGGATAGCGGACATTCCCCTTTTGATAAATTCCGCGCCTAATATCCAATCGCTCCTGCCTTTGACTTGTAGAACGTTTAAGTTAATAGCATGTAAGGGGAAAAATACGGCAATGAAACATAAGAGCTGCAGGTATATCACAGCCCCCCCCCATTTCACACCTAACAATGAAAATATAAGAGGTTTAGCTATTGCTGCAAGGAACAGACAAAGCGATACAGAAATTAATAGCACACTGCGGAAAACACGGACAAATGCACCTTTAAGACGCGGTTTGTCATCTTGCATTGTGCTTAATGTTGGAAATGTTGCCCGCTGAACTGCATATGAAAAATTAGTTGAAAGAAAATTGGGGAATTGCTCTCCTCTTGTATATAATCCCAATTGGGTCGGACTATAAACTTTCCCAATAATAATATATGCTGCGTTGTCAAATAGGGTTCCAAGAAAACCTGATGCAAGTAATTTTGAACCAAATCCAAATAAATCTTTAAAACTCTCTCTGCTAAAAGCACCAGGAGAAAAAGGTGAGACTGGCCGCCACGAGCAAAAAATCCAAATTAATAACGTGTTAATAGTTTGCTTTATAATCTGCTGCCAAACAAGGCTCCAAACGCCAAAACCTTTAAGTGCAAGAAATATTGCAATTACACCTCCGAATAATGTTGAAATCATGTTTACCCATGCCTGAGTTTTAAAGTCTACCCTTCGCGTAAAAACAACAACTTGAACCAATCCTAAAGCATTAATAATTAGAGTAATTGCAAATACTCTCGTAACAGGCACCAATAATGGCTGATTATAGAAATGTGCAATTGGAACAGCTAGAAAAAACATCAGAATAAAAAAGAAAAAACTTATTGCGATGTTAAAATAAAAGATTGTATTATAATCTTTCTCGGATACCTCTTTTTTCCTAATGAGTGCGTTGGAAAATCCGCTGTCAATGAATATTGTAGATATTGCAATAAAAATTGCAATCATTCCTAAGAAACCATACTGCTCAACAGAAAGAATCCTAGCAAGCACAATACCAACAATAAACGAAACAAGCGCCGTTGTAACGTTTCCTGCAAGACTCCACTTTGCACCGTTAAAAGTTTTAACTGTTAATTCTCCCATTTTCCAATTTACAAACTAAACTAGGATCCATTCATTTTTTTGAGAATCATATTTTTTTATAATTCTAGCAGGGACACCAGCTACAATGCAATACGGAGGAACGTCCCTAGTAACTACGCTTCCGGTCCCGACAAGCGAATGTTTTCCAATGGTAACGCCCTGATTAATAACGACATTACCGCCTATCCAAGAATCGTCACATATTGTTGTCAACCTAGTACTGATACCCTGGGCAGAAATGGGCAAGTCCGGATTTTCATAATTGTGCCACATTCCAAAGATTAACGTTCCATTACCAACTATAACATTTTTTCCAATATGAACCGGCCCCACAATGGTAACTCCTGTAGTAATCATAGAGCCATCATCTATTACGACATCTCCAACTTGATTATTTATCGTAGTTCTACTTTCTACGACGCAGTGATTTCCAACAATAAATTTTTTGGATGGTATTAGATCAAGACGCGCTCCGGCCTTAATTATTGAACCTTTCCCTTTTTTTATAAAGAAGGGATTGATTAACGTGCGAGTGAACCATCTTGGCTGCGCGGTTAATTCATTCATCATCAAATAATGAAGAATCTTTTTTAAACTCGGTCTATTTTCAAGCATCATTTTACCCCCAATAATAATTTAGAAATTATAAAGCACAAAATCTTCCTTACTCTGCCAAATGTCATAACTGTATTATTATAAATAGTATGAATCTTCTTAACAGTTCCGGTAATAATTTCGTTTGCAAAATCAAGACTTGTTATGCCGTATATCTTAAGTCGCACACGGTTTCTTAATGTATTAGCTTCAACTGTTTTAGTAATGAAACTTGACTCTCTCCCATATTGTTTTTCAATTGCCAACTGCAGATAATAGTCATTCAAAAATATTTTTTTATACGTTTCAGGATTTGCCGACTCATTAAGCCCCATTCTATAGTTGTACAAATAACGGTTATAATCATAACAGCTATAATTATAACTATAGATAGCAGAAAAGACATAATCAGAAGTAGGATAAAAATCGGGATTAAAACCTCCAAGGTCTATAGCTTTTTCTCTTTGGAAAACACACCCCGTGCTCCTAACAGGATAATAGTGAGAAAAATCCTTTAGCCGCATCTTGCAAAATCCACCCTCAAATTTATGATAAAGCGCCTTTGGCGCATCCTTATAATCTTTCCCGTCATATACCACCATGTTGTGTCTTGAGCATAGCATGCAAATTTTGTCAAACCTTCTTAAGACTCCAAATATTCTATTTAGAAATTCCGGAGACAAAATATCATCATCATGTAAATATGCAATCCACTGTGTTCTAGAAAGTTTTATGCATCTATTCATATTCCCAAACATTTCCAGATTCTCGGCATTTTTATAATACCTAAGTTTTGGATTATCAATTGCGCAAACAATTTTTTCCGTTTCAGTATCTCTTTCAGGATCATTGTCAACAACTATAACTTCATAATTATCAAAATTTTCCTGAGCAAGGGCAGAATTAATTGCACAATTGATAAATTCAGGCCTCTTATATGTAGGAATGGCAATAGTAACGGCAGGTATGGCAGATGACATTTCTCCCTTAATAAGAAGGGAATTAACGCCATCATCTTTTGTAAATGAATCTACATACTTAAAAAAATCTGTTTTATCATTTACTTTTTCCATAGAGTTGAGATTTATAAATTAAATATTGATGGTCCGATAATCAGCTTAAAGTATGACTGATATCTGCCCTAAAAATTTCCATTCCCTTGCGCATATCAATTTTTGCCATCCACCCAAGAACGTCCATGTTCTTTTTCACCGGGGCTATAGCATACATAATATCAAACTTTCTATATGGCAGTCCTCCCCAATTGGCATTTATTTTTTTGTCAAAAACATCCTCCATAATTTGCGCAACCTCCCTAATACTATGACCTTTGCCGGTTCCAAGATGGAATTCCTCAAAAGGCTCATTCAGCAAATCAATCTTCTTTAACAAGTTCAAATAAAAATCTGCAATGTCATCCACATGGATAAAATCTAGTATCTGCTCGCCTTTGCTAAATGCAACTTGTTCTTTAGCATTCATTGCATCTGCCATATAATCAACAACTTTCTTATAATCATTCTTTCTGCCGTAAGGAGAATAAAGAATAATGTTAATCCATTTTCTTCCCGATAGATTTGTAAAGTATTGAATTATAGACCTCTCGGCCGTCTTGGTTGCAGAATAAAGATTTGCCGGAAAATATTTGCCGTCAGCATAAAGGAATTCGGTAAACGTTCCTGTATTTACAAAATATTTACAATCAGTATCTTGCAGAGCAACCAAAAGTTCTGTCGTGAAAAGCAAATTACTATTCACCAAATTTATGGCGGTTGCATCATCATATTTTGTAGAGAAGAATGCTGCCAGATGAATCACAACCTCTGCATTAAACTTTTTTACTTCATCTTTCCAACTCTCTTTTTGCAAGGAAATAATTGTAAGATTAATATCTCCAAATATGCGATGCGCCTTATCCTCATTTCTTACAAGCAACGCAATATCCTTAATTCCATTATTGTACAAATAAGGAATCAATGTTTTACCAACAAAACCTGTTGCGCCGGTTATGAGAATTTTTCTCTCCATGTTACCAAATTTTCCATGGTGCTTTCCCCTCATCCCACATATTATTCAGCTCATTATTGTCCCTTAAGGTATCCATCGGTTTCCAAAAACCGCTGTGCTTATATGCATGCATCTGATGCTCCGCCACTATCCTTTGCATTGGTTCTCTCTCAAACATTTCACTGTCTCCTTGTAAATAGTTGAACACCTGCGGTTCACATACAAAGAATCCGGCATTTATCCATGTACCGGAAGCAGCAGGTTTCTCCATAAAACTCTGCACGTTTCCGTTATCTTCAATATCCAAAACGCCCAATCTGCCCGCTGGCTGGTATGCAGTAAGCGACAGGTATTTGCCGCTCTTATTGTGTTCTTCTATTGTCTTTTTAATATCTATATCTCCTACGCCGTCACCGTAAGTAAGAAGAAATTGCTCGCCTCCAATGTACTTCTGAATTTTTTTAACACGTCCTCCGGTCATTGTGTTCACACCAGTATCAACCATTGTCACTCTCCAACTTTCAGAATGATTATCCAGAATCTCAACACTGTTATCCGCCAGATTAACAGTCATATCGCAGTTATGACGGAAATAGTTTGCAAAGTACTCTTTTATGACATATTGCTTATATCCGCAGCAAATTACAAAATCATTAATTCCGTAATGGCTGTAAATTTTCATGATATGCCAGATGATTGGCTTACCGCCAATTTCAGCCATCGGTTTTGGGATTACATTTGTAACCTCACTCAATCTTGTTCCAAAACCGCCTGCAAGAATTACTGCTTTCATAGTTAGCTTAGATTTAGTTATCAGTGTTCACGCAAATATACTTTAAATATGCGTTAAAACGGAGATTTAAACATCTCCAAATCCTCAAAAGTCAAATCTCTCCCGGAGACAATTGGGTTCTCTATTCCCCACTCAAATCCAATAGATCTCTGAGAAATACCGCTGTCGTGAGCAGGGGAATAGCAAGAAGTCTGCGCGTAATTTACAATGCTTCCGGCCTCCATAGACAAGAAACCATGCGCAAAACCTCTTGGTATATAGAGATATCTGCCCGTCTGATTATCCAGCTCAACTGAGAAACATTGTCCATACGTTGCAGATTTTTTTCTTATATCCACACACACATCCTTAATATGCCCCCGGCTCACCCAAACTAATTTAACATGGTCAGCGGGAGGTGTTTGGAAATGCATTCCTCTTATCACATTTTTCTGAGATACAGAGTAATATATCTCCTTAAAATCTGCATCAAGCCCATTCTGCGAAAAGAATTCCGCATTAAAGAGTTTTTGGAATCCTCCCCTATTATCTTGGAAATTAACCGTTTCCAAAATAAACAATCCGTCAAAAGAAGTCTTTATAATGTTCATATCCTCAATTTATTTACAACTGGAGAAATCTTCTATCTGCCTTAAACATAGTTCATAAACATTTTCTTCACGATAGTTTTTATACCACTCTGCAGTTGCTTTTACGCACTCATTTAAGCTCCATCTGGGAGACCATCCAAGTTGTCTCTTTGCCTTAGTGATGTCCAGCATAAGCATGTTTGCCTCATGCAATGCGCCCGGCACAGAGGCATCTTTAAGCCCTCCTTTTCCGTAGTTTTCAACCACTTTGGACGCCACATCCCATACAGTTGCAACGCCATGATTCTCAGGGCCAAAATTAAATGCACCGCAATATGCCTTAGGCTCTTCACACATCTTTTTTGCCAGCAGCATATATCCGGAAAGCGGCTCAAGAACATGCTGCCAAGGTCTTATAGCTTTTGGGGACCGTATCTCTATAACCTTATTATTCTCAATCGCTCTGATACAATCCGGAATTATCCTATCCTTTGCCCAATCGCCTCCGCCAATTACATTGCCGGCTCTCACACTTGCAATACTCTTATGATGAACATGATAACTATCGGGATTAAAGAAACTTCTCCTCCAGCTGGAGATTGCAATCTCTGCCGCACCTTTGCTGGATGAATAAGGGTCATAGCCTCCAAGAGGGTCAGTCTCTTTATAACCTATTGACTGCTCCTTGTTTTCATAACATTTGTCCGTAGTGATCATCACCCCAACTCTCACGCTGTCAGTTGCCCTGATTGCCTCCATTATGTTAATGGTACCCATCACATTGGTCATGTAAGTTTCAACAGGGATTTCATAGCTCAATCTTACAAGCGGCTGAGCTGCAAGGTGAAATACAATTTCAGGAGAATACTTGCGGAAAATTTCTTTCATAAGGTTGCCATCATTTATATCTCCCCGCAAATCAACAATCTTATCTTTTAATCCGCTTAGCACATAATTGTCCTTATCAGAATATGGTTCTTTGGCTACTCCTATAACCTCAGCACCAAGAGAATGCAGCCATATAGAAAGCCATGACCCCTTAAACCCGGTATGGCCTGTTACAAGAACTTTCCTGCCATTGTAGAATCCGTTAAAAATATCCCTGCTCATAATAAACAATTATATTGTAATCCATTTACACATCCAAATCCATCTCTACTTTTTAAAGCGCTTCATCTCACAAAACTCTCTGATTGACTTTATCATCCAGTCAAGCATAGGCTTCTTCATCCCCGGATAAACACCAATCCAGAAAGTATTGTTCATAATAAAATCTGTATTCTTCAACTCTCCTACCACCCTATAATATTTGTTTTTCCCGACAGATTCTTTATTCAAATTGATAAATGCAGGATGACGCAACAGATTGCCTGCAAACAAGTTGCGGGTTTGTATTTTTCTCTCCTCTAAAAACTTTGTAAGCTCGTTCCGGGTAAAGCCGGCATTCTCTTTCACTGAAATCAAAAAGCCAAACCAGCTTGGATTGGAATTACTTTCAGGAACAGGAAGAAGCAAGCCTTTTGTCCCTTTAAGCCCATCCAGAATGTATTGGAAATTCTTTCTGCGCGTTGCAACAATCTTATCCAGTTTCTTAAGCTGCGCACACCCTATTGCAGCCTGCATATCGGTGATTTTCAAATTATAGCCAAGATGAGAATAAACATATTTATGGTCATATCCCAATGGAAGTTCACCATATTGCTTGGTAAATCTTTGTCCGCAGGTGTTGTCTTTTCCACTTGGGCACCAGCAATCACGTCCCCAATCTCTATATGAGTTTATTAATCTATGCAACAGAGCATTATTTGTGTAAACGGCA
>Ga0116171_10000052_pt1 | contig 110219 bp, 135 predicted proteins | sample AD_JPNHW2_MetaG_FD_89798 | JGI IMG/M metagenome (GOLD analysis project Ga0116171, IMG submission 89798) | Active sludge microbial communities of municipal wastewater-treating anaerobic digesters from Japan - AD_JPNHW2_MetaG | ecosystem: Engineered > Bioreactor > Anaerobic > Digestate | place...
ACGGATGTTTGTCATCAGCTGCAATGAAATGGAATATTTTATTTTTATGTTGCCATTTGGGCGACTGTTTTATATAATATAAGGATGATGGAAGTGATGAATCCTTATATACTTAGCTTTATCTCTCTGTTCGTGGCCGTGGATGCGATTGCCAATATCCCGATCTTTCTGTCTTTAGTTGAAAAATTTTCAAAACCGGCGAGAAAAAAAATAATTTTAGATGCGGTGTTTACGGCTACGTCGGTAGCGATTATTTTTATGTGTGTCGGCAAGTGGGTTTTCTCGTTAATCGGCATAACGATCCCGGATTTTCAAATTGCCGGAGGGGCGCTTTTATTTGTTATCTCTGTGCGGCTTCTGTTGCCGGGTGCGCAAAAAAGTGTTCTAACCAGCGCCCGTGATAAAGATATCGGCGTATTCCCGTTGGGTACGCCGCTAATTACCGGGCCGGCAGTTCTAACGACAACCTTAATGATCATGAATAGTTTTGGCATTTTAGCTACTCTGGTTGCGGTAGCATTAAATATGTTTTTTGTCTGGATTACTTTGGCCAAGGCTGATACAATTATGCAGGTGATCGGCCCTAACGGTACGCGGGCATTTTCTAAAATAATGTACATATTATTGGCAGCCATCGCGGTGATGATGATCCGCCTTGGTATAACGGGAGCATTCCTTAAATGATGCGGAAGGTATTAACTTTTATTATGGCCGGGGGTAAAGGTGAACGCCTGTTACCTTTAACCAAAGACCGTACGAAACCAGCGGTTCCCTTTGGGGGGATTTACCGGATCATTGATTTTACCCTGAGTAATTGTATTAATTCCGGCATGCGCAAGATCTATATTCTTACCCAGTATAAGAGCGCCTCTCTGCAAAGGCATATCCGTTTGGGTTGGAATTTTCTTCCTTCGGAACTGGGTCAGTTCATCGAGTTGCTTCCCGCGCAGCAGCGGATCGGAGACTCCTGGTATATGGGCACGGCGGATGCGCTTTATCAGAATCTGTATACCCTGGAAATGGACCGGCCCGATGAGGTTTTGATTTTAGCCGGCGACCATATCTATAAAATGAATTATTATTCGATGATCGATGTCCATCGTGAGCAAAACGCGGATCTAACGGTGGGGGTGGTTGAAATCGATAAATTTAAGTCTAAGCATTTGGGTGTGGTAGAAGCAGATGCCCAGGGAAAGGTAACTGGTTTTGCGGAAAAACCCGCCAATCCCAAAACTATCCCCGGCAAACCTGATAAGATCTTTGGTTCAATGGGGATCTATGTATTCAATCAGTCAGTACTCATGCAGGAATTATTAGAAGATTCTAAAAATAGCAAATCCTCGCATGATTTTGGTAAAGATATTATTCCCCAGATGTTGAAAAAAGGAATGAAGATTGTCGCCTATAATTTCCGCAATAAGGATGAGGGGCAGGAATATTGGCGGGATATCGGTACGATCGATGCCTATTATGAGGCAAATATGGAATTGATCCAGGTTAATCCTACCTTTAATCTTTATGACCAGGAATGGCTGATCCGGACTTTTCAGGAGCAGTATCCTCCGGTTAAGACCGTCCATTCAGGAGATAAAGAAGAAGGAAGGGTGGGGTTAGTGTTGGATTCTATAGTTTCGGAAGGTTGTGTAGTTTCCGGCGGACGGGTGCAACGTTCGATACTTTCACCCAATGTCCGGATTAACAGTTTTTCTGAAGTTTACGATTCCATCCTGATGGAAGGTGTTCAGGTAGGCAGGCACGCTAAGATCAAGCGGGCGATTATTGATAAAGATGTGAGTATTCCCCCCGGAATCGTGATCGGTTTTAATCTCGAAGAAGATAAAAAGAGATTTTTTGTCAGTGAATCGGGAATTGTCGTAGTTGCTAAAGGTACAGAGGTTAAATAGTATTTTAAACGGGTTAAAACAGATAGCCGGAAAAATGCAGCTGGAAAATATGATCAGAAAAGCCAAAGTCAAGGATATTAAGCAGATTCAGGAGTTGATCGGTGGTTTTGCCAAGCAGGATGCGATGCTTCCCCGTTCGCTTAATGAGCTTTATGAGAATATCCGCGATTTTTGGGTTTATGAAGATAAAGGAAAAATATCCGGGTGTGCTGCTTTGCATATCTCTTGGGATGATCTGGCGGAAATTAAAGCTTTAGCCGTTGCTAAAAATAAACAGGGAAAGGGCTGGGGCAAGGATTTAGTTGCAGCTTGTCTTGCCGAAGCTCAGGTGATGGGGGCAAAAAAGATCTTTGTTCTTACCTATCAGCCGGAATTTTTTAAAAAGTTAGGTTTTAAAAAAATTAAGCACGAAGCTCTCCCGCATAAGATTTGGGCGGAATGTATCAACTGCTGCAAATTCCCCAACTGCCAAGAGATTGCTCTGCTAAAAATATTGTAAAATAATCTTTTTATGTTATAATTCATAAATTGCTGGTTTTTATTAAAAAGCTTAAAACTTGCAGTTTAGGACTTATCGCTTTATTTAGAGGAGGATATCATGGATTATTTATTAACTGAAGAACAGAAGATGATTAAGGATCTGGCGCATAAGATTGCCGAAGAAAAGATCCGGCCGGTTGCGGCTAAATATGACATCAGTGAAGAATACCCCTGGGAAGTTTTAAAGGTGATGGGTGAGTCAGATATGTTCGGCTTGTTTATCCCCGAAGAGTACGGTGGTTTTGCCAATAGCACAATGAACTTATGCCTGGCGACTGAAGAGTTTTCCCGTGCTTGCGGCGGTATTGCTGTTTGCTATGCAGCCAGCGCTTTAGGTACAATTCCGATCGTTTTATTCGGTACTGATGAACAAAAGAAAAAATATCTGCCGGATTTAGCCAGCGGTAAAAAAGTTGCGGCGTTTGCGGTTACTGAACCGGAAGCCGGCTCGGATGCTTCAGGGATTAAAACCGTAGCAAAAAAAGAAGGAGACCACTACATTTTAAATGGTTTAAAGCATTTTATTACTAACGGTGGCGATGCTGAAACTTATGTTGTAATCGCGATGACCGATAAAACAAAAGGCGCCCGCGGAGCTAGCGCTTTTATCGTAGAAAAAGGAACTCCGGGTTTTACTTTTGGAAAAAAGGAAGATAAATTCGGAATCCGTGCTTCCAGCACGCGTGAATTGATTTTTACTGATTGTAAGATTCCCGCGGCGAATTTATTAGCTAAAGAAGGTATGGGTTTTATTGTGACCATGCGGACTTTCGATATGTCGCGGCCGGGAGTCGCGGCGCAGGCTCTGGGGATTGCTCAGGGTGCGCTGGAGTTAGCGGTTAAATATGTACATGAAAGAGTCCAGTTCGGTAAGCCGATCTCTAGTTTTCAGGGGATTCAGTGGATGATTGCTGATATGGCTACTTCAGTTGAAGCGGCGCGGGGTTTAGTTTATTCTACCGCCAGAATGGTAGATGCCAAAGTCAAGGATGTTTCTAAAGAATCAGCAATGGCCAAAATGTATGCTTCGGATGTGGCGATGAAAGTAACCGTGGATGCTTTGCAGCTATTCGGCGGATATGGTTACATGAAAGATTATCCGATTGAAAAATATGTGCGTGATGCCAAGATTACCCAGATCTATGAGGGTACTAATCAGGTGCAGCGCGGTATTATCGCTTTAAAAATAATTAAGGAAATGGCTAAGTAAATGAATATCATTGTTTGCATAAAACAAGTTCCCGAAACTACCGAAGTAAGGATTAATCCGGAAACCAACACTCTGATGCGTGAAGGGGTTAAATCGATCATTAACCCTTTTGATATGTATGCTATTGAAGAGGCGATCAGGCTTAAGGAGAGATTTGGAGGCAAGGTGATTATTGTGACGATGGGCCCGCCTCAGGCAGACGCTGCTTTACGCGAAGCAATCTCGATGGGTGCCGATGAGGGGTATTTAGTCGGCGACCGGGCTTTTGCCGGGAGTGATACTTGGGCAACCAGCTATACCTTGGCCGGGGCAATCCGGAAGATAGGCCAGTTTGATCTGATTATCTGCGGAAAACAAGCTTCAGATGGTGATACCGCACAGGTGGGGCCGGGTATCTCTACGCATCTAAATATCCCGCAGGTAACTTATGTAAAAAAAGTAGAAGAGGCGACTGATAAGTCCATGCGTTTAGAGCGGATGCTGGAAGAAGGTTATGAAATTATCGAAACTCCGTTACCTGCGCTTTTAACAGTCGTTAAAGAAATCAATGAACCCAGGATCCCTTCATTAAAAGGTTTAATGCGCGCAAAAAACGCTAAAATTACCGTGCTTACGCAAAAAGAACTGAATTTAGACCCGCAGCAGATCGGTTTGTGCGGTTCGCCTACCCAGGTAGTAAAAATATTTACTCCTACCCCCAGGGTGGGCGGCCAGATACTTGAGGGTGAGATTCCGGATATTGCTAAAAAGTTAGTGTCTTTAATTAAAGACGAGGTTAATTAAAAATGCCGATTTCTATTATAATTGAAAAGTGCACAGGTTGTACATTATGTATGAAGGCTTGTCCGTTTGACGCTATCCGCATGATGGATAAGAAGGCAACCATTGATTTGCATAAATGTACCCTTTGCGGGGCCTGCCGCGATGCCTGTAAATTTAAAGCGGTTTTATTAGAGAAAGACCAGCCGAAATGCGATTTGCCTGATATTAAAGATCATAAAGGGATCTGGGTTTTTGCCGAGCAGAAAAATGGCCGGGTGCAATCAGTGGCGTATGAGCTATTGGGTAAAGCTCAAGAGTTAGCCGGTAAGTTAAATACTCAGGTGAGCGCGGTTCTAATCGGCAATAAATTAGAAGATCAATTAGATGAATTAATATTTTGCGGAGCGGACAATATCTATCTGGTGGAATCTCCGGAATTAGCTAATTTCCAGGATGAGCCTTATACTAATATCATTGTACAATTGATCAAGAAGTATAAGCCCGAGATTTTTTTATGCGGGGCTACTAATATCGGCCGTTCTTTGATTTCGCGCGTGGCAATTAATATTAAAGCCGGTTTAACCGCGGATTGCACGGGCTTGGATATCGATCCGGTTAAAAAGATATTATTACAGACACGCCCGGCTTTTGGCGGCAACATCATGGCGACGATTATTTCTCCGAATTACCGGCCGCAGATGGCGACGGTGCGGCATAAAGTTTTTGCTCCGCTTGCCGCGGATAAAAAACGCAAAGGAAAAATTATCAGGGAGAGTTTTGATCCTGCGTTGTATGTTTCCCGGACTAAGCTTTTAGATATTATTGAAGAGATCGAGTCTACGGTAAATTTGTCAGAAGCAGATATTATCGTTTCCGGAGGCCGGGGAATGGGCGGGCCGGAGAATTTTAAATTATTAGAAGAATTAGCTCAGGTTTTAGGATCCGCGGTAGGTTCCAGCCGCGCAGCCGTTGATGCCGGGTGGATGCCTTATTCACATCAGGTCGGACAGACCGGGCGAACGGTGAGCCCTAAGATTTATATTGCTTGCGGAATAAGCGGCCAGATCCAGCATCTGGTAGGTATGCAATCTTCAAAGATTATCGTGGCGATTAATAAAGACCCTGATGCTCCGATTTTCAAAGTAGCAACTTATGGGATTGTCGGTGATCTATTCCAAGTTGTTCCAGCCTTAACTCAAGCCTTCAAAATTGCCCTGCGCAAATAATATAATATTCCTATTTTAACATATTTATGCACTATTCTGCCTTATTTTGACCTAATATGTCAAAGAATGTAAAGATTTTCCTTGACAATTTCTTTATATTTTAATATACTACGAACATAAAACAAAATGTGTATTTTAGCATACTCAAGCATGAATGAAGATTTTTAAGGAAGATTAATGATGAATAATAATTTAATGACCATTGAAGATCTGGCGGATTATTTAAAGGTTACCCGCCGTACGATCTACGATTGGTTAAAGCACAATAAAATACCGGCCTTGAAGTTGGTCGGGCAATGGCGTTTTAAAAAAGATAAAATTGATGATTGGCTGGAAGGCCAATCGCAGCTACAACATTAGGAGGATTTAAGCTATGTATTTTAAGAGATTAGAGCTGGTAGGTTTTAAATCTTTTTGCGATAAGACTACGCTTAACTTTGAACCGGGAATTACAGCGGTCGTCGGCCCCAATGGCTGCGGTAAATCAAATATCTTTGATTCTATCCGCTGGGTTTTGGGTGAGCAATCCGCAAAATCTTTACGTGGCTCTGAAATGCTGGATGTTATTTTTAACGGTACGGATCAGAAGGAGCCGTTAAGCATGGCTGAAGTAAGCCTGGCTTTTGATAACAGCACCCATTTTTTTAACGTTGATCATCCTGAAGTACTGATTACCCGCAGGCTTTTTAGATCCGGTGAAAGCGAATATATGCTTAACAAGGCCACGGTGCGGCTTAAAGATATACTGGATTTGCTATTGGGTACCGGGATCGGCGCGGAGAGTTATTCGATCATTGCTCAGGGTAAAATCGATCTCGTGTTAAGTTCGCGCCCGGAAGACCGCCGGGTAGTTTTTGACGAAGCCAGCGGGATAAGCAAATATAAAGCTCAAAAAAGAGAAACGACGCGTAAACTGGAAGAGACTGAACAGAATCTTTTGCGCGTAAACGATATTGTTACGGAGGTTAAACGCCAAATCGGTTCTCTGGAGCGGCAAGCTAATAAAGCCCGCCGCTATAAAGAGATCTTCGAAGAATTAAAAACAAAAGAAACCGATTCAGCTTATCTTGATAAAAAAAATCTGCGGGCGGAGAAAGATGCGATTATCGGGCAATTAGCGGATTTAAAAACAGAAGAGGCCGGTTTAATCGAATTGATCGCTCAACAGGAAGCCAAAATTGCCAACCGTCAGTCAGAGCTAAAGAGTTTTGAGGAAGCGATGATGGATGTTCGCAGCCAGATTCTCAATCTGGAAAATAGTTTAGTCCGCAATAACGAGCATATAAATTTTAATCAGCAGCGGATTGAAGAATTGATCCAGAACAGCCGGGTTTTAGAAAGCCAGATTGACCAGGCTCAATCAAAACTTATTCAGGATGAAGAAAAATTACAACAGGTGCGCAGCGAGTACGCCAATCTTAAACAAAATATGGAAACCAAACAAGCCAGCTTGGCGCAGAAGGAAGAAGAGATCGAAAAGCTGGGTGATCGCATAAAGTATTCGCTTGAGGCGATCGCTGAATGTAAAAAAATAATTCTCGATCTGGAAAATACGATTTCCAATACTAATAATCAGATTGGGGAGTTTAACTCCAAACATCAGGTGTTTCTCGCCCGTAAAAAGAGGCTGGAAATAGAAAAGGCTAAAGTTTATGAGGATAAGGCAATTACGGAAGAGGCGTTAAATAAAGTCACTCAGGAGCTGGAGGCGACCCGGGCGCAGGTGTCTGAATTCCAGCAGAAGATCTCTGAAGTTAAAGCCAGCCTGCAGCGGGAAGGGTTGAATTTAGAGGAGATCAATCAGGAGATCGTGAATTTGGGGAATGAAAAGCTGACCCTGGTTTCGCATAAAGAATTTTTAGAGAAATTAAAAAGCAAGTATGATGATATTGGCGAGTCCTCAAATGCCGTAATTTTTCTGGATAAAATGCCCAAAGAGAGTTTAACCGGCCTGGTGGTTAAGATCCAGAATCAGCTGCCTTTGAGCCCGGAGGACCGCCTGCATTTAAATAGTGCCGCTTTTAAGATAAGCGGAGAGGCCAAACCTATTGAATTAGATACGCAGAAAATTGATGAAAAGATCGCCAGATTAGAAGAAAATCTGGGCGAATTAAGAAACCGCATGGTGCTCAGGGAAGCCTGTATTTCGGAATTAAACAAAACTTCTGAAAGTCTGGAATCGGAGTTGCGCAATTACGAAATTGCTTTAGCAAATAAGGAATCTAATCACGCCACTATTGCCGAGCAATTTGAGAAAATTAAGGAAGAAGAAGATGTGATCGTGATGGAACTGTCGGATGTGTCGCGTGAGATTTCCGCGATCGAGCAGAATTTGATTAATGCTCAGAATCAGCTTGCTGATTTAAATAATCAGGAAAGAACCCGGCAGGATGCGATTGTGCAGGAAGAGGATGCTATCTCTTTAAATAGTAAATTACGCGAAGATGTGCTGGTTTTTATTACTCAGACAAAAACTGAGATCGAAGCTCTGAACAGGCGTTTTAGTTCCGACGCGGAAACTTTAAAGATCCTGGAACAGACCTATGCGCAGGATAAATCAAGCTTGGAAAATATTCAACGCCAGATCAGCGAGGCGAAAGAGCACCAGGATGTTTTAAATGCCGAAATCACACAATGCCGCAATACCAGCAGCCAAGCCGAAACTCAGATCGGTGAGAAAAAGACCGCTCTTGGAGAAATTGAAGTAAAATATAATGAGGTCTCCAGCGGAACCATCGGAGTAGTTAAGAAGATTGAGACTGACCGTAAACAATTGGATCAGGTCAAGAACCGTTTGCACGATCTGGAGATGCATGATAAGGAACTGGATTACCGTTATACCACAGTTAAAGAAAGAATGTCTTCGGCCTACAAGGTTGATTTGGATCTTTTAGCTGAGCCTGAGAAAGAATTAAACGCCGAGACGCTTGTCGCTGAGATCAGTGAATTGAAAAGAAAACTTGATGCCTACGGTACGGTAAATTTAGTAGCGATTGAGGAATATGATGAGCTAAAGAAACGGTATGATTTTCTTATTCAGCAGCAGACGGATCTGGCCGATGCCAAAGAGTCCCTGCATCAGGCGATTTTAAAGATCAACCGGACTACCCGGCAGATGTTTATGGAGACATTTGAGAAGGTAAAGGTGGAGTTTAAGAATTACTTCCGTCTGCTTTTTAACGGAGGGGACGCGCAGCTTTTTCTGTTAGATGAATCGGATCCTTTGGAATCGGGAATTGAAATTATTTGCCGGCCTCCGGGAAAGAAATTACAGAATGTCCTCCTGTTAAGCGGCGGAGAAAAAACTATGTCAGCGATCGCGTTAATTTTTGCGATTTTTAAAGTCAAACCGTCGCCGTTTTGTATTTTAGATGAGATTGATGCGGCTTTAGATGAGGCTAATGTTGACCGGTTCTCCAGGGTCCTTCAAGAATTTTCTAAAACCAGCCAGTTCATCGTGATTACCCATAATAAGAAAACTATCGTTAATGCTAATATTATGTATGGGATCACTATGGAGCAGTCCGGAGTTTCTAAGATTGTTTCGGTAAAATTATCGCAGAATAAAGAAAAAGAACTGCAAATCCAGAAAGAAAAGCAAGAGCAGTCGGTGGCTGTTTAAAGTCCGGGGGAAAGTATCAATTGCAGCAGGTATTATTTTTACCCTGTTTCTTAGCTTGATAGAGGGCCTTGTCCGAAGTAGTAATTAAATCCGCAGGCTGTAACCCGTCTACAGGAAAAGTGGAGACTCCCAGGCTGACCGTGAGTTGTTTATTAGGAAAAATTCCTTCATTCAGAAAAGGATATTTCTGAATATCCATCCTGATGCGTTCGGCGATTAAAAAAGCTTCATTTTTATCCGTATGAGGCAGGATAATCGTAAATTCTTCCCCTCCGTAACGGCAGACCAGGTCCATTTTGCGGGATTGGTTACGTAAAAGATTAGCCAAGGTTCTTAAGATTTTATCTCCGGCCTGGTGTCCCAGCGTATCGTTATAAATTTTAAAATCATCAATATCGATCATAATCAAAGTTAAAGGGTTTTTAGTAACCTTGGCTTTCTCTAATTCTGCTTGCAGCAGGAACTGGAAATATCCGTGATTCCATAGATTAGTCAGGTAATCTGAATGCGCGCGTTCGGCGGTTAATTCAAAAAGCTGGGAGTTTTCAATGGCCAGGCCTGCCTGGTTAGCCAGCATGGTTAGCATATGGATATCGTCTTTAGTGATGGGTTCTTTAGTAATAAAATTATCCGCCACAATAATCCCGTTTACCCGGTCTTTGGCTTTTAAAGGTATAATTAAAAGTTCATGGCTTCCCAGTTTCTTAATTACCGGAGAGTTTTGATATTTAAGCATTGATTGGCCGGTTAAATGCAGAGGCATGCCTTCCAGTACCGCTAAGGACAGCGGGTTTTCATTTTTATCCAGCATGGACACTTTTAAATTTCTGACCTGCCGGTTAAAGCCTGATTCTAATACCGTATCGGATTTTTTAAAAGCGTTGATCAGGTCTTCCAAATCCATTTTTTCTTCTTCGATCTTAGTCCAGGCAATATTGGCTTCTTCTCCGTTTTCCGGTCCGATACCCATTTTTCCTTCGATGAGCTGTTCTTTTTCATTTACTAAAAAAAGTATCGCCCGGTTAAATCCCAAACCGGTGTGCGCAGTTACTCCGGTAAGAATGATATAGAGGATCTCATCCAATTTTAAAGTGGTACGCATGGCGTTGGAGACCTCATAGAGTATCTTCAACTCGATTTTGGTGCGTTCCAGTTCAATTTTTAATCTATTCAAATCGTCCATAATGGTTAAATCTAACATATTCTGGTCCGGTTGTCAAGGAAGGCAAAGGAGGCAGTATTTATTTGACAATTTACAAGAGGCAGGATACAATAACGTAAATAACCCGGAGGTGAATATGTTTAGATCAATAAAATGTTTTTCTTTGGTTTTTTTATTTTTATTCTTCTGTTTAACTTTTGTTTCTGCCGAAGAGATTACCATTACTAGTTATTATCCTTCTCCCTATGGGAGCTATAAATCCCTGCAGACAGATAAGCTGGGGGTGGGGGATAATAATGCAGATGGTTCTTTTACTGCTGCGGATGTTCCGACCGTTACCGGAGAAGTTTGGATCAAAGGAAATGTTAATATTGGGAAAGGAGCGGTATCTCCTACTTATGCTTTAGATGTAAACGGGACAGTAAATGCCACAGCTTACCGGGTAGGCGCAACGGCAGGATTGACTCAAACCTTAACCGTGCTTAAGACGATAACCCCCACATCCTGCACGATCACGGTAAATAACGGGATTATTACCGCTTCTACTTGTTAAGAGAAAAATAGTTTCCCGGCTAAAGTTAGATTTCCCTCCTTTCTGCGTCAATTAAGGCAGAAAGGAGGGTTTTTGTTATATACTCGCAAAAGACTAACTTTTACGGGTCCTGTCGATGATTGTTCCTCGGCCGCATTTAGCGTCCTCGGAATCAATCATCGCCACCCGTTAAAGAGCAGTTTTGCGAGTATTATTTGTTTGACAGCAGGAGGGGTGCAGGCTATAATATTGACTTAAATTTATTAAATCGGAGGTTGAGAATGGCCGTGGATAAGAAAAAAGAAGAAGTGAAAGAGACATCAGACCGTCATAAGGCTTTGGAATTAGCGTTGGCTCAGATTGAAAAGCAGTTTGGCAAGGGCTCGATCATGAAACTGGGCGCCCATACTAAAGCCAACGTGGAAACGATATCGACAGGCGCTTTGACCTTAGATCTAGCTTTAGGTATAGGGGGTTTTCCGCGCGGAAGAGTGGTTGAAATATTCGGCCCGGAGGCCTCCGGTAAGACAACGTTGACTTTAACGGCAATCCGTGAAATCCAGAAAAAAGACGGGGTGGCGGCATTTATTGACGCTGAACATGCTTTTGATTCAACTTATGCTAAGTTGATCGGAGTAAATTTAGATGATCTTCTGATCTCGCAGCCGGATACCGGAGAGCAGGCTTTAGAGATCGCTGAAACTTTGGTGCGTTCCAATGCCGTGGATCTGGTGGTAATTGATTCAGTAGCGGCATTAACCCCGCGCGCTGAGATCGAGGGGGAAATGGGGGATTCGCATATGGGCTTGCAGGCGCGTCTTATGTCGCAGGCTTTGCGTAAATTGACCGGATGCATCAGTAAATCCCGCACGACACTGATTTTTATTAATCAACTGCGTGAGAAGATCGGCGTAATGTTCGGTTCGCCGGAAACTACCCCCGGAGGCCGGGCGCTGAAATTCTACGCATCGGTAAGGTTAGATGTGCGGCGGATCGCTTATTTAAAAGAAGCGGATAAAGTTATCGGTAACCATGTCCGGGTAAAGGTAGTTAAAAATAAAATCGCCCCGCCGTTTCGTGAGGCGGAGTTTGATATTATGCATAATGAAGGGATCGCTAAAACCGGAGCGGTGATCGATGCGGCGGTAAATTTGGAAACGATTGCCAAAAGCGGCACTTGGCTTTCATTTGAAGATAAAAAACTGGGCCAGGGAAGGGATGCGGCAATCAAATTCTTGAAAGAAAACCCGAAATTACAGGAAGATATTGAAAAAGCAACCCGCAAAAAATTCAGTCTCGCTGAGTAATTCTGAAAAAGCCAGGGCTTACGCTTTTTTGCTGCTGAAATTCCGTTTACGCAGCGAAAATGAATTAAAGTCCAGATTAAAACAAAAAGGTTTCCCGGAAGATTTAGCCGCTGATACCGTTAACTTTTTAAAAGATAAAGAATTTATCGATGACCGCGTTTTTGCTAAGGGCTGGGTGTCCAGCCGGCTCAAGCGCCCTTTAGGTTTAAGAAAGATAAAACAAGAACTGGCGCAGAAGGGGATCGCTAAGGAAATTATTCAGGATGCGTTGGCCCAAGCCAGCCAGCAATACTCTGAAAATCAAATCGTTAGTCAATTAGCCAAACAAAGATTCTCCAGATTAAAAGACATAGAACCGCTTAAGGCCAAAGCGCGGGTATACGGTTACCTGATGCGCCGGGGGTTTTCGCCGGATGTAGTCGGAGATGTAGTTAAACAATTGTGACCCGGTAGCTTCTATAGATTTGAATAAAAGGCGCCGGGGCCAAAGTGAGTAAATAAAAGGAAGGTGCGGGATGACCGCCGATATTTTAAGAGAAAAATTTCTTAACTTTTTCAAAACCAGGGGGCATAAGATCGTGGAAAGCGATTCTTTAGTTCCTAAGGATGACCCTACGGTATTATTTACCCCTGCCGGAATGAATCAATTTAAAAAAGAGTTTCTGGGGTTTGATTCCGGTTTTAAGCGCGCCGCCACTTCACAGCGTTGTCTGCGTACGGATGATCTGGATAAGGTCGGTAAAACCAGCGCCCACCACACTTTCTTTGAAATGCTGGGGAATTTTTCTTTCGGGGATTACTTTAAGCCGGAGGCAATCGCCTGGGCCTGGGAATTTCTGACCAAAGAATTAAAGATCGACCAGCATAGACTTTGGGTATCTGTCTACCAGGATGATGATGAAGCTTATAATACCTGGAAAGATAAAATCGGCATACCTGAAAAAAAGATTGTCAGATTAGGGGATAAGGATAATTTTTGGCCGGCTGAGGCTAAAACTAAAGGCCCGAATGGGCCGTGTGGCCCATGTTCAGAAATTTTTTATGATTTCGGTCCTAGCACAGGATGCGGCGAAAAAATTTGCGATCCTTCATGCAGCTGCGGAAGGTTTGTGGAGATCTGGAACTTGGTTTTTACGCAATTTAACCGCAAAGAAGATGGTTCGCTAGAGCCTCTGCCGAATAAAAATATTGATACCGGTATGGGCCTGGAGAGATTGACCGCGGTAATGCAGGGCAAGCAGAACAATTTCGAAACTGAATTATTCCAGCCGATAATTAAAGAGATCCAGCGCAGCGCGGAAACAAAGCCTCAAGAGGAGAAAAAACTTCTTTATGCGATTGCCGATCATCTCCGGTCTGCGGTTTTCTCGATCTTTGACGGGATAATCCCGTTAAATGAAGGCCGCGGGTATGTGGTAAGAAAAATAATCCGTAAGTCCTTACTTGCTTTGCGTCAGCTGGGTATTGAAAAACCGTTTTTGTATAAACTGGTTCCGGTATTGGCAGAAGTAATGAAAAAACCTTATCCTGAGTTGAAGGATAAGCAGGAGGATATCTCCCAGCTTATTTTGAATGAAGAAGAAAATTTTATTCGCACCCTGAATTCAAGTAATGACCTGTTTAAAGATAAATTCGGCGGTTCGGGCCGAAAGCTTAATCCGGAAGAAGCCGGAAAAATCGCTTTTCAACTTTATGATACTTACGGGATACCGTTAGATTTAACTAAAACTTGGTTAAGCCAACAGGGGGTACAGCTCTCGCAAAGTGCTTTTGACCAAGAATTGCTGGAACAGATGACCCGTTCGAGGCTGCAGAGTTCTATGAAAGGTGATGTTTTTGATGCTAAAGGGTTAGAGCTAAAATTAAAAGGTACAATATTTTTAGGTTATAATTATAAGGATAGCCTGATAGAGGCAAAGATAATAGAGATCATTGATCCCCAGCATAGAAATAAAACATTAACCCAGGCAACTTCGGGCGTAAAAGCCGCAATCATTCTGGATGAAACGCCTTTTTATGCGGAATCCGGAGGCCAGGTTGGGGATACCGGAAAATTAATAAACGAAACAAATGTTTTTGAGGTTATAAATACTCAGAAAATTGATAATGTTTTTTTACATATCGGAACTGTTATTTCCGGGTCCTTTCAAAAAGGATCTCAGGTAATCGCTCAAATAGATGCTGATCGTAGATTAAATATTGCTCGCAACCATACCGCTACACACTTATTGCAGGCGGCTTTGAGGCAGGTTTTAGGTAAACATGTCGGGCAGCAGGGGTCTTTAGTTAACGCGGAAAAACTGCGTTTTGATTTTACGCATTTTAAAGGTTTGTCCGCTGAAGAAATCGCTAAAGTTGAAGAGATTGCCAATAGCTATGTTAAGAATGGTTATGCGGTAGATTCAAAAGAGATGGAACTAAAAGAAGCAAAGAAGTCCGGGGCTTTGGCATTTTTTGAGGAAAAATACGGTGAGAATGTCCGGGTGGTTTCGATCGGCGGGGTTTCCAAAGAATTATGCGGGGGCACGCACCTAACTAATATCAAACAAATCGGCCTGATTAAGATCATCAGCGAAAGCTCGGTTGCCAGTGGTATCAGAAGGATTGAGGCGGTTACGGATAAATTAGCGGAACAATTTGTTAAAGATCAGCAGCAAAAGGCAATGGAAGAAGCAGCAAAGAGTAGTAAGCTAAAGGAATTGAAGGAGCAGGAAAAGAAACATAATGAGCAGATAAATAAAATGTTGCCTGCCAGAGCAATTGAGCTTTTTGATAAAATTGAAACGATAAACGGAATAAACGCCGTTTTTTCGATCGAAAATAATCTGGAGATGGGTTCATTGAGGCTCCTTGCGGATATCGTCAAGGGCAAGTTGAACCATGCGTTAATTGTTTTAGGGTCTCAGGTTGATGGCAAAGCTTCTTTAATCATCGGATTGACGCAGGATTTAACCGCCAAAGGCTTAAGCGCCAAAGATATTATCCTTCAGGTTGCGCCACTGATTGGCGGCAGCGGCGGCGGCAGGCAGGATTTTGCTCAAGCTGGCGGAATGCAGCCTGAAAACTTTGCATTGGCTTTTGAGAAATTAAGAGGTATAATTAAGAATTCCATATAGAAGGTATTTAAGAGATCGCAGGTTGGTTTATTAGACGCTTAAAATGAAGATCATCCGTTGTACGGGCAAACAATTAGAAAAAATCTATAACCGCGGCCAATTGCGCCAAGCCCGGGTTGAAGAAAAAGTCAAAAAGATCATTGATGATGTGCGTCTTTTGGGTGACGAGGCGTTAATTAAATACACGCGTAAGTTTGATAAGGTAAAATTCAACCAGCGACAATTAAAGGTTTCTCAGATCGAGATTAGCGGTGCTTATGCTAATATCAGCCCGCATTTTGTCAGTTCGCTTAAAGTGGTTATTGAAAACGTAAACCGTTTTTACCGTAAACAGCTGCGTAAATCCTGGAGGATTAAAGGCCCGGAAGGCGTTGTTTTAGGCGAAAATTATTCGCCGCTAGAGAGGGTGGGAGTTTATATTCCCGCCGGGACTGCTCCTCTGGTTTCTACGGTTTATATGACGGTGTTGCCGGCAAAATTAGCGGGAGTTAAAAAAATTGTTTTGATCAGCCCCCCGGATAAAAATGGGTATATCAATCCGCATATTTTAGTGGTTGCCGATCTACTCAAGGTTGATGAGGTTTACCGGGTGGGTGGAGCCCAGGGGATCGCGGCTTTGGCTTACGGAACCAAGACGATTCCTAAGGTGGATAAAATTGTAGGGCCGGGGAATATCTATGTAAGTGAAGCCAAACGGCAAGTTTTTGGCATTGTGGATATTGATATGATCGCCGGGCCTACGGAATTAGTAGTGATTGCCAATCGTTTTAGCGATCCGAAATTCATTGTGGCTGATCTGCGTGCTCAAGCTGAACACGCCAAAGGCCTGGCGATATTAATTACTAATTCCAAAGGGTTGGCCAAAGAAGTAAAATCCCAACTCGATGGAAATAACGGGTACATTATTTTAACTAAGAATTTAAAACAGGCCGTTGAGATTTCTAATAAAATTGCCCCTGAGCATTTAGAGATCCTGGTGAACAACCCCCAGAAATTACTTAAGGATATAAAAAATGCCGGAGCAGTATTTCTAGGGCCCTATAGCCCGGTCGCTTTGGGAGATTATGTCGCCGGCCCCAGCCATGTTTTGCCAACCTCCGGCACGGCGAGATTCTTTTCCGGTTTAAATGTTACGGATTTTATCAAGAGCAATCATATTATCAGCTATTCTAAAAAGGCGCTGGAAAAAATTCGTGAACCTTTGGAAAAGATCGCTGGTATTGAAGGCCTGCAGAAACACGTAGATTCGGTAAAGACAAGATTCGTCTAAAAATTTATCGGCCGGTAATTAAATGTTTGGAGGAAAGGGAAGCCTAATGAGAGCAACCACTAAAAATCGTAAAAGCAGGGAAACCGATATTACGATCAGTTTGAATATTGACGGTGAGGGCAAGTCTAAAATAAATTCCGGCATCGGGTTTCTGGACCATATGCTGGAGTTATTTGCTTTTTGGGGGCATTTTGATTTAGAGGTATTTACCAATGAAGCGGATTTTAAAGTTGATATTCATCATGTGAATGAAGATTTGGGGATAGTATTAGGCCAAACTTTTAAGGAAGTTTTAGGCGATAAGTCCGGTATTAACAGAAGCGGTTTTGCCGCGGTGCCGATGGAAGAGGTAACCGCAAGCGTAACTTTGGATATCAGCGGAAGAGGATCATTAAAGTTTGTGGTTGTACATACGCCTGCTTATCCGCCTCCGCAACCCCAAGACGGCTACGAAATTAAATATGCCGGGCATTTTTTTGAAGCTTTCGCCAAACAGCTGGGAATGAATTTAAATATTAAGATCGAAAATCCAAGCATCGATTTACATACATCCCTGGAGCCGGTTTTTAAAGCTTTGGGAAAGGCTCTCTCTGAAGCTGTCGAAATTGATCCCCGCAGAAAAGGTATTCCCTCGACTAAAGGCGTGATTGACTAATGAAGATCGCAATTATTGACTACGGCATGGGCAATATTCATAGTGTAGCCAAGGCGATCCAGCTTTGCGGCGCTGAGCCGGTAATTACCAATCAACCGGATCAGATCAGCCTGGCGGATAAAATAATTTTGCCCGGAGTCGGCGCTTTTGATGAGGCGATGCTGGAGTTGAATAAGCTGGGCTTAGTCAGTGTCATTCAGGAGAAGATCAGCAGTAAAAAACCGTTTTTGGGCATCTGCTTGGGTATGCAACTCTTGCTGGAAACCAGCCAAGAGGCTAAAAACAATAAAGGATTAGGAATTTTTAAAGGTCAAGTGGTTAAATTCAACGTCGCTTCAGGTTTAAAAATCCCGCACATGGGATGGAATGATTGTAAAGTTGTTAACCGGGATTGTCTTTTATTGAATGGTCTCTCCGGTAACCAACAGGTCTATTTTTGTCATTCTTATTATCCTGATCCCAGCGATAAATCCGTGATTGCCGCCTCTTGCGATTACGGGGTAGAGTTTGGTTGCGTTTTAGCTTGCGACAATGTTTACGGGGTGCAATTTCACCCGGAAAAAAGCCAGGGTACAGGTTTAAAGATAATTAGAAATTTTGTAGAGCTATGTTAATTATACCGGCAATCGATTTAAGGAATGGTAAGGTCGTTCGGCTTTTTCAAGGTAAGTTTAATCAGGAAAAAGTTTATTCCTCTGATCCGGTCAAGGTGGCTAAACATTGGGCAAAACAGGGAGCCAAATTTTTACACATTGTTGATTTAGACGGAGCTTCCAGCGGCGCGCTTAAAAATGTCGCAGTAGTAAAAAAGATCATTGATCAGGTGGGTATCGGAGTGGAGTTTGGCGGCGGGGTCAGGAGTATGGCAACCATTACTAAACTGCTTGATTTGGGAGTGCAGCGGGTTATTTTGGGTACTAAAGCGGCAACCGACACGGTATTCTTAAAAGCCGCTTGGAAAAAATTCGGTGAAAAAATTATTGTGAGTATCGATGCTAAAGACGGTAAGGTCCAAACTCAGGGATGGAAGTCCAAAGCGGCTAAAACCGCGTTGATTTTTGCCGATGAATTAAAAACCATCGGGTTTAAACAGTTGATTTATACGGATATTTCTAAAGATGGCACGTTGTCCGGGCCGAATATTTCCGCGATCAAGGAATTAATGAGCAAGGTGAAGCTGGGGGTTATCGCTTCAGGAGGTGTTTCTGAATTAAAAGATTTAATTAGGTTAAAACGGCTTAAAAACCAGGGTTTGTCAGGAGTAATTATCGGTAAGGCTTTGTATGAAGGTAAATTTACTTTAGCGGAAGCGTTGAAGTTAATTTAGCCGGCGTCTATTGGATTTGTGCCGGTGTCCGCTTGCGCGGCGAAACGCTTAATTTATTAAAACTAACGAAAGGGGAGGTAAGATGGGAAAAAAAATGTTGTGGTTAGGGGTGGCGGCAGCGGGAATTTTTGTTTTAAACGGATGTGCTACAGTAAGTAAAAATGAACAGGGTTTACGCAATCAGATTTCGGCCCTGGAAGCACAATTAAGCGAAAAAGATAATGAGATTAATAGCTTGAAAGAATCAATGATTAAGAATGACCAGGAACCTGCTTCCCAGGATACCGGAGAAGCCAGGCGTATCGACGCTAAAATGATCCAGACTGCTTTAACCAATGCCGGTTATTTTCAGGGTACGGTAGATGGAAAAATGGGCAGGCAGACGCGTTTAGCGGTTAAAGAGTTTCAAAAAGCAAATAATCTGCATGTGGACGGCCGGGTAGGCAAGAAAACCTGGGCGGCTTTGAAAGAATATTTAGAAAAGAAGGTTAAATAAATTATTTAAGGCAAACTTATTTTCGCGTTCCGGAGTATATTGATTATCCGGGCGCCAGTTGAGTATTCATTAAATGCTAAGCAAACGTATAATTCCCTGTTTAGATATCAAAGAAGGCCGGGTTGTCAAAGGGGTAAAATTCCTGGGTTTGCGGGATGCCGGCGATCCGGTTGAGGTGGCCAAGGTTTATGATGAACAGGGCGCCGATGAATTGGTTTTTTTAGACATCACTGCCAGTTCCGAAAATAGAAAAACTTTAGTCGGTTTGGTAGAAAAAATCGCCAGTAATATTTTTATGCCTTTTACGGTAGGCGGAGGCATCGGGGAGATCAGCGATATCCGCAATCTTTTAAATGCCGGCGCGGAAAAAGTTTCGCTGAATACCCAAGCCGTAAAATTTCCTGAGTTAATCAGCTCGGCGGCGAAAAGGTTCGGCAGCCAATGTATCGTAGCGGCGATTGATGCCAAGAAGCAGGCCGATCATTGGGAAGTATTCATTAACGGCGGACGTACCCCCACGGGTATCGATGCTTTAGTCTGGGCGGAAAAAGTCGCCCGGCTGGGAGCGGGGGAAATACTCCTGACCAGCATGGACTGCGATGGTACCCGTAATGGTTATGATCTGGAGTTAACCCGGGCGATTACCCAGAAAGTGAATATCCCGGTGATTGCCTCAGGCGGCGCCGGGTCTTTAGATGATTTCTATAATGTTTTTGTAAAAGCTAATGCGGATGCGGCTTTAGCGGCTTCACTTTTTCATTATCAAGAGCTTAGCGTTAAACAAGTAAAAGAATATTTAAAAGAAAAAAAAGTAGCGGTAAGGCTGGATTAAGGGCTTAAGAAGCTGTAAGTTATAAGTTGTAAGCTTTAAGCTTAAAACTTATAACTTAAAACTAAAGGCTTGATTTGGTTCCGGTGTTTAGAGTTTAATTTAAAGGGGGAATTAAGTGAAAAAGGTATTATTTAAGTTGGGAAGTTTAAAATTTGATAAGAACGGATTGATCCCGGCGATTGTCCAGGATTATAAAAATCAAGAAGTGTTAATGCTGGCTTATATGAATAAGGAATCGCTGCGGCGTACTTTAAAATTAGGCAGGACTTGTTTCTGGTCGCGTTCCAGAAAAGAGTATTGGGTGAAAGGCTTAACCAGCGGACACTTCCAGTTTGTCAAGTCAATTGCTTACGATTGCGACCTGGATACGCTTTTGATCAAGGTACGCCAGGTGGGCAAAGCTTGCCATACCGGCAACCGCAGCTGTTTTTTCAGGAAAATTAAATAATGATTAAACCGGATTTAAAAGAATTTATCAGGTTGACCCAAAAAGGCAACCTCATTCCCGTTTATAAAGAGGTTAACGCTGATCTGGACACTCCGGTTTCTGCTTTTTTGAAAATGCAGCAGACGGATTACTCTTTTCTTTTAGAGTCTGTTGAGGGCCAGGAAAAGATCGCCCGTTATTCGTTTCTGGGAACAAATCCCAGTTTGATTTTTAAGAGCCGAGGCGCAAATATTGAAATTATCTATCCGCAAAATAATAAGCGTAAATCTTTTGTTACCCGGTTAACCCCGCTGGATGAAATTAAGAAAATCATGAAGGATTTTCGCAGTGTTGAGGTGGCGGGCCTGCCACGGTTTTACGGCGGTTTAGTCGGCTATATCGGGTATGGCATGGTGAGTTTTTTTGAGAATATCTCGGATAAAAATAAGGACCGCTTAGGTATTCCTGATACGCTTTTGATTCTTACCGATACGCTTTTGATTTTTGACCGGCTTAATCATACGATGAAGATCTTAAGTAATGTTATTTTGCCGAAAAACTCTTCATTATCTAAGAAAAAACAGCTTTACGCAGATGCGCTTGCCAAGATTGAGGTGATTCATAATAATTTTGATCAATGCAGTATTCCTCAAAGCGATAAAAGCAAACTTGGCAAGTTAACTGTAAGCAGCAATCTCAAGCAGTCCGAATTTATCCGGATGGTTAAAAAAGGAAAAAAGTATATAAAACAAGGCGATATTATTCAGGTAGTTTTATCGCAGCGTTTTAAAGTTAAGACGCAGAAAAATGATTTTGCCATTTACCGGTCTTTGCGTAGTCTCAACCCTTCGCCTTATATGTATTATCTGAAGTTAAAAGATTTTTCGATTGTAGGCTCTAGCCCTGAGATATTGGTACGTTGCGAGAATGGTTTAGTTGAAACCCGCCCGATTGCCGGCACGCGGAGGCGGGGGAAGAATCAGGCGGAGGATCTGGCTTTAGAGAAGGAACTTTTGGCCGATGAAAAGGAGAGAGCCGAACATCTGATGTTGGTAGATTTAGGGCGCAATGACTTGGGTAGGATCAGCAAACTCGGACAGGTCAAGGTTAATGATTTTATGCGCGTAGAAAGATATTCTCATGTTATGCATCTGGTTAGCGAGGTAAGCGCCGTACTTGACAAAAAAAGGTTTGATATCTATGATGTATTCAGATCGGCGTTTCCAGCCGGTACGGTTTCCGGAAGCCCCAAGATCCGCGCGATGCAGATTATTGACGAGCTGGAGAATTTGAGGCGTTCGCTGTATGCCGGGGCAATCGGTTATTTTAGTTTTTCGCATAATTTAGATACATGTATTGCCATTCGGACAATCGTGTTAAAGGATGGCTTTGCTTATGTGCAGGCCGGGGGAGGGATTGTCGCTGACTCTGTTCCGGAGAAAGAGTATCAGGAATCAGTGAATAAAGCTAAAGCGATGATCGAAGCAATCAGAGGATAGAATTTTTAAATAACAAAAACGTTACACGCAGTGGTTGTATTCGAGAACAGACAAAGATCCTGCACCTAATTACTCGAAAATTCCCTGGAATTTTCTCGTAGGTTCAGGATAAATTCGTGGACGCTCCGGCTTAGCCGGAGCTATAACTTACGGCGTCTGCGACGCCGCAAGTTATCCACTCATTTAAAGGAGGCAACACAATGGCGGTACATATTCGTTTAAGAAGAATTGGCAAAAATCCAAAGGGCAAACCACATTTCCGGGTTACGGTTTTTGATGAGCGCATGGGCCGGGATAGCCGGGTAATTGAAGAGTTGGGCTATTATAAACCGACTACCGGGACAGCGGTGCTTAAAAAAGAACGGATTGCCGAATGGGTTAAAAATGGCGCGCAGTTATCGGTAACCGTAAAAAGTTTATTGAAGAAATTAAATAAAGGAGCTTAAGATGCCTCAGTCTACCGCAGCCAGTCCCCTGGTCCAACTTTTTCCGTTGGCCATAATTTTTATAATTTTTTATTTTTTACTGATCCGGCCCCAAAAACAAAAAGAGAAAGAACATCAGAAGATGCTGGCGGGTATTAACCGCAATGATGAGGTAGTAACTTTGGGCGGGATACACGGCACTATCGTTAGCGTGAAAGAAAAAACTTTAATTTTACGCATTGATGAGAACGTAAAGATGGAGATTGAAAAAAACAGCGTGGCCTATATTAAGAAACCCGGTCAAAATTAAACAGGAGTTTTAAAACAATGGAAAGAAAGCTGATCTATAAAATATTGCTTATTTTAGGAGTCATCGGATTATGTGCTTATTACACTTTCCCTCTGGATAAGCGTATTAATTTGGGTCTGGATTTACAAGGCGGGATGCATCTTTTACTTAAAGTTGATACCAGCCATCTCGATGGACAAGCTAAGCTTGATGCTTGTGACCGGGCTGTAGAAGTAATCCGCAACCGCATTGATGAGTTCGGGGTCAGGGAAACTTCCATTCAAAAACAGGGTGAAGATGAGATTGTGGTGCAGCTGCCCGGGGTTACTGACCGTGAACGTGCTATTGAATTGATCGGTAAAACCGCGATGCTGGAGTTTAAAGTAGTCTCTACTGATACCGGAAAGCTTAAAGAGGCAATTGACGGGACAGTTCCGGAAGGGTTTGAGCTGAAATATACTTTGGATGAAAATGAGCCGCTGCTGCTGGAAAAGCAGGCGGTATTAGTAGGGGATTCTTTAACCAATGCTGCGGTACGTTTTGACCAGAGCCAATTTAATGAGCCGATTGTTGCTTTGCAGTTTAACGCTGCCGGAGCTAAGAAATTTGCTGAGGTAACTGCGGCTAATGTTGGCAAGCGCCTGGCGATTGTTCTGGATGGTAAAATTCAGTCTGCTCCCAGGATCCGGGAAGCTATTCCTTCCGGTGAAGCAGTAATTACCGGCAGGTTTGACGCGCAATCGGCGCAGGACCTGGCGTTAATTCTGAGGGTAGGCGCATTACCTGCCCCGATGCACGTTGAAGAGGAAAGAACGGTTGGCCCGCTCTTAGGCCAGGATTCCATAAATAAAGGAGTGAAGGCGGCTTTGGTCGGCTGCGCCCTGGTTTTTATTTTTATGGCCGGCTATTATCTGTTAGCCGGGTTGATCAGCGATATTGCCCTTTTGTTAAACTTGATTATGATCCTCGGAGGATTAGGTTTATTACCGATACTCTTTCCGGGAATTTCTGCGACTTTAACTTTACCAGGTATTGCCGGTATCGCCTTATCTTTAGGTATGGCTGTGGATGCCAACGTTTTGATCAATGAACGAATTAGAGAAGAGCTGGCTACCGGAAGAAATTTACGAACAGCGATAAGCAACGGTTACAGCCGGGCTTTTACTGCGATATTTGATTCCAACCTTACTACTTTAATTGCGGCATTTTTGTTATTCCAATTTGGTACCGGGCCGATCCGGGGTTTTGCGGTTACCCTGACTATTGGTTTGATCTCCAGCATGTTTACTGCGATTCTAGTAACCAGGGTAATTTTTGAACTTTTGCTTAATTTAGGATGGATTAAAAATTCTTTACCCATGCTTAGATTGATCGGGACAACTAAACTGGATTTTGTAAGTAAAAGAAAAATATTCTATGCGGTATCGATTATTGTCATTACCGTAGGGCTTTTTTCTTATTTTAAACAAGGTAAATCTGCTTACGGGATTGATTTTGCCGGCGGCCAACTTCAGGAGTACAGCTTTAAAAATCCTCCCGCTATGGATCAGGTCCGCCAGGTGCTAAAAGATATAGACCTAGCGGATGCCAGTATTCAGCAATTTAAAGATAATCCTAAAGTAGTTTTAATTAGAACTTCCGAAGATAAAAATCAGATTTTGACTGATAAGCTCAAGGAAGCTTTTCCGAGTGAAGATATTCAAATATTAAGAATTGAACGCGTAGGTCCGGTAGCCGGTAAACACCTTAAAACTAAAGCATTATTAGCTTTGTTTTGGTCGTTGATCGGCATCTTAATTTACGTTGGTTTCAGGTTTAAACACATAAATTTTGCCGTGGCCGGTGTAATTGCCCTTATCCATGATGTGTTAGTGGCCTTGGGATTCCTGGTGGTAACTAACCGGCAAATCGACCTTTTGAGTATTACCGCTTTTTTGACCATTGCCGGTTATTCGATCAATGATACGATCGTTATTTATGACCGTGTGCGTGAAAATGCCCGGCTTTACCGGAAGCTTTCACTAAAAGACTTGATTAATTTAAGCGTGAATCAAACCTTGGGACGGACACTGCTGACCTCCGGAGTTACGCTTTTGGTAGTTTTGTCTTTTCTTTTTTACGGTGGTGAGGTATTAGGCAATTTCTCTTTTGCCCTGTTTGTCGGATTCATTTCCGGTGTTTATTCAACGGTCTTTATCGCTTCTCCATTAGTGCTTGCTTGGAGCCGTAAAGTCGCTAAATAGAAGATTAAAGCAGGGGATTTAATTAAGGGGCGTTTCTTACGCACGAGCGTACACCGGCGCATTAGCCAGGGGGCCACACCAACGCGACACAATTAAGCGTTGGGTGATTCCTCTAAGCGGCCGGGTACTTTAGTGAGTAGGGGGACGTCCCTAATTGTTTAATATGTTATTTAGATCGCTCAAACTATATCTTAATCAAGAACTTGATATTGAGGTTTGTCTGGCGACTCTGGTGGAGTTTGGTTACAGCCGGCAAGATCAGGTTTCTGCGGAAGGTGATTTTAGCCGGCGCGGAGGAGTAATTGATATCTTTCCGGTTTCTTTCCAGCTGCCTATCCGTATTGAATTAGATAATGCCAAGATTATATCGATCAAAGCTTTTAACCCTGAGAATGGCCAGGCGCTTTGGCAACACAATATCGTAATTATCCTTCCTTTTAAAAAATCCTCAGGAATCAAAAATGCCGCCTTCCGCGAAGAATTCCCTTTGAATAGTTTTTTGGATCTGCATGCAGGTGATTTTGTAGTGCACAGCCAGCACGGTATTGGCAAATTCCGGGGTATCCAAAAGGTCGGATCAAAAGGCGTACTCAAGGATCATCTGGTAATTGAATACGACCGCAATGAAAAACTTTTGGTTCCGGTGGATGCCATGCATTTGGTGCAAAAGTATATTGCTTTTGCCACCCGTAAGCCAAAGCTTTATCGCTTAGGGAATAAGGAATGGCTTAAGGTTAAAGAGCGCGCCCGGCGGGGCGTTCAGAAATTAGCTTGGGAGCTATTGAGCTTACAGGCACTGCGTATAAGCAGTACCGGATTTAAATTTTCCGCGGATACCCAGTGGCAGGCAGAGTTTGAGAAAACATTTCCATATGTGGAAACTCCGGATCAGATCAAGGCTACCCGGGAGGTCAAACTGGATATGGAATCGACTAAGCCGATGGATCGTCTGCTTTGCGGAGATGTGGGATACGGCAAAACCGAGGTGGCGATGCGTGCGGCTTTTAAGGCGGTGATGGATAATAAACAGGTGGCTTATTTGGTGCCGACTACAATTTTAGCCGAACAGCATTATAAGAATTTTACCGCACGCCTGAGCAATTTTCCCGTGAATGTAGCGATGCTTTCCCGCTTCAGGACAAAGCAGCAGCAGGGTGAAATTATTAAAAATTTAAACCAGGGTAGCGTAGACATCGTTATTGGCACGCATCGCCTGCTTTCTCCGGATGTCAGCTTTAAGAACTTGGGCCTAGTGATTGTTGATGAAGAGCAGCGATTTGGGGTTAAGGCTAAAGAACAATTAAAAAAAATTAAAACCACCATTGATGTTTTAGTTTTAACCGCTACACCTATCCCGCGTACTTTATATATGAGTTTAATGGGGGCTAAGGATTTTTCGGTGATCAATACCTCCCCTCAAAATAGATTGCCTATCAAAACGATTGTGGTAGAATATGATACAGATTTGTTGATCCAGGCGATTAAACGTGAGCTGGCCCGCCGGGGGCAGGTATTTTTTCTGCACAACCGTATTTCGGATCTAGAAAAAATTAAAGAAAAATTGAGCCGGAATTTGCCGCAGAATGTACGGATTGCCATGGCTCACGGCCAAATGCCCTCCAAACTCTTAGAACAGATCATGGCGGATTTTATTTCCGGCAAAGTAGATCTTCTGGTATCGACAATGATTATTGAATCCGGGATTGATATCCCTAACGCCAATACGATTATTGTTAATAATGCGCAGATGTTCGGATTAAGCGATTTACATCAACTGCGCGGCAGGGTCGGCAGGTTTAACCGGGCGGCCTATGCTTATTTTATGATCCCTAAAAGCCAGGGCGCCAGTTTAGAAATGGACGCTCGTAAAAGGCTACAGGCGATCCAGGAGCATAGTGATCTGGGGTCAGGTTTTGATATTGCTATGGAGGACCTGGAGATCCGGGGTGCCGGTAATTTGCTGGGGCAGGAGCAACATGGTTTTATCAGCGCAGTGGGGTTTGATCTCTATTGCCGTTTATTAAAAGAAGCAATCGCTAATTTTAAGAAAGCAGGTGTATTTGATGAAAAACATAATTAAATTTCTGTTTTTTCCGGTTTTTTTATTTACCTGCTGTTTTGTCGCTATCGACGGCTGTCTTTACGCTCAGGATAAAGTAATTGCGGTAGTAAATAATGATATTATTACACAAAACGACCTGACGGATTTTTTGCATTTTATGCGTCTGCAGTATTCGCGCCAGCTTCAGGGAAAAGCTTTAGAGGAAAAGGTGGATTCTATGAAACGCGATCTATTACAGCGTTTAATTGAAGACCGCCTTATACTGCAGCAGGCTAAGCTGGAAAAAGCGGTTCTTGATCCATCCCGGGTAAAGAATAAGATCGATGAGGTCAGGAAGCGTTATAGCTCGGAAGCGGATTTTGAACAAGATTTGGCTAAGCAGGGTCTGGTTTTGGCAGATTTAGAGAACAAAATTAGCGAACAGATGCTGATGTATAATTTTATTGAGGGGAAGATACGCCATAAGGTAGTGATCCGGCCCGATGAAATCACGTCTTTTTATAACCAGAATAAGGGGCAGTTTCTAAAACCTGAAGAACGGGTTTTAACGTTGGTTATTTTACAGGATGAGGCAATTGCTAAGACCGTAAGTTATCAACTACGGCTGGGGACAAAATTAGAGGATTTAGCGGCCAAATACGCTTTTACAATTGATAAGTTTTCGGCATTGGCCGGGCAACAGCTGCGCCCGGAGATCGAAGGTACTGTGTTTAAGCTGGGGATCGGGGAGGTTTCTAATCCGATTAAAATTGACGGGCAGTATTTTATTTTTAAATTAAATGAAATTTTGGGAAGCCAGCAATTAAGCCTGACTCAAGCTCAGGATAAAATTCAGGCTTATTTATTCGAACAGAAAATGCAGGAAGCATTAGTGAAGTGGCTAGATGAAATCAAAAAACAGTCCTATATCAAAATCTTCGAAAATTAGAGTTGCTTTAACGATCGGTGATCCCGCCGGTATCGGAGCGGCCATTACTTTGCAGGCGCTTAAAATACTTAAAGATAAAGCGGATTTTACGGTGATTGGCGATGGCCGGGTTTTAGCCCAAGCTGCTAGACTACTCAAGGTTATTCCGGTTCCGGTAAAATTGATAGACCTAAATAATGTTCAAACTAATCATTTCCGTTTTGGGTGCCTAAATGCCCAAAACGGAAAAGCCTCCCTGGAGTATTTGGATGCAGCCCTGGAGTTACTTAACCGGAAGGAAATCGACTGTTTAGTTACCTGCCCGGTTTCAAAAGAAGCCGTGAGCCTGTCCAAAGCCAAGTTTTCCGGGCACACCGAATATTTAGGCCAGCGCACAGGAGCCAAGAGTTTGGTCATGATGTTAATTAACGATAAATTAAAATTCAGCCTGGTTACCCGCCATATTCCTTTACGCGATGTTTCCCGGATGCTAACGCGTAAGAATATGGAAACTAATATTACTGATACCGTTAAGGGTTTGCAGGATTTATTTTTAATCAAAAAACCCCGGTTGGCTGTTTGCGGGATTAATCCGCATGCTTCGGATAACGGCGTAATCGGCACAGAAGAGCAGGAGATAATCAATCCGGTAATTAAGAAACTAAATAAAAAGATCAGGGATATTTCTATTAGCACAGTGTTGGGCGCGGATGTGGCTATTTCCCAGGCAGCTAAAGGTAAGTTTGATTGCGTAATTGCCGCCTATCATGACCAGGCTTTAATCGCTTTAAAGTTAACGGGTTTTGATAGCGGGGTTAATCTTACCCTGGGTCTGCCTTTTGTGCGCACTTCTCCTCTGCACGGCACAGCTTTTGATATTGCCGACCGGCCCGGCTTGGCCAACCCCGCTTCCCTGGTTGCCGCGATCAAACTTGCCATAAAATGTACATTAAACCAAAAAAAAGCTTAGGCCAGAATTTTCTGATTGATAAAAATATTCAAAAGAAAATCATCTCTGCCTGTAATTTAACCAAAGATGATATTGTCCTGGAGATTGGCTCCGGTAGGGGGGATTTAACTCAAGTATTGGCGCACAATGCCAAGCAGGTTTATGCCCTGGAGATTGATGAACGGCTTTATCCGCTGCTGGAATTAGGATTGATGGCTTATGATAATTGCCAGATTATTAAGGGGGATATATTAAAATTCGATATTGCTAAATTTTTGCAGGATAATAAAATAAAACAGAAAATAAAAATAATCGGTAATATCCCTTATTATATTTCCAGCCCGATAATTGAGCAGTTGATTAAATACCGCAAAGATATCAGCAGAGCCTTTCTTACCGTGCAGAAAGAGTTCGGCCGCAGGGTAAGGGCTGTTCCCGGGTCGAAAGAATACGGTTCTTTCAGCTGTTTTACGCAGTATCATGCTGAGTGCGAGATTCTTTTTGAAATTAAAAAGAACAGTTTTAAGCCTGTGCCGAATGTCGATTCCTGTTTTTTATCCCTGGAGTTCAGGGATCGGCCGGCCGTTTCCGTCCGGGATGAGAAATTCTTTTTTAAATTAATCCGCGCAGCTTTTAATCAAAGAAGAAAGACTTTGAGAAACAGCCTGGAGGATATGCTGGCCCAGGATGAGCTGGCGGGTTTTCTGGATGGGGCCGGGATTGATAAGAACGTGCGGCCGGAAGATCTTTCTCTGGGGCAATTCGCCAGTTTAAGTAATCATTTTACTCCCAGCGTTTAGGCCCGGGGCAAGCTAAGAAATAAAAAGAAAAATAAACAAAAATATTTCTTGACAAACATCCTTTCTTGGTATAAACTCTTGTACTTACACAAATACCTGGTGATTCAGCGATACAATTAAAGTAATTCTATAAAAAAGAAAGAGTTTTGAATAATTTCTTGGGGGTTGTTTTTTTGTTTTATGGCTTAACCGACAAAGCGAATCCATTTCTGCTGGAGTAGCTCAGTTGGCAGAGCACGTCCTTGGTAAGGACGGGGTCACGAGTTCAATTCTCGTCTCCAGCTTAAGAAATTTATCCCGGAAGCGGGAATGAAAGAATAAATATGCGTGAAACAATAACTTTAGAATGTACGGTTTGTAAAAATAGAAATTATACGACGAGCAAAAATAAAAAATTGCATCAGGATAGGCTGGAGCTTAATAAGTTCTGCAATTCCTGTCACAAACATACCCCGCATAAAGAGATTAAATAAAGTTTTAACTTAAAGTTGCACGAAAGTGCGGCCGAAGTTATCAACTTAATTTATGCCGACGCCTGCGCAAAGTAAAATTTACGCAAAGATTTGAAAAGTCGGACCAAGCTTGGTGAGGAATTTTAGGGGCGTCGGTTAATGGCAAACCAACGGTCTCCAAAACCGTGACTGCAGGTTCAAGTCCTGCCGCTCCTGAGTTTTTGAAAATCGAGCGGCGTACGTAATAAAGGGTTTTTAAAGTTATGAATATTTTAGCAAAACCGATAAATTTTATTAATGAAGTTAGAAATGAGTTAAGCAAGGTTGCTTGGTCAACGCGAAAAGAGTTATTGGCTTCTACGGTTTTAGTAATTACGGTAACGGCATTTATGACAGTTTTTATTTGGATAGCGGATTTGATTTTATCTAAATTCCTAACGGTGGTTTTTAAATGAAAAATTGGTACGTGGTGCATACACAAACCGGTATTGAAGAGAAAGTTAAAACCTCGTTGGATAGGCGGGTTCTGGCGGCAAATTTGCAGGAAGCGATTTCAAACGTGATTATTCCTACCGAACAGGTTTCAGAAGTTCGTTCCGGCAAAAAGAAGATTACTCAAAGAAAGTTTTTTCCGGGATACCTGTTAGTCGAAATGGAACTTAATGAACAAACTTATCTTTTTGTCAAGAATTCCCCGGGGGTTACGGGTTTTATCGGTTTAGGGCGTCAGCCGGTACCGCTGCCTCAGGAAGAAGTAGATAGCATACTTAAGCGTACTAAAGAAACCGCAGCTAAACCTTCCCCGAAAATTGTTTTCGAAAAGGGTGAGCAAGTTAGAGTCAATGAAGGTCCTTTCTTGAATTTTAACGGAACCATTGAAGAAGTGTATCCGGAAAAAGGCAAAATTAAAGTCAGTGTTTCTATTTTTGGTCGTTCTACTCCGGTAGAATTAGAGTACTGGCAGGTGGAGAAAGTATAACCATGGCAAAAGCGATTAAAGCTCAAATTAAATTACATGTTCCCGCGGCGCAGGCTAACCCGGCTCCTCCGGTAGGTCCGGCATTAGGCCAGCACGGCGTGAATATTATGCAGTTTTGTAAGCAGTTCAATGATCAGACCAAAGGCCGGGATGGGTTAATCCTGCCGGTGGTAATCAGTGTTTTTGAAGACCGTTCCTTTACCTTTATTATTAAGAGCCCCCCGACATCTATCTTATTGAAAAGGGCGGCCAATTTGGCTAAAGCTTCCGGAACCAGCGGTAAAGAGACGATTGGTAAAGTAACGCATAAGCAGATTGAAGAAATCGCCAAACTTAAGATCCCGGATCTAAATACCGGCGATGTAAAACAGGCCATAAAATCTGTTGAAGGTACTGCCCGGAGCATGGGGATTGCCATTGAAGGATAAAATATGAAAACGCCAAGTAAGAGATATAAAGAGTCAGTTAAACAGGTCGAGCCAGAGAAATTTTATCAGTTGAAAGAAGCGGTGGCGATATTAAAAAAAATGTCTAAACCGAAATTTGATGGTTCAGTTGATCTGCATTTTAATTTAAGCGTAGATACTAAAAAAAGCGACCAGATGATCCGCGGTACGGTCGTGCTTCCGCATGGTACGGGTAAAAAAGTGCGCATCGCAGTATTTTGCAAAGGTGAACATGAGCGTCAGGCTCGGGAAGCTAAAGCCGATTATGTGGGTGCCACGGAATTAATGGATAAAGTTGCCGCCGGTTTCCTGGATTTTGATTGCGCTATCGCTACTCCGGAAATGATGAAAGATCTAAGTAAGCTGGGTAAAGTATTAGGCCCGCGCGGTTTGATGCCCAGCCCTAAGACTGGTACCGTGACTAACGATATTTCAAAAGCGATCGAGGATCTAAGAAGGGGAAAAGTCGAATTCCGCGTGGATAAACAAGGCGGGATGCACTTATCCGTAGGCAAAATTTCATTTGATGAGAATCAGATTAATGACAATGCTTCCAAAGTTATCGAGGCGGTTAATGAATCACGCCCAGCTTCCGTAAAAGGAAAATTTGTTAAAAGTTTAAGTATAACTACTTCTATGAATCCAGGATTAAGGATTGTTTGCTAAGATGAAAAAAATCGGCCAATTAGTTAAAGAGACTTCAGAGAATCGTATCAAAAATAGTTTTAAAGCAGCCCAAGGTTTAATTATCATAAAATATTCCGGTGTATCCAGCCCCGATATGAGCACTTTAAGAAAAACACTTAAAGGTTCCGGCGCGGATCTCTTTGTCGTAAAAAACAGCCTGGCCAGAAGGGCGATGAAAGAAATGGGGTTAGATGGCTTGATTCCGTCTATTCAGTCGCCTTGCGGGATGATCTTTTTCAAGGATGAACCGGTAGATGCCTCCCGGATTTTATGCGCTTTTCGTAAGGAACATGAAAAGCTGGTGCTTGAGGGAGGATTATTACAGGATAAGCTGCTGTCTTTAAAAGATATTGAAGTAATGAGCACTCTACCTTCCAAAGAAGCCTTAAGAGGCAAGGTGGTCGTGGTTTTAAATATGCCGATCAGTAAACTCGTTACAGTTTTAAATCAAACATTAAAGAAGTTTGTGTATTGCTTAGATCAGATTAAACAAAGTAAATCAAAATAACAAACAAATGCACCCGGAGCTAAACGGATCTGCTCCGGGGTTGTGTTTGTACACAAGGAGGAAACAAATGGCAACTGCAAAATTAGAAGAATTAATCAAATCGATTGAGACGATGAGCGTCTTGGAATTGGCTGATCTAGTCAAGGCTCTGGAAGAGAAATTCGGCGTTAGTGCGAATATGCCGATGATGGCTGCTCCTGCCGCTGGCGCTGCTGCTCCTGCCGCTGCTGAAGAGAAAACCATTTTTACAATATTTTTAGCCAACGCCGGTGCCAATAAGATCGCGGTTATTAAAGAGGTGCGTACTATTACGGCTTTAGGTTTAAAAGAAGCCAAAGATTTAGTTGATGCTGCGCCTAAAGCGATCAAAGAAGGCGTTAATAAAGAAGAAGCAGCTGAGATGAAAAAGAAATTAGAAGCTGCCGGGGCAACCGTAGAGTTAAAGTAAGTTTAGGTAATAATAGGTAAGTTTAGATAAGTAATACTGATTAAGTATAAGTAACTATAAGTAAGTTTAGATAAATTAAATAGCTGAGTTTAGCCATAAGGAATATGATTAAACGTAAAAATTTTGCTAAGATCAAAGAAGTCTACGAGCTGCCTGACCTCCTCGATGTTCAGTTGGATACTTATCGTGAATTTCTCCAAATGGATGTACCTAACGGAGAAAAGAAGAATCAGGGATTACAAGAAGTTTTCGGTGAGATCTTTCCGATAGAGAATGCGGATCGTTCAGTCAAACTGGATTTTATTAGCTATTCTTTAGGTAAGCCTAAATATACCATGGGTGAATCTAAGAATCGTTCATTGACTTATGCTGCTCCGTTAAAGGTGAAATTTCGCTTAACTACTCCGCATGAAACTAAAGAACAGGATGCTTATTTTGGCGAAATTCCTTTAATGACCGAAACCGGTACTTTTATTATTAACGGTGACGAACGGGTAGTGGTCAGCCAATTACAGCGTTCTCCGGGTGTATCTTTTGAAGAAGAGCTGCATCCTACCGGCAAGAAGATATTTTACGGCCGGGTTATCCCTTACCGGGGAGCTTGGTTGGAGTTTAAATATGACCTTACTGAAACAATCACCGCTTATGTTGATCGCCGCAGAAATTTTCCCGCCACACAAATTTTAAGGATCTTGGGTTTTTCCGAAGATAAACAGATATTCGAAGCTTTCGGTAAAGAGCATCCCGAAATAATTAATACCTTAAAGAAAGATTATACTAAAAACAAAGAAGAAGCCTATCTTGATTTTTACCGTAAAATGCGCCCCACTGAACCGGTAACTAAAGAGGCTGCTGAAGGGTTGTTTTATAGATTATTTTTTGATCCGGCCAGATATGATCTGGAAAGAGCAGGGCGTTTTATCTTAAACCGTAAATTAAATATGGATGTTTCTCTGGATAAGAGAATACTGGATTCAGATACCGTGATTAAGGTCATTGAGTATTTAATTAAATTAAACGCCGGCACGGGCAAGATTGATGACATCGATCACTTAGGGAACCGCCGTGTAAAAAGTGTTGGCGAATTAGTGCAGAACCAGGTGCGTATCGGTTTATCCAGAGTTGAGCGTTCGATTAAAGAAAGATTAAGTATTCTGGGTGAATTTGATAATTTGAACGTGCATTATTTGATTAATTCCAAACTATTAAGCAACCAGATCCGTGATTTCTTTGGACGCAGCCAGCTGTCCCAATTTATGGATCAGATTAATCCTTTAGCGGAAATGACTCATAAACGCCGTTTGAGCGCTTTAGGGCCGGGAGGGCTTTCACGCGAAAGAGCAGGTTTTGAAGTCAGAGATATCCACCCTTCACATTACGGAAGAGTATGTCCGATTGAAACCCCGGAAGGTCCGAATATCGGTTTGATCGCATCGCTTAGCTGTTTTGCGCGGATCAACGCTTTAGGCTTAATCGAAACACCTTACCGCAAGGTTGAAAATGGCCGGGTAACTAAAAAGTTCGAATATTTAACCGCCGATATTGAAGAAGATAAATTCATTGCCCAAGCGGATGTTCCGTTGGATAGCGAGGGTTATTTTACCGATAAATTTGTTACTTGCCGTTATATGGATGATTTCCCCAAGGTGCCGGCAAAAGATGTGCAATATATGGATGTTTCTGCTAAACAGCTGGTGTCAGTCGCTGCTTCCATGATTCCTTTCTTGGAGCATGATGATGCTAACCGTGCGTTGATGGGGTCAAACATGCAGAGGCAGGCGGTACCGTTGATGATTACCGAAGCTCCTTTAGTCGGTACAGACATGGAAGCTAAAGTGGCTCAGGATTCCGGAACTGTGGTGATGTCGGAAGCCAGCGGAAAAGTAACCAGCGTAGATGCCGCTTCAATTACGGTTGGTAAAAAGATCTATCATTTGAAAAAATTCCTGCGGACCAATGCGGATACCTCCATCAATCAAAGGCCTTTAGTAAAATTAGGCGATCATGTGGAAGCTAATCAACCGATTGCCGACGGGATCGCTACTAAAGAAGGCGAATTAGCTTTAGGAAAGAATGTCCTGGTGGCTTTAATGCCCTGGAGAGGTTATAACTTCGAAGATGCTATGTTGATCAGCGAAAGATTGGTTAAAATAGATGCTTTTACTTCGATTCATATCGAAGAGTTTGATATCGAAGCTGCGGAAACCAGATTAGGGAATGAAGAAATTACCCGCGATATCCCCAATGTCAGCGAAGAGGCTTTAAGAAACCTGGATGAAGAAGGGATTATCCGGGTGGGAGCCGAGGTAGCTGCCGGAGATATTTTAGTCGGTAAAATTACCCCCAAAACTGATTCTGAACCCAGCCCTGAAGAAAGACTATTACGGGCGATCTTCGGCGAGAAGGCCGGTGATGTACGCGATACCTCTTTGATCGTTCCTCCGGGAGTCGAGGGAGTAGTGATTGATGTGCATGTTTTTCAGCGCAAGGATCGCGGCCGCAAAACTAAAGAAGAAAAAACTAAAGAATTAGCTAAGATCCGCGAGTTAAAGGCTTATTATAAACAAGAGATCGAGTTTTTACAGACGGAAAAAACTTTACGTTTATCTCAGCTGCTGGGAATTGATAAGAAAAAAGTTGAGAAATATGATTTCAGCGATAACGAAGAGGCAAAGATTTTATCCGCTTCTTTTGATGAGCAAATGCAGGAGCTTTTAGGCGAAGAGGAACAGGAAATTGAGAAGGTACGCCGCGGAGATGAGCTGCCTACGGGAATTTTAAAAAGAGTGGTGGTTTATGTAGCTACTAAGCGTAAACTTTCCGAAGGAGATAAGCTCGCCGGCCGCCACGGTAATAAAGGTGTGGTCGCCAGGATTATTCCCGAAGAAAATATGCCTTATATGCCTGATGGCACTCCGGTGGATGTGGTTTTAAATCCCCTGGGTGTGCCTTCACGTATGAATGTCGGCCAGATTTTGGAATGTCATTTAGGCTGGGCGGCTAAAGCTTTAGGTATCAATTGTGCTTGTCCGGTTTTTGACGGGGCCAAAGAAGGAGAGATCAAAGAATTGCTTAAAAAAGCCGGGCTTCCTGAAGACGGTAAGATCACTCTTTATGACGGCTATTCCGGCGAACCATTTGATCAGAGAGTAACTGTAGGGTATATGTACATTTTAAAACTCATTCATTTGGTTGATGAGAAGATTCACGCCCGTTCTATCGGTCCGTATTCTTTAGTTACGCAACAGCCATTAGGCGGTAAAGCGCAATTCGGCGGACAGAGACTGGGAGAGATGGAAGTCTGGGCATTGGAAGCTTATGGTGCGGCGTTTACTCTGCAAGAGATGCTTACTGTTAAGAGTGACGATGTCAGCGGTAGAACGCGTATTTATGAAGCGATTGTTAAGGGGGAACAGCGTCTAACTCACGGGACTCCAGAGTCATTTAATGTTTTAATTAAAGAGTTACAAGGCTTATGCCTTGATATCAGAACAGAAAAGGCTAAATAATGGAAGAGATCGTCTCATTTGATAGTATTTCAATTAAAATTGCTTCACCCCAGATAATTAAATCCTGGTCTAAAGGTGATGTCAAAAAAGCTGAAACCATTAATTATCGTACGCTTAAGCCGGAAAAAGATGGCTTGTTTTGCGAGAAGATCTTTGGGCCGGTGCGCGATTGGGAATGTAACTGCGGTAAATATAAAGGTATAAAATTCAAAGGTATCACCTGCGATCGTTGCGGAGTTACTGTTGATCGTTCAAGTGTCCGGCGTGAACGTATGGGGCATATTGATTTAGCTACTCCGGTAACGCATATCTGGTTCTTTAAGGCTGTGCCTTCACGGATGAGCGCGCTTTTAGATATCGGCCTAAGAGATTTGGAGAGGATCATCTATTACGAGGAATATGTAATTGTCGATCCCGGGACTACCCCTTTAAAGAAAAAAGAACTGCTTACTGATGAGCAGTACCAGGAAGCTTTAAGTAAATACGGAACTAATTTTAAGGCCAAGATCGGCGCCGAAGCGATTAGTGAGTTATTGAAAGAATTGGATTTGGATGCGGTTTGCCGTAAATTCAGAAAAGATTTAGAGAAATCCAAAGATGTTCTAAATAACCGTAAGGCGATCAAGAATTTAAAGATCGTTGAGGATTTTAAGAAAAGCGGTAATAAACCGGAATGGATGATCCTGGAAAGCGTGCCGGTAATTCCTCCGGATCTGCGTCCTTTAGTCCCTCTGGAAGGCGGCAGGTTTGCTACCAGCGATTTGAATGATTTATACCGCAGGGTTATTAATCGTAATAACCGTTTAAAGAAATTAATGGAGCTCAGCGCTCCTGAGATTATTATTCGTAATGAGAAACGTATGCTTCAGGAAGCAGTAGATGCGCTTCTGGATAATGGCCGCCACGGCAAGCCGGTAAACGGAGCTAACAACCGTCCGTTAAAATCGCTTTCCGATATGCTTAAAGGGAAACAGGGCCGTTTCCGCCAGAATCTTTTGGGTAAACGTGTCGATTACTCCGGCCGTTCCGTAATTGTGGTTGGTCCGGAACTTAAACTTCATGAATGCGGCCTTCCTAAACAGATGGCTCTGGAGTTATTTGAACCCTTTATTATTAAAAAATTAAGAGAAAAAGGTTTTGTACATACGATCAAGGGCGCACGGCGCATGGTTGAACGTGGTAAAATCGAGGTTTGGGATATCCTGGATGAAGTAATCAAAGATCATCCGATTATGTTAAACCGCGCACCGACTCTGCATCGTTTGGGTATTCAGGCTTTTCAACCTCTGTTGATCGAAGGTAAAGCTATTAAAATCCATCCTTTAGTTTGTACCGCTTTCAACGCTGATTTTGACGGCGATCAAATGGCTGTGCATGTGCCGTTATCCTTGGAGTCGCAACTAGAGACCAAGGTATTGATCATGTCGATCAATAATATATTTTCTCCGGCTGATGGCCGTCCGGTAATTTCTCCGACTCAGGATATAATTTTGGGTGTGGCGTATTTAAGCCGCGAGAAAGCCGGCGCACGCGGAGAAGGGATGATTTTTTCCAATTCCGATGAAGTATTGATTGCTTATGATGATAAAGCGGTAGAGTTACACGCTAAAATTAAGATTCGCGTTAACGGGTTGTATGATTTTGACCAGAAAAAAGTTGTCGGTGAAAATCAGATGATTACGACTACTGTCGGCCGGGTTATTTTTAATCAGGTCTTGCCTCCGGAGTTCGGATTTGTTAATTGTGATTTAAAGAAAAGCAAAGTGAGCGATATTGTGGTCAGCTGTTATAAAAGATTCGGGCATACTACGACTATTGAATTACTTGATGCGATCAAAAGATTAGGTTTTGAGATGGGTACTTTAGGTGGTATTTCTATCGGTATCGATGATATGACCGTGCCTGAGGCTAAGCCCCAAGTTCTAAAAGAATCTAAAGATGAGGTTGCTAAAGTTGAAGATCAATACCGTAAAGGTATTATTACCGATAGCGAGCGCAAATCTAAAGTTATTGATATTTGGACCCATGCCACAGATAAGATATCGGATCTTTTGTTTAAGGGTATGGATTCCTTCAATCCGATCTTTATGATGGCTGATTCCGGAGCCCGTGGTAGCCGTTTACAGGTCAGGCAGCTGGCGGGTATGCGTGGTTTGATGGCTAAACCCAGCGGCGAAATTATTGAGAACCCGATCACCGCTAATTTCCGTGAAGGGCTAAATGTTCTAGAATATTTTATTTCTACTCACGGCGCGCGTAAAGGTTTGGCGGATACCGCGCTGAAGACCGCAGATGCCGGTTATTTAACCCGCAGGCTTGTGGATGTTGCTCAGGAAGTTATTGTCTGCGAAGAAGATTGCGGTACGCTCAACGGTATTACGGTCTCGGCGATCATGGAAGGTGACGAGGAAGTCGTGGCCTTAAAAGACCGGATTATCGGAAGAGTTGCCCTGGATAACGTCGTGGATATTATTACCGACGAAGTAATTATTGAACAAGGTTGTGAAATAACTGAAGAAAAAACCGATCAAATCGAAAAATTAGGAATCGAGAAAATTCGTATTCGCAGCGTATTAACTTGCGAGAGCGGAAGAGGAGTTTGCGCTAAATGTTATGGCCGCAATCTTTCTACCGGCAGATTAATCGAGTTGGGAGAGGCCGTTGGTGTGGTGGCTGCTCAAAGTATCGGAGAACCCGGTACCCAGTTAACCATGAGAACTTTCCATATTGGTGGTACTGCTTCCAGAACGATTGAGCAGTCATTTATTAAATCTAAAAATGAAGGTTTTATTAAGTTCCATAGTTTGAGAGTTACGCTGAAAAATAAAGAATATGTAGTTTTGAACCGTAACGGAGCGATCAGTATCAATGACGCGCAAGGACGTGAATTTGAGCGTTATTCGCTTCCGCAGGGTGCTTTCATTAGTTTTGCTGACGGCTCGGAAGTTAAAAAAGGAGTTTCTTTAGTCCATTGGGATCCGTATACTTTGCCCGTGCTTACTGAAGTAGCCGGCGGAGTGCGTTTTGAAGATCTGCGTGATAATGTCACGATGCGTGAAGAGGTTAATCCGGTTACGAAATTAACCGAGCGCGTAGTGGTTGAGCACAAGCCGGAGTATCATCCGCAAGTAGTTATTTTGGATGAGAAAAAAGAAGTTTTAGGAATTTATCCTATTCCGATCGGTGCGCACATTATTGTTAAAGACGGTGATCAGGTAGGCGGAGGAGATCTCCTGGCAAAAATTCCGCGCAGCGTAGTTAAGACCCGGGATATTACCGGAGGTTTACCGCGCGTAGCTGAACTTTTCGAGGCCCGCCGTCCGAAGGATCCGGCAGTGATCAGTGAAATTGACGGATTTGTGGAATTTGGCGAAACTAAGAAGAATCAACGCGTGATCATCGTCAAGTCCGCCACCGGTATGGCCAGAGAATATATTATTCCTCACGGCAAACACCCGAATGTTTATAAGGGTGATAAAGTATCGGCCGGACAGCAGCTTACCGACGGTCCGGTGGTCTTACAGGATATTTTAAGTGTTTGCGGCGATAAAGTCCTGCAGGAATACTTGGTCAATGAAGTACAGGAAGTTTATCGTTTGCAGGGCGTGCGGATTAATGATAAACATATCGAAGTAATTATCCGTCAGATGTTGAAAAAAGTAAGAGTAGAAGATCCGGGTGATACGGAGTTCTTGGCTACGCAGCAGGTGGATAAATGGGTGTTCCAGAAAGAAAACACCCGGGTGATCAAAAAAGGCGGCAAGCCCGCTCAAGCTACGCCCCTGCTTTTAGGTATTACCAAGGCTTCCCTTACCACTGAAAGTTTTATTTCCGCAGCTAGTTTCCAGGAGACTACCCGGGTTTTAACGGAAGCTGCCACAAGCGGTAAACGTGATGAATTATTTGGTTTAAAAGAAAATGTTATCGTCGGGCACTTGATTCCGGCAGGTACCGGATTCCGGGCGCACCGCGATATTGAGGTAGTTAAAGTAGCCGCGCAAGAAAGCGCAGAAAAGAAAGAAGAAAAGGAATAACTTATGCCCACAATTGCTCAGTTAATCAGATTCGGTAGGATTTCTAAGAAGAAAAAAAGTAAGTCTCCGGCTTTAAAGGCTTGCCCTCAGAGAAGAGGAGTATGTATTCAGGTGCGTACCATGACACCTAAAAAACCAAACTCAGCCTTGAGAAAGATTGCCAGGGTCAGGTTGACTACCGGTTTGGAAGTCACGGCTTATATCCCCGGAGAAGGGCATAATCTTCAGGAACACTCGATCGTTTTAGTCAGAGGCGGTAGAGTCAAGGATTTACCTGGTGTGCGTTATCATATTGTAAGAGGCTCATTAGATGCTTCCGGAGTTAATGCCCGCAGAAGAGGTCGTTCTAAATACGGAGCTAAGAGACCAAAGGAAGGGAAATAACCAAGATGAGAAGAAGAAAAGCGCAGGAAAAAGTAATTTTAGCGGACCCTAAATATAATAGCAAAATAATCGCTAAATTCATGAATATGGTGATGTACGATGGTAAAAAAGCGGTTGCGGAAAAACTGGTTTATAGCGCTTTTGATATTGTGTTAAAGAACCTTAATGAGCAGGACATCTTAAAAGTATTTTATAAAGCATTAGATAATGCCCGTCCGCGCCTGGAAGTTAAACCGCGCAGAGTAGGCGGAGCTACTTATCAGGTACCGATTGAAGTCAGGCAGGAACGGGGTACTTCTATAGCTCTGCGTTGGATCAGGGATTTTGCCCAGAATAGAAAAGGTAAACCCATGCAGGAAAAACTGGCTGATGAAATTATCGCCGCCTACAAGGGTGAAGGATCAGCAATAAAAAAGAGAGATGATACGCATAAAATGGCTGAATCTAATAAGGCCTATGCGCATTTCCGTTGGTAAACTATGAGAAAGATACCTTTAGATAAAATTAGGAATATCGGAATAATTGCTCACATTGACGCTGGTAAAACAACCACCAGCGAGAGGATATTATTCTATACCGGTAAGAATTATAAAATTGGCGAGGTGCATGAGGGTGCCGCGACCATGGATTGGATGGTTCAGGAGCAGGAAAGAGGTATTACGATTACTTCCGCGGCTACTACTTGTAAGTGGAAAGATGTTACCATCAATCTAATTGATACTCCAGGCCACGTTGATTTTACCATTGAGGTCGAACGTTCATTAAAGGTTTTGGATGGAGCAGTGGTAGTTTTCTGCAGCGTCGGCGGAGTTCAACCGCAGTCAGAAACCGTATGGCGTCAGGCTGACCGTTATAAAGTGCCGCGCGTAGCCTTTGTGAATAAAATGGACCGTACCGGTGCGGAATTTTTCAGGGTAGTAGCCCAAATGCATGAAAGGCTGGGGGCTAACGTTGCTCCGATCCAGATGCCGGTAGGCAAAGAAGCTAATTTTAGCGGCGTAATAGATTTAGTGGAAAAAAAGTTTATTTATTATAAAGATGAATTAGGGAAAGAATTTGAATTGAAGGATGTCCCCGAAGATATGTTGGCGGATTTCGACAAATATCGCCTGAATTTGGTAGAAAAAGTTGCCGAAGCTGATGATCCGATCATGGAAGATTATCTGGCGGGTAAGCCGGTAACTAATGAACAATTAAAGGCCGGTATCCGCCGGGGTTGTATTGCCAATAAATTTGTTCCAGTATTATGCGGGACCTCCTTTAAGAATAAGGGTGTGCAGCCGCTTTTAGATGCGGTTAAAGATTATTTGCCTTCTCCGCTTGATGTGCCGCCGGTTAAGGGCACTAATCCGGATACCGGTGAGTTTGAAGAGGTAATTGCAGATGATAAATCTCCTTTTACCGCTTTATGCTTTAAAGTAGCATCCGATCCTTTTGTCGGTAAAATTTATTTTACCCGTATGTATTCCGGTACCCTTACTTCCGGAATATATATATATAATGCTACTAAACGTATTAGAGAGCGGGTAACTAAAATTGTTAAAATGCATGCTAACCATCAAGAAGTAACCGAGAGTATTTCTACAGGCGATATCGCAGCCCTGGTAGGATTAAAGGATACTAAAACTGGCGATACTTTATGCACAGAAAAAAATCCTATTCTTATTGAAGCCATGCGTTTTCCGGAACCGGTTATTCAACAGGCTATTGAACCTAAGTCCAAAGATGCTCAAGAAAAATTGGGCATGGCTATGCATAAATTAGAAGATGAAGATCCGTCATTCCGGGTCACTTATAATCAGGAAACCGGTCAGACCTTGATTGCCGGAATGGGGCAGTTGCATTTGGAAATTATCGTTGATAGAATTTTACGTGAATTTAATGTTGAAGCTACGGTGGGTGCTCCGCAGGTTGCCTACCGGGAGACGATTAGAAAAAGCGTTAACAGTGTCGGAAAATTTATTTCGCAATCCGGCGGACGCGGGCAATATGGCCATTGCGTGATTGAAATGAGCCCGCAGGAAACCCCGGGTACCGGAATTACTTTTGAAGATAAAATTAAAAGCGGCGCTATTCCGCGTGAATTTATTCCCGCGGTAAAACAAGGCGTTATCGGCGCGGCCAAAAACGGCGTGCTTGCCGGTTATCCGGTTACCGACGTAAAAGTGGTTTTGGTCGACGGTTCATTTCATGAAGTTGACTCTTCGGAACTTGCTTTTAAAATGGCCGGTTCTATTGCTTTTCAAGACGGAATGAAAAAAGCGCATCCGGTTTTATTAGAACCAATTATGGATATTGAAGTAATTGTTCCGGAAGAGTTTATGGGACAAATTATCGGAGACTTAAGTTCTCGTCGAGCAAAAATAGTGGCGTTGGGTCAGGTACAGAATTTGCGTAGCATCCGGGCGAACGTTCCGCTCTCAGAAGTTTTTAATTATGCAACTGTAATAAGATCCTTGACACAAGGCCGCGCTTCGTATACAATGGAACCTTCCTTCTACAGCGAAGTTCCTGCGCATGTAGCGGAAAAAGTAGTTTCAGGATCGGTAAATACAAACGCAAGAAAAACTTTTTAAAAAAACAGGAGGATAAAAGAAATGGCTAAAGAGAAATTTGTAAGAAGTAAACCGCACGTAAACATCGGAACCATCGGGCATATCGATCATGGTAAAACTACGCTTACGGCTGCCATTTGTAATGTTTTATCAAAACTCGGAAAAGCTACTGCCAGAGATTATGCGGATATCGCTAAAGGCGGTACGGTTAGAGACGAGACAAAAGTAGTTACGATTTCGGTTGCGCACGTTGAATATGAAACAGATACGCGTCATTATGCTCATATAGATTGCCCAGGCCATGCTGATTATATTAAAAACATGATTACCGGAGCCGCTCAGATGGATGGAGCGATCCTGGTAGTTTCGGCTGCCGACGGCCCCATGCCTCAGACCAGAGAGCACATTCTCTTGGCGCGCCAGGTTAATGTTCCCAGCATGGTTGTATTTATGAATAAATGTGATTTAGTTGATGATAAAGAACTTCTGGATTTGGTTGAGATGGAAATCAGGGATCTTTTAACTAAATACGGTTTCCCCGGAGATAAAACACCGATTATCCGCGGTAGCGCTAACAAGGCTTATGCCGCCACTGATCCAAATGGCGCGGATGCCAAGTGTATTATGGATTTAATGAAAGCGGTCGATGAGTTTATTCCCTTACCGGCCAGAGAGTTAGACAAACCCTTACTGATGGCGGTTGAAGATGTTTTCAGTATTGAAGGTAGAGGAACTGTGGCTACCGGAAGAATTGAACGCGGTAAGGTAAAAGTCGGTGAAGAAGTCGAGATTATCGGTTTAAGACCGGAACCCCAGAAATCCGTAGTTACCGGAATTGAAATGTTCCGCAAACTGCTGGATGAAGGCCAGGCTGGTGATAATGTCGGGCTTCTGTTAAGAGGTATTGAAAAGAACAATATCGAGCGTGGAATGGTTGTAGCGGCGCCTAAGTCCATTCATCCGCATACAAAATTTAAGGCTCAAGTATACATCTTGACCAAAGAAGAAGGCGGAAGACATACCCCGTTCTTCAAAGGTTACCGTCCGCAGTTTTATTTCCGGACTACCGATGTTACCGGAGCGGCTACTTTACCCACCGGCGTAGAAATGGTTATGCCCGGGGATAATGTGAATTTGGAAGTTGAGTTGATTACACCGATTGCTATCGAGAAAGAATCTCGTTTTGCTATTCGTGAAGGCGGCCATACCGTAGGTGCGGGAGTTGTTACCGAGGTGATTGCATAATACATGAATACGCAAAAGATTCGCATTAAATTAAAAGCCTATGATCACCGTTTATTGGATCAGGCAGTAATTGAAATTGTGGATACGGTTAAGCGTACCGGGGCCAAGATTTCCGGCCCCGTACCGCTTCCCACAAAAAGGGAAATTTACACAGTATTACGTTCACCGCATGTTGATAAAAAATCGCGGGAACAGTTTGATTTATCTACCCATAAGCGCCTTATTGACATCTTTGAACCCACAGCTAAGACCATCGATTCATTAAGGAAATTAAACCTGCCTGCAGGAGTGGATGTAGAGATCAAGTAACAAACTAACCCATTCGACGTACTCATCGTAGCACAGATTGCTTTAGGGTTGATACTGAGCGGAAGTCGAATGTGTCAAAAACGGATAAATTAAATGATTGGATTGATTGGAAAAAAAATTGGAATGACTCAAATTTTCACGGCGGATAACAGCCTGGTGGGAGTTACGGCTATTGAAGCCGGACCTTGTCCGGTTTTGATGGTCATGGATAAGAATGTCCAGCTGGGATTTGATCCGATAAAAGAGAAGAATCTGAAAAAAGCGCAGCTTGGTCTTTATAAGAAATTAAAGATTGCTCCCCGCAGGGTGATCAAAGATCTTTCCCGCGAAGCTAATGTCGAATATAAGGTCGGGGATGAACTTAAGGTCGATCTTTTTACCGAAGGTGAATATGTAGATGTAAGCGGAACTTCTATCGGAAAAGGGTTTGCCGGCGGTATGAAGCGTTGGCATTGGAAAGGCGGGCCTGCTTCGCACGGTTCAACTTCGCATCGTAGAGTTGGTTCCGTAGGTTCCAGCACTACACCCGGAAGAGTTTTTAAGGGGCATCATATGCCGGGACATATGGGTGCGCAAAAAGTAACTGTGCAGAATTTGAAAATTATTAAGGTGGATTTAGCTAAGAATCTTTTATTAGTGGAAGGCGCGGTTCCCGGGCATAAAAACGGATATTTAGTAATTACTAAGGCTCTTAAGAAGAGAGCTAAGAAAGCAACGGTTAAGAAATAATATGTTTACTTTACCTATATTTAATAACGAAGGCAAAGAAGTTGATACAATCAAACTTAACGCTAGCGTTTTTGATGGCAGCCAGAATTTAGACTGTCTTCATCAAGCGATTTCAGGTTATCAGGCCAATCAACGCAAGGGGTTAGCGGCGACTAAAACCCGGGGAGAGGTCTCCGGAGGCGGTAGAAAACCCTGGAAACAGAAGGGTACCGGACGTGCCCGCGTAGGTTCTACGCGTTCCCCGCTTTGGAGACACGGCGGCGTAGTTTTTGGCCCCCATCCGCGCGATTTTTCTTATGAGATCCCTCAGAAGATTAAAGCCCAGGCTTTAAAAACCAGTTTAAATATTAAATTGAATGAAAATAATTTTATGGTTTTGGATGAATTCAAAATCCAGGAACCTAAAACTAAACAGGCGCAGGGAGTATTTGCTAACCTGAAATTATTTTCAAGCAAAGATAAAAAAGCCAAAAAGATTTTATTCCTGACCCATAAAATAGATACGCAATTAAAAAGAGCCTTAAAGAATATCAGCTTCTTAACCGTGGATTTAGCTTCTGACTGCCACGCTTATGAGGTAATGAATAATCAAAAACTATTGATTACTAAAGCCGGATTGGCTGATCTTACAGAGAGGTTAAAATCATGAGCCAGATTCCTTTAGTGATAAAAGCTTTATTGCAAACAGAAAAATCCAGTACTTATTTACCGACAAGTAAATACCTTTTTTTGGTGAATAATGAAGCTAACAAAATCCAAATTAAACGGGCAGTGGAACAAGCCTATAAAGTTAAAGTTAAAACCGTGAATACTTTTATTTCCAGAGGTAAGCTCAAAAGGGTAAGGCATCAATTGGGCCGTACCGTTGATACTAAAAAGGCTGTGGTTACTTTAGCCGCCGGCCAGAAGATAGAGGTAGCTTAAGATGGGCATAATTAAATTTAAACCAACAACACCTAGCCGTAGACATATGAGCGGCCCGGATTTTAAGGAACTTACTAAACATAAACCGGAGCGTTCACTGCTGCTTCCTTTAAAGAAAACCGGCGGGAGAAATGCTTATGGCAGGATCACTACCCGGCATATCGGCGGCGGTCATAAACGCATGCTTCGGATTATCGATTTTAAACGTGATATTTATGATCAGCCGGCAAAGGTTATCGCTATCGAATATGACCCCAACCGGTCCGCCAGGATCGCTTTGTTGGAGTATCCGACTAAAGAGAAGCGTTATATTATTGCTCCGCTAGGCCTTAATGTTGGGGATATGATTATTTCCAGCAATCAAAAAGAAATCGAGATTAAACAAGGCAATTGCCTTCCCTTGCGTAATATTCCTTCCGGTACTCTTATCCATAATATCGAATTATCTGTAGGTAAAGGCGGACAGATCGTCCGTAGCGCAGGAACGAGCGCTCAGATTATGGCTAAAGAAGGTGATTTAGCGCATGTGCGATTACCCTCCGGAGAAGTGAGATTAGTCAGTTTAGATTGCCATGCTACTATAGGCCAGATCGGTAATGTTGATCATGATGCGATTGTTTTAGGAAAAGCTGGGAAAAGCCGTTGGTTAGGCATTAAACCATCTGTGCGCGGGGTAGTAATGAATCCTTTTGACCATCCGCACGGCGGCGGTGAAGGTAAAAGCGGGCAGGGTAATCCGCATCCGGTTACGCCTTGGGGCAAGCCGACTAAAGGATATCGCACCAGAAACCGTAAAAAGTACTCAAATAAGTTTATCGTTAAAAGAAGGAAACCATAACTATGCCGCGTTCACTGAAAAAAGGTCCATACGTAGAAGAAAGTTTATTGAAGAAGATCCAAAAGCAAACTAAAGCCGGATTACGCCAGGCCATTAAAACCTGGAGCCGCCGTTCCACGATTATCCCGGATTTTGTGGGTTTAACTTTTGCGGTGCATGACGGTAAAAAACATGTTCCGGTTTTTGTTACGGAGAATATGGTCGGGCATAAGTTAGGAGAATTCGCTCCTTCCCGGATTTTCAGGAAACACGGCGGTATTAAGGCTAAGAAGGGTTTGGAGAAAACATAAAATGATAGCTCGCGCTGAAGGAAAATTTTTAAGGATTTCACCAAGCAAGGTGCGTTTAGTATTGGATCTTATCCGCGGTAAAGATGCGCTAGTTGCTCAAAGCATCTTATTGCATCTAAATAAGAGGCCGAAAGAGTACTTGATTAAAATATTAAAATCCGCGATTGCTAATGCTAAAGTTAAAGGCTTTGCTGCGGATAAATTGTATGTTTCCAAGGCACTTTGTAATCCCGGCCCGATGTGGAAAAGATTTAAAGCCGCTGCTTTCGGACGGGCAGCATCGATTGTTAAGCGTACGGTACATATTAAGATAGAGTTGGATTTAAAAGCATAAAGTAATGTTTCCCCGGGCGCTAAGAGGCTGGGGAAAAATGAGGAGAATAATTCATGGGTCATAAGGTAAGTCCTTTATTATTAAGGATTGGTTTTATTAGACAGTGGCACTCGCGTTGGTTTGCTAAGCCGAAAGATTTCGCGCTTTTTATACAGCAGGATTTTAAGATCAGGAAATTTATTAAAAGTAAATTTAAGCAAGCCGCGATTTCTAAGATCGTGATCGAACGTTTAGCGGAAAAAATTAAGGTCCGTATATTTTCGGCCCGTCCGGGAATTATTATCGGCCGTCACGGTTCAGATATCGAACGCCTGCGTTCGGATTTGAACGGTTTGGTTAAGAACGAGATTTCTATCGATATTCAGGAGGTGAATAATCCTACCTGGGATGCGCAATTGGTGGCGGAAAATATCGCTTTGCAGCAGGAAAAGAGAATTGCTTTTCGCCGCGCGGTAAAAAGAGCAATGGAGCAATCAATGCAATCCGGGGTAAAAGGTATCCGGGTCAGCTGTTCCGGCCGTCTTAATGGCGCGGAAATGGGGCGTAAAGAAACATATAAGATGGGGAGCGTTCCTTTGCAAACTTTACGTGCAGATATTGATTATGGTTTTGCCGAAGCCCTGACTACTTATGGTTTAATCGGAGTTAAGGTTTGGATCTATAAGGGTGATATCCTAGGAAAACAATTTATTCAGGAAGATATTAAGCCTGTTCAACAGCAGCAGGGTTCCAGAGAAACAGCTCGGCCGGCACGGCCGCATCAAGACGCTCCGCGCTAATCGGAATTGCGCGCGTGTTGGTTAGGTAGACAAGACACCCAACGCCAAGCGGAATTGCGTTGGTGTTGTTTAGGTAGACAAGGAGTATATAATGGCTTTAATGCCTAAAAGGGTTAAATATCGTAAGTTACAAAAAGGTCAACGGCGGGGTATAGCGACTACCGGAGCAACCGTTGCTTTCGGTGAATTTGGTTTAAAATCTTTAGACAACGGTTGGATTAAAAATACGCAAATTGAAGCGGTACGCGTTATTTTAGCCCGCCAGCTGCATAAAGGCGGAAAGCTATGGATCAGGATTTTTCCGGATAAATCAATAACCAAGAAACCGGCTGAAGTACGTATGGGAAAAGGTAAGGGTGATTTGGATCACTGGGTATGCGTAGTTAAAAGAGGACGGGTGCTTTTTGAATTAGGAGGAGTTCCCGTGGAATACGCCAAGGCTTGTTTTCGTCTGGCTGCTTACAAAATACCCCTGCGTACTAAATTCGTAACCAGGATACATAAATAATATGAAACCAAAAGAGTTAAGAAGTTTATCGAAAGATGAGTTAACAGAGAAAGAAAAAGGCTTGTATGCTGAATTAGCTAAATTAAACACGCAGCGTTATACAGGCAGGGTAGAAAAGCCGCATAAGTTTGCACTGGTCAAGAAAGATATTGCGCGTATCAGGACAATCTTAAACGATAAGAAAGATAAATAAGATGGGAAAACAGAAAGAATTTACCGGAATAGTGATTGGCGATAAAATGCAGAAAACCGTAGTGGTCAGAACGATGCATTTAACCCGGCATGTTAAGTATGCCAAGACCGTTAAGCTTTATAATAAATTCAAGGCACATGACGAAAAAGGTATTGCTAAGCTGGGGGATACGGTTAGCATTATGGAAACACGTCCTTTATCCAAAGATAAACGTTTTATTGTTAAAAAAGTATTAAAGAAAGCTGAAAACGCGCAGGTAGTTCTACCTGAGGAGATTGTATAAATGCTTCAACTACGCAGTATTTTTGATGTGGCAGATAACACCGGGGCACGCCGTGCTTCCCTGATTTGTGTTTTAAAAAAGATGGGTAGTTTTAATGCCGATATCGGTGATATTATTAAAGTGAATATTAAAGAATCTATCCCGGGGGCTACGGTGAAAAAAGGCGAGAAGGCCCGGGCAGTGATTGTGCGTACAAGGCATGATATCAGAAGAGCTGATGGATCGATCTTGCGTTTTGACCGCAATGCTATCGTAATTATCGACGATAAAGATAATCCGCGCGGTACCCGGGTATTCGGACCGGTAGCCCGCGAATTAAGAGATAAGAATTTTAATAAAATAATTTCATTAGCACCCGAGGTAATTTAATGCAAAAAATAAAGAAGAATGACATTGTTCAAATAACCAAAGGGAAAGATAAAGGCAAACAGGGCAAGGTAATCAGTATTATTGAAGACGGTGCGCGTGCCATAGTGGAAGGTTTGAATTTATCCAAAAAGCACAAACGCCAGAGCCGCCAGGATCAGAAGGGCGGGATAATCTCAATCGAAATGCCGATTTCAATTTCAAATCTTATGATTTTCTGTAAGCATTGTTCTAAACCGGCCCGGGTTGGTTCAATGGTTTTAAAAGACGGGACCAAAACCAGATTTTGCAAAGCTTGCAAAGAAGCATTATAAATAAAGTTAAGGCTGAAGTTGAGTAGTTTAAAATTAACAATATAAAAATAGGATAAAAATGGTACCTAGACTATTAGAAAAATATCGCAATGAAATTGTTCCCAAGCTGATGAGTGATTTTAAGCTGAAGAATAAAATGGCTGTGCCGGTTATTGATAAAGTTGTAGTGAATATGGGTATCGGCGAAGGAACTCAGGATATCAAAGTGCTGGAAAAGTCGGTTGAAGAATTAGGCAATATTACCGGGCAGAAACCGCTTATCCGGCGGGCCAAAAAAGCGATTGCTAATTTTAAAGTCAGGCAAGGGCAGGCTGTGGGGGCTAAGGTTACTTTAAGAAGAGCGATGATGTATGAGTTTGTCGATCGTTTACTGAATATCGCTTTGCCCCGGATCCGTGATTTCCGCGGGGTGCCCAGGGATTCTTTCGATAAAGGTAATAATTATACTTTAGGCTTAAGCGAGCAGATCATTTTCCCGGAGATCGAATATGATAAAATTACCCGCACGCAGGGTATGGATATTACTTTTGTTATTAAAAATGCCAAGAATACTGATCAGGCAAGGGCTTTGCTGAAATATTTTGGCATGCCTTTTAAAGAGAAGGAAGATAAATAAAAAATGGCAAAGAATTCGCAAATTGCAAGATGGAAAAGGCCGGCAAAGTTTTCTACCCGTAAATATAATCGTTGTTCGATTTGCGGCAGAAGCGGCGGCTATTTGAGAAGATTTCAACTCTGCCGTATTTGTTTCAGAGAGTTGGTTTGGCAAGGATTAATTCCGGGTATTAAGAAGGCCAGCTGGTAGGAGGTTTGCCTGCCGCAGGCGGTATTTAGTAAGTCGAAATTAGCGAAGTGAAATATAACCATTTGGGGGTTAAATGTCTAGAACAGATTTAATTGCTGACGTTTTTACGATTATCCGTAATGCCATTTTGATTAAGAGGGATACCGTGGATCTGCCGGCTTCCGGCAACATAAAATCAATTATGGCTATTCTTAAAAAGAATGAATATATCGATAATTTTAAATTAATTGAAGATAAAAAACAAGGAATTGTCAGAGTTTATTTAAAATATATTGCCGGTAAGTCTGCGATCCGTAATATCAAACGGATCTCTAAGCCGGGTTTAAGGGTTTATGTCAAAGGTAAAAAGGTCCCCAAGGTTTTACGCGGCCGGGGGCTGGCGATTGTTTCTACTTCTAAAGGTGTGATGACTGATACGGAAGCCAGAGAGTTAGGGATAGGCGGCGAAATTATCGGTTATATTTGGTAAAAATCCGTACCAGTTACTGGTATCGGGGTAAAGGAAAATAAATGTCTAGGATTGGAAAAAAATTAGTAGTTATACCCAAGGATGTAAAAGTTGAAGTTAAAGACGGGGTTGTTTACGTGGAGGGCCCTAAAGGTAAACTTAGCCGTAAATTATCCGATCGGATCAGTGTGGAAATCAAAGACGGACAGCTTTCGGTCAAAAGGGTAGCCGATACCAAGATGGACAGATCTTTGCACGGGTTATTCCGGGCCTTGATCGTGAATATGATTGTGGGAGTAACTCAAGGGTATCTTAAAGAGCTGGAAATCCAGGGTGTAGGTTTTAAAGCCGTGGTAACCGGGGATAAATTGAATCTGGCTTTAGGGTTCTCGCATCCGATAAATTATATAATTCCGGCCGGAATTAAAATTGAAACTCCTAAACCGACGCAACTGGTAATTAGAGGTATAGATAAAGAATTGATCGGTGAAGTGGCGACTGAGATTCGCGCATTTTATCCTCCTGAGCCTTATAAGGGCAAAGGGATTCGTTTTGTAGGAGAGCACGTTAAAAAGAAAGTGGGAAAGGCGCAGGCAACCGGTAAATAGATCCCCTTGGGGGATTAATTCGCGCATTAACTTACTTACATTTTAAGTTTGTAAGTTAAGCGCTCATAAAAATGAGAAAAAAAGAAGAGTTAAGACTTAAGAGACATAATCGGATTAAAATGCGGATGACGGGTACTAAAGAGAAGCCGCGTTTGGTTGTCCACCGTTCCTTAAAGAATATTTCAGCGCAGGTAATGGATGATACCGTGGGCAAGGTTTTATTTTCTCTTTCAACTAATGATAAGGCAACCAGGCAAAAATTCAGCAGTGCGGGAAATCTTAAATCCGCTACGCTCTTTGGAGAATTGTTTGCTCAAGTTGCTAAAGAAAAAGGGGTAAATAAGGTAATTTTTGATCGAGCGGGATACCTTTATCACGGCAGGATTAAATCTTTTGCCGAGGCATTAAGAAAAGGTGGAATGGAGTTTTAAAATATGCGTGAATTAAACATAGGACAGCAATCGGATTTAATCGAAAAAGTTATCAGTATAAACCGCGTTACCAAAGTAACTAAAGGCGGTAAAAAATTGCATTTTAGCGCGCTCGTTGTGGTCGGCGATACTAAAGGCAGGGTAGGTTTTGCCCTGGATAAAGCTAATGAAGTTGCCGAAGCTATACGCAAGTCTCTAACTAAAGCTAAGAAAAGCCTGTTTAAGGTTCCTCTGGAAGGGTCTACTATTCCTCATGAAGTAGTCGGAAAATTCGGAGCCGCATCAGTAATGTTAAAACCGGCATCAGAAGGAACAGGTGTTATTGCGGCAGGTCCGGTGCGCGCAATCTGTGAAGCTGCCGGGATCAAAGATATTCTCACGAAGTGTTTAAAATCAAATAATCCGATTAATGTTATTAAAGCTACGATGCAAGGTTTAAAGGACCTGAAGGCCTAAAATAAAATGAAAGAAAAAAAATCTAGCGTAAAGACAACCGTTAAAAAATCAGCAGTTAAGCCTCACCTAAAAACGGCAGCTGTGAAAAAAGAACAAGAAGTAAAATCGGTTAAGCTGGTTGATTTATCTAACCTTAAACGTCCGTTTGGTTCGCACAAAAAGAGAAAATATCTTGGGCGGGGTTCCAGTTCCGGTCACGGAAAGACTTCTACCCGGGGCAGCAAAGGGCAGACCTCCCGGGCTGGCAGGCATTTTTACTTAGGGTTTGAAGGAGGACAATCTCCCCTTATCCGTAAAATGCCTAAACGCGGTTTTGTGAGTAATTATAAGAAAGTTTATCAAATTGTTAATCTTGAATCTTTAAATTCTATTAAAGAAACTACAATTACGCCCCTTATTTTAAAAGCAAATGGTTTAATCCGTAATGAGTCGGCCTTAATTAAAATATTAGGAAAAGGCTCTATTAAAAATGCGGTGACGGTCCAGGCGCATGTTTTTTCTAAGCGAGCGTCTGTTGAGATTGTCAATGCCGGTGGAAAAGCAGAAATAATCAATGTTTAATGCACTGGTCAATGCTTTTAAGATTCCAGATTTAAAAAGACGATTAATCATTACCGGTGCCCTGATTGCGGTTTACCGTATAGGTTGTTATATTCCTACTCCCGGGATTGACGGGTCAGCGCTGGCGGATTTCTTTAATCGGATTGCTAAAACTCAAGGCGGTACGCTCTTTGGTATAATTAATATGTTCTCCGGAGGCGCAATGGAACGTTTAACCATTTTCGCCCTGGGGATTATGCCGTATATCTCATCTTCGATTATTATGCAGTTACTTACCGCGGTGATCCCGGCTTTTGAAAAAATGGCCAAGGAAGGTAAGTCTGGATATGAGAAGATCAACCAGTTTACGCGCTATGGAACGGTTCTGCTTTCGGTTATCCAGTCATACTTTATTGCTCTCTGGCTGGAAAATCCGGCCCGTTTTGAAGGATTGCAGATTGTTATGCATCCGGGTTGGGGATTCCGGATTTTAACGGTGCTTACGCTGACTACCGGAACGATTTTTATCATGTGGCTGGGTGAACAGATCCAGGAGCGCGGGATCGGCAACGGTATTTCTTTAATCATTACCGCCGGTATTATTTCGCGTATTCCCACAGCGATCAATCAGCTTTTTGTTTTGATTTCTCCGCTGGATGCCAGCCGCCGGCAGATCCAGCCGGTTACTTTATTAATTATGGCGGTTTTGCTGGGGGTGGTGGTTTTTTCGGTAATTTTAATTACTCAGGGTTTGAGAAAGATCCCCGTGCAATATGCCCGGCGGATTGTAGGCCGTAAAATTTATGGCGGCCAAAGTACTTATATCCCGCTTAAAGTAGATACTTCCGGAGTAATCGCGATTATCTTCGCGCAGTCGATTATTTTATTTCCGGCGACTCTGGCTTCTTTTATCCCTAATCCGGGTTTTCAGCGTTTTGCGCAGAGTCTGATCCGGGGACAGGTTTTATATTCGGTAGTTTATGCTCTTTTGATAATTTTCTTTTGTTATTTTTATACCGCGATCGTTTTTAATCCTAACGATCTGGCCGAAATTATGAAAAAGTACGGCGGGTTTATACCCGGGATCCGGCCGGGGGCACCTACAGCGGAATTTCTAGACTTTGTGATGACCAGGATTACTCTAGCCGGGTCAAGTTTTATTGCCGTGATTGCGATCTTTCCGGATTTTATTATGGCTTGGCTAAAGGTTCCATATCTAGTGGCTTCCTTTTTTGGAGGCACCGGGGTTTTGATTATTGTGGGCGTGATGCTGGATACTTTAAAACAGATCGAGTCCCATTTATTGACGCATCACTACGAAGGTTTTATCAAGAGCGGGCAAATCAGAGGGAGAAGATAATGTATTTAGTGCTATTAGGTCCTCCGGGAGCAGGCAAAGGTACTCAGGCTAAAAGATTGGCTGAAAAGCTGGGTCTGCCGCATATTTCCACCGGGGATATTTTAAGACAGAACGTTAAAGATGATACCTCGCTAGGTAGGCAGGCCAAAGACATTATGGAAAAAGGATTATTGGTGCCGGATGATTTGGTCGCCAAAATGCTGGATGAACGTTTTAATAACCCGGATATAAAAAAAGGTTTTATTTTAGACGGTTATCCCAGGACTTTACCTCAAGCGTTTTCTTTGGATGAGATTTTAACCGTTAAAGGTTTAGCCGTGGATTTGGTAGTTTATTTGGATAGCAGCGACCAAGTAATTATTAAGCGGCTTACGGGGAGATTAGTTTGTTCCAAATGCGGAGCCAATTTTCATGTTACAAATATGCCTCCCAAAGTCAAGGGCATCTGTGATAGCTGCCAAGGAACATTGTATCAACGTTCTGATGATAATGAAATAACGGTGCGTAAGCGCCTGGAAGTTTATAAACAGCAAGTCGCTTCTTTGATAGAGTATTACAAAAAAGCCGGGAAACTTTATAGTCTAAACGCGGATTTAGGTGCGGAAGTGGTTTTGAAACAGATTATTGAGTTAAGCGGCAAAATTAAATGATTTTGCTCAAGTCTCCAAAAGACTTGATTATGCTTAAGCGTTCGGGAGCGATCCTGGCATCTGTGATGCAGAAACTACAGGTTCTTCTGCATCCGGGGATGACCACTTTGGAGCTGGATCTTTTGAGCGAAGAATTGATTCGCAAAGAAAAAGTTCTGCCGGCTTTTAAAGGGTATAACGGTTTCCCGGGAACAGCTTGTATTTCCGTAAACGAAGAAATTGTCCATGGGATTCCGGGATCCAGAGTGATTTCGGATGGAGATATCGTAAGTATAGATTTAGGGGTAAATTACGAAGGTTTTTTCTCGGACATGGCAGTGACCTTACCGGTGGGTAAGGTAGGTGACGATAAGTTAAAGTTAATCGCGGCCACGAAAGAGTCTTTAAACCTCGGGATCAAGCAGGCGCAAGCCGGGAATCATCTAACTGATATTTCTCATAGTATCCAGAGTTTTGTTGAGGCGCAGGGTTTTTCGGTGGTACGCCAGTTTGTCGGGCATGGGATCGGACGCGCCTTGCATGAAGAACCGGAGATCCCTAATTATGGACGCCCGGGTTTTGGTCCGCTTTTAAAAAACGGAATGGTTTTAGCGATCGAACCAATGGTCAATCTTGGCGGTTGGGAATGTTTGGTTACCGGAAATGGCTGGACCGCCGTAACCAAGGATGGGTCAGTTTCAGCGCATTTTGAGCATACGGTAGCGATTACGGATAACGGCCCGGTAGTCTTGACAAAGTTATAAGAGAATTGTTCTTTTACTATAGTTTTATAGCAGAGTATTTATTAACGGAGTTTCCGCCTCAGTAACACGTAAAAATTCTCTGGAATTTTTACGATTCGGCGGAATAAATTCGCAGACGGCCTGGCGGCCTACGACTTATGTCGCTGTCGCTTCCGTAAGTTGTCTGCTCATTTAATGCCAAAAGAAGATTTAATCGAAACAGAAGGAAAAATTATTGAAGCTTTACCGAACGCGATGTTTAAGGTTGAGCTTGAAAACGGGCATGTGGTGTTGGCGCATGTTTCAGGAAAAATGCGCATGAATTTTATTAGAATAATTCCGGGTGACAAAGTTAAACTAGAACTTTCTCCTTATGATCTTTCCCGGGGGAGAATTACTTTTCGGGTGAGATAAATGAAAGTTAAAGCTTCAATTCGTAAAATTTGCGACAAGTGTAAAATAATCAAGAGAAGAGGAGTGGTGCGGGTAATTTGCGTTACCACTAAACATAAACAGAGACAAGGATAAATAACGCCCCGCGCTAAATTGTTTGGCGCGAAGGTTATATTGATGACAAGACACCCAGCGTTAAATATAATTGCGTTGGTGTTGTCCTCGCGGACAAGGAGTAGACATGCCAAGGATTATCGGTATTGATATACCTAAAGAAAAAAGAATTGAAATAGCTTTGACTTATTTGTATGGGATAGGGAGAGCCCAATCCAATATCGTATTAAAAGAAGCCGGCATCAGTCCGTCTAAACGGGCTAAGGATTTAAGCGAAGAAGAAGTTTCGCGGATCACGCAGATCTTGCAAAAAGAAGGATCTTTGAGGATTGAAGGCGATCTGCGGCGTGATATTTCTCAGAATATCAAGCGTCTTATGGATATTGGTTCCTGGAGAGGAATGCGCCATAAAAAAGGGCTGCCGGTGAGAGGGCAGCGTACGCGGACAAATGCGCGTACCAGAAAAGGAAAGAAAAGATCAACTCAGGCCCCGGTGATTAAAAAAGCTGAAGCGCCAAAGGCTAAGGCTCCAGCTAAATAAATAATGAGGAGTAGAAAATAAAATGGCGACAAAAGAAAAAGCAAAAAAGAAAAAAATAGCGCGCGGGGTAACCAGCGGCATCGCGCATATTCAGGCAAGTTTTAACAATACGATTATCACTATCACTGATAAGCAGGGTAATGTTTTAGCCTGGAGTGCACCGGGTTCGGTCGGTTATAGCGGTTCTAAAAAATCCACTCCTTTTGCCGCTCAGGTAGCAGCTACGGATGCTGCGCGTAAGGCTAAAGAGGTGGGAGTTAAAGAATTAGAAGTTTATGTGAAGGGTCCGGGTTTTGGCAGAGAGTCAGCTATCCGGGCGCTTCAGGCAGCAGGACTGGTGGTAACCTTAATTAAGGATGTAACGCCTATCCCGCACAATGGCTGCCGTCCTAAGAAGAAAAGGAGAGTTTAATTTATGGCTCGCTATATTGGTGCAGTTTGCAGGTTATGCCGTAGACAGGGAGAAAAACTGTTTTTAAAAGGAACTAAATGCCAGACTGAAAAATGTGCCGCGGCTAAAAGAGCTTATCCGCCGGGTCAGCATGGTCAGGGCCGCAGGCAGAAACTTTCTAACTACGGAACACAGTTGAAAGAAAAACAAAAAGTTAAAAGAATTTACGGAGTATTGGAAAGACAATTCCGTAAATATTTCGAAGTTGCTTCTAAAACTAAAGGGGTAACCGGTAAGGTGCTTTTACAATTATTGGAGCGCCGCCTGGATAATGTGGTTTTTCGTATGGGGCTGGGTATTTCAAGAGCACAGGCCCGTCAGATTGTCAGGCATAACTTGATCGCGGTCAATTCCTGCCGAGTCAATATTCCATCGTACTTGGTGGATAAAGATGATGTGGTTGAGGTAAAAGCTAAAGATAAAGCCAAGATTAAAATCAAGGATAATCTGGAGCTGGCTAAAGAAAGGACCGTTCCTGCTTGGCTTGAATTTAATGCTGCGGAGATGAAGGGAAAAGTTTTAAGGCTTCCGGAAAAAGGCGATATTCAGCAGCCGATCCAGGAGCAGTTGATCGTCGAGTTGTATTCCAAGTAATCTAGGATCAATTAAGGTATTTAGTTAAATATAATCAGGGGGGTAAAATGGGAATAAAGTGGAGAGATTTTCAGTTTCCTAAAAAGCTTGAATGTGACGAATCGACCTATAATGAAACTTATGGTAAATTTACTGCCGCTCCTTTTGAAAGGGGATACGGAGTAACTTTAGGCAATTCTTTAAGGAGAGTTTTGCTTTCCTCGATCGAAGGCAGCGCGGTTACGGCGATAAAAATTGCCGGAGTTTCACATGAGTTTTCTACTATCCCCGGAGTTTTAGAGGATGTCCCGGAGATCATCTTGAATATCAAAAGCCTGGTTTTGAATTCGCATTCCAAGATTCCTAAAACCATCTATTTGAAAGCGGACAAGAAGGGTGTAATTAAGGCCAAGGATATCGAAGCGGATGAGACAATCGAGATCATTAATCCGGAATTGCATATCGCTACGCTTACCAAAGATACTAAATTGAATATTGAAATGGAAGTATCCCGCGGCCGGGGTTATGTCGCCGGAGAATTAAACAAAAGAGAAGATAAAGCTACCGGTTTTATTGCCATCGATTCAATATTTACCCCAATTAAGAAAATCAATTATTTCGTAGAGAATACCCGGGTTGGCCAGCGTACAGATTATGATAAGTTAATTCTTGAAATCTGGACTAATGGCAGTATCAATCCTAAAGATGCCCTGCTTTACGCTTCTAATATTCTGCAAAGGCATTTGGATATCTTTGTAAGCTTCGGCCAACTACCCGAGGATATTGCGGAAGAAGAGCCGGAAATGACCAAGGAAGATGCCGCCCTTTATGAAAAATTAAGGTTACCGATCTCAGAGCTTGAACTCTCTGTCAGAAGTTCTAATTGTTTAAGAGAAGCCGGGATTAAGACGATTGCCGACTTAGTCAAAAGAACCGAAGAGGAGATGCTTAACTTCAAGAATTTCGGCAAGAAGTCTCTTACTGAGATTCAAGAACTCCTGGTAGGAATGGGAGTTACTTTAGGGATGCAGGTAGATCCTAAGAAAATAAAGAAGGGTTAAAATAAAATGAGACACGCAAAGAAAAGACTGCAATTGGGTCGTTTTACTAGCTGGCATGACGCTACGATCAAAAGTTTAGCCAAGAATATGGTTACCCATCAGAGTATGAAAACTACTTTGACCAGGGCTAAAGCTAGTAAACAATTGATCGAAAAACTCGTAACCTTGGGTAAGAAAAATACGCTTTTTGCCCGCAGGCAGGCGCAAGAAATTTTAGGCGAGCATAAATTAGTCAACTTGCTTTTTAATGATATCGCGCCGCGTTTTGCCAAACGTAATAGCGGTTTTACCAGGATTATTGGTTTAGGCAAGCGCCGCGGAGATGACGCGCAAATGGTTATCTTTGAATTTTGCGAACTAAAGAAAAAAGAGCCCAAGAAGGTAAAGGCGGCTAAAGAGATAAAATCGCAAAACGCTCCGGAAGAGATTGAGACGGCCGAGCATAAGCCGGTAGGCGAGGCAAAGAAAGAACCTAAAATAGTGGTTAAAGAAAATCCGATTGATGAAAAAAAGCCGCAAAAAAAGTTTATGGGCGGTTTAAGGACTATATTTAAAAAGAAAAGTGATTCTTTGTAAATTCATCTTGCACCTTCTGTAATATTTAATTTTAAAACCGCAGGTTTTAGCGATTGGATAATAAGAAGGTGCAAGAAAAGAAAAACTTTTATGAAAATAGATACCAGGCTTGCAGAGCGCCTAAAAAAAATAAATCCATCCTCGACATTAGCAATTACTTCTAAAGCCAAAAAGCTAAAAAGCTTAGGTAAAGACATTGTTAATTTTGCCGCCGGGGAGCCGGATTTTGATACCCCTGATTTTGTAAAAGATGCCGCTATCCAGGCCATAAAATCGGGATTTACCAAGTACACTCCTACCACCGGTACCGCAGACTTAAAAAAGCTCATCTGTCAGAAATTCAAAAAAGATAATTCACTGGAATACGCTCCCGATCAAATTATTGTTTCTTGCGGGGCAAAACATAGTATTTATAATGTCCTGATGGTGCTTCTGAACCGCTCTGATGAGGTGCTCATCCCTATGCCTTATTGGGTGAGTTATCCGGAGATGGTCAATCTTTGCGAAGCTACCCCGCGTTTTATCAAGACTACTGCCGCCGCTCATTATAAGATTACCGCCAATGATCTGATCAAACATATTACTCCTAAAACCAAAGTTTTAATTCTCAACAGCCCTTCTAATCCGGCGGGTTCAGTTTACAGCAAAGAAGAGTTGACCTGGATTGCCAAGATCTGTGTAGACAAGAATATCTTTGTGATTAGCGATGAGATCTATGAAAAAATAAATTTTAGCGGTTTAAAACATGAATCTATCGCCAGTCTTAATAAGAATATCTATGATTTAACGATTACGGTTAACGGTTTGTCCAAGAGTCATTCCATGACCGGCTGGCGGATCGGCTATCTCGGGGCTCCTAGTGATGTAGCCGCGGCTATTTCAAACCTGCAGGATCATTCAACTTCCAACCCGAATTCCATCGCCCAAAAGGCAGCGGAAGCCGCCTTAAATTCCCCGGATGATTTTTCGCATAAATTATGCCAGGAGTTTTTTAAGCGTAGGGATTATTTAGCGCAAAGACTTCAGGAGATCAAAAAGCTGGATTTCTGTCTGCCGCAAGGGGCATTCTATATGTTTTGCGATATTTCTAAAACCGGTTTGGATTCAATGACCTTTGCTAAGCGCCTGCTGGATGAAGAATATGTTGCGTTGATCCCGGGCAGCGCTTTTGGAATGGATGATCATATCAGGATAAGCTTTGCCACTAGTATTGATGAATTGAAAAAAGGCATAGATAGAATAGCCAAATGGGTCGCTAAACTTTAACCAGGATAATTAACAGGCAGGATAAAATAAATGCCAAAGACAGTTGCGGAAAAAATATTAAGTAAACACGCCGGCCGGGATTTAGTTGCCGGCGATTTTGCGGTTTGTAAAATAGATTTTGCTTTTGGCCAGGATGGCACCTCCTCAATAATTATCGACCGGATTAAGGAACTGGGGATATCTAAGATTAAGACCGCGTTTTGTATGGTTATCGACCATAGCGCTCCCAGCCCCAGCGAAGGGGTATCCCGGGTGCATAAGAAGATGCGGGATTTCTCAAAAAATTTTAAAACAGAAATTTTTGATATTGGCTGCGGAGTTTGCCACCAGGTTATTCCGGAGTCGGGCAAAGTTTTACCCGGAAATTTGGTTTTAGGGGCGGATTCCCATACTTGTACTTACGGGGCGGTGGGTGCATTTTCAACCGGAGTAGGTTCTACGGATTTAGCAATCGCTTTGGCAACCGGAAAAAACTGGTTTAAGGTGCCGGCAACAATAAAAATTGTGGTGCGGGGCAAATTACCTAAAGGTGTTTTTGCCAAAGATATAATTTTATACATAATCGGTAAATTAAAAAGCGATGGGGCAACCTATAAGGTGCTTGAGTTTTCGGGCCCGGCGATTGATGATTTAGGAATGGACGGCCGTTTTACCATGGCGAATATGTCGGTGGAGGTGGGCGCTAAAGCCGGGATTATGCCTGTAGATAAGAAAACGCTTGATTGGCTAAAACTGAGAATACCTAAAAATACAAAAATTGAAAATATCTCCGCCGATCCGGGCGCAGTTTATGAGAAAGTTTATGAATTTGATATCTCTGGGCTTAAGCCGATGATTTCTATGCCCCACAGCGTAGATAATGTTGCGGAAGCTTCATCTTTGAATAAAGTGAAGATCAACGAAGCTTTTTTGGGTACTTGCACTAACGGCCGGATTGATGATTTTAAGGCGGCGGCCAAAGTTTTAAAAAACCGCAAAGTTAATTCTGAAGTTAAATTAATTATCGCCCCCAGTTCGCGCCAGGTTTATTTGGACGCTTTACGGCTGGGTTTGGTAGAAGTATTTATTAAAGCCGGTGCTGTGATTGTCGCTCCGGGCTGCGGAGCCTGCGTGGGTACGCATAACGGTATTCCTAGCGATGGAGAATCTGTGATTTCTACTGCTAACCGTAATTTTAAGGGTAGGATGGGGAATCCCGCGGCATTTATTTATTTGGCTTCTCCGGCAACTGTGGCGGCTTCAGCAGTCAAAGGATATATTTGCGATCCCCGAGGTTACTTTTAATGGAGGTGGTTTATGGAAATTCGTGATCTGCTTCTGATGTGCATTGAGAAAAATGCTTCAGATTTACATCTTACGGAAAATGAACCGCCGATTTTACGTCTTGATGGTAGATTAATGCGCACTAGCCTGGAGGTATTATATAAACAGGAATTAAAGAAGATGCTTTATAGCGTTCTTTCTAATGCGCAAAAAGAGATTTTTGAGCGGGAATTGGAATTGGATTTTTCGCTGGCTCTGCCTGGCCTGGATCGTTTCCGGGTAAATTTCCACATACAGAAGGGTAGCGTGGAAGGGGCTTTTCGCCGGATTCCCATCGAAATACCTACGGTTGAAAAATTAGGCTTGCCGCAGATTATCACGGATTTAGCGCGTAAGCCCAATGGTTTGGTTTTAGTTACCGGACCTACTGGCATGGGTAAGACCACTACTCTTGCGGCGATGATTGATTTGATCAACCGCGAACGGGAGTGCCTGGTGACTTGTATTGAAGACCCCATCGAGTTTATCTATACGAACAAAAAAAGTATCATTAAACAGCGTGAAGTTTACGCCGATACTCATTCTTTTGCCCAGGCTTTGCGTCACGCGTTACGCCAGGATCCCAATGTGATTGCGGTAGGAGAGATGCGTGATCTGGAAACTATTTCTACGGCTCTTACTGCCGCCGAAACCGGACATTTGGTTTTAGCTACCCTGCATACTCCGGATGCCCCGCAAACTGTTTCCAGGATCATTGATGTTTTTCCACCGCATCAGCAGCAGCAAGTTAAAATGCAGCTGGCGGATTGTTTGCAAGGGGTTGTTTCGCAGCTTTTACTGCCGCATGCTTTAGGCCGCGGACGGGTGTTGGCTACGGAGATTATGGTGGCTACCCCAAGTATTCGAAATCTTATTCGCGAACAGCAGATTGAACAGATCCCTACCGCTATGCAAACAGGCATGCAGTACGGCATGAATACTATGGACAGCTGTCTTAAGTCTTTGATGCAAAGAGAATTAATTACTTTGGATGTGGCGATGTCTAAAATAAGGAATAAAGAAGAATTTAAACAACTATGAGTATCACGGGAAAAAGCTTAAAACTTGGAGATAACATCAATACGGATTTTATTATTTCCGGAAGGTATAAGTTTGCCATCACCGACATGAAAGAACTGGCTAAGCATATTATGGAGGATATCGATCCTAATTTTGCGCAAAAGATTATCCCCGGTGAGTCAATTATGGTTGCCGGTAATAATTTTGGCATGGGCTCCAGCCGGGAACAGGCTCCTTTAGTAATTAAAGAAGCCGGGATTACCGCGGTTTTATCTCCGCAATTTGCGCGTATATTCTTCCGTAACAGTTTTAATATCGGTTTGCTTCTGATCGAAACCGATACCAGCAAAATTGATGAAGGCGACCAGCTGCAGATCGATTTAGATAATGGTTTGGTTAAAAACTTAACTAAAGGTATAAATTTAGAGATTAAGCCTCTGCCTAAATTCATGCAAGGCCTTTTAGCTGAAGGCGGAATTATTAATTATTATAAAAAATACGGAGAATTAAAAGTCTAAATGTCGCATAAGATAACTTTGATTCCTGGGGATGGTATCGGTGCTGAGGTTTCGCAGGCAGCCGTCAGGTGTATTGAGGCCTGCGGAGTTGATATCCAATGGGAAAGTGTTTTGGCCGGTCAGGATGCCCTTGATCAAACCGGTCAGCTTCTGCCCCAAAATGTATTAGATTCCATCAAGAAAAATAAAGTCGCTCTTAAGGGCCCGATTACTACGCCTATCGGCAAGGGATTTCGTTCGGTAAATGTGGCAATCAGGCAGGCCCTTGAGCTTTTCGCTTGTGTGCGCCCGGCTAAAACTTATCCGGGGGTTAAGAGCCGTTTTAAGGATATTGATTTAGTAATTATCAGGGAGAACAGCGAAGATCTTTATTCCGGGATTGAATTTCAGGAAGGCAAGCCCGAAACTCAGAAACTGATCGCCCAGATCGAACAAGATACCGGTAAAAATATCCGCCCTGATTCGGGGATCAGCATTAAGCCGATATCTAAATTCGCTTCAGAGAGAATTGTCCGTTTTGCTTTCCAGTATGCCCTGGAGAATAAACGTAAAAAAGTAACTTGCGTGCATAAGGCTAACATTATGAAATTTACCGACGGTTTATTTTTACAGGTTGCCCGTCAGGTAGCAGCCGAGTTTGCCGGAAAAATAATTTTTGAAGAAGCAATCGTGGATAATATGTCGATGCAGCTGGTTCAAAAGCCGCATAATTACGATGTTTTGGTGCTGCCGAATCTGTATGGCGATATTCTTTCTGATCTTTGCGCCGGGTTGATCGGGGGGTTAGGGATCGCTCCCGGAGCTAATATCGGTACAGAACTGGCGGTTTTTGAGGCAGTGCATGGTTCTGCTCCGAAGTATAAAGGGAAAAATAAAGCTAATCCCACGGCGATGATTCTATCCGGGGTTCTAATGCTGCGCCATATTAAAGAGAACCGGCCGGCGGATATTTTAGAGAAAGCTGTAAGCCAGGTAATCGCCGAAGGCAAATCCGTAACTTATGATTTAAAGCCGGATCCGTTGGATCCCTCTGCGGCGGGAACATCCCAAATGGCGGATGCGGTGATTGAAAAAATAAAAAAGATGAAGTAAGCCATAAGCTGTAAGTTATAAGTTTTAAGTTTAATACTTAAAACTTAAGTCTATTGTTTTGCTTTGTGTGCTAATTTAAGGGAATAATATGAAAATAAGCATTATCGGTGCCGGAAACGTAGGAAGCCTGGCGGCTATGCGTATTGCCGCAGAGGGCCTGGGCGATGTTCTGCTAATTGATATAGTAAAGGGGCTGGCTTACGGTAAGGCCCTGGATTTGGAGGATGCCCGGGCGCTATTAAAAAATAATTATAGCATTAATGGTACTGATGATATTAGCCGCCTGGCGGGTTCGGATATTGTCGTGGTTACCGCCGGCCTGGCGCGTAAACCCGGAATGACCCGCGAAGAATTATTGGCTAAAAATGCCCAGATTTTAAAAGAGATATGTTTAAAGATCAAAGAATTAGCCAAGGGGGCGATCGTTATAATTGTAACTAATCCGTTGGATATCATGACTTATTATGCTTTAAAGATTACCGGTTTTAAGCCGGGTAAACTTTTTGGCATGGGGATTAGTCTGGATACTGCCAGGTTTACTAATTTGATCGCGCAGGAATTAAATTTGCCGGTTACGGATATTGAAGCGCAAGTTATGGGCGCTCATGGCGAAGGCATGCTTCCTTTACCTAGATTTGCTAAAGTTAAAGGAGTGAGTCTAGATGAATTTATCAGCGATGATAAAATTAAATCGTTGATCGCCGGTACGATTAACCGAGGCGCTCAAATTGTGGCTAACCTTGGCACAGGCAGCGCTTTTTTTGCGCCTTCGGCGGCCATTGCTGCCATTGTTAAAACCATTGTTAAAGATGAAAAGCGTACGCTGGGTTTATGCAGTTATCTCAGCGGCCAGTATGGCATTAAAGATACCTGTATCGGTGTTCCTTGCCGTTTAGGTAAAGGCGGTATCGAGCAAATTGTGGAATTAGACCTTTCCCAAGAAGAGCTAGCTCAGTTGTCGAAATCCGCCGCAGCTGTGACTCAAGCGGCCGCAAAATTATTTGTTTAATTCATCCCATCATCCTATGTATGATTTGGTGGTCATCGGAGCAGGTTGGGCAGGTTTTAACGCTTGCCTACGGGCAAAAGCGCTGGGTTTAGCTGTTTGTCTTATTGATGCTAATCAGATCGGCGGCACCTGCCTGAATTACGGTTGTATCCCTACCAAAACATTAATTGCTTGCGCCAAAGTATTTTCACTTGCTAAAAAATCCTCTAATTTCGGTATTCAACTAGATCACCTCTCGATAAATTGGGCAGCCATTCAAGAAAAAAAAGAGAAGGTAGTGCGTTTGCTTGCGCAAGGTATGCGCAGCAGGATTTCCGGGATCGATTTTATTAATTCTCCGGCTCAAATTATCTCTGCGCGGGAAATCAAGGTTGATGGCCGGTTGGTTAAAACTAAGTCTATACTTGTTGCTACCGGCAGCCGTCCTGTCCAGCTGCCCGGGCTGATCTTTGATCAAAACAAGGTAATTTCAAGCAACGAAGCTTTGTCGCTTTCTGAAATTCCGCAATCCTTATTAGTTATCGGCGGCGGCGTGATCGGTTGTGAATTTGCCAGTTTGTTTTCCAGCTTAGGGTCTTTAGTTACGATTGCCGAAAAAATGCCGCTGCTTCTGGCGGCTGAAGACAGGGATATCTCCAGAAAAATCGAAGTTATTTTTAAGAAAAAAGGGATAAAGGTAGTTACCGGCGCGGATATTTCCTCATTGAACTTGAAGGATTATTCTAAGGTCTTAGTTTGCGTTGGGCGTACCCCGAATATTGAAGGGTTGGGCCTGGAAGCTTTAGGAGTCGAGTTGAAAAATAATAAAATATTAGTGGATGAATATCTTAAAACCAATATCGATAATATTTACGCGGCGGGAGATTGTACGGGCGGATCGATGCTGGCTCATTATGCCGCTTATCAGGGGGTAACGGCAGTCGAAAATATAATTTCGCCTAACCGGCAAAAAGCTGACAATCGCCTTATCCCGGCTTGTATCTTTACTGATCCGCAGATTGCCAGTGTGGGCGTAAAAGAAAATGATTATCTTGCCGATGGTTTACGGATCAAGATAAATAAATTCGATTTTCGGGCCAGCGCGATGGCAAATATTATTGAGGAAACTGACGGATTCGTTAAGATCATCACGGATGGCGATGCCGGCCGGATTATCGGCGCTTCAATAATCGGCCCGCAGGCTACGGAATTAATTTCCGTTTTGGTTATGGGGATTTCCTGCCAGCTCACCGCCAATCAAGTCAAAGCCATGATCTTTGCGCATCCTACTTTTTCTGAGTCAATACGCGAGTCTTTAAATTAAACTTGTCAGGAATATAATTTTTTCCAGGCGGCCTCTGGCCGGTAAAAAATGAGGAGGGTTTGATGATCAAAGTCGTTTTGCCGGAATTAGGGGAAGGTATTACTAAAGCCACCGTTTCATATTGGTATTTTAAAGACGGTGACATGGTAAATGAGAAAGATGATCTGGTAGAGTTAACCACTGATAAATCTACTTTTAATTTACCCAGTCCCTGCAAAGGCATAATTTCCGAGATTATGTATCGCGAAGGGGACAGCGTGGATGTCGGGCAGATTTTAGCTGTAATTAACGAAAGCTAGCCATTTTTATTGACAACCTTTGACTTCTCTAGTATATATAAGATTAGTCTAAATATGTTAAGCATTGAGCCAAGCAAGGGCTTGTTGAAAGAAAATTATGGTGACCAGCAAAGAGATCATGACGGCTAAAGAAGTTGCGCAGTACTTAAGCATTCATCCGCTTACGGTGCATAAATACGCCCGGGCGGGGAAAATCCCGGCATTTAAGATTGGCACGGATTGGCGTTTTCATAAAAAATATCTTGAAAAATGGATCCATCAGAAACTAACATCCAATCTGGGACGGAACAACCGGCTTATGGGGAAGTTGTAAAATAAATGTCGATTGATTATAAAAAAGAGCTAGAGGGAGCAGCCAGGAATATGATTTTTATGCACGATCCGGATCATTTGATTAAGATGATCGTGCGGATGATAGTAGACAAAGCCAGGATTTCTCACGCCAGTTTCTTTTTATACAATCAAGAAAAACAAGGTTATTTACTTACCGCTTCTCAGGGATCACTGCATAAAAAAATACCCCTGGATTTAGTATGTATTGATAAAGATGATGTGCTAATCCGTTTCTTCAGGGAACATAAGAGCAGCTTTATCTTCGGTAGAGAGGCGTTATTGCTCAGTGAGGCAAAGTCGTCATTAAAAGGCAATAAATTAAAGTCAGCCGCCAAGCGGCAATTGGAACATGTTCTTTATCAGATGGAGCTCTTGGAAGCGGTAGTTTGCGTCCCCAGTTATTTTCGGGATGGGCTCTCGGGGCTTTTGCTGTTAGGCCAAAAGAAAACCGGCAAAAAATATATGGATGAGGAATTGGATTTTTTTGTTGCGCTTAATTCTAATGTGGCTATGGCGATCAGCAACGCTCAATTGTTCAGGGAGTTGGAATACGAATTAGACCGCAAGCATCAATTATTCATCCGCACGACGATCGCTTTAGCTGCGGCCATCGAAGCCAAGGACCACTATACTCATGGCCATACCAGCCGGGTGACTAATTTAAGCATGGAGATCGCCCGGCGGATGGAAGCAAAGTTTAAGAAAAAATTTGACAGTAAATTTCTTGAGAACCTGCATATTTCCAGCCTCTTGCATGATATCGGCAAGATCGGCGTGCCGGAATACATTTTGAATAAGCGGGATAGCCTTACTGTAGGGGAACGTAACCGGATTAAAGAGCATCCTATGATCGGAGTAAATATTTTGAAGCCGATCAAGGAATTGGAAGACGCGGTTTCCGGGGTCCGCTATCACCATGAGCGGTTTGACGGAGAAGGGTACCCCGAAGGCCTAAAAGGAGAACAGATACCGTTGATTGCTTCGATAATTACGGTGGCGGATTCTTTTGATGCGATGAGTACTGACCGGCCGTACCGGGCAGCTTTGAATAAGACCGCTGCGATTAACCAGATCCGGCATTTAAGCGGCCGGCAGTTTTCTCCTGAAGTGAGCGAGACTTTTTTAGAGCTTTGCCGGGAAGGTAAAATTTAATTCATACTATGCGCCCTAAACGTATAATTTTAATGTATATCTCTGAAGTTTCCGGGCATCGTTGCGCGACAATGGCTATTGAAAAGGCGATTAAAGAGCTCCATCCGGAAACCGAGATTTTAAACATTAACGCTTTTAATTACACTAATCCCATATCGGAAAAAGTGATTAACCGGATTTATATGGAGGTAATTAAACGTACCCCCAAGATCTGGGATTATCTTTATGACAATCCCAACGTAGTTAAAAGCCTGGAAACTATTAAACGCTATGTCCACAAATCAAACTCACCGAAGCTTAAAAAGCTTTTTGACCGTTTCCACCCGGATCTGGTGGTTTGTACCCAGGCTTTTCCCTGCGGCATGGTTGCTGATTATAAGAAGGCCTACGGAGTAAACTTACCCCTGGTGGCCGTGCTTACGGATTATATTCCGCATTCTTATTGGATTTATGATGCGGTAGACTATTATATTACCCCCACAGAGGATGTGTCGGTACGTTTGGAGAAAAAAGGAGTTAACCCGGCTAAGATCAGATCCTACGGTATTCCGTTTGATACTAAATTTAACCAGAAGCTTAACCACGCTGATATTTTTTCGAAATTAAAACTCAATCCAGCTAAACCGGTGGTTTTGATTATGGGCGGCGGCCAGGGATTGGGGCCGATAAAAACGATCATTAAGTCGTTGGAAAAAAGCCAGCACCAGATTCAGGAACTGATTATCACCGGAACAAACAAAAAATTATACCGTTCGTTGAAGCGTAAAATAAAACATTACAAGAAAAATATCCATCTTTTCGGCTTTGTCCAGAATATTCACGAATTAATGTCTATCTCTTCGCTGATTATCTCTAAACCGGGCGGGGTTACTACAGCCGAGGTCTTAAGTATGGGGCTGCCGATGGTCATCGTTAAGCCTATTCCCGGGCAGGAAATAAATAATACAAACTTTTTGACTTTGAAACAAGCAGCCGTTAAAATGGATGAGCCGAAAAAAGTATATCAGGTGATCGATGATTTATTAAATAATAAATCAAAATTAGAGCGACTCAAGAGTTCCGGATTAAAGATCGCTAAACCCGGGGCAAGTATGGATATTGCCAAACTTCTGTTAAGCCTATAAATCGTGTTTAATTACCGCATCTATCGTTTTGGCCAAATTCTAGCTTTATCTTTACCGTTAAGATTTGTTTATTTTCTAGCGGCTTTCTTAGCCCAGGCGTATTATCTGGTTGCTTTTCATGATCGGCGCAACGTTAAAGCTAATCTCCGGGTCATCTTTCCTGAGGCCTCAAATCATAAACTACGCCAGATCAGCAGGATGATGTTTAGGAATTTTGCTAAATACCTGGTTGATTTTTTCCGTTTTGAGAAATTAGACCGCCGGTTTATCGATAAAAACGTAAAATTAGAAAATTTGCATTATTTCGATGAGGCTTTAGCTAAAGGCAAGGGGGTAGTTGTCCTGACTGCGCATTTGGGCAATTGGGAGTTAGGCGGAGTAGTGATGGCGCAATTAGGTTATCCTCTCTGGGCGGTAGCTTTGCCGCATAAAAATAAAAAAGTTAATGATTTTTTTGACGCGCAGAGAAATAGGAAAGGGGTTAAGGTTGTGGCTATGGGTAAAGCGATAAGAAGCTGTATCGCTGAAATCCGGAAAAACCACATGGTGGCTTTAGTGGGTGATAGGGATTTTACCGAAAAAGGCGCGATTTTAGATTTTTTTGGCAAGCCTACTCATTTTCCCGAAGGCCCGGCAGCTTTGAGCCTGATGACCGGGGCTTGTATCGTGCCGGGATTTATGCTTAGGAATCCGGATAACAGCTTTACCTTAAGAATTGAAAAACCCATTGAATTTCTGCCTACCGGTGATAAAGCAAAAGATTTGACGGATTTAATCGGTATGTATAGGAATATTTTCCAGGATTATATCCGTAAATATCCGCAGCAGTGGTATGTTTTTCGCAAATTTTGGGTAGCATAAATATGCGTATTTGTGTAATTATCCCCACTTATAATGAATCCCGGGCAATTGCCGGATTAATCAATCAAATCCGTAAATTAGGCCTGGAAGTGATCGTGGTCGATGACGGCTCGGTTGATGACACGGTAAAGATTGCCAATGCCTGCGGGGCTTTAGTTTTGGTTTCTTTAAGGAATATGGGTAAGGGAGCTTCTTTAATTAAAGGTTATAATTTCGCGCTTCAACAGGGATTTGATGCCGTGGTCAGTATGGACGGAGACGGCCAGCATTCGCCTGAAGATCTGGCGGTTTTTATCCAGCGGGCCCAAATTTCTCAGAGTGTTTTGATTGTCGGCAACCGTATGGGCAAAATTAAGGGGATGCCTGCTTTAAGGGTAATCACAAATTTCCTGATGTCAAAATTTATTTCTCTGGTTGTTAAACAGCAGATCCCGGATACGCAATGCGGATTTCGTTTGGCAAAAAAAGAGTTATTGAACAAAATAAATCTCTCCACTTCCAAATACGAGACGGAATCCGAAATTTTAATTAAGGCAGCGCATTTGGGTTTTAAGATCGAATCTGTTCCGATCAAAACTATCTATACCGGGCAAAAAAGCCAAATTCATCCTCTAATTGATACTTTCAGGTTTTTGCGTTTTATGATCCTGGAATTTACCAGTTCTCCTAAACCGGTTAATGGTAAGGCGGTTTCTTAGATGATACAAGTTTATACGGGAAACGGAAAAGGTAAAACTACCGCGGCTTTAGGGATGGCATTAAGGGCAGCCGGAGCCGGATGGAATGTTTATATCGGGCAATTTGCCAAAGGCCGGGCTTATCATGAGCTTGAAGCGCTCAAAAAAATCGGCAGGATTAAAATTGAACAGTTCGGCCGCCGCTGTTTTATTAGAAAAACCCCTGAAAAAATCGATATCCGTCTGGCTCAGGCAGGACTGAAGCGTTCCTATGAAATTATTGTCTCTGGTAAGTATCAGCTGGTTATCCTGGATGAAGTAAACATCGCGTTAAAATTAAAACTCATACCTTTAGCCGGTTTGCTGGAGTTGATCAAAAACACTCCCCGGAAGATTGAATTGGTGCTCACCGGACGTGGCGCGCATCCGAAGGTCATAAAATCAGCTGATTTAGTCAGCCAGGTAAAAGAAATAAAACATTATTATACTAAAGGGGTAAAGGCTCGACGAGGAATTGAATTCTAGTTTTTTAACTTGACATAAAAGCTAATTTGCATTAACATTACTAATAATAAAAGGGAGGGTTATATGTTAGCAATCAGTTTAATCATTATCGGAATTTTATTCAGATTTATCCCGCATACCGCTAATTTTACCCCGGTAGCTGCGATCGCTATCTTTGCCGGAGTCTATCTAAATAAAAAACAGGCTTTGATTGTGCCGCTTTTACTTATGGTATTAAGTGACCTGCTTTTAGGTATGCATAACGTGGCTATCTTTACTTGGGGAAGTTTCGTCTTAGTTACGCTTTTAGGCGTTTGGGCTAAAAATCATAAGACCCTAAGCGGCATTATTTCCACTTCCTTGGTTTCATCGGTTGTTTTCTATGGGATTACTAATTTCGGTGTTTGGGCGATGGGCTGGTATCCGCAGACCGCAAAAGGCCTGTTGGATTGCTATATTTTGGGATTACCTTTTCTGCGTAATTTCACAGCCGCTACCCTGGTATATACCTTAGTGTTTTTCGGTGCTTATGAAATTATTGCAAAGCAGGTACGTGATACAAAGTTAGCAAAAGTTCTTTTATAAGGTTATTAGGTTAACGTTGCTGGTTTAGGGAAGGCCGTGTAAATCGGTCGCAGTTCCCGCTGCTGTAAAAGAGGTCGAAATTCTCTCGTGAGTTTGCCACTGGTTTAACAAAACCGGGAAGGCTAAAGAGAAGAGTAGGTTAGACTCTTAAGTCAGAAGACCTGATCGGCAACACTTGTCCAACTATTACTTTTAAATCCGCGGACAGATTTAAAAGGGTTAGAAACAGGGATAACCCTTAATGCTTTTAATTAAAGCGTTAAGGGTTTTTTGTTTTATGCGGGTCCGAGAAAATGGAGAAAAGATGTTTGGCCAGAAGCCGGTAAAGAAGTGTTTAGTTCTGTGGTTGTTGATTTTATGTCCTGCTGCTTATGTTTATGCCGGGGATGTGGAATTAGATAAAATTGTTGTAACTCCTTACCGTTACGGTGAAAGTTTGACTAAAACTGCCGCTGAAATTAGCGTGGTAACGCAAGAAGACATAGAAGTATCGAGCGCACAAAATGTAGTGGATGTATTAAGAACGCTTCCCGGGATTACTGTAAAGGATTATTATGGCAATGGAACTAAGGTCGCTGTTGATATGGGCGGTTTTGGTGAACAGGCGCCTCTTAATGTATTAGTGCTTGTGGATGGAAGGCGTATAAATAATATTGATTTAAGCGGTGTTGATTGGAGCCAGGTTCCTTTGGACCGGGTGGAGCGTATTGAGGTTGTACACGGGGGCGCAGGAGCAGTATTATACGGAGATAACGCTTCCAGCGGTGTAGTCAATATCATTACAAAAAAAGGATCAGGTAAGCTTGCGGTAAATTTAGAAGCTGAATACGGTAGTTATGCGTTGAACAAACAAAAGCTTTCTTTGGGCGGAAGTATCGATAATAAATTTTCGTATTGGTTAAGTGGCAGCCGGGAATCGACTAATGGATATCGCAGCAATAGTTTTAATGAAGCCAAAGATTTTTCTTCAAAATTCACCTATGATTTTACGGACATCTTATCCGTTCATTTTGATTCCGGGTTTCATGCTGCGACCTACGGCATGCCCGGAGCGCTTTATCAGAGTAATATAGATCAGTATAATAGAAGGTATGCCAGATTTAGCGATGACCATGCTAAAGGCAAAGATTATTATTTTCTTATTGGTTCGAAAAGTAATTTTACAGAAGCAGGTGAATTTGATATTGATTTCAACTACCGGATTAAAGATATGGAATCATATTTTTTGAGTTCCGGCTTAGATACTCAGAAAACCACGATTAAGACCTTCGGAGTTAATCCTAAATATACTTTAGATAATACTATTTTTGATCATCAGAACAAATTAATTGCCGGGGTTGATTTTTATCGGTCTTTATATAGTTCTAAAACGTATCTTATTACTAACGAACAGCTGAATCAGCATACCAATACTAATAAGAATTCGTTTGGCAGCTATTTACAAGATGAATTTTCGATCTCTAAGAAATTAGTCTTAATTGCCGGGTACCGTTATGAACTGGCGCGGTATGCTTTTGGTTATCATGATAATGATCTTCATGGATATGGACAAAACCCGGATCTTGACAATAAAGTAAAGCCGAGTATGAACGCTTTTAACAGCGGGTTAGCCTATAATTATCAAGATAATTCTAATATTTTTATAAGTGTCGGTAAAAGTTTCCGTTTCCCTGAGGTAGACGAATTTACTTATGTGGATAATAATTATCAACAGCAGCTTAATACGGATCTAGAGCCTCAGTCTTCTATAGATTATCAGGCAGGCCTGCGGCACAAGTTTTCTGATCAGGTCAAAGGGACTTTGACGGTATTCAGAAAAAACGTAAAAAATGAACTTTATTATAATGCTCAGGATGCTTTGGTCTGGGGCTATTGGAACGGGAAGAATTCTAACTATGATAAGACAGTCCATGAAGGTTTGGAGTGCTCGCTTGAGACAAAGCTTTGCAGCTGGGTAAATTGGTTCGGTAACTATACTTATACTAATGCATATTTTGACGGAGGCCAATATAACAAAAACGAAATACCTTTAGCCGCCAGGCATAAAGGAAGTATGGGTTTAAAATTTACATTGCCGATGAATATAGCTTTTAACATTATCGGAACTTATGTCGGCCCGAGGTATTACTTAAATGACCAGGCTAATGCTTATTCTAAAATAAATGGATATATGGTTGCTGATACTAATCTATCTTGGTGTCACAAAGATTTTAAGGTAACTTTTAGTATCAATAATTTATTTGGTAAGCAATATTCTGAATACGCCGGAGTCAGCGTAGACAGCGGGTTAAAATTTTATTATCCTAACCCGGAAAGAAATTTTAGTTTAAAAGCTAGCTATTCTTTTTAGTTCTAAGTAGGATCGCATAGCTAACGTTTTCTAAAAGCGAAAATAAAAGTCAGTAATAAAGAAGGAGTATTAAAACATGCCCGAATATATCTGCCCGTACTGTAAAAAGCCGATTAACGATGACGAGGCTTTACTTTGCCTTTACTGCGGGGAAAGTCTTAACCGGCCAGTAGGGCTTATGGGGAAGTTAAAATACCTCAAGCCTAAAATCATCATGGTAATTATCGTGGTTTTGGTATTATTCAGTTTTATGGTTTTAATGTTAAGGTAGGCAAGTGCCTGTTTCAATTTCTTGCCAGATCATTTTCCTCATGATAAAATAAATCATGATTACCGATCACCTATTAGGTTTGACTTTAGCTATCTCCATTTTTATCCACGCAGGGGTGCTTTTACAGAGTACCGGGTTTAATCCGTTTGTCCCCACGCCTAAGCTCCAAAAAATAGCCGTGCGTTATATTAAAAAAAATCCCCAAGTTCAATCTTTGCCTAGAAGGGTGATTGATCCGGGCAGAGAGAGGTTAATGCCTAAAACTGAACCGTTTCTAAAGCTTGATGCTGAAATGGGCGCCGGCCTGCGGCGCGCTCCTTTGCCTTATATTGAACCTGCCGATACTGCTTCAGCTTCTGCGGTTTCCACTAAAGCACTGCTGAATGAAGCGTTGCCGAATAAGTCTGTGGAATTTTCTAAGCCTGTTTTTGCCAGTTCTGAAATAATGGCAATTAAGAAAAAGATCACCTTACCGGCAATCGAGATGGCCAAGATCAATAACCCCAGCTATATAAGCTACTACCAGATTGTCAGGGAGAAGATCCGCCGCAGCGCTTATCAAAACTATACGCATAATGTAACCGGCGAAGTTTACGTTTCTTTTATCATTTCTAACGAGGGTTATATAAAAGATGTGCGTTTAGTTGAGGAGAAGACCACGGTCAATGATTATTTAAAAAATATTGCTTTAAGGAGCGTCAGAGACGCCTCGCCTTTTCCAAATTTTCCCAAAGAGCTTGATTATCCGCAGTTATCTTTTAACATCATAATTTCTTTTGAAATAGAGTAATCTTCGCTTTTAAACCAAGTAGAGAGGCAAAATCTTGCCTCTCTACTAATGTTGAACGCGTTATTATTGACACTTTTTTAAAAGGATGGTATATTAAAAGCTTAAAATTCTACCTGAAAGGAGATGATTATATTGACACAAGTCGAAGTTAAAAAAGACGAATCTTTTGAATCTGCTTTGCGCCGTTTTAAGAAAAAGATTGAGCAGGAAGGGATTTTGCGTGAAGTGCGCGATCGTAAACATTACGAAAAGCCCAGTGAACGTAAGAGAAAGAAAGCTAAAACCATTAGAAAATAAACATGAATTTAGCGCTTTCTACTTCCTGGAATGCCTACCGGTTTAATAATGGGGCAGAACTGCTCTTTGAAATAGACCAACTTAAATTTAAGGCCGTAGAATTAAGTTTTAATCTTACTTCAGAGGTTGTGGATGGGATTGTCAAAGAATCCCGCCGGTTGGGCATCAAAATTCAGAGCCTGCATAATTATTGCCCTATTCCTGCCGGGTTGACTCCTAAACAGGCTTTACCCGATTGTTATTCTTTAGCTTCCTTGGATAATCAGGAGCGTTTACTGGCGGTCAAATATACGAAATCTACCATTGATACTGCCAGTAACTTAGGCGCCAAGGTTGTGGTTTTACATTGCGGTAGAGTGCAGATTCCGGATTCCACCCGTCAACTGATCAATCTTTATAATCAGGCCCCCAGAGAGCAAGCCGCTTTTATTAAGCTTAAAGATGAGATGATCCGCCTAAGGAGCGGTCAAGCGCCGGCTTTTTTTGAGCAGGTATTAAGTAGTTTGGATGAATTAAATGCTTACGCAAAAATAAAACATGTTTTTTTGGGTGTTGAGACGCGTTTTTATTACTGTGAAATTCCGGCTATTTTTGAGATCGGTGCTATTCTTGATAAATTTAGAAATTCCCAAATTTTTTATTGGCATGATACCGGGCATGCCCAAGTTATGGAGAACCTGGGTTTTGCCAAACATAAAGATTTTCTGGAACTTTACGGGCGTAATTTGATCGGCGTGCATCTGCATGATGTTGCGGGTTGCCAGGATCATCTGGCGCCTGCAAAAGGCGGTTTAGATTTTTCATTGCTTAAGCCGTATTTGACGCCGGATACTTTGAAAGTTATTGAAGCCCATGCTCCGGCGACGGCGCAAGACTTGATAAAAAGCCGGGATTATATATCCAGAATTTATGATGAGTCGGATTAATTTACGCAAACCGGTTGTCGCTGGGCAGTTTTATCCGGAGGCACCCGGTGAACTTAAGGCTTTGATTGCTTCTTTTGCGGATAAAACAACGCTTAAGACTGATTGTCTTGGGTGCATTTTGCCGCATGCCGGGTATATTTATTCGGGTAAAGTTGCGGTCTGCGCTGTTTCCAGGGTAAATATTAAAGATACAGTAATACTTTTAGGCCCGAACCACACCGGGCAAGGGGCGGTTTTCAGTATCATGCCCAAAGGCACCTGGCAGACGCCTTTAGGCAAACTGGAAATCAACAGCTCTCTGGCAGAGTTGTTCTTAAAAAAATCCAGGTATTTAACTGCGGATAACTTGGCGCATGCGGATGAACACTCCTTGGAAGTAGAACTGCCGATTTTACAGTATTTTAGGAATGATTTTACGATCGTTCCCATTGCGCTTATGTCCGATGACCCGGATGAGCTTAATGCTGTTGCCGCAGAGCTGGCTTCGGTCATTTTGGAAAATGATTTGAAAAATTCGGTGTTGTTTTTGGCCAGTTCCGATATGACGCATTATGAACCGCAATCCAGCGCTGAAAAGAAGGATGCCGCGGCGATTGAGGCAATTTTAGATTTAGACGAAAAAAAACTAAAAGAGGTAATTGAGAAATTTAAAGTTTCGATGTGCGGTTTTGCGCCGGTTGCGGTTTTGCTTAAAACCGCTAAACTGCTTGGGGCAAAAGGTGCAAAATTAATTAAATATCAAACCAGCGGACAGGTCAGCGGCGATCAAAGCAGCGTTGTGGGCTATGCCGGAATCACTATCAATTAAACCATGGATGAGATAAAAAAGAAGGTTGATGAAAATTGGAAGCAGAGTGTTGAAAAAGAAAAATTGCAGCCCAAAGTTCCGGGTGAGATGGTCCCCCCGGAGCCGGATTTTAAATTTTTTATAACTACTCTTACTTTGCAGGCATCAATTGCCCTGGGGCATATGGCAAATCCGGCTACCGGTAAGACCGAGGAAGACCCCGCTCAGGCAAAATTCCTGATTGATACTTTAGGCATGCTTCAGGAAAAAACCAAGGGTAATCTTACTCAGGAAGAAATGGATCTTTTTGAAAATTTATTATACGAATTAAGGGTGGCTTATTTGGCCAAGAAGGATCAACAGGCGAAATGATTGATAAAGAACTATTAGCTATCCTGGCTTGTCCGGCTTGCCAGGGGGATGTGGAATTAATCAAGGATAAAATTGTTTGTAAAAAATGCGGTAAAAAATACCCGGTACGCCGGGGAATTCCGGTAATGTTAGTGGATGAAGCGGAAGATTAGGCCGGAGTAATATCAAGAAGATGCGGTCTAAAATCATAAGCTTCAACGATTATATAAAAGGAAGGTGCGGGGTGAAAAAAATTTTAGTTATTCACGGGCCTAATTTAAATCTTCTGGGAACCCGCGAGCCGGGAGTTTACGGCCGGCTGACTTTAGATAAGATCAACCAAATGCTTAAAAGTGCCGCTAAAAAAAGCGCCGCCCGCTTGGTAATTAAGCAGTCTAACCATGAGGGCCAGATTGTGGATTTGCTTGGCCAGGCTAAAAAGCATAAATTTCAGGGGATCTTGATAAATCCGGCTGCTTATACCCATACCAGTGTAGCGGTGCGGGATGCGGTAGCGGCCTGCGGATTAAACGTCGTGGAAGTGCATCTTTCCAATATTTATTCCCGTGAGAAGTTTAGGCATAAATCATTGATCAGCCCGGTGGCCAGCGGTACTATCTTAGGATTCGGGCCTCAAAGTTATATTTTGGGCTTGGCTGCTCTCCTTGACCTGCTTGATCCAGCGCGTTGCTGATAAGCATGGCCAAGGATGGGTTTAATCCCTGCCAAATGAATCCCGCAGCTGCTGAATATTTAAATATTAAGATCGTAGAGCTTAAAGAATTAAATAAGAAAGCAGGTGCGGAATGAACTCTCGCCTAAAGAGCATATATTCCCAATTAAAACAGAGAGGCTTAGACGGCCTCTTGGTTAGCTTACCGGCTAACGTTTCTTATTTGACTGAATCTTTAAGCCGCGATGCCTATCTTTTAGTTTCCGCAAAAGAAAATATCTATTTTACCGATTCCCGTTACACCGAAGAAGCCAAAGCTTTTTTAAAAGATAATGCTTTGCTTAAAGAATGTAACGGCGGGGTGTTTAAGCATATCGCTGAAACCGCTCTTGATTTGGGGCTTAAAACAATAGGTTTTGAAGAAAGATACCTGCCGTTTGCGGAATTTACTAAAGTTAAGGAATATTCAAGGGGAAAGTTCGGTTTGGTGCCGACGCACAGTATAATCGAAGATAAAAGGCAGGTAAAAGATGCTCAGGAAATCGCTAAACTTAAGCAAGCTGCCCGGATTACTGTGATGGCTTTAGATCATATTAAGAAGTTTCTTGCCCCCGGCGTTAAAGAAATCGAAATAGTGGCTGAACTTGAGCGTTTTATGAGGTATCACGGCAGCCAAGGGCCGGCTTTTGATATAATTGTGGCTGCGGGGGCTAATTCCAGCCAGCCGCATCATCTTTCCGGGACACGGAAACTGAAAGATAATGAACCGGTCCTTATTGATTTAGGGGTTAACTACCAAGGATATAAATCTGACTTGACAAGGGTTTTGTTTTTGGGTAAAATAAATATTCTTGTCCGTAAGGTTTACGACATTGTTCTTCGTGCCCAGGAATTGGCGATCAAAATGATCCGGCCTGGCGCTGAAATGGCTGAAATTGATAGGGTTGCGCGGGAATACATTGCCAGCCAAGGTTATGGCGCATGTTTTACGCATAATCTGGGCCATGGTTTCGGCTTAGAGATACATGAAGCTCCGCATATCAGCGGCCGGGAAGCCAGCGCGCTTAAGCCGGGTATGACTTTTACGGTGGAACCGGGGATATACCTTCCGGGCAAATTTGGTATCAGAATCGAGGATATGGTTTTAATAACAACTAAAAGCTGTGAGGTGATCAGTGGCGCTAGGCATAAATGAAATCAAATCAGGAGTAACAATTTTAGTTGAAGGTGAAGTTTATATGTGTATTGATGCTCAGCATGTAAAGCCGGGCAAGGGAGCGGCTTTTGTGCGGGCCAGGCTGCGTAATTTAAGGAATGATAATATTCAGGAAAAGACTTTTCGCGGCGAAGAGAAGATCGATGAGGCTTATATCGAGGAACGCAAGCTGCAATATCAGTATGCCAGCGCTGGAATGTTTCATTTTATGGATACGGAAAATTTCGAGGAAATCGCTATATCGGAAAAAATTATCGCCGATAAAGCTAAACTCTTAAAAGATAATCTGGAAATTACGGGTTATTTTTATAAAGGCGAAACGCTATTTGTTAATCTGCCAAATTTTATCGAATTCACCATTGTGGAAACCGAACCCGGGTTTAAAGGTGATTCATCAAAAAGCGGGAATAAGCCGGCTACTGTGGATACCGGAGCAGTGATTCCGGTTCCCCTGTTTATTAATGTGGGGGACAAGATCAAAGTAGATACGCGTACCGGCGGCACTTATGTTGAGAGGATCAACTAAGCAGGTAAACTTTGCCTCAGAAGCACGCAAAAATTCTTTAGAATTTTTGCGATTCGGCGAAGTAAATTCGCAGACGGCCTGGCGGCCTATGACTCACCTGGGCTATCGGCACTGTAAGTCGTCTGCTCATTTAAAGGAGTTTTTAAATGAACATTAAAGAAATTAAAGAAATGATTAATTTGATGAACGAAAATGGTTTGGCTGAGCTGGAGGTAGAGAAGGATGATATGCGTATCCGCCTCAAGAAAACCGCTACCGGTTTTGAAGGGACGCAGGCTCCGATAATTTACTCAGCCCAAGCTCCCGCCGCCGGGGCAGCTAATCTGCAGAGCGCGGGCCAGCCTGAAGAGAAGATTGTAATTAAAACGGTGGAGATTAAATCTCCCATGGTGGGAACTTTTTACCGCGCGCCAAATCCCGAAGCCCCGCCGTATGTTGAGATCGGCCAGGTAATTGAGCCAGGCCAGGTAATTTGTATTATTGAAGCGATGAAGTTGATGAATGAAATAAAATCCGAGATCAAAGGAAAAATTCTGGAAATTTTAGTTGATAATGCTGAACCGGTAGAGTTCGGTCAATCGCTTTTTCTTATTGACCCGCTTTAATTCATAAAAGATGTTTTCTAAAATTCTCATTGCTAATCGAGGCGAAATCGCCTTAAGAATAATCCGTGCCTGTCATGAGATGGGCATTCGTACCGTGGCTGTCTATTCTCAGGCTGACCGCAATAGTCTGCATGTGCGTTTTGCGGATGAAGCAATCTGCATTGGCCAGGCATCTTCTACCAATAGTTATTTAAATATCCCCGCAATTATCAGTGCCGCTGAAATTACCGATGTTGAAGCTATTCATCCGGGTTATGGTTTTTTGGCGGAAAACGCGCATTTTGCCGAAATATGCCAATCTTGTAAAATAAATTTTATCGGGCCGACCCCCGAAAATATGCGTTTGATGGGCGATAAAATGGCCGCCCGTACTTCGATGCAAAAAGCCGGCCTGCCGATTGTCCCCGGAAGCCGGGCGATTATTAAAAGCAAAGATGAAGCGTTAAAGACCGCTAAATCTATTGGTTACCCGGTAATTATTAAGGCGGCTGCCGGCGGCGGCGGCAAAGGGATGCGTATTTGCCACAATGATCTGACTTTGGTTTCAAGCTTGCTGACCGCTCAAACTGAAGCTGAAGCGAACTTTGGCAATTCCAGCGTTTATATCGAAAAATATATTGAAAGGCCGCGTCATATTGAAGTACAGATTATCGCCGATCGCTCCGGGCATGTCGTGCAATTGGGTGAAAGAGATTGCAGCATCCAGCGGCGGCATCAAAAACTATTGGAGGAGTCGCCTTCCCCGGCTGTTGATAGCAAGATGCGGCGTAAACTGGGCGAAATGGTCTTAAAAGGGATGAAGTCGATTAATTACATCAGCTGCGGAACGATCGAATTTTTGCTGGATGAAAAAACCGGGAATTTTTATTTTATGGAGATGAATACGCGTATTCAGGTCGAGCATCCGGTCACCGAAATGGTTACTGGTATTGATCTGATCAAAGAGCAGATCCGGGTGGCATCTGGAGAAAAGCTTAAGTTTGGCCAGGATGATGTGCAGCTGCGCGGTGCGGCCATTGAATGCCGGATTAATGCGGAGGATGCGGATAATAATTTTATGCCTTCTCCCGGTAAGATAGAAACTTTGATCCTCCCCGGAGGGCCGAATGTGCGTGTGGACACGCATATTTATGCCGGTTATGAAGTGCCGGCTTATTATGATTCGCTGGTGGCTAAATTGATTGTCCACGGGAATAACCGTCAGGAGGCGATCAGGACTATGCGCCGGGCTTTAAGTGAATTTTATATTGCGCCGATTAAGACGACCATACCTTTTCATCTTAAATTAATGGATAATCCGTTATTTAAAAAAGGGGATATCTCGACGCATTTTGTACAGGATCTTTTAGCTAATGAAAGCAAGGGGGAATAGATGAACCGCGATGAATCCCGGAATGAATTAGGCGTTTTAAGGATACATAAAAATGTGATCTCATCAATATCTTCGATTGCGGCTATTGAGATCGAAGGGGTCAAAAGGGTAGGCAAAGATTTTAAAAGCGGGCTAGCGGAATTGCTAGGTAAAAAGTTTTCTTCAGCGATTAAGGTTGAGATATCCAAGAATGAAGAGGTTAAAGTGGAGATACCGCTGGTGATTAAATACGGATACAATATACCGGAAATCGCCAATCGCGTGCAGGAGAATGTGCGGCTGGCCTTGGAGAAAATGAGCAATCTTTCCATTAAAGAAGTTAATGTAAGTGTGCAGGGCATAGAAAGGGGCTAAACATGAAATTTTTTACCGTTTTAGGGATCGTGTTTTATGCTGTGGTGATCATGGTGATTGGTTTAGCGTTGATTGTATTTGCTCTAAATTTGCTCTTGCCTGCTGATATCAATAGCCTGCTTATTTTAGCCCAGAGCAGCCAGAATTCCCGGGTGGTCATCGGGCTTTCCGGATTGCTGCTGATTTTAATCAGTTTTTCTTTTGCTCAGGTTATCCTGGGAAAATTCCAAAGAGAAAAAACCATCGCTTTTACTACTTCCAGCGGACAGGTCACGATTTCACTTTCGGCGGTTGAGGATTTGATCCGCCGCTTAGCGGTGATCATCCCGGAAGTGAAAGAACTCCGGCCCAATGTTATAGCTAATAAAAAAGGTATTATTGTCGAAATGCGCGTGGTTTTACGTTCCGAAGCTAACATCCCGGATTTAACCGGGCGTCTTCAGGATATAACTAAGTCTAAAATTCAGGAAGTCTTGGGGGTCGATGAGCAGATTATTATCAGAATTCATGTGGCTAAGATCGCTCATGATGAAAAAGATAATCGCCGCAAGAAAGATTTTGAGAAGGAAGACCGTTCAACTATCCCGTTTAGCGGGTACGGACGGATATAATTTATTAAAGAATTAAGAAAGGGGAAACAGAAATGGCAAGGATCGGTATTCTTACAGGCGGTGGTGATTGTCCGGGATTAAATCCGGTTATCCGGGCGGTAGTGCGTAGAGCTTTATTGGCAAATTATGAAATTGTGGGCATAAAAAATGGCTGGAAAGGATTAGTTGAGAATGACACCATGCCTTTGAATATTAATACTGTTTCAGGTATCCTGCCTAAGGGCGGAACAATCCTGGGGACCAGCCGTACGAACCCGTATAAAAAGGAAGATGACTTAAAAAAGGTTAAAGATAATTTTAAAAAGATGGGTTTAGATGCCCTGGTGGCGGTAGGCGGAGAAGATACTTTGGGAGTAGCCTCCAAGCTTTTTCAGGACGGGTTAGCCGTAGTGGGGGTTCCCAAGACGATTGATAATGATCTATCAGCTACAGATTATACTTTTGGTTTTGATACCGCTTTGAATGTGGCGATGGAATGTATCGACCGGCTGCATACTACTGCGGAAAGTCATCATCGGGTTATTGTTGCCGAGGTGATGGGCAGGCATGCCGGCTGGATCGCTATTGAAGCAGGTATCGCCGGCGGAGCAGATGTGATTCTGATCCCGGAGAAACCTATCGATCTGGATGAAGTTTGTAAGATCATTAAACATAGGCATGAACGGGGCAAGACTTTTAGCATTGTGGTTGTGGCAGAAGGCGCTCAGTTCAAAGATGGTACGATGGTCACTCAAGAACAAAAGCTAGATGCTTTCGGCCATGTCAGGCTGGGCGGTATCGGAGAGAATTTAGGCGAGTTGATCGAAAAAAGAACCGGTTTTGAAACCCGGGTTAGTGTCCTTGGCCATATTCAAAGAGGCGGATCACCTACTGCTTTTGACCGGGTGTTAGGCACGCGTTTTGGCGTTAAAGCGGTGGAATTGGTGATCAATAAGAAATTTGGTCAAATGGTGGCCTTAGCGGGAAATAAAATTATTGATGTGCCTTTAACGGAAGCGGTAAAAGATTTAAAAACCGTAGATAGTGAGCTTTACGATATTGCCAAAGTATTTTTTGGATAATCAGGCTAACGTTAAATAACTTTACCTTGTCAAAGGGCAGGCGGCGCTAATTGGAACCGCGTCGATGTCCTCCAGGCGGAGGAAAAATGCGCGAAAGAATAAAAGATATACTTTTAGAGAGTATTCAGGTAAAAGAAGAGATTTTGCGTAATCAGATTGTTCAGATCGCCGAGATTGCCCAGCTCATGATTGATTGTCTCAAAAAAGACGGTAAAGTAATCGTTTTTGGCAACGGCGGTTCAGCCAGCGATAGCCAGCATATTGCCGCAGAGTTAGTCGGCCGTTTTAAAAAAGACCGTTCAGCATTAGCCGGGATCGCTCTGACTACCAATACTTCGGTGCTTACTTCTTTGGCCAATGATTATGGCTATGATGTTGTTTTTTCGCGGCAGGTGGAAGCACTGGGCAAGAAGAACGATGTAGTAATCGGAATATCTACCAGCGGAAAAGCTAAGAATGTTGCTTTAGGAATTAAACAGGCTAAAAAAATGGGAATTAAGACTATCGCTTTAAGCGGCGGCGACGGCGGGGATATTGTTAAGCTTGCCGATGTAGCTTTGGTTGTTCCATCTAAAATAACCGCTAGGATCCAGGAAGCCCACATTACGATTGCCCATATAATATGCGAAATGATCGAACAGGCGCTTTGCCAGGAACAAAAATAATTTCAAACTCCAGCCTTAAACGTAAAATTATGCGGCTTAAGCAGGCCGGCAAGCGCGTAGTTTTTACTAACGGCTGTTTTGATATTTTGCATTATGGCCACATTAAATACTTACAGGATGCCCGCAGGAAAGGGGATCTTTTGGTGGTAGCCGTAAATAGCGATTCTTCCATTAAAAAGATTAAAGCAAAAAATCGTCCGGTGATCGGACAAAGCGATCGTTTAAAAACCTTGGCCGCTTTGGCCTGCGTGGATTTTGTGGTTTTATTTAATGAGAATAACCCTCTGCGTTTAATCAAGGCGCTTAAGCCGGACGTTTTGATTAAAGGCGCGGATTGGAAAAAGAATAAGATCATCGGGGCGGATTTTGTCACCGGCTACGGCGGAAAGGTCCTTACCGTTAATTTAGTTAAGGGCCGCTCAACAAGTGCGATCATTGAAAAAATCGTCAGGGATTTCTCAAAAAAATAATATCAGCCGGATAATCGATGCTAATTTAAACCGGGTAAAAGAAGGATTGCGTGTTTGCGAAGAAATTACCCGGTTTATTCTTGATAATCATAAACTCACCTCTCAATTTAAAGAGGCCAGGCATCAGATTAACCGCCTGGGCAGCCGGATCTATCCGTCATCTAAACTGCTAAGCCAGCGTCAGGTACGCGCTGATGTAGGAAGATTGAATAGCCGGGGTGAGCTAAAACGCTTAAACTGCAAAGATGTTTTTTGGGCCAATATCCAGAGAGCCAAAGAAGCCTTACGCGTACTGGAAGAATTTAGTAAGTTAAAAAATACCAAGATCGCTTTAAGTTTTAAGCAGCTGCGGTATAAAGTTTATGAAATTGAGAAAGAGTCTTTTAAGAAAATCGCTAGTATACCTGATTCTCGATAGGCCCAAATTTTCCAGGTTTTCTTTAAAAAAAATAAAAAGTTTGACCGCGGGTTGTGAAATTGGCCTGATCCAGCTAAGAGATAAGTTTAGTTCTAAGGCGCAGGTCTTAAAGTTCGCTCTTAAGCTGGCCAAACTTTTAAATTCAACTAAAACGCTCTTTATTGTTAATGATTATCCCGAGATAGCAGCCGCTGCGCAGGCTGATGGTGTGCATTTAGGGCAGGATGATCTTTCTTTGAAGCAGGCCAGAGAGATATTAGGTAAAGATAAAATTATCGGTATTTCTTGCCACAATCTTGTCCAGGCTCAAAAAGCGCAGCGGGATGGCGCCGATTATATTGGCATTGGCCCGGTTTATTCTACTGCTACTAAGCCAGGCTGCCGGCCGATCGGTCTAAAAACAATTAAAGAATTAAAAGGTAAGATCAAGATACCTTATTTTGCGATCGGTAATATTAATGAAAGCAATCTGGCGCAGGTTAGATCAACCGGCGTCAGCCGCCTAGCAGTTTGCCGGGCGATTTTAGAAGCCCAAGATCCCCGGCAGGTAGCCAAGCAATTATATAGGAAATTGAAAAAACCATGACCCAGCTCGAATATGCTAAAAAAAATATTATTACTCCTTTGATGCGCAAGGTAGCGCATTTGGAAAAGATTAAACCTGCCGAATTAATGCGCCTTATACGTTTAGGCCAAGCAGTCATACCGCTGAATAAAAATCATAAAATAAAAAAGCCTTGTGCTGTCGGTTGCGGCCTATCTACTAAAGTTAATGCTAATCTGGGCACCTCTACGGATGAATCCCGGATCGCTGATGAAATCCATAAATTGAAAATAGCAATTAAACATGGCGCCGATGCGGTTATGGATCTGAGCGTGGGAGGGGATCTTCCCAAAGTAAGATGCGAGGTTTTAAAATATTCAACTGTGCCGGTAGGTACGGTTCCGGTTTATGAAGTAGCCGTCAGAGCCCAGAAAAAAAATAAAAATTTCCTTAAATTCAGCGCCCAAGATGTTTTAAGCGTTTTAAATGACCAGGCTAAACAGGGGGTGGATTTCTTTACCGTGCATAGCGGTGTAACTCAAAGCAGCTTAAAAATACTTGATAAGCATCAGCGGCTGATGGGGGTAGTTTCGCGCGGCGGAGCGATGATCGCCAGCTGGATGAAATATCATAAGCAGGAGAATCCTTTCTATTCGCATTTTGAGCAAATTTTAGATATTGCCTATAAATATGATATAACTTTAAGTTTGGGCGACGGGTTAAGGCCGGGTTCGATTTTAGATGCTACTGACCAAGCTCAAATCGCGGAATTAAAAATCCTGGGGCGTTTAGCTAAGCAGGCCCGAGCCCGGGGGGTACAGGTGATGATCGAAGGCCCGGGGCATGTCCCTCTGGACCAGATCGAGAAAAATATTGCTTTGGAGAAAAAATATTGTTCGAATGCTCCCTTTTATGTTTTGGGGCCGTTAGTTACCGATGTCGGCGCCGGTTACGATCATATTACTTCGGCTATCGGAGGGGCGATCGCCGCCAGTTGCGGCGCGGATTTCCTTTGTTATGTAACTCCCGCTGAGCACCTGCGTCATCCCACGGTAAGCGATGTCCGTGAGGGGGTGGTGGCTTGCCGGATCGCCGCGCACGCCGGAGATTTAGTTAAACGCAGGAAGCAGGCAATTGTCTGGGATAAGGATATGTCTTGCGCCCGCCAGGATCGCAACTGGAAAAAGCAGATTAAACTGTCGATTGATCCTGAAAAAGCCAGAGTTTATCGTTTAAGCAGCAAGCCGGAACTTTCTAGTGTTTGTACAATGTGCGGTAAGTATTGCTCGATTAAATTGATGCAGGATTGTAAGTCAAAATAGATAGGCGATAGGTATTGCGCGGGTGTAATTCAGTGGTAGAATGGCAGCTTCCCAAGCTGCACATGGCGGTTCGATTCCGCTCACCCGCTTATAAAATTATCAGCTAACAGGGCGCAATGAGAAAAATTATTTTAATTCTTATTTTTCTGGGATTAGCCGGTTGTGAAACTGTTCCGCCGTATACCGGTCCGATTTTACCTGCTTTAGTCCAAGGTTCAAGCGGCATCCGCCACCGTGTGGAAGCCGGAGAGACACTTTGGAGGATATCCAAGCAGTATGATGTTGATATTGATGATATTATCCGCCTTAACCGCATCTCTGAAGATTCGACTATCGAAATAGGCCAAGTACTTTTAATTCCTAACCGTTCTTCGCGGATCCAGAATATTCCCGTAAAATCCAGCGGAGATGATTTTATCTGGCCGTTAAAAGGCAGGGTGATTTCAGGCTTTGGTTCCAACTACCACAATATAATTAATAAGGGTATTAATATTCAGGCTCCGGCAGGTTCAGATATCCTGGCTACCCGTTCCGGGAGAGTAGTTTTCTATTCCGCCAGTTTTGGCAATTATGGCAAGACAGTAATTATCGACCATGGAGACGGCTTGCGTAGTGTTTATTCCAGGATTTCCGATATTCTTGTGCAACCAGGACAGAATCTGCAAAGGGGTACTTTGATCGGCCGGGTGGGTACAGGTATCAGAGATAAAAACAGTTATTTACATTTTGAGATCCGCAAAGGCGCTATGCCGCAGAATCCGTTATTTTATTTATCATGATTAAAGACAAATTTTTTGACCGTAGGAATTATATCCAGATATTAGAGAAACGGGTTTCCAGCCTTAAAGAAGGCTACCGGCAGAACATTGCCATTATCGGCGATGAGAATGTCGGCAAGACCAGTATTATTTCTAAATTTTTGGCTAATTACTACGATCCCCGAATGATTACGGTTTATTTGGAGATCCGTCCTGAATCTCTTGAAGGTTTCGCTAAAAGGTTTATCGGCGCGTTATTGTATAATTTTCTTTTAAACAGCGGGCTGCCTTTAAAGGAAGACTTGGATTATCTGGTGGTCAAGTCTTCCCGGTATATCCCTAAAACTACGGAGAGGATTAATTTTATACTTGGCGAGCTTGCCCGGAGAAAAAAGTTAAATATTATAACTGAACTTTTTAACCTTCCGGAGCTGATTAACCAGGAGACCGGCAAGTTTACGGTTTTGTTCTTTGATGAATTTCATAATTTAGAGGATATCGGAGTAAAAAATTTATACCGGGAGTGGAGCAAGCTGCTGATGGTTGCTAAAAACACGCTTTATTGTTTAGCCAGCTCCAAAATGTTTAAAACCCGGGTTATACTTTCTAAGCAGCTCTCTTTATTATTCGGTAATTTCGAAATTATCACGGTTGAGCCGTTTGATATCCATGCCAGCAGCCGCTACCTGGACCAGCATCTTCCCGGATTAAATGCTAAACCGGAACTAAAAGATTTTATCATCAATTTTACCGGCGGTTACCCTTTATACCTGGAATTGATCGCCGATGCTTTAGCTAAAGCCGATGCGACGGTGAATTTGGCGGATATCCTGGAAGATCTTTTATTTAATACCTCGGGTATTCTTAACCAGAGATTTTCCAACTATATCAAACGTTTTTTGGACGCAGATGCCAGCAATGATTATGTCTCGATTTTTTATTTGATCGCCTCCGGGCGCAACCGCATCAAAGATATCGCCCATATTTTGCATAAGCAAAAAAAAGAATTGGATATCCGCATTAATTATCTATTAGAATTGGATGCGATTACCCGCAGCGGTGATTTTCTTAAGGTCAGCGACCGGCTGTTTGCTTATTGGATGCGGTTTGTCTACCAGGAGAAAATTCGTTCCTTATCCTTCGATGCTAAGAATCAAAAAGAAAAGTTCCGGGAGAATATTCAGGAGCTTATCCAGGAATTCGCCAAACAATCAATTAAACCGCTGGCTAACCGGGTGGGGGAATTATTGCAGCTATTTGAAGATGACTTAGTGCAGATCGAGCGCAAAAAGATCAGGCTGCATCATTTCCGCGAAGTAAAACCGCTGACTTTTGACCAGCGTTTCCTGAAAGACGGTTTGCTGGGCAGATCCAGCGAGGCGTTGTGGATCATGGCGATCAAATCCGACGCGCTGACCGAGCAGGATATCGCGGAATTTTCCAAGGAATGTAAAAGATACCATCATAAATCTCAACGCAAGATTATGGTTACTCTGAAGGAAGTTGATCCTAATGCTAGGTTAAGGGCTCTGGAAGAGAAGATCTGGACCTGGGATTTAAACAGCTTGAATCAGATTTTAGATCTATTTTCTAAACCGCGGATAATTGCATGAGTCAGGCAGTCTTTAACAGTAATTCTTTTAAACAGTTAAATAGCGCCAAACTGGGGGTGATCTCGGATACCCACATTCCGGGTAAGGGCCAGCATATCCCCGGGATGATCCTAGATGCTTTTAAGCATGTGGATTTAGTCATTCATGCCGGCGATGTTGTCAGCTTAGCGGCAATCGATGAATTAGAGTCGGTTTGCCCGTCGCTAGCCGTAGTAGCCGGAAATATGGACCAAGAAGAAGTGCGCGATAAATATCCGGTAAAACAGATATTGGAAATTGCCGGTTACCGCGTAGGACTGATGCACGGCTCCGGGGCGCCGTTAAATCTTATCGGTTTACTGAAAGATGCTTTTAAGGAAGATAGATGTGACTTGATTATTTTCGGCCATTCACATAAACCGATGAATGAAAAAAATGAAGGGGTCCTATTTTTTAATCCCGGAAGCGCTACCGATCTTAGCGCGGCATATAATTCTTACGGAATAATTGAATTGCAGAAACGCCCGGAGGCTTCAGGCAGGGCGGATAAGAGTTTAGGGATTGAAGCCAGGATAATAAAAATTTAATCCCGCGCCTTCTTGGTATTATTAAGAAGGCCGGGGCAAATAGCGGACAAAGAAGAAGGTGAAGGATGAATAAACTGTGGGCTCCCTGGAGAATTAATTACGTAAACAGTAAAATTAAAACTAAAGGTTGTATTTTTTGCCAGGCAAAAAAAAGCAGGTTCCATGATTATGTAGTTTTTAAAACCCAAAGATCAATTTGCTTGTTAAACATCTATCCGTATAATAACGGGCATCTTCTGATTTCACCGCTGCGTCATGTCGCCGATATTGAGCGCTTAAGTCAGGCAGAGATCCTGGATATGTTTGAATGCTTGAAGAGGGCTAAGCGCTGTTTGCGGAAAGTTTTAAAACCTCAAGGTTATAACTTGGGTTTTAACCTTGGCCGTCCGGCTGGAGCCGGAATTACGGGACATCTGCATTTGCATATTGTGCCGCGTTGGGTGGGGGATACTAATTTTATGCCGGTTATCGGGAATACAAAAGTAATTTCGCAGTCTCTGGAAGAATTAGTCAAGCGTTTAAAGAAAGCCGATGAATAAAATTCATGAGTTTGAAGATAAATTTTTGGCTCCTTATGCTATGAAAAGCTGCGCTTCCCGCGGCCGGGTGCATAAGGAAGAAGAGCATGCCTACCGTTCATGTTATCAACGGGACCGGGACCGGGTTATTCATTCGGCAGCTTTCAGGAGGCTTGAGTATAAAACTCAAGTATTCGTAAATCATGAAGGCGATTATTACCGCACCCGCCTGACGCATAGTATTGAGGTCTCCCAAATTGCCCGGACGATTGCTTATGCTTTAAATTTGAATATGGATCTAACCGAAGCCATCGCCTTGGCGCATGATTTAGGCCATACGCCTTTCGGCCACTCCGGTGAAGATGTGCTTAATGAATTAATGGCCGGCGCCGGAGGATTTAACCATAATCTCCAGGGTTTGAGGGTAGTGGATTTTCTGGAGGAGCGGTATCCGGAATTCCCGGGTTTAAATTTAAGCTGGGAGGTTAGGGAAGGGATCGTAAAGCATTCCTCAGTTTTTGATATCGCGGTTAAGATCAAAGAGTTTTTACCTAAACAGATGCCTTCCCTGGAGACTCAGATAGTAGACGTGGCAGATGAGATCGCTTATGATAATCATGATTTAGATGATGGCCTTACTTCGGGGTTGATTAAAGAGAGCGACTTGGAAGATCTGGAGATTTGGCAGAAAATAAATCGCACGATCGATCAAAAATATGCTAAAATTAATCCCAATTGCCGGAAGTATCTGATTATCCGGGGTTTGATTGATTTGCAGGTTACTGATCTTATTGCGCATACGCAAGCCCAGATCCTCCGGCTCAAGATTAAAAAATATACCGATGTCCACAAGGTGGATTGTAAGATCGTGGATTTTAGCAGCAAAGTTAAACAATTAAGAAAACCGTTGCGGCAGTTTCTTATGCAGAAACTTTACCACCATTACCGGGTGGTGCGTATGAGCACGAAAGCCAAACGGTTTATCCGGGAATTATTTTCTGAATACCTCAAACGTCCCGAGCAGATGCCTTCGGAGATACAGTTGCGCATTCCTCGGGAAGGAGTAAAGCAGGTAGTTTGTGATTATATCGCCGGCATGACTGACCGGTACGCTTTAGATGAGTATAAAAAATTATTCAACCCCTACGAAAAAGTATAGATTTTTAATTTCCGCGGTACACAGCATATACCGCCTGCTTAACTCTACCTATGAGGTTAATGAGTTAATTAGCCGCCTGGGCCGGTTATTCTGCCAATTTTTTAATGCCCAATACTGTTTGATCGTTTTACTGGATGCGACCAAAAAGTATTCGATTGTCAAATGTACGATTGATAATAATAAGAAATCGGTAATTTACAAAAAGACTAAAATCAGCAGCAGAATAGAATCAAAGATCATCAAGGGTTCTTTGATTGTCAGGAGGAGCAATCTTTTAGGTGTGCCGATTATTTCTGAAGACTTGATGGGCTATATCATTATAAAGCGCAAGCCCGCCATCCCGTTTGATATCTTTGATCAGGAAATGTTGATGACCATGGCTGAACAGGCAGTCGTGGGGATCAAGAATATGCAGCTTTATGAGGAGCAGCAGCGCATTGTTATCGGAAGCATTAAATCCTTGGTCACTTTTTTAAATACCCATGTTTCCCGGGATTATACCCATTCTCCGTATTTCAGCAAACTGGTTTGTGCTTTGGGCGCCGAGATTCATCTGAATGATAAAGAGCTGGAAAGCCTTAAATATGCCAGCCTGTTGCATGATGCCGGCAAAGCAGATATTCCGGAGGAGATCCTGACTAAGACCACCAAGCTGACTGATGCCGAGTATGATATTATTAAGAAACATCCGGTTAAAGGAGCTCAGATTCTGCGGCCTTTGCAGGTTTTACGCCCGGTCATTCCGATCATCATGTATCATCATGAGAAATATAACGGAACCGGATATCCTTCGCAGCTCAAAGGCGGACAGATTCCCCTGGGCGCGCGGATCATGTCGGTAGCTGACGCTTTTGAAGCTATGGTTTATGGCCGGCCCTATCGCCAGAGAATGGATATTGCTTCGGCCATTAAAGAAGTGAAAAGAAAAAGCGGAATTCAGTTTGATCCTAAAGTAGTCGAGGTTTTTTTAAGGGTGATTAAAAAATTCAATAAGCGGGTTTACCTGGAACAGGGCAGTATTAAGAAATAACTTTTATCATGGTCGAAAAGCAGGATTATTCACAGTCAGAACTTTTTTCCCCGGTTGATAGCAGCGGGCAATATAAGGTGCGGGTTTCCAAAAATCCGTTTTTTTTAAGAATCCGCGGATATGAGAAGATCATGCTTTTAATTATGGGGTTGGTCTTAACCAGCGTCATTTCTTTTTCTCTGGGTGTAGAGAAAGGCAAGCGTTCTGAATTGATCAGAAACAGTATCCCTGATCAATTCGGTTATACTATTCAGGTAGCTACTTTTAAAAATAAGCCGCTGGCTTTACGGGAAGCTCAGTTATTGCAAAAAGAAGGATTAACTCCGATGGTATTTGCTAAAGGAGATTATATTGTTTTGTGCGTAGGCAAATTTTCTAATCAAGAGAGCGCGCAACCTTTGCTGATCCAATTGCAGAGAACCTACGCAAGTTGCCGCATAAGGAGGTTATAAACATGTCAATACATCCGTCATTAACTATTTCGGAAAAGGACAAGAAGACTCGTTCAGTACTAAAACGTATTGAGCGCATCCGCCAGATGAATGAAAAAGGCGATTGGAAAGAAGGAGATTCGGTTTATGGTTTGCCCAAGATTAAAACCGTAAGAATTAAAATTAAGAAAGAAAAGGTTGAGAAGGCTGCGACAACTACGGAAGAGGGTGCTGCTGCGCCGGTTGCCGGAGCAAAAGATGCTAAGGCTGCTGCTCCTAAGGCTGCTGCTAAAGCCGCTCCTAAAGCTTAACTTTAACCGGGTAAAAAAATAAATGCCGTTAAATCTTAAGATTAAAAGTCTGATTATTTGTTTGATGGTCAGTTTTGGTTTTGCCGGTGTTGTTTTTGGAGAGGGAGCCGGTACTTTTACAGGCCAGATTAACGCTGACGGTATAAATGTCCGTGTAGATTCCACGGTAGGCGCCCAGGTGATTTGCACCTTAGCTAAAGGCGAATTAGTCGAGGTGTCCGGGGGAGTTTATGATTGGTACAAGATCCGCCTGCCTAAAGAAGCGCCTGCCTATATAAGAAAAGATCTCCTGGAGTGTAATAATGTTAATGCTGATTTCGCTGCTTCGCCGGAGAAGTGTTCAAGCGCCAAAGTAATCAAAGACAGGGTAAACATCCGTTTAGGCCCTACGGAATCAGCCTGGATCCTGGGTAAAATCGATAAGGGCACGGTGGTTAATGTTATCGCCGAACAGGAGGGTTGGTATAAGATCCACCCGGTTTACCAGAGTTTCGGCTGGGTAAATAAAAAATTTGTGAATAAAGAAATCGTGACGTTTGAAAAACGGCCCGCGGCGCCCGTTAAGCTTGCCGGTGAAGTTAAAATAGACGATGGGCTTATAATTGAGGGTAAGGTCAGCCCCTACGGAGTCGTGCTTTGGCGAAAAGCGACTCATAAATTGATTACTCCTGAAAATAAAATATACTTTCTCAAAGGGAACCGCAAAGGTTTAGACAGCCTTAATTATCATAAGGTTAAAGTTACGGGAAAAGTAATCGGTCTGGCAGCAAATCAGTCCCCGATTATCCAAATTGATATTATTGAGGCGTTAGATTGAGCCCCGCATTTTCTTTTCTATTCAAGTTATTAAACCTGATGACTTTAACAATTAAGTATTTAGCGGGTGCAGAATGAACCTTCTAAATTTAATAATTGCTTTTGCCGCATCTTTTGCGCTTTTAATGATTGCCATGACGGTGCATGAATTTGCGCATGGCCTGGTCGCTTATAAACTAGGGGATGCTACGGCCAAATTAAGCGGACGGTTGACCTTGAATCCATTGGCGCACATCGATCCCTTTTGGACGATTATTCTTCCGCTTTTACTTTTTCTATCTACCGCCGGGCGTTTTGTTTTCGGCGCGGCCAAACCGGTTCCGGTAAATTATTGGAGCTTAAAGAATCCTAAAAGGGATATGATCTGGATCGGCTTGGCGGGTCCTTTGGCCAATTTTATCCTGGCTTTGATTATCTCCGGAATATTAAAAATTACTCCATTCCACGCTTTGATCACCCCGTTGTTTTTTCAATTATTAGTCATCAACGTAGTTTTAGCCGTATTTAATCTCATCCCTGTTCCTCCGCTAGACGGTTCGAAAATTTTAATGGGCTTACTGCCATCACAATTGTCCAGTCAATATTCTGAATTTGAGCGGTATGGTTTTATTATCCTGGTTGTATTTATTTGGCTGGGATTGTTTGACCGCTTACTTTGGCCATTAGTGGGTCTGGTAATTAGAGCGATGGGGGTGAATTTTTAATATGTATAAAGAAAAAGTTAATCTAGGAAAACGTTCTTACCAAATTGTAATCGGCTCCGGCATATTTTATCAGTTAGGCGCCTATCTAAAAAATTTGGATATCGGCACAGACGCTTTTATAATTACTAACGCATTTTTAAAAAATAAGTACGGCGCCCAATTGTCGCAAGTTCTATCCGCCGGAGGATTTAACTGCTATTTTAAATTAGTTGCCGATAGTGAAAAGAGCAAATCGATCCAGACAGCCGGATGCGTGATTAAAGAATTAGCTAAATTCGACCGGAAGAGAAAAGTTTTTATTGTTGCTTTTGGCGGAGGGGTGATCGGAGACCTGGCCGGATTTGTGGCTTCTGTTTATAAGCGCGGTATCAGCTATGTGCAAATCCCGACAACCTTGTTGGCCCAAGTGGATTCGGCGATCGGCGGTAAGACGGCTGTTGATCTGGATTTGGGCAAGAATTTAGTGGGGGCATTTTATCAACCCCGTTTAGTATTCAGCGAAATAAATTTTCTAAAAAGTTTGGATCTTACGCAGCTGCGCTGCGGGATGGCGGAGGTGATTAAATACGCTGTAATCAGAGATCCCAAGCTATTCAAGTTTCTGGAAAATAAATATAAAAAAGTCATGCAGCATGATCCGGTTGTTTTGGGGGTCATTGTTCATCTCTGTAGCCGGATTAAAGCCGGGATAGTAGGTTTGGATGAAAAAGAAACCCGCGGATTAAGGAGCATCCTTAATTTCGGGCATACCATCGGCCATGCCATCGAGGCTGCCGGCGGATACAAAGGTTATAGCCACGGTCAGGCGGTCGGCTTAGGAATGGTTGCGGCGGTTGATCTAAGCAATATTTTGGGATTGATCGATGCCGGATCAGCCGGGCGAATGAAGCAGTTGATCAAGCTTTATGGTTTACCCGTCAAGGTAAAAGGCGTTTCGAAAGCCAAGATCATCCAGGCGCATTATCACGATAAAAAATTCTCAGGTAAGGAAAATAAATTTGTGTTGATCAGCGCTATCGGTAAACCCAGGATCGTGCGCAATATTAAACTGGAATTAATTAAAGAAGCGATTGAAGGTATTTTTTAGCGTTATTGATTAGTGGATAGAGTAACTATTTTTCCTGCGCAGTCAAGTTCTACGGTATTAGCAGTAATTAAACCTACCTTAGCGTTTTCAATATAGTCATCTTTTTTTACGATTTTGTTATTGATCAATGCGTAATTTCCGTCATCCGAGAGGAATATCCCGTTTAAAACAAAATTAACCTCCCGGCCTTGATTATCTTGCGGCAGCGGATTAGCTGCTACGGCCGGCAAAATCGGCTGGGTCACGGCGCCAGGCGGTAATAAAATTTCTTTAGTTTCCGCCTCAGTTTGGGATTTAGAGGTCTGGTTTAAGGAGGTTAAGCTATCGGTTTGTGTTTTATTGCTTAATAAGCTAAAAATAAATTTACCGATGAGAAGCCCGGCCGCTAAGATTAAGATATAGAGCAGTAATACCGCGGGGTTGATCCGTTTCGGCGATATGCTACCGGTATCTTGGTTTGAATTTTTTTGAAGGTTATCTTCGGTTTTTTTTAATGCTTCATTAATAATACTCATGCGTTTTTACACTCCGCGTAATTATCCAGCTCTTCCAGGCATTTTTTAATAATCGTTGCGTCGATGTGATTGGTTTCGCTGACAAACCCGGCTAAAAGCGCCCGGTCACAGACCATATTGATTAACCTGGGAGTACCCATGGAAAAGCGGCTGATTAAATCAATAGCTTCATCGCTAAATTCGATCGGCTCAGCCGGTCGAATATGTTTTTGGCCGGGGTTTTGTTTAAATAAATGCAGGCTGGTGTTTTCCGGCCTATTTTCGGCTTTAGCAATTTTTAAGCGGTAGTTGATATAATCTTTGATCTGGTCATTATCCAGCGGGGTGATGTGATACCTGACCATAATTCTTTGCCGCAGCTGCCTTAGGTCGTACAGATTAAGCCGGGTATTTAATTCCGGCTGGCCGACTAAAATTACCTGTAAAAGCTTATCTTTCTCCGTTTCTAAATTGGAAAGCAGCCGGATCTGCTCCAGCAGCTCAGGGCTTAAATTCTGCGCTTCATCAATGATCAATACCAGGTTATTGCCGGCCGTGGATTCACGCAGGAGAAATTTATTCAATTCTAAAACCATCCCTAATTTTGTTTTGTTGCCGGGATTGATCCCGAAATCTTTAAGAATTGATTCAAACAGCTGGATTTCAGAAAAGGCGGGATTTAAAATAAAAGCGGTTTTTACATTTTTACCGGCTTGATTCAGGAAGCAGCGGCAAATTGTGGTCTTGCCGGTGCCGATTTCTCCGGTTAAAACAATGATTCCTTTTCTCTGAGAGACTCCGTAAAGTAGATGGGCGAGGGCTTCCTTGTGTTTTTTACTGGAAAAAAAGAAGGCCGGGTCACTGGTAACATTAAAAGGCTGTTCTTTTAACCCGTAGTATCTGCAGTACAACTTGTTTACCTCCTGGAAGTAACTAAAGCTCACTTTTTCTTAAGGGGAGCTGATTACCCCGGGGATAGGTAATTATATCAAAATCGCCGGTTTTGTAAAGTATTGACATATTTAAAAATGTGTGTTATATTTTTGCAATGGTGCCTTTGGAAAAACAAAAAGAAAATCGTTGTTTTCCCCGACTTTCATTTCATTCCAAAGTTCGTTATCAATTTAGAGGCAAGCCAAATTTTGACAGCGGTATCAGCAGAGATATAAGTTGCGGGGGTTTGAGGCTTACCAATGAGCAGTTCATTCCGACCTCAACGTTGGTAATGCTTGAAATAAATGTCCTCAACCGGATACTCAGGCCGGTAGGCAGGGTGGCCTGGTCAATGCCGGTAGCGCATTCTAACCGCAATCAGACCGGGATTGAGTTTGTGGAATTTAACAATACGGAAAAGAATTACCTCAAAGATTTTATAGCTATGCAAGCGTAGTTTTAACCTAAGAAAGGAAAATATCATGGCAGCAGAAGCGGTAAAAGAAGCCCAAGCAGAAGCTAAACCTAAAGTCGAAAAACAGACCAATTGCCTGGCTTGTAATAAATTGATCAAGAAGCTGAAACGCTACTATCGCGACGGAAAATTTTATTGCAGCAAAAAGTGCTGGCGAGCGTTTATCGATAAATCCAAGGCTGAAGAGAAGAAATGATGAAAAATATTAAAGAGCGCAGAGTACATCCGCGCCTGGCGCATAAGCTGCCGCTTAATCTGGCGGTTAACGGTTATGATTTTTCTACCGTGTCGCATAATATCAGCAGCGTGGGAGCTTATTGCCATTTAGATAAATATATGCCGCCTTTTACCAAGATTTCCGTGAAATTAAGCCTGCCGAATAAAGGCCAGGTAGGTAAAAGCACGATCGTTGAATGTAAAGGAGTAGTCGTAAGAACTGAGGACGAAGCCAGCGGAGGGTTTAACCTGGCCATATTTTTTAATGAAATGCGTGAAGACCAACGTAAGAAGATTGCTCAGTATATCAGTCAGTTCTTGCCTTAAAATCCCCAAATTGAAGAAAATTTTAAAAACTAAATATAGGGCTAAATTGATTATCGGCTTTATCTATCAAGATGAAGCCGTTTTCTTTAAAGCCAAAGAAAAATTAAGCAGAAAATTCGGCAGGATCGATTTTGAATCAGCCGCCATGGATTTTAATTACACCGATTACTACGAACCGGAAATGGGCAAGGGTTTAAAAAGAAGATTCATTAGTTTCGCCAAACTTGTTCCAACCCAGGATCTATACCGGATCAAGCTTTATACTAACCGCCTGGAAAAAAGATTTTTAAAGGTAAAGAGCCGTCAGGTAAATATCGATCCGGGCTATGTCGACCTGGCTAAATTGGTGCTGGCGACAACCAAAGATTACGCGCACCGGATATTTTTGCGTAAAGGTATTTTCGCGGAGATCACCCTTACTTTTAGAGGCAATTCATTCTCGCCTAATGAGTGGACCTATCCGGATTACCGTACCCAAGACTACCTCGATATTTTTAACCAAATCAGAAAACTCTATACGCCCTAATGTCTGACTATCCGGGGTATCTTGATGCTTATCAGAGTGGAAAGCTGAAAAAAATAGCCGATGAGCTTTTTTTGTCACTTAAATCCTGCCAGATCTGCCCGCGGCGCTGCCGGGTAAACCGTCTTGAGGAAAAGCTGGGTTTTTGTAAAACCGGTTCACTGCCTAAAATTTTTAGTTTTATGGATCATCATGGCGAAGAACCGCCTATTTCAGGCAGCCGCGGCAGCGGGACGATATTCTTCAGCCATTGTAATATGGGTTGTGTTTATTGCCAAAACTATGAGTTTAGCCAACTAGGAAAAGGCAGGATTTATACCCTGGAAGAGCTGGCGCAAATTATGTTAAAATTACAAAATCAGGGCTGTCATAATATCAATCTGGTTACCCCTACGCATGTTTTACCCCAAATACTTAAAAGTTTAGAGTTGGCGATTGCCGGGGGCTTAAAAATACCGCTGGTTTATAACACCAGCGGTTATGAGCTGGCCGGGGTGATTAAGTCTTTAGAGGGGATTGTCGACATATATCTGGCGGACAGCCGTTACGCGGATAAATCAAATTCTGAAAGATTATCCAAAGCCAAAGATTACGTTAAAAATAACCGGGAAGCGCTCAAGGAGATGCACCGGCAGGTGGGGGTAGCGGAATTCAGCGCTGACGGATTGATCAGGCGGGGTTTAATTATCAGGCATTTGGTACTGCCTAACCAGTCCTCTCAAACAGAAAAAGTTATGCAATTTATCGCTAAGGAGCTATCCGAAGATGTCTATATCAGCCTGATGAGCCAGTATCTGCCATATTATTTAGCCTCCGGATACCCGGAAATTAACCGCCGCCTAAAGAAAGAAGAATATCAGCAAGCCGAAGAAATTTTAGAGCGCTTCCATTTGCTCAATGGCTGGATCCAGGAGTCGTATGGGGCTGAAAGATTTGCCGGAGTTAATATTAAACCTAAATAAATATGTCTAAAGAATCGGTCCTGGCCAAGATCATTCATTTTCTATTTTCTAAGCTTTTTAAAATCAACGATTCCCCCGAAAAAATCGCTTTAGGCGTAGGGCTGGGGGTGTTTGCCGGGTTGATACCCGGAACAGGCCCGGCGGCAGCGTTGTTTTTGGCTTTTATTTTCCGGGCTAACCGCGCGGCGGCTTTATTCGGCGGGCTGCTTACGAATACCTGGCTATCGATAGTAACTTTTATCTTGGCAATAAAAGTGGGTTCTGTTATACTCAAGATGAATTGGAAAATAGTGCAGGAGCAGGCGCAAGAGCTTTTGAGAAATTTCGGCTGGGCGGCTTTATTTAAGCTTTCATTCCTCCAGGTGCTTTTGCCGGTAATCTTAGGTTATCTGATTATCGGTTTAATTTTGGGGGCGTTTAGTTATTCCTTAACTTGGTTAATTATCAGGAGGAATTTTTATGGAAATAAAACAACTCACTTATGATGTCAGAAAAGATTTTAACCGGCTGATAAGTTTAGTTGGGATTATTCCTCTGTTGGTTTTTATCTATTTATTGGTCGTTAAAATTGCCAATATTAAAATTTTAGCCGGCCAGGTAGGTTATATTGTGCTGGCTACGATCGCAGTTTTTGCCATGGGGATCATCGTCGGCAAAAAAATGCTGATGTCGGTAACTTTTAAGCTGATTGACGATAATCAGAAAATTCTAAGCATGCAGCAGGAATTAATCGAAAAAAACCGCCTGGCCGCGATCACGGAGACGGTTTTGACTTTAGGTGATCAGATCAATAACCCGCTTTTGGTAATCAGCGGGAATCTTGAGTTGTTGGATACAGAAATCAAGCATTTGAATGTCGGGCAGAAAGTCCGTGACCGGATTGCGACTATGCGCGATAATTTTCAAAAGATCCGCGAAGTCACGGATAAAATGTCAAAATTGACTCAGCCGGAATTAATCACTATCCATGGAGATATCCGGATGATTGATTTGAATAAATCACAATCAACAAAATAAGATCAAACGGAGGTTGGTAATGAAAAAGTTAGTTTTATTAAGGCACGGAGAAAGCAGTTGGAATAAAGAGAACCGGTTTACCGGATGGACGGATGTAGATCTTTCGGAAAAAGGAGTGGGGGAGGCTCGCGCTGCCGGTAAGGTGCTTAAGCAGGAAGGTTTTGTGTTTGATGTGGCCTATACTTCCATGTTGAAAAGGGCGATCCGTACGCTCTGGTTGACTTTGGATGAAATGGATCTCATGTGGATACCGGTGCATAATACCTGGCGGCTTAATGAAAGGCATTACGGCGCATTACAAGGTTTAAATAAATCCGAAACGGCATTAAAGTACGGGGAGGAGCAGGTTTTGATCTGGAGGAGGAGTTATGACGTGCCTCCGATGCCGTTGGAAAAAAATGACCCGCGTTATCCGGGTAATGACCCGCGTTATAAAGATTTAAAAACCAAAGAATTACCTCTTACCGAGTGCTTGAAGGATACGGTAGGGCGTTTTTTGCCTTATTGGCATAAGGTTATCGCCCCGCAGGTAAAAAGCAATAAGCGGGTGATTATTGCCGCGCATGGTAATTCGCTGCGGGCTTTAGTGAAATACCTGGATAATGTCTCTGATGAAAAAATCGTAGGTTTAAATATTCCTACCGGTTTGCCTTTAGTTTATGAACTGGAGGATAACCTAAAACCTATTAGAAGTTATTATTTAGGCGATCCGGAGCAGGTAAAAAAGGCGATGGAAGCGGTAGCCAACCAAGGCAAGGCCAAAAAGTGAGGTGAATATGGCGGTTAAAAATGTGGGAGAAAAATATAAATGCAGCGTTTGCGGTAATGAAGTTGTGGTTACTAAAGTAGGCGGCGGCGAATTAGTCTGCTGCGGTAAACCGATGGAGAAACAGGAAAAAAATTAAAGGGGGTTAAAAAATGGATAAATCGATTAAAGGTACGCAAACCGAGCAGAATTTATTAAAGGCCTTTGCCGGTGAATCACAGGCCAGAAACCGCTATACCTATTTTGCTTCAGTGGCTAAAAAAGAAAACTTAATCCAGATTTCCAATCTTTTTATTGAGACGGCAGAGAATGAAAAAGAACACGCCAAAGTATTTTTTAAATACTTGGAAGGCGGGGAAGCAGAGATCACTGCCAGTTATCCTGCCGGTTCCATCAAAGATACCCGGGCGAACTTAGAGGCCGCCGCAGCCGGGGAAAAATTAGAATGGACTACTTTGTATGCGGATTTTGCCAAAGTTGCTCATCAGGAAGGGTTTGAGGAGGTGGCGCGCTCCTTTGAACAGATCGCCAAAGTTGAGAAATTTCATGAATCCCGTTACCGTAAATTGCTCAGCAATATAATTAACAATGAAGTGTTTAAAAAGAAAAGCCCGGTTAAATGGCATTGCATTAATTGTGGTTATGTTGTTGAGGGTGATCGGCCTCCTAAAGAATGTCCGGCGTGCAGACATCCTGAAGCCTACTATGAGGTTTTAGCGGAAAATTATTAAAAAAGGAGAAGGTATGAGAAGAACTTTTTTGCTGCAGGGATTTGTGGTTTTTAGTTTTTTGTTCCTGGCAACTTACGGAGCAAATGCTGAAATGCTCGTTTCATCTGAAATAAAGCAAGAATTAAATGCTGACCGGCAGGAGATTAAAGCTCAGGTTAAGGAAAATCAGGAGAATGCTCAAGAAGCAAAAGGCGAAGAAGAGCAATTAAAAGAGCAGATCAAGGCGGCGGAAATTTCAGGTGACCGGGAAAAAGCCGAACTGCTTAAAACTCAGCTGAAAGCGATGCACCAGGAAAATGTTCAGGAAAAGATCGAGGATAAAGCAGAGATTAAGTCCGAGATTAAAGAATTAAAAAGCGATATAAAAGAAGCCCGCCAGGAGGCTAAAGATAATGACAATAACCCACCGGGAGCTAAAGGCGGGCCGGGGACTAATTGGGAAAATCCCCCGGGAGCTAAAGGCGGCCCGGGTGCCAGTCCTGATCGTAGAGGGAAGAAGTAATTAACTTATAAAAGATGGCAAATTTTTCTTTTGAAATTTTCTCTGAAGTTGACCTGCAGGAAGTAGACAATGCGGTAAACCAGGCGCTTAAAGAGTTGAGCCAGCGCTATGATTTTAAAAATAGCAAGGCGACTATTGTTTTTGACCGTAAAGAGAAAAAGATTACCCTGGTAGCCGATGATGATTTTAAATTAGTCGCCCTTACCGATATTTTAACTTTACGCCTGGCAAAAAGAGGGGTTTCAATCAAAGCTTTTAAATTTAAAGAACCGGAAAAAGCTTTTGAGGGGTATTTGCGCCAGTCGGTTGAGATCTGCATGGGGATCGACCAGCCGCATGCCAAAGAGCTGGTGGGTATAATTAAAGGCCTGGAGATAAAGGTGCAAACTCAGATTGAAGGGGCAAAGATCAAAGTTAGTTCCGCAAAAAAGGACGACCTGCAGCAGGTGATCACGCATTTACGGGGTTTGAATTTTTCTATTCCGTTGGGATTTGGCAACTATCGCTAACCGGCATCCTTTTTTGTTTGTTAATCCCGGAGTAGTTGTGTTATAATATTGACCAAATCTCTAAACAATACATAAAGGGGGAACAATGTTGAATTCATCTAAAGCTATTTTTTTATTTGTTGTTTTATTTAGCTGCTTTTATCTTTCCGCTGCCGCCCTGGATGTGCCGGTATGCGTTTCGGAGTTTAAGGAGATCAACACCAACCAGGATAGTTTTATCAGTCCTGACGAGATGCAGGCCTACCAGGCTAAAAAATTTGAAGTTTTGGATCAAGACAAAAGCGGTGATATCGATCTTGCCGAATTGAAAAATGACCAAACTGAAATGTACAGCGTAGCGGATAAAGACCTGGACGGTAAGATCACTAAAGATGAATCCAGCCGGCAATTCAATGAATATTTTAAACAGATGGATAAGAACGGTGACGGACGAATAACGGAAGCTGAGTATACGGATTATTGGAAATTAATCTACAAATTTTAAATTTATCTTCTTTATTTTTGTAATCTTCCCGCTTAATCGTAAACAAAATTAAAAGGTCCAATTTATGGTTTCTGTAAATAATGTTTCATTACAATTTGGCCAGCGTAAGCTTTTTACTAAAGTAAACATTGTTTTTTCTTCCGGTAATTGTTATGGTTTGATCGGCGCCAATGGCTCGGGAAAGTCTACTTTTTTGAAGATCCTTTCCGGCGAGATTGAATCTTCCTCGGGTGAGGTGGAGATCTCCGAAGGCAAACGCCTTTCTGTTTTAAAACAGGATCATTTCGCTTTCGATCAATACCAGGTCCTGACTACGGTAATTATGGGGCACAAACGGCTTTATGAAATCATGACGCAGAAGGATGAGATCTATGCTAAAACTCCTTTTACCGATGAGGATGGCATGCAGGCTTCAAGGCTGGAAGAAGAATTTACCGAGCTGGGCGGTTGGAATGCTGAATCGGATGCTGCTAAACTGCTAAGCGATCTGGGTATTGAAGAGTCATTGCATAGCGCGCAGATGACGCAGCTGGAGGCCGGTCAAAAGGTGCGTGTTTTATTAGCTCAGGCATTATTCGGCAACCCCGATATCCTGCTTTTGGATGAACCGACTAACCATCTAGATGTGGAATCTTGCATGTGGTTAGAAGAATTCCTTTGTGAATTTCAGAATACGGCGATCGTCGTTTCGCATGACCGGCATTTTTTGGATAAGGTTTGCACCCATATTGCCGATATTGATTACGGACAGATTCGGCTTTATCCGGGTAATTATACTTTTTGGTCAGAAGCCAGCCAGCTGGCCGCCCGTCAGCGCAGTGAATCTAACCGTAAAATCGAGGAACAGCGCAAAGATCTAAAAGATTTTATTATGCGTTTTGCTAATAATGCTTCTAAGGCCCGCCAGGCGACCAGCCGTAAAAAAATCCTGGAAAAACTTACGTTAGATGATATCGGCCCCTCTTCGCGTAAATATCCTTATATAGGTTTTGAACCGGAACGCGAAGCCGGAAATGACCTTTTGAGTATAAATAATTTATTTAAGAAAGTGGATGGGGAAGTGATGTTTGAGCGGCTCAATATTACTATCCATAAAGGGGATAAGGTGGCTTTCGTCGGCCCCGATGATCTGGCTAAAACCACGCTGTTTGGAATTTTGATGAATGAAATTCAGGCTGATAGCGGAACATTTAAATGGGGAGTTTCTACCCGCCGGGCCTATTATCCCAGGGATAATTCCGCTTTTTTTAATTCCAGCGCCAGCGTAGCGGATTGGCTCAGGCAGTTTTCAGTTAACACCGAAAATGAATTTATCCACTCTTTTTTAGGCCGCATGCTTTTTTCCGGAGAGGAGTCATTAAAACCGGTAAATGTTTTATCCGGAGGAGAGAAGGCGCGTTGTATGTTCGCCCGCATGATGGTTGCCCAGCCTAATGTATTAGTTTTAGATGAACCGACTAACCATTTGGACTTAGAGTCGATCACCGCTTTAAACCGCGGTTTGGATAAATTTCCCGGCACAATCCTTTTTTCATCGCATGACCATGAACTGGTTCAAACAGTAGCCAACCGTATTATTGAAGTTACTCCCCGCGGGTATATCGATCGCATCAGCACAACTTTCGATGAGTATTTAGCTAATGAGCAGATCAAAGAGCAGCGTCATCAGCTGTATAAGGCGCATTGATTGAGAGTTTAGGCAGGGTTTAGGTTGAATGCTCAATAACTTATTTTTTGCTGCCTAAGCCTTAAGTTTAACCTTAAATAGGAGGTGCAGGATGAAAGTGGTTGCCTTTAATACCAGCGTGCGTAAAGACGGCAATACTGCGATCTTGATCAAACAGGTTTTTAAAGAGCTGGAAAGCGCAAAGATTAAAACCGAGTTAGTCCAACTCTCTGGCCAGAAAATCTGCGGGTGTATTGCTTGCGGGCAGTGCATGATTACCAAGAATAATAAATGTGCGATAACTACCGATTTAGTTAATGAATATGTGGATAAGATGGTTAAGGCAGATGCGATCATTATCGGTTCTCCGACATATTTTGCCGATTGCACAGCGAATGCCAAAGCTCTGATTGAAAGGGCCGGGATGGTCAGCCGGGCAAATAAAAATTTATTTAAGCGCAAAGTGGCCGCGGCGGTAGTAGCCGTCAGGCGGGGCGGAGCGATCCATGCTTTTGATTCCATCAATCATTTTTTTACTATCGGCGAGATGATCATCGTCGGTTCATCATATTGGAATATCGGGGTTGGCCGGGAAAGCGGAGAGGCGGCCAAAGATGATGAGGGATTAGAAACGATGCGCGTTTTAGGCAGGAATATGGCCTGGCTTTTGAAAAAAATTAACCCCTAGAATGAGGATCTGGGATATTGCGCCTGAGAAATTATGCCGGAATCATCTCTTAGGTGAGCACCGGGAGCTGCATGCTATCTGGAGTATTATTACCTGCGATAAAAAAGGGTACTCTCACCATCCCGAGACGTTGCGCTGGAAGGGTAAACTGGCGGCGCTTTTTTTAAGGCATGAAAAACTTATCCGCCAGATGCAGCTGCGGGGGTATCGTCATAAAAGCAATTTACTGAAAAAGCTAGCCAGGGGTAAAAATAAACAAAATACCTACGTGGATTCTATCAGCAAGCAGATTTTGATTTTGAAAAATAAAAAATGCGCCTGTAATGTTTAAGGCTAAAGATGGCCTGGTTTTTCAAGCCTGGCAATTTTCTTTCCCGTTAAAAATTAACTTGATTTTCTCAAGCAAAGTCATATAATTATTGAAAGAACAGGCTGCATCAAGCAGCAAAAAGGAGGAAGCATGGCTTATCAACAAGGTGGTGGGTTTGGCGGGGCTCCGCGGGAAATGCATAAGGCAATCTGTGGGGAATGCAAAAAAGAATGTGAAGTGCCTTTTAAACCCAGAGAGGACCGTCCGATATATTGTAAAGAATGTTATACTAAGCGTAAAAACGAAGGCCGTTAATAATAGCATAAAAAGAAAAGGGGGCGTTTCTATTTTTCTCAAAATGATTAAAATAGCGGCGTCCCCTGATTTTTAATGGGAGGGCAAGGCGATGGCAATTAAAGGAAAAGATAAAAAATGCGGCTCGGCGGTATCGTTCGGTGAAAGTGTTTCGGATAAAATCCGTAAACGCGCCCAGGAACTTTTTGAAAAACGCGGGAATCGCCCGGGAGATGCTCTGACGGATTGGCTGGAAGCTGAAAAGCAAATTAAAGCCGAATTAAGAAAATAATTGTTAAAAAATTTATATTTAAACAACAATAAAGGACTACGCATTGGCTATAGTCCTTTATTGTTTTGGGTGAGTTAAAAGTTACTCAACTTTAAGCTTAACCTTTTTTTTGGGGGGATAACCATGAAAAGCCGTGTGTATTTTATTCCCGTAAATAACACAGATGACCAGCAAGCGATCAATCAGAAGCTTAAATATTTGATCGATGAAAGTAATGTCCTGGATTTTATCCAAAAAAAAGACAAGATCATCCTTAAACTGCATTTTGGTGAAGAGGGCAATACCGGTTTTGTCCGTCCGGAGCATGTGGGAGTAATTGCCCGTGAAGCGACCGCTAAGGGAGCCGAAGTTTTGTTGTCGGATGCCAATACTCTTTATCGCGGCCGGCGTCTTAACAGCTGCCAACACCGGCAATTAGCTTATGAACATGGTTTTACTAAAGAGGCTACTGGTGCCGATGTGTTTATCCCGGATGATGATCAGGATGGAAATACGGCTTATCTGGAAATCAACCAAAAATTTATCAAAGGCGCCAAGGTCGCCCGGATCTTTATTGAAAATGACGGTTTGATCGTGGTTAGCCACTTCAAGGGACATGCTTTAACCGGCTTTGGCGGGGCATTAAAGAATGTGGGGATGGGATGCGCAACCCGCCAGGGGAAGTTAGCCCAACATTGTAATGTGGCTCCGGTGGTCCATATCGATAACTGTATTGGCTGCGGTGAATGTAAAAAGATCTGCCCTGTGGGAGCAATTAAGCTGGTCAATAAAAAATCTGTCGTTGATAGTTTAAAATGTATCGGTTGCGCCAGCTGCCTGGCGGCCTGTCCTACCATGGCGATGTTTATCGATTTTAAGGCCGGCAGCCAGGTGCAGGATAAAATGGTTGAATACTGCCTGGCGGTACTTAAGGATAAAAAAAATAAAAGCGGATTTATTAATTTTGCGATTAAAATCAACAAAGAATGCGATTGCTGG
>Ga0116171_10000055_pt1 | contig 107211 bp, 123 predicted proteins | sample AD_JPNHW2_MetaG_FD_89798 | JGI IMG/M metagenome (GOLD analysis project Ga0116171, IMG submission 89798) | Active sludge microbial communities of municipal wastewater-treating anaerobic digesters from Japan - AD_JPNHW2_MetaG | ecosystem: Engineered > Bioreactor > Anaerobic > Digestate | place...
CGTCCCCCTAAACCTGTTGTACAACCCCATAAATAGGCCAGTTAGGGGGGATTTATCGGCTTTTTAGGCCCTTTTAGGGGGGTTATTGCCTGGAAATTGGCCTAAACCTGCCCCCGCGGGCGATACAGCTATCACTTACTGATGGTCAGTCCGCAGCCGGCGGAGGGTATCAATACCATCCGTGTCGTGCTTATGTATGTAGCCACCGGCATGGATGGCTTCTATAACCGCCTCATGCAGCATATCCTTCTTTCCCAGCAGGGCCATGGAACAATACTTGGCCACGCGAAGCGAGGCCAGAGCGGCATCCACCGCGTCCTGGTCCACTTCGCTAAGGCCGATAACTCCATCGGCCTTGTCCAGTTCCTGCAGGAGCTCGTCCGTTATTACACCGAGGACGCGCTCCGCTACCTGCTTCGCTATGCTCATGTCCCCTCCTCAGGGCCCCAGCACGACACTAAATAGTGCTGGAATAATAACAACTTTTCAAAATAACTTACGATAATATACGTTATGTAACCCTACCCTGACTGCAAGCCAGGGCGGGGTTATATAACCCCGGCCCAGGGTATGACCCCAGGCCGGGATAGAACTTCTTACCCCCGTAGGGGGTAAGGTTTTGGATACTGCTTACGCCGTGACCTTGGTCCGCTTGCCGACCGAGGCGCTGACAGCCGCTCCCAGGTCCTTCACGGGGGCGGTAATGTCCTGGTCCTGCTTCTTCAGCAGTTCCAGTTCGCGCTCGGAGATGGCCTTCTTGGCAGCCTGCGCCGCCAGGAACTGCGCCTTCTCGGCCTCGGTCCATATGGCGAACACCGTCACCTTATGGCCATTGTACAGGCGCTGGCTGACAGCGCCCTCGCCGCGGAGCACGCGGGCGAACCGGCGGGCGGTCTCAGGGTACACCACCGCGCCACCGTTGGCCTTGGCTATGATGTTCCGGGCCAGGATGTCCTTCTCCGACAACTTCACTTCGGGACCGACTTCCGTCATCCCGTCAATGAAGGCGCGGCCGGACATCTGGGTGTTCTTGTTCACATTGCTCATGTTAGCTCCTATCACCTTGTGCCAGCGTAGCCCCTACTGCATGGGACCGCGTCTGGTCTTACCGAGGCACAGCCATAGCGCCCAAAACAATGCGCTACGGCAACGCCCCGGAAGTGATAGCACCCAGGTCCATGTTGTGCCCCAAGATAGCTCCCAGGGCACACCACAGGCCCACTAACACCCCTCCAGATGTTAGTGGCTAGCGACTAGTGAACTTTGGCTTTGGCGCCTTTAGGCACAGAAGCTCCCGCTGCCTTCTTGTACTTCTCTTTGAAGGCATCAATGGCCTTGCGGCCATCTTCTATGCGGCGGATGCCCACTTGCTCGCATTCCACGATGGCGGCAGCTCTCTCCAGCTGCTTCGCCTTCTTGGCGGCTTCCGCTGCTGCTTCTGCTACCTTCTCCTCTTCAGTGAGAAAGCGCGCGAGTAACCCCGCGCCCTTCATGCTCATGTACTTGCGGGTGGTGGACACCCCAGGGATTTTGAACATCGCCCTCCCTAGGGGGTTTGCCACGGGCATCCAGTCAAGAGGCATTCCAAGCTTCTGCCTCTCAGCATTCTGCTCCGCAAGCCCCTGCAATAGCATGAGGCCAAACGCTTGCTTCTCGCTGATGTCCCCGGGAATCTCCTGGGGCACGCCGTTGGTGGTGTTCATGGTACTCTCCTTTGGCTAGCGGGAGTACCCCATGACTAGCGGGTACTCCGCTAGTCGCTTTATTTTGTGCTTCTTTACTTCTTTTGTTTTTCTTATTGTTTTTGTTTTTGTTTCCTACATTTCACGCAAGGAAAAAATAAAACTTTTAATTTGCGGAAACAAGAAAATATTATGTGGGGGATTTCCCCCACAAGGGGGGGCCATTTTTAGTTAGCTAGAAATTGTCCAAACCTTTCCGGACCGCATTGCGCTATCACCCCACCCCCTCCCAGCCTCAGCCTAGCCACCCCCTCCTAGTCTCAGCCTCCCTCCGCGCGCTAGCAATGAAAAACCCGCCCCCCAACTCGGGGACGGGTGGCGACCGCCAGGATAACGGCTATGGCGCTACAATACAGCTACCTTATCGGATCTGGCGACCGGCGTTTTTAGGTATTGGTCCTATGGCGTACCTGAACCAGGCTATGAGCTTATGCGCTCGCTGTTCTGGGCACCAGTGTAGCTCCAGGAAAGGCATAGCGTACATATATAGCTGCCTGTCCTTAGGGACCTTGAACTTGCTGGATAGCAGATCCCACAGGGCTAGGAACGCGATAGCCTTCTGTTCCTCACACCACTTAAACGCCTTATTGGCTAGCTTAGCGTTTAAAAACTCGGCGTCGTCTTTAAGTGTGTACACGTGTGCGCTATAGGTCTGCCAGGTTAGCATCGCGCCATCCGGGGAGTGGCTCTCTCCTACGAACAGCATAATCGGGGCATATCGCTCTTTGAACTTGCGGCCTATATCATCGGCGCCAATAGTCGCATGGTGTATTTGCGTGTTCATCTTGACCACCTCTCCAGAAAATCCGCGGCGTTGTCGTATAGCACGCCATCACGATCAATCAACTGACCGTCTTTAACTACACAGTTGAACTTAGCCCCGAGTAGCTTGCCAGTGTTCGTATCGTAAGTAGCGGTGGGATCGCCGGCTGTCTCATATGTGTCGCCTTTCCGGTTTTTTACCTGCCACCCTCTTGGCCCGCCGAGTTTGATAATCATTGTATCTCCTGATCATAGCATCCGATCTGGCTATAGTCAAACATCAGGTGCCAGTTGCAAATAGTTATGTCTAGAATGGCAGTATCTCGGTCTAGCTCCACTGATAGCAGAACCACGCCGAACCCGCGGCCGAAACACTGAGGTATATAATTAAAATATACCTGGGTGTCTACCAAGTAGTTATACACAACCATCAATAGCATTATGGCTATCTGAAACGCGTTAAACCTGGTATCTTCATTGTCTTTTTGTATGCGCATATATTCTCCTAGTCTACGGGATTGTTTTCTTTGTTGAAGCCATCCGATGCCTCGTCCCAGGGACCATAAAGGCCAAGGTCTTTGTGGTTTACCTCTCCCCAACCTCCGTCTCCGTCAACGGAATTCCATTCATGACAGCTTGCAAAAACGCACCACCGGGAAATACTATAGTCATCTCGGTACGCTACAAAACACAACGAGTCAGGCTGCAAGAAAGCGTGCTCTGTTATACCGTCATTCGCCTTCGTCCAGCCGCGGTCCATAAGGCGCTGCATGTCCTCTGAGAATTTTTCTATCATTTTTTTATCTCTCCTATAAAAATTGCCGAGTTCTATCTGTACTGGTGATGTCCCGCGGCCGAGCATCTTGTTCCGGAGCTCTTGCATAAACGGATGCTTGCAGCCACGCCACACCTCTTCTATGATGTTCTTGTATGGGGCGAGGGCTTTGACTGGGTCCCGGAATAGTGCTTCCCAGTCGACGCACTTGCATGTATGGATACCGAGATTGAGATCGGCCCAGTGGAAATCTAAGGTTAGGGATAGCGGATTGTCTATGATGGTATAGTCTCCGTGCGGATAGACACAGTACACGCCCTTGCGCATCTTCCAAATGTCTTTGCCGGTTGGGTTTTTCATTTAGCATCTCCTGTGCTACGGCTCTTCCGCGTCCACTTACCTGGACACCAAGACCTTACTTTGGAAATGACTCTATGCAACCAGCTAACACTCGGTGGCTTTTTTCTGAAGTTCTTGCAGTTGTTAAACTTATTCCTAATTTTAGGATGCTCCGATCTTTGAGCCTGTATCGGCGGCTCTCGGTAGGATACAGCAGACTTAACATAATAAATGTTATCAGGATGCTCGCATTGCTCCGCGTAGAAATACATACAGTCATAGACTCGAAACCAATCACAATCCCTGCAAAATACGCATTTTTTATTTTTCATATTATACCTAAATGGCAACCGCCGTTCCGTCTGCAACCGGCCGGATGTACGGCGGGTTGGTAACGTCATCAAACACTATCGGTATTTCTTTTCTAAACAAGTCCAAGATCATGCTAGCCAATTCCCGCATTTGTGGATGCGCGGCCGGAGCACAGCGTAACTTAAAGAAATGCCTCCAGCTGCGCAAGTTCATCGTTATTACTAGTTCGGTCTTTACGCACGTTGGCAACACGCTGCGGGCTAACTGCGCGGAGCAGCCCGACTGCAGCATAGAGGTATACGCCTTCTCTGCTACCTGCACAGCCGTAGTCCAGCGCTTCGCGTTCTCGTCTGATAGCCCAGCTGGGAACACTACAGATATCCCAGCACCGTATGCACAATAGCGAGTGCTCTCTTGAGAGTATGAACATCCTATCCTGTGTCTGACTATCTCGTGTGACACGCCTCGGTCAGTGACAACCCTTACAGATATGCTAACGTGCTCTAGCACACTCTCGTGACCCCTGCGAATTAACCTCTCCACGAACGCATACGGCAGCGAGTCTAAGGCCTCGCTTTGATAACAGGTTCTTCCCGCTGCCTCTATTCTTCTCAGAATATCGAGGCCAGAAATAGGTTGCTCTAGCTTAACACTTTGCTTAACAATTTTCATTTTGTCTCCTCTAATTTTATTTCTTTGCGCCCTTCTGGCATATGTATAACAAACCCGACCATCTCCCACTTGCCGATAGTAAACCCATTAGCTATCATCTCATTGCGGCACTTCTGAACTTCTTCCGGCCAGTGATCGTGAGTGTATTCCCCTAATATCACTGTATCCTTCCCGCAGGTCTTGCACTTGAAAATATGCCCGCCGGGGTCGGAGAGCTGAACGATGTGGGTATTGGTAGTATCTCCTCCGCAGTGGCGGCAGGATACTCCAGAATAGGGCGCCCAGTATATTTCTCGGTATGTCTTGCCATCGTAGTCAATGTTCATAAGCAGGATTTTCTCCCCGTATCTACTATCTCAATCTCATCGGCGGACTGGCACTGCTCCCACAACTTTCTACACTCTAGCACCTGGCGGTCGTGCTCCACAACTAACCGAGCGTGCGCTTCAGGGTTCCGCATAAACGTACGCGCCATAGCTCGCTCAGTGTCGAGCTTTCTAATAACTGCACGCAGATGCTCTGGTGATTCTACAAACATGACAACCTCCCTGTATACGCTGCCCACCACTCTGGCTCCGGGTGAGCTATTTGCTCCTGCTGGACCCGGGCTTTGAGCCGGTCAAACGGGCACCATTTTTTAGATTCCAAGGTTTGCTGCAGGTGCTGAAGATCCTGGTTTGCTAGCTCTAGCCCTAAGTTGTCTGCCATATTATCTCTCGTCCCAAGGGCAACACTTCTGTACGGAGATAGCTTGACCCTTGTTGATAATGAGATAGCGAAACTCTACCACTATCGTTCCAGTTTTTGTCTCGGGGTTTATAAAAGTAGTAATGGTCGGAGTGTGATCATTAATCATCACCAATTGCTGAGCGCTAAGCAGGCCTAGGCATATCCGTATGCGTTCTATAGCTGAGTCAAACACATTGCCAGGCTTGATATACTCACCGTACATAGATTCAGTGATTTCCAGCCCCGGAATGATATGCCGGTATATGGAAGGCAGGATATCAACATCGTCAATCAACACATACTCTGTTCCAGGCGCCATAACCGCGATTTCTGGCAAGTAGGTGTTTAGAAACACTTTGCGAAACTCCGTATCATTTTTTATCTTAGGTAATTTCATTTTGTCTCCTGTTTATGCTTTAAGTAATCAACTAGCAGATCTCCAAACTCCGCAGCTCCTTCGGTGTATCCGCGCGCGACGATATCGGCGTTATTTGCCGCAGCTACTTGCAACCACAGGAATTCGCAATGTATGTCATTCTCTGTTTGACCAAAATCCGAGGTCGGTAGCGTTCTCACAAATAAGGTATCGCCGTTCAGCTCATCTAACGATTTTATGATTTTGGGAACCATTTTCATAGAGATAGCCAAACCACAAACAGCAATCGTAATGGCTTCCTCCGGAGTATGCATCCCCGCAGGAACGACCCGGGCATTGCGTTTCACTAGTGCGTTCGTAATTTTCTGCATTGCTTTCTGCCTGATAGCTAGTCTCTCCGGAGCATTACGGGTAATAAACAAATCCAGGCTTTTCTTTTTTAGCCTTTTGCAATGAGGGCACTCCGGTATTAGGTTATGTTTTATGATTGGCATATTGTCTCCTATCACTCCGGTTTAGCGTAAAACATCACGCGCTGAAATCCACAGGTTATTGTGAATTCGTTGGATGCTTTTATCGTGTGGTCTGGCTGATTGTGCCGTTTGACTATCTGCTCTGGCTTGTAGCTGCAGGAGCAAAACGGGCACCAGGTGCCGCACTCTTTATACTCGTTTTCTGTCACGGTATACTTGTTATAATGAGCATCTTTCTCGACCTTAGACACCGACTGGTGTATGACTCTAGGACACCGCCTGCCTGAGTAAATTATCTCGTTCATCTATTTCTCCTGTTTGGTATATTCCGCCTCGTCTACTTTCCTGCCTAGCCAGTGCTTGAAAAACCAAACCACATCGGGCTCGTACGGCCCGTTGGCGTCTAAAACAAACGCCGGGAACCCCCACAGCGCCGGCCACTCAATAATCTGCACCAGCCCCCGCCAGTAGGAGTGCGGGTTCCTAACGGTATATATATCTCCGGCCTTCGGGGCTGGTTTAATTCTGCGCATACAGCCTCCGCTTTAGGAATTCTCCAAAAGTTAGGTCTGGGTACACATCAGCTATCTTCCTAAAAATCATATACCTCTTTTGACTGCTCGTGAGCTTTGGCCGTTTCTCTTCGTAGAGATTAGCCGCTAGAGTTTTTCCTAGCGGGGTGCATGAAAACATATCCCCAGGTTTGTTTATGCTGCCGGATACATGCATAAGACCTAAAGATACTAACGACAGGATATCTAACATATCGTCATGTCCTGGCTCCGCGTTAAAATAGTTTCTGAACGGAACAGGCGCGTAATCGTAGCCTAACGTGTGCAGCAAGATACCCTCTTGGTTCTTGGTGAGTTTCATTCTGCCTCCTGTACTCGGCGGATAAGGTGTTCGTGAAGTAGAACCTGTCCTTCGGTCAATTTAGACAAATCCTCAGAATCAATAACTTGAACAATTATTCCACCAAACGGAAACCCACCGATTAACTGCACGAGGCCTTGTATCTCGTAGTTGCATCCAGCTAAAAGTACCTCCCAAATCTCCCCAACCTTCGGCTTAGTCATTTCGTCTCCTCGCCCTCGCAGGGCACACAATCGGCATAGATATATTTTGAGGTTTCCACAATCCAACATTGTCTAGGACGACAGCATTCTCCGGCTTCATGTGGATTTTTACCTGGACATTGATTGGTACATTCTTTAGCCATAGTACAAATCATAAACCGTTTATTACCTTCGTCGCTCATGGCTTCACCTCAATATATTTATTTTCAACACACCAAATCCACATCTGGGCGGCGGATTCGGCTAGTTCTGCACCCCCACTATGGCAGTTATGCTCGGTATGTGAATGGATATGCCTATGTGATGCAGGATATTTCACATAGTGGCCCGCACATTTATACTGTCCTGCTTTCCACCCAAAAGGCAACTCGCGCAAGACTTCCTCGGCGGTGGGGGCGTAGCAATCGCCGTAGTTCATTTTTATTGCGCCTAACCGAAGCTGCTGCCTGTGCCCCAAATCTTCATAGACAAACGCCGTCGGCTTACTCCACCCAGCCGCCTTTAACGCCTTAGCAGTTTCAAGTGAAACGCATATGGATCTCATATCTTTACCCCCAGTAGTTTCTTTCCGTTTTTGTACCACCCCGTCCTCGGGTAGTAGTTTATATCTGTCGGGGATTCCGCCCAGCTGAACTTGGCGTAAAACTCCGGGTTTTTAGCTATCAGCCGCGCGCGGTGATTGGCGTGAATCGGCCCGCCAAACCATTCAGGCGCAGGAGCATCGTAGCCAGCGTATACCGGCATTGAGTTCTTAAACCCGCGGCGTGTCCACTCAAACACGGTAGCGTTGTAATACTCTAGCAAGAATGCCTCGCTGCCTTTCCACATCTTCACAGCTGGGTGCCGGGCCCAGGCGATTGACTCTCCGGTCAGGACTCGGTAGATCTGCAGTGCCTCAATGCGCTGCTTTCCAAGGCGTTGGTTGTCTAGCGCTATTGCTGATGCAACGATGTCAGGATAGGGCAAGAAGGTATTCATCAGTCCTCCCCGTATGTCTCCCAGCATTTGTGCTTGCTACCGTACATAGAGCAATCGGTAATTTTGTTGCAGCAGTTGTTGTGCTTGCTGCAGTGCTTTTTGTACCACGCATACTTCAGGTGGTCAGCTGATTGGCAGTTCTGGTTAGTCCACATATACGGGCAGTACAAATCTTTCACCGGCAATGGCTTCTTTCCATCTAGCCATTCCTTGTATGTAGCCCCGGCCTTGCTGTACTCAATTGTTTTACCATCTTTGCCGGTGTATGTCTCGGCCGCGTGGCAGTACCCGCAAGAGCGCGCGAAGACCCGCTTTACTTTTGTGGTTAGCTTACGCTTTGTGAACGGCGCATAGTTCACAACTATCTTATGGCAACCAGACCCATCGCAGGTGGCGCAGACCATTCCGGCACCATCTTTCTCAGCAAAGCCAACATAGACACCGGTCCCGCCGCAACTCTCGCACTCCGACAATATCATTATTTTTTCCATTGATTTCCCCTATTTGTACAGCAATTTTATGCCGCCAACAATGAACGCAAAAACTACGAACACGATGATAAAAATATCAAGCGCGTCCTGCTTAGAGTATCTAGTACTCACGAAGCCCTCCTGGTCGCTTTAGGAGATTTGATTGTATCTTTTTCTTTGTCTCCTCTATAGTTGAAATAGCCAGGTCCGCGACTAGGTTTTTCTATCAACTCCCCGTCATAGTCGTATTCCGGTACGCCGGTTTTGGACCCCGGATATTCCGCTAGCGCGTAGGTATCCACCCGGCCAGGACCCCACATAGTAGCCTCGGCGTCTATTTTGCATTCCCTGGAGCAGTAAGTCTTGGCTTTCCCATAACTGAGCTGAGCAACAACCTCGTGCCCGCACGCCCCGCAAATAAACACTCCTAACTTCTTTAAGCTACCTGGCTCTGCCGGTAGTTCCCGTAGTAATCTCATTAATTCTCCTGTTCCTCTATGTCAGATGGGTCGCTGCAAAACCACGACACAAAAAATATAAAGACAACGCCGATAAGAATGATAAAAAACCATATCGGCATTATCAATAATAATCGCCACCACGGCACATCTTCAAACCAGTATTTCACAGCGATCCTCTTTTGTTAGGTATGTCTGACGCAGCCTTAAGGCTGTTAGCGTACGCGACCGCAGCCGGCCGTCTAAGGTCGTATTTTTCTATAAACCTATCCTTTTTTTCCGCAGACAGTTCAGCCCTGCCATCCATAACGGCAGCAAGCTGATCCTTGGTGTTTCGACCAAATTTCTTTTGTCCGCACATCAAGCAAGATAGGTCCGCTGCCGTCGGGGTTTGTATCGCACAGTTCAAGCACAAGCTCGTTGATTTTTTAGCCATACCAACATCGTACTAAATTTTCTCAAGGATGTCAATATTTTTTTTTAGACAGGAGACAGCTGTGGCAGTAGTGCCACAAATCCAGTTATAGGGAGATTACCCTACCTTATCAAAAAATGATAAACCAGGATAAACTCGGTAGCGTCGCTATATACTCATTTATATGCTTACATTAAAATATAAACATATAAATATTAACATTTAATATAAACATTATGAATGTATACATATAAATATAAATATTCGTAATATAAGCATTTAATACTAACATATAATATTAACATATACTGATATCTATATATGTATATATTAAATGTAAATAGAGGCGGAGCGAAGTTCTTCCAGGTGGAGAGGGGGATGCTGCGCACAATAAGATTGGCCGGCGGGCAATAGGTCAGGCGTTCTAGAGTAGTTTTCCCTCCTCCGAACTTCCGTTCCCTACTGCCACCGTTAGCTTCCGTACGCACCGGGTAATTCGCTAACGCTGGGACGGTCGTGCCCAACAAGCCTGGGCACGGACCGAGTAGGACCTAGCTTCTGTTGATTCGTTCAAGCGGAACCGTGGTAGGTAACTCCCCTCTATACACATATAATACAAACATTGTAATATAAGCATTTTTATAATACAAGTCTTTATCATATTACTTGTTAAAGTCTATGGATATCTATATAGTTAACTATAGGAACCAAGACTACCAGGGCACTTACTGGTTCTGGCAATGGCGACAGGGAGAGAGCTATCACGGCAAGAGCTCCACACTACAGGCGTTGCTACCTCTCCGGACCGGATCTGCCAGTTGATCGTATACTGCACACAGTGAGCTGAGGTTCAACTGAGGGACGGGTTTGCCCCCGTAGTGGGGGAGTTTACCTGTTCCAGCTGTTTCTATGCTCCTGCGAGCTTTGAGCGTGTATATACGCCCCGGGAGTGTTCGATTGGGCTTTTAACCCTGCTCCCGCTCCATCCGACCCATTTGGGGGCCCTCAGGCCTAAAACCGGTAAAACTGCCGGGTTTAAACCATTTGCCACAAGTAGCCAGCGCTGCTACTGCTGGTTGTTGCGACCTGGTATGGATAGGCATAGCCGTGCGATCTGCTATGCCCCGTACTGAAATTTTCAAAGTTGAGCGAGGGGGTGGGCTTTACCCGCCGGCTCCGAATCTAGTCCGGGCAACCCGATATTGGCTTACTAAGAGCTATCGGCCCTCGCATATGGTGCGTCTGGTTTATTTAACAATTTTATATAATTTTCTACAAACTCACCAGACTGCACGACGAACAGGTACCATCTTACTAAATTTTCCGATGCGTGTCAAGCGTTGTTTTTCGAAAGTAGTTGACAGAGGGTGGAAAATTTTGTACGATATTCAGTAAGCTAAAAGAACTCGGAGAAAAAATGATAGAACTAGATTTCAGGATGTGGGACGCGGTAAACAAAAAGATGATAGACCTGAGGAAGATAACGCCGCTGGCGTTATCTCCGGGAACTCCAAATGGTATTTTCATTCCACTTGGTATGAGCCCCGTGATGCAGTTTATCGGGCTATATGACAGAAATGACCGCAGGATATATGAGGAAGATATTGTTAAGAGAGTGAACGGCTATGCACAGACTGAGACAGCTGTTGTTCGTTTCGACGGCTGTTCGTTCTACGCGCGCAGAATTAGCGACCGGTCGCAGTGGGAACACATAGACTGGCCTAGCGAATTTTTTGAGAACTGCGAGATAATCGGCAACACGTATGAAAATTCTGAGATAGTAAAACTGTTTGAACTCGAAACTTCGGACATCGACCCAGACGACGGTGTTTCTGAGCTGCACATTCCAGACGGAGAGTGGCAAGAAGTATGAGCGACAAGCACTGCAATGAGTGTGATACGGAGATTGCTGATAGCACCAAGGTTTACTGCTATAGCTGCTACCGGGAGCTGGCCAGAGAATTAGATAGCGCGCAAGACGAGGTAGCTAGTCTAGAAGACAAACTAAAAGACGCGGAGGAGTGCTTACATACTGAGGCAGACTATGGCATTCTGCTAAAAGAGGCGCGCGAACTAGAGCTGGAAAACATTGAGCTAAAACATCAGATAAAGGAGTTGCAGCGTGACCAAAGCGGAAAGAAAATTTAACACAGTAGCTATCTCGGTTGTTATAGGATTTTTGTGCCTTACTGGCTTGATTGTTCTAGCCGGGTGCTCGACTGTTGGAAAGGTGAACCAGGCCATTGACGATTTCTCGGCTAGCACGGATACCAAAAAATCTTTGTTAACCGCGAATGTGCCTATCACGATTGATGTCCCGGACAAGATTTTAGAACCAATGGACAAGGTTGGAAATTCATTTGCGAGCTTGTCCGATACTGCCAAGACCAGCCTTACTCGTTTGACAGACACGCTCAACCGGTTCATAAAGCTCCCGTTGCTGATGGAGCATACTGCTAATAAAGGTATGAGAATGTATGTAGACGAGATGAAGAGATACACGCTGGTGCTGGTGTTCTTAGTTTTTCTGGGGCTCGGGGTTGGGCTGGGGATGCCTTTTGCGGCCGGCTGGGTGTACATCTGGCTTATGACGAGATTATTGGAAAAGAAATCTGGTTGCGCGTGTAAGGGGGCAAAATGACTTTTGAAGAAATCTGCGCAAAAGCAATGAAGGACTGGCCGCCAGACTTAGACAAAACTGGCAATCCATACGAGACGCATTGCAACCTCGGAGTCAACCAGATCACTACTGACTATGTGGGGTATTCCGGCTTCAAGGGAATGATGGCAAACCAGATTTTCGATTTTATGATTACGCCAAAGGGCAGAATGTACTGGCGCCGGATAGATGGTCTGGAGGCGTTTACTTACACAATGCTAAAGCGTCTATGCATCGCTGTGCTTAAGCTGCCGGAGCACGGCCATATTGCTGTTATACATCCTAACCCATTGTTCTTCAGCCCGTCGTGGATGAAGAAGGTACCTAGTGTTGCCAACATAGGAAAATGGAATAAGATAAAACCAATTTCGTATGCGTTCCCAACAGAGCCACAGTATTACCTGTACGACCTAATGCCAGGAGCTACCTTTTAGCTATATGGCAATCGTAGAGCACCAGGACGATAGCGTGTCCACCTTCTGCAACAAGCCCCCGCTGGACCTATCAACGCACAAAGGTCTGGTAGCGGACCTTACCGCCTACTTGCGTAATCACTTATATATGGCCATTCCTGAGACGAAGTTCGGACCTGCTACTATGGGCCCGGACAGCCAGATACCAGATGTGATGCGCATTCGCAAATCGTATGCTAAGCAGTGCTTTCAGATTTACGAAGTGAAGGCAAGCCGGGTAGACTTTATGTCTGACATGAGACACAACAAGTGGACTGGCTATCTTCCTATGTGCAACCAATTTTTCTTTGCTGTTGCCCCAAAGGTGTGCGACAAAGACGAGATACCTGATAAGGTTGGCCTACTTATACGCTACCCTGAGGGATGGAAGGTTATCAAGCACGCGGCTATGCGGCCGGCTAATCTGCGCATAGAAGGTCTTTTGTCTTTTATTTTCCACCTAGATAAGGAAGTGGAGACCTACAAGTCCGACATAGCCGCGCTAAAAAAGCTGAAGCACATCCACAACAAGTGGGCTAATGTCAAAATGAACAAGCGTATGGAGCACGCAGAGATGATACTGCACGAGCAGGAATCTATGTACAACAGGTTAAAGGATATACGCGATATCATAAAAAGCAAGACCGGTTGCGATATAGGGAGCCTTCGCGGTTGCGACCTGCACAAGTTTAAGGACTGGATGAAACGCTACGAGCAGGAGGGAAAATGAGCGATTTTAGTATGTCGGACAATATATCCAACGAGCTAGCCAGGAAGGCGATCTGGGGAAAGTTTCTGGACAAATTTTTTGAGCTAAAAAAGGCGCACGATGCCGGCGAGGACTGTCCGTTGTTCGCTACAGTGTTCAAGCAGCTTGTTATGGAGACCGGGCTGATATTTATGCCAAGCTACACGGAGACTGCTGCGCAAATACGCCGTGCGCTGGAGATAACCGATGATAAGTACCGGGAATATCTTAACGCTATGTTTTTCACTCATTTCAAAATCCATATGAATTCTATGACGGAGGACACCGACGACGATCTTGTTGCTAAGTATTCTAAGCTGTCTGCAATGAAGCCAAGCAGCTATATGCTGGAGGATAGTAAGCATATCCTAGCGCTGCAAGATTTAGTGTCTACGGCGAAAAAGATATCGGCATAGCAATGATATTAGCCGAATTATCGGGCACCGGCCGGTACTACGGGGAACTGGTTAAGTTTTGCTTAACAAGTCCCAAAGATGACGAAGGTACCTGGAGAATAAAAATAGCTTGTGACACCTGGACAGTCGACGACGCCCTAGCGGGAGTCGCCGCGGTAAACAGGGAGATAGGTTTTCGCAGCGCGTATTTCCGAACAGCAGAAAATCACGGAGTGTGTGTTTTTCTAGTGAATAACAAATTTCGCGACGACAAAGCATATTTGGACATTATGTTTTCGTGTTGCGAGGCAGCAGCATACGCCGCATCTAAGAGGAGAAACAAATGAGCGAAGAAAAGAAGCCGGCAGAGGTTAAGCTGGAAGAAGTTAAGCTTAATCAGTCTATGTGGTTAGGCAATAAGCACTATCACATCTCGGGTAGTGTTCGTGAGATAGTTGATCAGAAGGACAAATCTACTAAGACGCTGCTAACACTAGACAGAGTTGACTGCGAAGGCAAAAACCTGACATACAATGTGATGTACAAGATTTATGAAATGCATTTTGAAAAGTTAGCAGAGGAGGTTAAGAAACAGACCGGTAAGACGATTTTTAACCCGTTTGAAAAAGTAGTTGACACAGCTGGTAAAATTTAATACAATTAAGTATAGTTCAAAATCACAGGAGGTTTGCATGCGGGAAACTGAAGAAAATCTTGGCAACAGCTTTCGACCTATCAGGGATAACGTTATTATCCTGACGGACGAGACTGAGAAAGACACGGAGATAGACGGAATTATCCGAATGTCCAATATGGACCACGCGTATCTTAAAGGCAAAGTAATCGCCACCGGCGAATGGGCTATGTCTGCTAACGGGCAGATAATCCCTCAGGGCATACAGCCTGGAGACTTTGTCCTGTTTATGCGCTCCCAGGCGGACTACCCTATGATAGGCAGAGAGGCAGACGGTATGGCGTACAAGCTCATACCTTACGGCCGCATCGCCGGAGTCATTACCAAACCACAGGAGAACAAATAACAAATGGCAAAGAAAATAGCATACTCAGATGAGGCCCGGGCGTGTATCAAGGCCGGTATGGACAAAGTTGCCGCGGCCGTCCGCGTGTCGTTAGGCCCGAAAGGCCGTAGCGTTATTCTGGAAAGAAAGTACGGCGTACCGATAGTTATAGACGACGGTGTGTCTATCGCACGGGAAATCGACTTAGAGGATCCTTTTGAGAACCTCGGCGCACAGCTGCTTAAGGAAGTGTCCGCGCGCACCAACGATGTTTCTGGCGATGGTACCACCACGGCTACAGTTCTAGCCCACTCCATTCTGTCTGAGGGAATGAAGGTAATCGCCTCTGGCGCTAATCCCACTTTCGTAAAACGCGGCATAGAGAAAGCCGTTGTGGCTGTCACGGAAGAGATTAAGAAAATCGCCAAGCCAGTCAAGACCAAAGAGGAAACCGCACAGGTTGCCACCATATCGTCCAACGATCCCGAGATCGGCAAGATGATCGCCGATGCTATGGAGAAGGTTGGGCACGAGGGTGTGATATCTGTGGAGGAAGGCAGAGGCTCCGAGACCACTGTGGAAGTGGTTGAGGGTATGAAGCTGGACCGAGGATACCTATCTCCTCATTTCGTTACGGACGCCGAGCGAATGGAGTGCGTGCTTCAGGATTGTCTGATCATCGTCAGCGATCTTAAGGTTTTCCAGGCACAGCTAGAGATGCTGCCTTTCCTTGAAAAAATCGTGAAGCTGGGCAAGTCGTTCCTGCTGGTGGTAGACAGCTTGGAAGGCGAGGCCCTTGCTATCACAGTAGTTAACAAGCTACAGGGCAAGATTCGCTGCGCAGCGATCAAAGCCCCTGGGTTTGGCGAGGCCAAAAAGGAAGCTCTTGTCGACTTAGCCACTGTCGTTGGCGCCAAAGTTGTGTCTGCGGATAAAGGTCTCAACCTTGTCAAAATGACTGCCGATATGATCGGACACGCCGAGCGTGTCATCATAGATAAAGACAGCACCATCATTGTTAACGGAGATGGCAAGAAAGAAGACATTGAGAAGCGTGCCGGGCTGATCCGTGCTCAGGCAAAAGAAGCCACTAACGAGTATGACCGCAATAACCTCAACGAGCGTCTTGCCAAACTGACCGGCGGTGTTGCAGTCATTTATGTCGGCGCCGCTACTGAGACGGAAATGCGCGCCAAGAAATCCAAAGTGGAAGATGCTAAGAACGCTACCAAAGCCGGTATCGAAGAGGGTCTGGTTCCTGGCGGTGGTGTTGCTCTGGTCCGATGTGAGAAGATACTCGACAGCGTTAAGGGCGACAACGAGGACGAGACCATCGGTATCAACATCGTGAAGAAGGCGCTGTCTGCTCCTCTCAAGCAGCTGATATTCAACGCCGGACTCGACGGCGCAGTGATACTCAGCGATGTCAGAAAGTCGTCAGAGCCCACCTATGGCTATGACGCTGACAAGATGGAATACTGCGACTTGATAAAGTCAGGCGTGGTAGATCCTGCTAAGGTTGTCCGTTCCGCTCTGCAGAATGCTGCGTCTGTAGTTGGAACTGTACTGATGACGGAATGTTTGATAGTTACGGCTCCTGAACCCAAGAACAACAATCAAACTGAGCCGTATCCTGTGTCCTAAGCCAACCTCCTGCAGCGGCTCTTTCTCCCCTGTGAGAGCCGCTGCAGGTACTATATCGAGGATTAAAATGAAAAAGAATTTGGGCGTTAAAATGACCATATCTTCAGGAAAGTCGCTTAAAGCCACTGAGCTGGTTAAGCTGATTACTTCAGCGTTTCCTACAACAAAGAGCACACCTACGAACAAGAAGAGCGAAAAATATGGTTCAAGAAAAAATAAAAAGTAATTCTATCTTCAGTAAATGCCTGCTGAACCATATATCTACTGAGGTAAAGCTAGCCAGGCGTTCCAACAGCGTTAGTATGCGCCCGGCCACGGCAGCGGCATCAGCTGCCAAGTTATTATTGAAGCATTGTCGCGATCCCAAGTTGTACCTTGAGGCTGTTCGCTACCTAGAGATTTTGGGCATATTCGGAACATTGTCGCCAATAAACAAGCCGGAGAAGGGAGACTATAAAGAAGTGAAGTCGGTCGATTCACGCGGGGTACCATATTCGCTGTGTGTACACAGCCGGCACCCTTACTTGTTCAGCTCAGACAACGGAAGGACTTGGTACTTATATGACACACGAAGACAACTCAGAAAGCCCGTCAAATTCCCATTCTCACCGGAAATTTGAAAACATATTTCCGAAGACGCTACATTTTTTACGGGTAGTTCCTAAAAACAGCAAGTATGTCATAACCACTAAAGACCTGGAGTATGTGCGCAGTATAGTGTCAAAACATATTGCAGACCGTCCGGAGATGAAGTCGGAGGATATGGCGCTACGAGTTAAGGATCTGGAGCTATCGCTCCCGTCTCGGCGCAGGGTCAGTTTAATCCACACGCCCATAACGCTATATGGTCCTTCTGTGTTTTTGACGAAAGCCAAGGGCTTTGCAGCCAAGGATATGGAGGTAGTAAGAAAAGCCATAGTAGCTTTCGTTCATTCTAAGACAGAGGGTATATTCATTTTGAACGGAGCCATAGATATACAACAGCAAGGGGCTAACTGATGCTATCCGGGTTAGAGCAATCGGTTTCCTTGTTGTACGGACCGACTAAACGAAATATATTGACGAACGCTGAACACAACAGCTGTGGGGTTCAATCCACCACGCTATCGGAATTTCTAATGTATTCCCACGACAACGATATCTTTAGAGACTCCGATAGCTCGTTTGTAGCTGAAGCTGCCAGGATCTGCCGGGAGCGATACGGCTGCGGCACCGGCACCGCGGTGCTGTTGTTTACTGAGTTGTGCGCTAAGGCTAAGAAGCTGAGCGCGGCCGGACATCACTTCAAAGAAATACAGAACGCCATATCGGCAGTGTCAGAACTGGTGTTGCAGAGTTTGGCGCGCAGGGCAAAAGTTTGTTCTTCTGAGGATATTCGCAAAGTTGTTCTGACTGCATTTCCTAGCCTAGGAACCGATAGCGCTGATTTAGTATGCTCTGCCATAAGCCACGCAGGGCCAGAAGGAAAGGTAGCGGTGCTGAGAGGAAATACCGCGGATACATTCGTAAACAAAATAAGCGGCATCGTGATAAACGCTACGGTGCCTAAGTTTATTTTTACTGGTCGTAGCGTTCCGGTAATCTTTGACCGGCCAGACATTTTGGTGTCTAGCGTGCCGCTAGCGATTGAGGACATTACCAACATATTGGTATACGCTAACAAAGGCGGAATTCCGTTAGTAATGCTAGCGCCGGCCTTTGGAGCAGGATTTGAGCTAACACTGGAGAAAAACGCAGACAAGGGTGCGCTGGTTTGCATAAACTGCGTGCCTAATGTTGGGCAATCGGAACGAGATGAATTTTTTGGAGATATAGCTAGCCTGACAGGGGCTCGGTTGGTGGACAATACTTTCACATCAGGAAACATAGACATTAGCGTTCTAGGCACGGCTGACTCTGCGGACATATACTCTGCCAAACTGACGATACACAAAGAACCCCCGGAGCGTGCTAGCAGAGAGTTGGAGAAGGTGTCGGAAAAGATGGACAAGTGCCGAGATAGATTTGAGGCTACCGTATTACGGCAGCGGCATAATCTGTTGTCCGCTAAAACTTCCGAGATTGTGGTAGGAGCCTTTACGCAGTTTGAGCAAGACAAAAAATATTTTGATTTTGTAAACGCAGTCTATGCAGCCAAGCAAGCGCAGAAGCACGGAAGCATCGTAGGAGCTGGGTACGACCTATACCAGGCGGCGGTAGACGCAGCTAATGCCATAGCGGCAGACCCATTGGCTAGGTCGGTATGCGCGTGTTTCGCCGCTCCAGCCAGGGCCATAGCAGAAGACGAAATAGACCAATACAACAATGGTTTGCTTCTTGACAAGGTTAGGAATAATTTAGTAGAATATTCAGACTCGAGTATCTTAGACTCGTACGAAGCAATCAGGGGCGCCGTTTTGGTATCTGCCGAACTGGCCGCTACATATATCGGAAGCGAGAGGATCAACAATGGCGATAATCACAATGGGAGTAGATCCATCACTGACAGCAACAGCGGCAGTAGTTCTCAGTGATGGTCAGATACTTTTTCAAGGAATTATAAAGTCCAAAGTCAAAGGTGTTGCCCGGCTGTCTGATTTGGAGTCTCAATTTCAAAAGCTGATAAAGGACAACCCAGTCAGCCTAATAGCCATCGAAGGGTACGCGTACGGAATGAGCAAAAGCAGTATGCTAGCGTCCTTAGGAGAACTCGGCGGATTGCTAAGAGTGGCGATGCACCGGGCCAAAGTCTCTTATGTGAATGTGTCTCCTGGCACTCTTAAGAAATTCGTGACAGGAAAAGGTAATCATAAAAAAGAGCAAATGCTTATGTTCACTTTACAGAAGTGGGGCGTAGCGTTTGAAGACAACAACCTGTGCGACGCGTACGGCTTAGCTAGAGTGGCAGAGGCAGTGCTCACAGGCGAGAGCAGTTCAGGAAACAAAACTCTTAAAAAGTTGGCCGCAGAGATCCGAGCGTACGACGCGTCGGTTAACCCTAAAGCATAGGCAATATATGTACTCAACTGAACAGAAAGAATACCTTGGCACTCTTAAAGCCACGCTGATCGATAGCTGCCCTAAGTGTGCAGGAACTGACCTAGCGTGTTCCTGCTACGCGGCCTTCGAGTCCTCGGCCGGCATAGTTAGGTCAGGAATCCCTAGAAAGTACTGGGAAGCCAGTGATGCAGATATTTTAGCGGCGTGTAAGCAAGCGAAGGGACAGCTGGCTGAGTATCTGGAGGATTTGAGAGGCAATATTTATAAAGGTCTGGGGCTGTATGTCTACGGCGCGTCTAGCAGCGCGCGTACCGCTTTTTGTAGCATAATTGTACGGGACGTGGTTAGACAGCTGAGCGGATCCGCTGCCTTTCGAACCCGAGACGAGTTTACCGACCAGATTAAAAATTCAAAAGCCACTGACAAGGAAGACCAGTTGCTAGAGTATTTTTCATCTGTAAATCTTTTGGTCATAGATAATGTTAGCTTTGTTTACCGGGCTAACCGGGCCGATATGGCGTACCCAGACTATTTATTTGGCAAGGTGGTGAAGCAGCGCGAGAACTCCGGAAGGTCTACGATACTCACGGCAGATATTTCTTTTATGGACTTTCAATCAGACCTTAAGGCTAGGCATATGCCCGACCTGAGCGATAGTCCTGGAGTTTATACTATTGTCTGTATGGATGACAAACATGGTAAAAGCACTAAGAAGATTAGCAAAAAAGTTTAGCCAATGGCTGGACTCTTTCGAAGATAAAGAGGTAGTGGACCGAGACAAGATATTGTCGGCCGTGACGCGTAAAATGTGCCGAGTATACCCAGGGCTGAGCGCAGAGCTAAAGTTTATTGATTTGAGAAAGTCGGCAACACTAAAGATGGGCAAAGGACTTAGCAAGGCGGAAGCGGCTGCAATGTTGCGTCCTGCCACGGAGTGGACCAAAGAAGCAGAGAGTATAAGGAACCACATAAATATGATAGTAGATTCCCGTCTAACAGGGAGGCCATTGTTCATCGTCACGGAGAACAAAAAGATTCAAAGCAACATCAATGTCTTAAAGTCTGCCTTTCCGGAGATTGCCGAAATTTGTAGTTCCGCAGAAAGGCCTTTCGGTTTCGATCACATACAGGGGACATAAATGCCAGCGTCATACGAAAAGCAGCTAATAGGTCATTTGCTGAAGGATGTCACCGCTTACAAAAAAGTAGTAGACCGTAGCGTAAGCGGAGAGTTGTTCATCGAGGAAAGGACGAAGCCGTTAAACAGGTTGTCCACCTTGTACGATATCGCCTTGGACTTTTTCAAGGAGTATCACCAACCGATTACTCGTGATGTAATAGAAGAGCTGTCTAAGGAGGCAGACTCTTCTGGAGAGATAGGCGTTCAGTTGCTCGCAGCTTGCGACGAGGTGCAATTGTTAGATAGCCTATCTCCTCTGGATTTTTTGATAGACGAGCTCAGAACTGCTTATAGCAAAGCCGAGTTTAGAAAAATTTTACAAAGCGGTGCCGAGCACTATAACAGCGGAAAGATAGAGCAAGGAATTTCGCTAGTGCAATCTTCGTTGTTTAAGATGTCGAAGATAAACAACGAGTACACAGATTCTTCGGAAATTCAGGACAATGCAGACGAGCGCATGCAGCGGTACACCACCGAAGGAAAGTCAGGAATATTCACAGGGTTTAAAACTTTGGACAGAGTGACGAACGGATTATACCCTGGGCAGTTGATGGTAGTAGCCGCCGGCACTGGAGAGGGTAAGTCTACTCTAGTTCTGAACATAGCCTATAACGCCTGGCGCCGGTACGGCGGTAATGTGCTGTATGTCACTATTGAGAACCACAAAGAAGACATAGAGCGAAGAAGAGACAGCCTAGCGGCTAAGGTACCTCAGCTTCACCTTAAATTCGGAAAGCTCACTCCACAGGAGCTGGGCAGAGTCAAAGACGAATTGGAATATCAAAAGCACGCACCGAATGTGTTTACTACAGTAGAGCGGATTATGGACTGCACGCCGGAATTTATAGACGCTAAGTTATCTGAGATACGACCAAGAAAGTACGATCTTCTCGTAGTCGACTATGTTCAGATTATGTCTTTGTCCAAGCGAGGCGGAACACAAGACCATATGTATTTTAAGGAACTGATAGAGCAATTCCGACAAGTTGCTAATTCGCATAGAGTCCCGGTCATAACGCCATCACAGGTTAGCCGAACCGGGCACAAAGACAAGCAGCCGTTCTACGACGACTACTCCGACGCTCTATCGCAGTTCATAGCTAACACGGCGGATATACGCCTGTCTCTCAAGAACAAAAACCCTGACGATGACTTTGCGTCTGGAGTAAAGGATATGGAGATAGTCGTTACTAAGCACCGTGACGGGTCTAAAGCCAAGTTTCAAATCAAGGCTAACATGGAAAGGATGATGATGCAGGAGGTTGATAACTATGAAGCTGAGCCAGCTAAGAAAAAACTTGAGTACGACGACCCAGGCGACAAAAGAGAGCTCTTTGGATCCGGCGAAGATACTCAAGTTCAAGGACCAGCCGCTAGCTGATTTTGCTGCGCAGATAGGTCTGCGGCTCAAGCGAACGGGGGATAAGTACAACTGTCTGTGTCCATTTCACGGAGACAGGGGCACGCCCAATTTATTTATCTACCCGGAGTCCGATAGCTTCTATTGTTTTGCCTGCAATACTGGTGGTGGCAAGCAATTTTTCATAGCCAAATTGTTCAACATAAATGTTTACGACATTGAGAAAATTTGGTATAATAAAGATCACGAGCACACAAAGGACAAAGGGTTTTCGTTAGAATTAGCTGGAGTTGCTGAGGTAGACTACTCAAACGAGGCATACAAATATCTCAGCCGGTGGGCCAACTCAGTCAGCGCTAAGATAGGCAAGTTTTCTAAGCACGATTACGAGATAGTGGCTGAGTGGATATACACAGGGAAGGCAAAGACGCGATCAGGATACGACGCGATAATAAAGTACCTGAAGCAAACGGAGAACGGAAATGGAATCAAAAACAGCTGAGCAATATTACGCGGAAGCGGCAGAGGTAAAGAAGCTGATGGTATCGCTTGACCTTAGTGACCCTACGCCCGAAAAGATAAATCCTCAAATAGAGCTAGTAAACAGAAACTATAACAAGGTCACGGAAAAGCTAATGGACGCCAGGTTCGACCTAGCTGTGTCTAAGTCCCTGCGCGGCGCGTCAAAAGTTCAGCTATCGCTGGCCACCAGTCGTGCGCTTCTGTCCCCTGAAATAAAGGAACTGAAGTCTGCCGATATACGCAAGGAAGCCAGCAACGCTAAAACGGAACAGGCCCAGGAGCAGTCCGCGGCTGCAGACAACGAATTGTACATATCTGAGGCGTACTTTGAGTCGGTTAAGTTCGTATACGACAACCTCAGCGAGGCTCAACAGCTTTTAAAAGAAGAGCTGAAGATGTTAAATAACTCTCTGTGGTCGGAGATGCGCAAGGGATGACACAAACTAGGCCAGCGTTTATACGCAGCTTGACCGTCAACAAATCTTTGGATGGCAAGGAGTTTTTAAAGATTTGTTTTGAGACCTGCGATGGTCAAGCAGTGGCGTGGCCGGAAGTCAGGGTGCCGCTAGAGCTAAGCCCGGGCTCAGGGCTATACAAGGTAATGGTAGCCACTGGAATGAATGTAATACGGGCTATGGAAGAGAAAGCCATAAACGAGGAAGAACTTAAAGGCAAGAAGTGCATAGTGTCATACCACAACAACGGGGAATATTACGAATGCACTCAGTGCAGGAGACTATTATGAACGCCGGGGATATGTGTGCAGTATACGCACCGCGTAGGAATAAGTACTTTTATTTCACAGTGGTAGTTCATAGTAATGGAAATTTGTTTCCGTGTTTTACATCGGACATAAACAAAGCCTGGCCTAACCTTCCGGGTCTTGCTGTTGGTTGGACAAAAAAGGGAATGCCATACGCAATCCTATCAGACGAAGCTAAAAAAGCAGTGAGGAGAATACTGGATGAAAAAAGATAAAGATACCGAACAGGGGAGCGAATCAGAAGGAAAGTTAAAAGCGCTGGAGACCGCGCTTAGCGAAATACGCAAAAGCGGAACTCAGGTGTTTTGCGGTAGCAAAGGAAGGATGGACGACATAGGCAAATTTTCCACAGGCCTGTTTACGCTAGATCAAGCGCTGTCAGGTGGGATGGGCAAGGGCACAGTCGTAGAGATTTACGGCCCGGAAGCGGGCGGCAAAACATCTACCTGTCTTCATCTTGTGGCTCAAGTTCAGAAGATGGGAGGGGTTGCTGCATACATAGACGCCGAGCACGCCCTGGACCCGGCGTACGCCGCCACCTTTGGCGTTGATATGGACGCTCTGCTAGTGTGTCAGCCGGACTCCGGAGAGCAAGCTATGGATGTCACGGAGAAGCTGGTAAGCTCTGGCGCGGTTAGCTTAGTGGTAGTAGACTCGGTCGCCGCACTCACACCACAGGCCGAGATAGAGGGAGAGATGGGGGATAGCCACGTGGGCCTGCAAGCTCGCCTGATGTCTCAGGGTTTGCGCAAGCTAAACGCCACGATCTCTAAGACCAAAACTACCGTCATTTTCATTAACCAGATCAGAATGAAAATAGGCGTGATGTACGGAAACCCAGAGACGACCCCAGGAGGCTTGGCTCTCAAGTTCTACGCATCGCAGCGCTTGGAGGTAAGGTCTGCGGCTGGCGATAAGTTCAAGGACGGAGACACGGTTTACGGGATGGATGTCAAAATTAAAGTGATCAAGAACAAGATAGGTATGCCGTACAAATCTACGGCCATACCGTTAATCTTCGGCAAGGGTTTCGACAAATCAAGAGACCTGGCCAATGCAGCTATCGCGTCGGGCGTTATAAAGCAGTCCGGCGCGTCGTACTCATTCGGAGGAGAGAAGCTATCGCTAGGTTTGGATAAGCTCTATGCAGCCCTAGCCTCAAATACCGACTTGACTGAGCGGGTAAAAACTGCTATGATATCTCCTATCGAAAACAAAACAAGTGAGGAGACAAAATGAAAGTCGTAATATCCTCTGACTGGCATCTGAGCGCTACCAACCGGTTTGCAGATGTTTGCAAAACCTTAGATGCCATCGCGAAATACTGCAGCTGGACCAAAGCCGATTATTTCTTTTTTCTGGGGGACGCGTACGACTATGCTACTCCCAGTAATAAAGAGCGCGCGGTCATTCACAAGCTGTTTACGGAAATCAGAGGATACGGGACCAAGATTGTTACGATACCTGGAAATCACGATATCGCCAAAGCAGACCTAGCCGGAGAGTTCGCGTCTACGGCGGAGTACATAAACCTCAATGTCCCGGATGTCAAAGTATTTGACTACCCGGGCGGGGCTATAGCTGAAGGTGGTGTTTTGTTCGCGTTCATACCACACATACCTAAGGGGCAGCACGACGGAGTATCGTACGCCGAGCACTATGCCACTCTGCTGAAAAAGATAGATGATGCCAACCCCGGGCCGCACGAATTAAAGATACTACTATCTCACGTGATGGTCCAAGAGGCGGCGCCGGTAGACGCGGCTAAACATCCAGACATACTGGTTAGGTCTATTCCTTTAGCAATGCTAAAGAACTCCGGGTACAATCTTGTTATTCTAGGCGATGTTCACGCGCACACAGTTCTTAACGAAGAACCGTATATCTCGTATGTTGGCTCTCCAGATCGGATATCGTTCAACGAGATATCTTGTGAAAAAGGTTTCTACGAGTTGAACATTACCGACCAGGTTGAGATAGAGTTCAAGCCGCTCGATGTCCGAAAGTTTGTCGGAGTTTCTGTGCTGCACGGCGCTGACGGCTTTGCTCTAAACGCGACCGTGTCTGGAAGTCCGGAGAACGTAGTTTGTACTTTCGAAAGTATGCCCAAGTTAATGGAATACCTATCAGAATGCCCGCACTTCAAGGACGCCATAGCTTCGTTTACGCTTAGCGCTCCTGGCGATATTATCAGAGGTACATCTCAGGACGAGATAAAGAAATTCATTACCGGAGCGGGAGCTGCAGGTATAAAGAACTGCAAGCTGACAATTACGGACGCCACAACTGCGAGAGACAAAAAGTTCACCAAGGCTATGGATCAAAACACAGCCTTAGAGTTATGGGCCGATGCCAAGAAATACGACGCAGATCTCAAAAAGGATTTTATAGAGAAAGGTACTAGCATAATGAGGTTAACCAAATGATTCTGAAAAAGATAACAGCAGACAGGTTTTTAGGCTGGGAGCATTTGGTTGTAGACCTCTCCGCTTTTTCTGGCGTCACATCGGTGATGGCAGAGATAGACGGCGAAAAGACCCGGTCTAACGGAGCAGGTAAATCTAGCTTTGTCCACGCTATCATTTTCGCAATGTACGGTGAAGTCAGGGGTGATTCTTTGGACGACCTGATAAAGGACCATTGCGCGGCCGGGTTCAAGGTTGTGCTGGAGATAGAGCAAGACGGAGTGGACTACTCTATCACCAGGTCCAAGACGCTAGCTACCAGTCAGAAGTGCGTAGTGCATCGCCTAGGCGGAAAGAAGAAAGAGATAGTGTCAGATGACCCAGTGGCGTTCTTCAAGCTGCCGGACTATGACATTTTCTCCAGCTCAGTCTACTCTCCTCAGAATGAAATAAGTGGATTTGCTGATGAAAAGCCTGCCTCCCAGAAAACTTTGCTGCAGAAGTTGTTTTCTCTGGAAAAATACCAGAACTATGAGCGGCAGGCGAGGGATCTATCGCTGGAATTAGACTCTGAAATAAAACAAGTATCTGCCAAAGCAGACCTCACGCTGTCTGAGTTTGACAAGCGAAAGGCAGAGCTGCAGAAGATAATCGACCAGGGTTATCCAGACAAAATCAAAAGTCTTATTGAAAAGATTGCCGTGCAAAAAACAGAAGAGGATACTCTCAAGAAAGCTCTGTCGTTAGCCGGGGATGCTGGTTCGGCGCGCGAAGAGCTTGTTAAAAAGAGCGCGGCTATAGCCGAAGACATTATCCGACAAGAGCGTGCGGCGGCTCAGTTCGTGGCCAACATTGAATCCGCCGAGCAAAAGATTGCAAAGAGCAGAGAAGAAATAGCTGTAAGCCAAGCAAACGCTAGTACAGCCAAGGCTAATATGGATAAGCAGCAAGCGGCTCTTGCCGCCATTGTTTCTGCGTCCAGTAGCCCAGATACCATAACTGGGCTAGAGAACTCCATTAAAATAACAAGAAAAGCGTGGCAGGCCAGTTTATCGGCCATAGAGGTAGCTAAGGCCGGCGCCGTATCTGAGACCGCGCGTAAGGATAATCTTAACCGAGTCAACGGTGTTTGTCCGATGTGTTCTAGCATAGTGGACGATGAGCACAGAGCCAAAATCCTGGCAGGCGTGTCTGAGAAGCTGGCAGCATACCGGGAGGAGATGGCTAAGCAGCAAGCTACCGCGGAGCAGCTGGCGCAGACTGTAGCCAGCCTGGAAGCAGAACTAAAGTCCGCCCAATCACAAGAGCAGAGGTTGCTTAAGGTTAAGGCTGAAATAGCTTTTTATGCGTCTGCAGTTGATAACGCCAATAGAAATATTAGCAGCCTTAATGACTACATCAAAAGAGGCGAAGCGTACGTATCGGCTAACACAGAAGACGCGTCTCTCCTCGCCAAAAAACTAGATGAGGCTGATAAGGAAAAAGCAGAGATAGACGCAAAGATTAAGCTGCTGACCGCAGATGAGACAGTCTCACTAAAAGAAAAGCTGAATAGCATTACTGCCACTATTGCAGCAGACCAAAATGCCATAGTAGCGTACGAGAAACAGCTAGCCATATGTTCCAAACTAGACGAGCAGGTCAAGGAATTGTACAAGTCGTTTGAGGAGTTGTGCGACCAGCGGGACTTGCTTACTGCTAAGCAGAAGGTGTACAAAGAGCTAGCTATAGCGTTCGGGTCGTCTGGAATTCCTGTGTTGATCTTAGAGAACGAGATGCAGGTACTGCAGCAGTACATCTCTGAGTACTTGTCCAGATTGTCCGGAGATCGGCTTACACTTCAAATTGCCACCACAAAGAAGGCTGCAACTGGCAAGACTAGCGAGACACTGCAGCTAGTTTGCAGCAAAGGGGATAGCGATAGGAAGCTATCTACCTTCTCTGGCGGAGAGCGTGTAAGGGTTTACCTAGCTGTTCGCTTGGCGATAGCGAAGTACCTACGAGATATCGGCGTTGACTTTGGATTCATAATCATAGATGAGGTATCGGACCTGGACGAAGATGGACTCACCGGATTCGTAGAGGCGCTAAAAGGCCTATCGTCTGAGTTCAAAAACATACTAGTAGTTTCTCATTTAGACAGGATCAACGAATCGTTTGATTCCTGCCTGCTGTTTAACAAAGGCAATTCCGCGGAGTATTAAAAATGCTAGAGCCACGACGCCACCTGGACGGTTTTCTGGTGGGTGTTTCTTCCGTCGAGCGAATATCTGCTCTGTCTAAGGAGCCTGGGTTTACTCGTACGATAGAATACCACAGAAAGGTAGGGAAGAAGATAGTGCTATGCGGGGTAGAATTTTTCTACAAAAATAAAAAGATATTTCAGTTGAAAGACCTGAGGAAATTTTTGTATAATATATTCAACAGATACAAAGTTAGAACAATCAGAGGACGGCCGGGGAAAAAATGCAGCTAGACCTGGGGCTAGATTTCAGCTATAAAAAAGACGAACCAGTTAAGGACCTGACTCGAATAGTCGAGCCAGGTTGTACTCGTTGTGAGCGCGCGTTCAATCGAGAGCACATTGTGTTCGGAGAAGGAAACCTATCGCCTAGAATAATGTTCGTAGGTCTACATCCAGACGAGGACGCGTCCACACTTGGTGTTGCGTTTTCTGACGGAAGAGAGTCAGTAATACTCAAGCGCATATTGTCCATGTGCAGCATAAACGAGTCAGACGCGTACTTTACTTACGTGGTTAAGTGTGGGTCGTTGCCCCCTGGCGCAAAGATAATAAAGAAGTGCGGAGAATATCTTTTCAGCGAAATAAACAACGCCAGGCCAAAGCTTGTCGTGCTAATCGGACCTAAAGTTGCCAAGCACGTGTTGCCAGAGCACAACCTGAAACTAAACCTGCACCACGGTACCATATTCACCTCGGCGTATTATCCGGGTATAAAATTTCTTCCCATTAAGGATTTGAAGGCGATATTTGCCGATCCCTCTACCGAGACTGAGATAGTCAATGCCATAGTGTTCGGGCTTAACCAAGTAGGACGGGATACTATTGTGCCGGCCAAACGAGATTACTACACGTTGGATAGTCTGGAAAAAATAGAGAAATTTTCCAAGTACGTTAAAAAGTACGACACTATGTCATTCGACATAGAAACCAACGGAGAGAAGCTTTTCTGGAACACTAAGGTTTGCTGCTTCGCGGTATCTTGGGCTCCGGGAAAGGCAGCATTCTTCCCGTGGACAAAGTGCGTATATAACAACAATGCCTTTCAAGTAGTCCCGGCTTGGTCTGAAGCTGATGGTAAGAAAGCTCTGGAAATGATGCATGACATTCTTAGAGACAAGCAATTGGTATTGCACCGCGGAAAGTACGACCTTAAGGTTGTGGGGTCTCACTTTAATTGGACCGATCTTAACTACCACTGGGATACGGCCATTGGAGAAGCTACCTCGGACAACACAGCCATCACTGTGCTAAAGCACTTGGCTTGGAAATATAGTGACATAGGCGGATACGAGCGACAGCTAGACCTGTTTAAGTTCGAGAACAACATTACCGGCAACTATTCTCATATACCAGATCACGTTATTAGGCCCTATTGTTCTGGGGACGCGGATGTCACTTTCAGGGCGTATCTGGTTCAACAGAAGACCGTGGATAAGATAGGTGCCGATTTTATTATGCGAGATATCAATATGCGCGCAGCCCGAGCCTTTCTGGGCGTGGAGCAGCGTGGTGTTATAGTAGACACTGCATACCTCAACAAACAGAAATTGGCGTATGAGACTGATATCGCGGCCATAGAGCACAAGATCCACACTATCGCAGGAGTTTCGTTCAATATCGCATCGGCCGATCAGCTGGGAGAAATTTTATTCCATCGGCTCAAGCTGCCGGTCATAAACCTGACGGAAAATAAAGACGAGTCCACAGATAAAGACACACTCAAAAAGTTGCTAGGCAAGCATCAGATCATAGAGCCATTGATGGAGTACCGTAAGAAGACCAAAACGCTAAAGACATACATATATGGTATGCTAGCTCGCGTCGACGAGAACAATCGAATACATACAGAGTACAACATCGGAGAGACTGAGACCGGGCGTACTTCTAGCTCCAACCCGAACCTACAGAACTTGCCGCGGTCTGACAAAGACATAAAGACAGCGTTTGTCGCCGCCCCAGGTAAAATAAAAGTAGAGCTAGACTTTTCTCAGATTGAAATTCGTGTGTTGGCAGATCTATCTAAAGACCCTGTGCTTATTTCGGACCTGCACTCGGGCGTGGACATTCATAGAAAAATTGCTAGCTCCATTTACGGTGTGCCGCCCGAAGAAGTGACAGACGATATGCGTTCCAGAGCTAAGAGCGCTAGCTTTGGTATTATTTACGGAATGAGCTACAAGACATTGGCAGAGCAAAAGAATATGTCGGTATCCGAAGCCAAAGAGGTATACGATAGGTTCTTCGAGAAGTACTGCGTTGCTAAGGCGTGGATGGACAGCGTAGTTCTGTTTGTGAAGAAGAACAAGTATGTGCGGTCTCCGTTCGGTCGTATCAGATACTTGCACACAATAGACCATCCCTTAGAGGAGCTCGCTAAGTCCGCCGAGCGCTGTGCTGTAAACACTCCCATACAGGCTACAGGTGCTGACATACCTAACTTTGCTATGTGTAAGCTCTTGGACGAGATGCCGGAGAAGGAGTACGGCTACGAGCTGACAATGCAGATACACGATGCTATCGTGCTAGACATCGACATAGACAGACAATACGAGGTGGTACACAAAGCCAAGGACATACTGGAGCACGCAGTGGCTCTGGCCGTGCCTACCCCGGTCGGAATAAAGGCAGGGTTCTCGCTGGGCAAGATGAAAGAAATAGAAGAGGTGCATCCTGACCGCTGGGTCTACAAGCCGGAGAAGAAATGATGTTCTGCTGCGACAAAAAGAAAGACAAGCACCTTACAGAAGAAACCGCCAATAAATTTGGTGTTTTTTGCCGGCACTCTAACCCTGAATTTGACTTTAAGCAGTTAAACGATGTACCTGAGGACGCGCTCATATTCACAGTCAAAGGCCTGTCAGGTCGCACAGTAGGCTATGGCGCGCGAAACGACAGACATCCCTGGCTGTACCGGCCCATAACTCCGGGGCTAACTACAGGATATTCGCTATTCGGGGTGGATCTGACCGCGGACGAAATAATAAACGAGCAATACGCCATTCTGGTAGAGGGCGCCTTCGATGCTATGATTCTATACCAGGAGGGCATAAAGAATGTCGTAGGAGGCTATGGCGTTCGTTTAACGCAGTGCCAGGCCGCCTTGCTGGCTAGTCTGTGTCCTACTGTTTTTGTTATGTACGACGCAGACAAGGCTGGGGTGCGCGCCGGGTACGAGTCTATCAAAATGCTTCGTGATATGGGCACGAAGGTAGTTATAGTATCCGGACACGACAAAGACCCAGACGAGTACATTTTAGAACACGGAGCCGATAAGGTACTAAAACTATGCTTGGATCAATTGGACAATACCGAGTCAGACCAGCTTCAAATGCGCCTTTAGATTGGTACTTGGTTAGGCTATACACTCCTAAGCTAATTCACTCAGCAGCCAAAGACCTACACGACTTCCCGCTGTGGGTTCCGTCTACTATGTATGTGGCGCCATCATATAAGCGCCAGGTGACCAAATACTCGCCTATATGGCCTGAGTACATTTTGGTAGGTATAACCAATCACGCTAAGCTGGTTCAGCTGGACAAGGTTATACGCCATTCCAAGATAGCCGATGCCAGGTTTGTGCCTACCAAAATATCTGATGAAGATGTTGCCTGGCTGGATGGTAAGTGCCGCAAGCAGCTAGCCACCAAAAGCTTGTCCCTAAAGACCGGCAGGGATGTAGAGCTGATTTCCGGCCCGTTTACAGGGATACCTGGCCGAATCACTGCTAGCTATGGCAGCTGGATCACAGTACGAATACGGCTTGGTTGTGTACAATATTATATAAAAATATTAAAAAGTAGAGCTATAGCGCTATTATCGCCCTCTACAGCGTATAAAAAATGACCAAAACAGAACAAGAATTACCTACCTACTCTGCATACTTGGCGGGCTTTGTGGCGTTTGAAGACATCTTAGACTTCGTCAGCAAAACCAGGCGGCCACACCCTAAGAATGCCGAGCGAATGATATACACCACGGAAACCATAGAATACATAGCCAATGCGTACCTATCGGCTAGAGAAAAAGTTTACTACGAAATGGTCAAAGCCCAGGCCAACTTTATATCAGGGTCTGGCGACGATAGAAAGTCGAAGAAGCTGCTTCAACGCGAGCTGAGCTTATTGTTTGGAGTTCCGCAGCCAAACATTAGTGTATTCACCCGACGGGTTATGAGTAAGCTATCTTTCATAGCTAAACTCATAACCAACCCCGATACTGCTGCAGAGTTTAGCCGGCTTAAGGTTAGGCTAGACCAGGTGTCGTCCAAGCTTAGCGCCGCAGCTTCCTTGACGCTAGCTGGATATCAGGTTAGCAAAATGCTAGGCAAGGGAATAGCAGATATGCGCACCAGTATGACCGCAGTTGCTAAAATAATTTCAGACAATGCCTCGGAGTATCCACATCTGTATTCATATGTTTTAGACATCAGGAGAGACAATAATGCCAGAAGCAGAAACAAACACACCTCAAGACGGTAGCGCTAAGAATTTAGTAATAGACGCTGCCATCAACGAGGTGAGAGCTTGGAGATCCAAGACCGATGTTTCCAATGAAAAGTTTACTTCTCCTGAGGATATAAACTTAGCATTATTGGATTTTTCTGGAGGTGCTGTTAAGTACCTCGCAAATTTTCACCTGAATAATTATGTTAAAAACAGCAAAGAGTTATCCGAGGACACCGGGATAGATAATATAAACAATCTAGACGCCAAGGCTAGAAAACAATTAACTACGGTATCGGTCTATTCATCTAGCATAAACCGGCTGAAACATTACTTTCTATACCTTGAGGGCTTGCTGCGAGATTCTCTGTATGAAAAAAGGTCTTTGGAGTTTAACCCGTTAGCTCCTCTAGACCTGTCCGTTAACCAGCTAAACCGAAAGGACAAATATAAGGGCGCAGAAAGGTTTATTGCATACTATGCAAAGAATGAGGGGCTCATAGCTCCGGTCGCAGATTTAGCTAACAAGCTATCATTAGACTTCAGCCAGTCAGAGGACGCGGCTACCGATGCTAACGTAGGTTCATACATTTCTCAATTTGAAGAAAAGGTAAGCAACGTAATAGCGCAGCTAGAGGAATCCGGAGGAGTGTCTCCTGTTGCTCCGGTAGATTTAACCTGGTATCGATATGTGTGCGCAGGAGGCTTATCCGAAGCAATTGCTAAGGTCGAATCTGGTGCTAGCATTGAAGATGTTAAGAACCAAATTGCCATAGCCGTAGGCTATCTAGAGGCGTACTTCTATCTACATTTCACGACTAAGGCCTACCAGCGCCCGATACCGAGTCTAGCGGACTACATCGCGGCTGCCGCAGAGGCCGTGTTGGCCAACGCCAAAAAGTCTGAGGATTTATCTAAGAGTATAGTGGCTGTATCTGGAAAAATAGCAAGCAACGCATCTAGGCCGTCGTCAGGAGTATCCGCATACAGTCTTGACAGGCCAATAAACGAAGAGCAAGCATACGGAGATACCATAGCAGACTTGTCACAAAGTCCGTTAGAATCTTTGGTTAAATCTCAAGAAAAATCTAAAGAAGAAATTTCCGCTAAAATAAACTCGTCAACTAACAAGATACTGGAGAAGATTAAGGCGTCTGACTCTAACGCGTTCGCTCACATATCGGCGTCTCCAGCTTATGCGGATTATGTTTCGTTTATCCGTGATGTCTTAAAGCAGAAAGACGACAAAGGTTGGTTTTACGAGGAAGTAGCTAATAAGCTAAAGGACGCGTTGACCAAGCTGTTTCCGGAAGAAGCTACAGAGTTTGACAATTTCGAAAGTATAAAAAGAGCAATAGACTACGAGTTAGGAGACATTCTGTGACAGACGATATCGCCGAGGCAACCAACGCTGCGCCTCCGCATGCGGCAGAGCCTGCTACGCCGGCCGTAAACTACAATTTCAAGTCCATAACCGACTGTGTAGAGCAGCTCAAGTTAGAGGATCAGATACTGGCAGCATACGGGGATGATTACAACTATAAAAAAGTCATAAACCTGCTCACCAATATATCGGTCATTCCTAAGAAATATGTTCCCAAAAACGTGGCATCGGTCACCCGGCTGTGCAACGCTCTTAGGAAAAGCAAGAACCCTACAGAGGCCAAGCTAGGGCTGCCCAAAAACATAGACCTAGTAGACTCGGGCTTCGAGCCATTGCTGGACGGTCTTGACGACATTTTTGACAAAGACAGCGGAGACGCCGGCGCCGCTCATCTAAATATAATCAGAGGTTGTCTAGTCCAGGTTATGAAACTAGAGAAGCACGCTCAGACACATCCAGATGAAGCACAACATAACGCGCTCATCAAATATATTGATCAAATCCGGCTGCTGATAGACACAGTGAAGAAAGCAGTAGACGAGAGAGAAAAGGCCAGAGACGAGATACGGCAGTTGGCAATAGAAGAATCAGACGCGCTAATGGGTGTTGTCCGGGATGTGATATATCAAATAGCGCCGCTCAAGGCTCCAGATTTTTTCAGGCTGCTAAAGGCCAAGCTAGGGGATAAGGCTTTACAGCCCGGCGTAGTTAAACAGGAGAATGCCAGTGAATAAGAAAATTTTGCTAAAGCTAGCCATAAACCCAGGCGGGTTTAACTCTACTGATACAGACGGAGAGGTAAGAAGCACCGACCTACCCGTAGCAACCATAGTCCCGCCCACGGTAAAAAAAGAAAAGGACCAGCTAGACCTATACCCTCGGCCCCCGGCCGTAGTTGCTATGGACGAAGCTAAAGTAATAGACCAGGCCATAGACTCTGGTAGCGTTGGTATGCCTGCGGCAGGATCTGACCCGTGCCATCAGCCTTAAAGCTGCTAAGACCAAGAAGAGAAATGGTGGGCACTACATATCGTAGAGCCTTCTACGACCAGTGCGTTAAATACATAGATAGCAAGTCCGGAGACAGCCTTCAAGAAATCTTGTGGGTAGAGGAACCGGTAGGCTGGAAAGAGTTTATAGAATCCCCGCAGCACCTCAATTTATTCTCGTTAACACCTAGACAAGAACTGTTGTTTGACTTCCTAGTCGGCGACGATCCTAAGCAGATGTTTTTCAACGGAAATAACGAGGCCATTTTGGCCTGGGCGAAGGGGTCGTTACTGGGTGGTACTGAGTTTATTACAGCAGATGGTATACGAGACACACTAGAGAACCTAGCCAATCGTCCTGGTAATTTGTCTGTATATACTAAGGATGACAATGGGCGCGTGGCTATTGCTCAAGCATCTCAAGTATTTAAGAAGCCTAATAAAGAAAACTGTTTTAGAGTGACTACTTCCTTTGGACACATTTCTGAATGTTCTGAGGACCATCAGTTTTTCACCACGAACGGATGGAAAAAGCTTAAAGAGTTATGCGTAGGAGATTGGGTTTGCTCCGCGCAGCAAATACCTTTAAAGGCCCAGTATTCAGAATCTCCAGAACTGTGTAGGTGGATAGGATACATACTTGGAGACGGGTGTATATCAGAAGGTCACCGAGCTCAGTTTTTTGTTTCTATACCGGAAATAGAGAAGGATTATTGCAATATAGTTAAGAGTTTTGGTGGGCATACTAGGGTGCGACAGCACAACACCCCTAAGTCTAAAGTTGTAGATATCAAGTTCACCGGAAAGAGAAACGGTAATATTCTGGTTCAGCACGCCAAGAGATTGGGAGTTTACGGGCATACTGCGGAGAGCAAAAGAATACCTATAGAAATAATGTATTCCAGCGCTAAGTCCAGAATAGCCTTGATTGAGGCGTTGTACGCTACGGACGGATCTATTTGCAGGCATAACGCGAAAGATCGTGCGTCTTGGGAAATTACTTATTTAGCCAAAAACAGAAAATTTATAGAAGATTTAGATTTTATGTTGCGGTGTTTTGGTATTGTCGGTAAAATCAGAAGAGTACATACAGCATACAATGGAGAAAAGCGGTGGTACTGGAAGCACATCATAACTGACATTTCCGCAAATAAAAAATTTGCAGAAACATTCATCATTACAGGAAAACAGCATAAAGTTGAGGAAATGATTGAAGACACTCGGTTAGCTCGTGTGCAAGGGAGGACGTGCCCTGAGACTCTAACAGAATTAGCAAAAAAAGAAATATACGCATTAGTTGGACGGCGCGGGTCGCAATTACGCGGAAGGCTTAGCAGCGGTCAGATGCTCAACTACACCACAGCATGCACGCTTAAAAGCGTAGACAAGCTAGCCAATGAAGATTTGTTGTGGGAGCAAATAAAAAGCATAGATGCGTTAGGCATGCATCCAGTATATACACTGACTGTACCTGGGACGGCCAATTACTTATGCTCTGGCCTATTTCATCACAATTCAGGCAAAGACACACTAGCGTCAATTTTCTTGCTGTACTGTGTATACGTGCTTCTATGTGTGGAGTGCCCTCAGAGGATGTTTGGCGTGATGGAAGGCTCTAACATCGACTGCATTAACGTGGCTCCTTCAGGAGAAAACGCTCACAAAGTTTTCTTCGAATCGCTCAAGCAGCGGGCGCTGAGGTGGCGTTGGCTTAAGGATAAGTTTCGGGTGGAGTTGTCTGGAGAATACTTAAACAAGGTTGCCGGAGAAAAGAAAAGCTCTAAAGATACTGTCACGATTACACAAGATGGTATTCTGTTTCCTAAGCAGATTCGATTGTTATCCAGAAACTCCAACCACGAGAGTGCAGAAGGATACAACACTCTAGTCGGTATCTTGGACGAATCAGACGCGTTTTCAAATAAGAAGGGCGTATGCAACGCCGAGACGGTGTATGACACGTTGAAGAGCTCTAAGAAATCCCGATTTGGCAGCATTGGCAAAATGCTATCGCTGAGCTTCCCTAGGGCAGAAGACGGGTTCATCATCAAGCAGCTTAACGAGAACCTTAAGAATCTTCACGTGTTTACAGACACCGCCGCTACCTGGGAAATACGCCCAAGAAGTTCGTACTCCGCCAAGACTTTTGTTTTTGAGGGTAGAGAAATACCAGTAGACTTCCAAGACGAATTTGAAAAGAACCCCACCAAAGCAAAGATGTACTACCTAGCCATTCCGCCTAAGGTACAGCAGGGCTTCTTTGAGTATCCTGACAAGCTTCGCCTGTGTGCGGATCCCGGGCGTAGTTCGTTAATAACCTGGAGTGAGTACTATGAGGGAGATAAGGTCTGCGCGCGCATAGACAGCATGCGGTCTGGCAGCTCTTCCTTGTCTTACGTTCTTACTTTGGACTTGGGCCGAAACCGGGACAAGGCAGCTCTCTCGATGTCGCACGGGGAGTATCTCAATCCTAAGGCCCCCAATGAGTGCACCGTTGTGCAGGATTTGGTTATGAGCTGGATACCTAACAAGGCTAAAAAACTGACAGTATCGTTCATAAACGTAGAGCAAATCATACGAAAGTTATGCGATAGGTACAATATAACCGGGGTGTGGTTTGACGAATGGCAGGCATATCAGATGGACGAGCAGCTGAAGAAAGACCAGATATCTTCGCACACTCACGTGTTGCAGGAGCCGGACTACCAGCGGTTCAAGGAAATGTGCTATGTTCAGCGCGTGCAGCTACTGCCGTACGAGCCTATGCTTAAAGAGATGGAGCGACTGGTGCAGCTAAGAAACCGAGTTGACCACCCTGAAGGCGGAGAAAAGGACTTAGCAGACACGATGGTCAGTGCGGTAAAGGTCGTGCTTAACCAAACGCGGTTTACTGGAAACTCTGATTTTCCTGATGTAGAACTCATAACACCCAACCTCCAGACCAATATGGACCCCTGGAGTTAGTACAATAATATATAAAATTATTGAATATAGAGACAATTTTGATATTACCGGAGCAGGCGCACACAAATGGCTAACGAAAACGAGTCGCAAGAAATCACAGACACGTACTTATCTAAGCAAAGTGCAGAAAACCCCAAAGCAAGCAGTGTATCTAGCGGCATTTACGCCGTACTAGAAAACGCATTAAATGACGCTATTACCAACGCTGTAGAGCAGGCGTCTACGAGATACATTCATAGGGACCAAAGCAAAAGCCCTGAAATATCTGCAGAAATATCTGAGAACATAGCTAAGTCTGCACAACCTGGAATACGCGCTGGTCTATCTGAGATTGGTATTCCAGCAAACACTGTAGTTAATTTCGGGGATAAACGCGGCACTATGACCGCGCTAGATATTGTGACAGAGGTGCTTCAGAACTTTTCATACAACATTGTCCACGCAATGCTGCGCCTTGGGCCTCCGGCCAGTGCAACGGACGAAAAAGATAGCAGTGACCAAATATCTCCTGCGCAAAGCACCTATGCAGACTGGATGAAGCACATAGTCGACGAGATTACCTCTCAAGTAAACGTATCGTTAGCTAGCGGAAAGGGAGTAGATGTTCTACTCGCGAACATCAAAGATGCTGGAGACAGGCTGGCCAATTTCACGCCCAACCACGTCAAGTACCTGCTGACTCATCCAGAGTCGATATCGGAAAAGCAAGCTAGGAAAGCTGCCTCGGACCTAGAAAAAAACAGCCAGCTAATAAACGCGCTTCAGGTGTTTTTGTCTGTTATTGACTTGTATGTATCGGGACTTCCAGAGGAATTTTACCAGTTTAACGAAGTCGTATCTGACATATCTTCCGAGGATTTTACAGAAGTTTCGCAAGCGATGGTTACCGAGGTAACAAATGCTATTCAAGTAGTCCAGGCCACATCGAAAGCTAACGCCGCGTTTGAGAGCCTGCTGTCATACTACATAATCGACAATCCTGACAAGCGCACCTACAAAATACCGGATATGGCCGTGTATCTAGTGTATTACATTCTGTCCCAAGTTAAGGACGGAACAGGAAATCCTGTAATATCTCAGGATCAGTTTGACAAATTTAAAGAGACAATATCTAAATACGGCCGTCTAGCGATTAGCAGGCCGGATGCCGACAAGGCCGCGGGCAGGCTAGGGTACCCAGAGCTTAGAAAGCAGCTAATGGCGGATTTGTTTAAGGCCAAGTCTCCCGAAGGAGAAGATGCCGGCACCTACGATTTAGTGACTACAACTGTTGATGATATTTTTGGAACATCAGAGCTAGACGAGACTAGCAGGAGTAACTGGGAACTTAAGGCGGCGCCTGCTCTTGGAGACAAATCCAGCAAGTATACTAATGCGTTTAGGTATGCACTAGGCGTGTCTCTATATGGCCTTGTTAAAGGGGACGCAGTGACCTTAGGCGATCCAAACAAGCCCCGCGGGTCCAAGACGGATGTTCCGGACTTTAAAATAAAACCATCGTTATACGACCTTATCCGGTTGTTTAGCGCGTATGCTAATGGTGATATAAACTCTGCGGCTAAGTTTATGATCGATCTAGCGCGTAGCGATAAATACTCCGCGGATGTTTTGGTAGAACAGATCAAGCGCGCCGATGCCAGAACCATACAAGCATACGGTCTATCTCAACCGAGTTTGCTAGCCGGAACAAGTCGACAAAAAATAAGCGATTCAATGTTCATAGAGTCATTTAGAAAAGATATGTTGTCCTTGCTAGAGTCCGAAGACGTTATGACTAAGGTAGGCGAGGCTAAGCGCCAAGGAGAGCTAGACCGCAGAGAAGCACCTGCCGAGCTTAAGACCGAGTTTCCTAGAGCAGAAGTAACTGATGATGGCAAGAATGCTGCAAGCATACGCTCGATGCTAAACGAGCGCCTGAAAGCGATTCGCGATTTCAAGGCTGCACCTATAGCCCGGCAGTACGCAGATGAATCTCTAAGAGTAGCGACAGAGTCCATACTGGCTAAGCCTACTGATGCAAAGCTGCAGGGTCAGTTCAAGGGCTGGCAGTCGAAGCACCCTGAAGTATCGTTCGAGCTGCCTGAGGTTGATTTAGGCAGTATTCCCACAAATCAGGTGTTAGGCTTCTTGGGAGAAGTTTCCAAACTTAGCCAGCATAAGCTCAGAGAGGCGCTGCGCTTCTTTCTACTCACCAGCCCTTGGGGGAGCGGCGTACGCAAACTAAGCGACAAGCCATTAGCCGAAATCGTGCAAGGGTTGAGGACAACGCTAGGGCCTGTGTTTAATTCTTTGACTGATTATGAGTGGTCCAACATAGCTAGGGAAATATCTAAAAACAAAGCAGAACCCTCTAGGCCAGGCTCGATAACTAGAAAAGAGCTGTATGGCTACGCGAGCATGCTATCGGACATTATGAAAGACATCAGCAATCAGCCGCTTTTGCTGCGGTCTGCGAAGTTTGCAGGATTGCTGGTTTCATGCCTTACCAGGCTTTTTCCTCCTAAGCTATTAGCTGCCTTGGGCTTTTCCGAAGGCGCAGATATCAGCAACGAGGACGCGCAAAACTTGCCCGAAGTATATAAGACGCTTATGTCTGTGCTGTCTGACGACAAGAAAGAAAGCGAAGAAACAGGGGTATCAGCAGCTGATGCTGCGGCCGCAGTCAAAGAACTAGACGCCCAATATCGTGTAGAGAAAGGACTACCGCCTGACGCCCCGGTAAAACGAGAGCCGATGAGCGGAACGGACGTAAAGCATAACGAGATGTACGAAAAGTTGTTGACTCGCGGTCCAGACGCCGACGAGAAAAAGAAGGCAAAAGAATCAAAAGAGGAGAATATGACGGAAGAAAACAAACCCAATCCTGAGGGACCTGCACCGATTCAAACCGAGTCAGCTGTCCTTAGCAGGAATTCAGAATTTGACGCAACCAACGGTCCTTGGGAGCTACACCAGGAGGCCTCAGGTAAGAAGAAATTCAAAAAGCGGGATCCCAAGCGCATTAGCAAGATTTCCCGGTACCTAGGCGGAGCCGCGTACTCTTCTTTTGTGGAAGGTGACGAGGTCTTGTACACTGCAGAGCATACGCCGTTATCTGCCCGGGTTGCTGCTGTTTCGCCCGATGGCTTGTACGAAATAGTTGTAGAGTCCGGGGATGTGTACTCCAATGTACCAGAAGCGGATTTAGTTGCAACAGATGGAACTGAGAATATCTTTGAGTGAGGACGACAATGGAATTTAACGAGCCCAACGAATCAGCAGTAGACGCGTACGGAGATCAGAACAGTCTGTACACCGGAGACATACTAGCAAAGTATGCCTCAGCTGGCAACTGGAATATTTACAAAATTCTAGACGGCACCCAGTACGCTGGAACAGGCACCAAAGAGGAAATGCTGGAGCTAGCCACAAAGCTGCGCGTGATGCTATCCACCGGCTTGTTTCCGTACACGCACATAGAAACCACGCTAATGCACCACGGCTACCCGCAGAAAGCCATACGGGAGCAATTCAAGAACCTTACTGGCATCAGCGTAGAAGACATCGACAAACAGAACCAAGATGCTAGGATGACGCCATCGTCAATTCCTCAAGTTAACCTGGGCTGGGGAACTTCCAAGAAAAAAGAGCACGATTATCTTTTCGTTATGCCGTGGATAAACGGCTACTCCGTGTTTGGACAGAGCGGAGATATGAAGCGCGAAGAAGTGAAGCGCTGTGACGACCTTGAGTCTGCCCGAGAGTTCTGCCAGAAGAACACCAAGGACTATAAGGAAGTGAACGCTCCGCTAAGCCTGAAGAAGTCCAAAATACGCAAGGACGACGACTACCTGCAGTTCAACGACCCGGGTCTTGGCAACATAGAGATAAAGGCAGGCCTGAGCGACGAGGCCGGGCTTATTCTAGAGTTTCTAGAGGAGTTCGGAGCAGCTGAGCCCTTAGAGAAAAAGATGGCCCACGTCAATGAGGCATACACAAACAACGAGATATCCGCCGAAGATTACAAGCACCTATCTGCCATTCTGCACAGAAAGGCGGATAAGGCTAAGGTAGAATCTCCGGCTGCAGGCATTGAGGGAACATCTCCGGACTCTGCAGTTGCTGATGCTTTTGCCGCTATGGACAGGGAGCTACAGAACACCTCAGTGGACAAAGAGCTGAAAGAGAACACTGCGGATCAATACCTGGACAATGAGTCCCAAGACGCGGTTCCGTCGCTATCAGACTCCATACGGTCAGTTGAGTACTACATAGACAAAAAGAACGAGAGTCTTAATGGCCAGTACTTCCTGTCTGTGTTCAAATTCAAATATGCCAGGATGGACATACCCAAGGAGCTACTAGAGAATGTGGACATCGGCGGTCGTCGTCCGGTTGAATACTTACGCAGCTCGGGACAGTTTTTGGTGCTGCTCAAGATTACTGCAGCAGCTGCTTCCGATACTCCCCGGCTTGGCTTGCTTGCTTTCCTGCTTATAGACGGCAAGTACCAGACTGATGGCACTATCAAAGGCGTCACTACTAAGCGCAAATACGCGCTGGATGAGGACGGGCTCAACAAGTACTTCACGGATTGCGGAGATATTTCGAACAATAAGTAGGATATCATAAATGTCAACTAATAAAGAAGAGCTGTCTGGGTTTGCCAGGAAGGCCAACGCTTCAGCAAGCTTTCCCACAGTGATATCGGCCGGGGGCGGCACTGCCGCTTCCGAGACGGTCGCTGCTATGAGAAAAACAGCTAGCATTTTCGGGGATACCGGCGATGGCATCACGCGCGCCCCGCTGCTGTATGTAGACCCGCTGTTCGACCCTGTCCTGTTGATGTTCCCGAAGGAAAACCTTAAGGAGCTGTACCGGCGCCTGCGGCACTACTTTACCTACAATCCAATCGTAAAAAACATCATCACACTGCACTCCACATTTCCATTTGGCGATGCGGAAATACGGTGTGAGTCAAAGCGTTTGGAAGATTACTACGCGGACCTAGGTGAGCGCGCAGAGCTGCTCAAGACCATTACGCAGATGTCCCATGACTACGAGTTGCTGGGAGAGAGCGTGCATTTCGGAGTGTTCGATCCGATAGACCTAGAGTGGTCTGAGTTTATACATCTGCCTCCGGAAAATGTTGAAATACACAACGCACAGATGGGCGGTGGCAGCATCTACCAGCTGAAGCCTGACGAAGATTTACGCAAGAAGCTAAGTTCTGGCAAGCCAGAAGACCAGGCAGAAATAGAAGGTATGGACTCGGAGTACAAAGAGTCTTTGATGAACAATGTGCCCTGGAATATGGATGCCAATTGCATCATCTACTATCCGAACAAAACAGAGGGCTATATACTCCGTGGCGACTCGCCGCTGAAAGGCGCCCTTCGCTATCTGCTGCTTGAAGACAAGCTGTATATGGCTATGCTGGCTATGGTAGATAGAACTATGTTCCCTATCAAGATATGGAAGATAGGTAGCAAAGAGCAGAACTGGCTGCCGTCCAAAAAGCATTTCGATGTGCTAAAGCAGAATATCGCAATGCTAAAGAACGACCCGGACGCCGACATACTTTACCATTCCTTCCTGGAGATGGAGATAAAGAATTTATCTGCCAACCACGAAGACCTGCTGAAATACTTTGAGTGGACGCAGAAAAGAATACTGATGGGTCTTGGAGCTACTGAGTCGATGTTTGCAGAAGCTAACGCGTACGCCAAGGACTCTATCAACATAAAGCTAATAATGCATAGGTATATGTTGCAACGCGCCACAGTCAACAAGCTCATACAGCGCTCAGTATACCTGCCTATCGCTGCGAAGCGTGGCTACATCGCAGAGCGCGCCGTTTCTACGGCCACCAACGCTACCGAAGAGCAGGTGCAGATACCAGAAATAAAGCGCTATATCGTTCCCCGGCTTCTCTGGCGTCCTAGCAACCTCGTGTCCAACGCCGCCGAGCGTGAATTCCTGTGGAAGATCCGCACAGCCGGCGAGCTATCCAACAAAGCCATAATGGACAACCTAGGCATAGACCCCGAAACAAACTCACAGCAGCTTAACGACGAGCAAGGCACCCCTGCTGACCCTGTGTTTAGAGATGCTCGCAAAGGCCTAGTTAACGATATTCGCACCCGCAATCAAATACTGCGCGGGAGCAAAATGGAAGAGCTAGACTTGCCGACTAGCGTGCCAGAGACCCAGAAGCCCGCTACGGCCAAAAAGCCGTATACTGGCGGAGCGGGTGGCGCTGGTGCTGCTGGTGGTTTAGCTGGCAGCCTGGGAGATCTAGGTCTTCCATCTGGTGGCGGGGCAGGCCGGCCTCCGCTTCCTGAGGAAGATAAAGCCAAAAAGCCAGCCATAATACCAGAAGAGGTTATGTCTCCGCGCGACAAGCTAACAGAGTCGGGAGAGCTACCGGCGCCGAAGGGCGAGGGAGCCCCTATCATATAGTCCGGTATAATATTATATAAAATTATTAAATATAGAGGAACTCTTGAAAAAAGAAATTGTCCTAAGTCTTAGTTTTCCAGAAGGAGTCGAGGCAGCCGCCGATAAGAAAAAGAAGCGGTTGCCTGTTATTGTGGACGCACTAGACAAAGACGCTAAGGCTCAGCCCTTTGGGCACGGGCAAAATCAGGAGAGTAATGTAGGGCCTCTGAAGGGCGATGTGAACATACAGGGGGACCCAAGTTCTGGCTGCGCAGTAATAGACACTAGCAATGGGTTTACCAGCACACACATATAGGTGATAATATGTTTTTTAGAAAAGGCACTCCAACACAAATAACAGTACTGACTCGTTGCGCAAAGTGCGGCGGTCCGCTTAGTCCCGAGCAGGCTAAAACAGATGCTAAGACGGGAAAAGCGAAAGTAGCATCGAACAATTTTCTATGTGAGGAATGCAAGAAATGTTCTTCAGACAAGGCTCAAAAGTAGCTATTACCAATGTATACGAAAGCCGGGCCAAGCTTAAGAGCTTGAGCCAGGAGTGGCAGAAATTGGTGAGCGCCGGCGCGAATATGTCGGTCTCTCCTTTTTTAAACCCGGAAGAGTTTGACTACAACACTGAAGATTTCCTGTATTACCGCGCGCGTGCCCTTACCGCCAATGTGGTTAACATCAACGGCGACTGGTTTGACCACGACGAGCTCAAGAAAGCGTACAATACTTTTGTAGGTAAGGGTGTATACTTCAACCACGATAGCGAAAATCCCGACAAAGCTTTTGGCATCATATTAGCTGCGTCATACACCCCCGTCTATTTTAACGATGACAATTACACAGACCGTTATGTGGAGCTGCTTGGCGCAGTGCACCGCAAGGCGTGCAAAGAGAAGCGCCCCGGCCTGCTAGAGGACATCGAGACTGGCCGGATGGCCAGCACCAGCATGGGCGTTATAGCTAAGTCCGCTCGCTGTTCCATCTGCAACACGCTCGCCCACAACAAAGACGAGCTGTGTGAGCATACCCACCCTGAGAACATAAAGTACGCCAAGGGGCGTCTGGTGGACGGCCAACCCTGCTTTGAATACAACTACGGGCTTACCTTTATCGAGGACTCGTTTGTTTATGTTCCTGCAGACCCCACCGCTAAAGTTTTGGAAATTTATGCATCAGTAGACGCTGGCCTGGATCCTACGCTGACTGAGCACCTTACCCGGTACTCGTCCGCATTATCGGAGCGTCAGAGTGCAAAATCCGGAGGACATACCAGAATGGCAGATACAAAACCAGCACCCAAAGCTGAAGATCTTGTCAGCGAAATGGCTAGCGCAGTCGCAGAGCCAGCCGCACAGAAGGTAGCTGATGTTGCTGCAGCTGCGGCACCGGCTCAGGCAGCTGCTCCCAAGGCGGAAGAGAAGCCCAAGAAAGGTGGAAAGACCGTTCAGGATTACCAGGACTTTCTGTCAAACATGCCTAACCTTGTTAAGGAGCTAGGCGCTAAGTATATGAAGGATAGCCTGCAGCGTATGATGACGGAAGAGACGCGCAAGCACCTATCCGAGATGTCCCAGGCCCTTACTAAAGGTCTCAGGGAGTCGATGCAGCCCTATCTGGCTGAGGAAGTGGACAGAGCCAGGGAAGAGATAAAGCAAGTTCTCCCCGGAGTTTCTCTGGATCTAGCCCCTGCTACAGCATCAGTAAAGGAAAATCCTGTTGTTATTTTGACCGAGGATTTTTCTAAGTGGCCGGCAGAAGACCGGTTAGCGTTGTCCAGCAGAATAATGAATGGTGAGACTTGGAGCTTTTACGGAGAGGTGGAAAAATAATGGGACTTGTAACATTTTTTAAAGGTATTAGCAAGAAGGCCGCAACTGACGTAGCGCCGGTAGTCGCACAGAACGAGGTAGGTACCTCTGCTGCTGATGTGCCAGTAGCCGGAGGAGAGCTGCCGGTTATAGAAGAGACCACCAACAAAGAGGAAGTAGAGGGTTTGAAGAAAACCGTAGAAGAGCTCACAAAAGAAGTAGCAGAGCTAAAAGCAACGCAGCCAACAGATTTAACTGCAACACAACCCACAGAAGATAATACACTGGAGGAGCTGATGAAGGATAAGAACGAAGTAAAATCAGAAATCCCCGGTAATACCCCAACCACAGAACCGAATACAACTGAGGCCCCTAAAGTGGCGGCAGTCGCTGCCCCCGCGTTCAGGATATCGTATATCCTTAACCGTGAGAAAGGTTTCAGCGAATCCTATTTTGTTGCGCAGTCCGGCGATGAGATAAGAGCTCGGAGAATGGACAAGGTTATACCGGCAAGCGTTCAAACTGCCATACTGGCTAGCATTAAGAGCACTGGCAAGGCGCCTGAGAACATTGTGTCCCCGAGCGAGATAGTAGAAGAACTCAATCGTCAGGGCGTAAATTCTCTTGAGCTGTTTGACCAGGCTATGACAGATATGGAAACCAAGGCACACACGCTGACCCGTACGGCCGCGTCGAACCAAGGCGCACCGCTATACGCGCTGAACACCGCAGAGTCAAAACCTGCCTCGTTCGGTAGTGGTAGCGATCCTCTCGTTGCTCTGGACACCAAAGGGGCTGTTGAAGTTCCCCTGACTGGTTCCACCAACAAGAGCGTTGTAGGCAAGTACTACCAGAAAGCTTTTTCTGGCGCAGGTAATGAGACCGTTACCAATGCACTGAATCCGAAGTCGTCTATTAACGACGCTATCGAAGTTGCCAAGCTGCGCGACCAGATAGCTGTCTATAAAAAGGCCGCTCTGGATGCTAGGAAAGCCGCAGAAGAGATGAAGGCAGAGGCTGATAAGGCCAAGGCCGACACCGAAGTAGCCCACAAAGAGCTGGGTGACCTGAAGGAAAAAGACGAGAAGAGCCAGACTTCCGAGAAGCTTGACTCTATCGTTGACGAGCTCGTTTCTAAAAAGCTGATATCTGAGAAAGATGAAAAGGTTGCTATCGGTCATCTTTCCAAGATTGACGCCAAGAGCTTGCCGCATGTCAGCGCTCTGATCGGGATGCTAGGAAAATCTTCTGAGTCAGATGATGTTGGCGACTTATTTGGGGATTCATCTAAACCAAAGGGCGCGACTCCTCCGGCATTGCCGGCCCCTAAACCAGCTGCTGGTGCGTTCGGCGGACTGGGCGGACTAGGGAAAAAGAGCGCGTCAGTCATTCCGCAGCCGTTCGTTAAACCGAACAGCGGCGCAGACGATGATGTTACCTGGCTTAGCCAGAATTGGGATTAACCTATAGGTTCAGGAGGAAGTAATGAGAATACGTAATTTTTACGGACGTGAGCTGGGCATTAACTGTGACAGTGCCCGCGAGGACATGGAACCAAGGGCAGTTCAGACTACTGACCTTGATATCTATGGTGGTAGCCCGATGTCGCTGCACAAATTCGGAACCGATGAGGACTCTAGCATAGCGTCCTACGTCGAGCTGTTCACCGAGCTTGGTAGCGCGGCTGCTTGTAACATTCCCCTGCATGGTCTTGCAAAGTTCAACTGCAACGCCTACAAGAATGAAACCAACGCTTCTGACGGCACCTACGGTGGCGGAAAGGGCGTTTGTGTGGTTTCCGGAGAGGGCGTGACCCTGTTCCCGAACCATTTCGCACAGTCAGATGGCTCCGTTGTGCGCGTATCGGCCTTCGTTACGACCGATTCGTTTGTCGCAATGGATGCGCTGTATGTTGACCTGGGCGTTAACAGCGCTGGCACCCCGGCTGCGGACTTCGGTAAGATCACCCGCACGCTGGATGGCAGCAACAACCAGAACACCCGCCACGGTATCGTGACGAACTTCTGGAGCTCAGCTGTGACCCCTGTGCTGGAAATGAAACTCCAGCCGGTGTTGTAAGATTGTTCTAACCCTGGGGCGGGTCTAACCCGCCCCAGGATATTTAAGATTTTTGCTGTAAGCCGGAATAAATAGTTGTACCGGCATTGATATTTGACAATTTCGGTCCAAGCCGAAACGAAAGCAAGCGAACCAACTGACCTACTATAGGTATAGTAGGGTTGTATAGGAACATAGTATGATGTTAGGTAATGCGAAGTCTTTCGCGGAAGCGTGGGCCCCTCAATACGAGGAAACCACAAACAGAAGGGGAGATGTGTGCGAGCGCGGTGCTCGTGCTCTTCTCAAGAAGGAAGCAAAAAAGGCAGAAATGCTGAAACGCATAGCCAGCGGCGAGGAAGCTCCTCTCCGTGGTGAGATGCAGGAGCTTCGTTTCCAGAACATTCTGAAAACGCCAGGCGCCGGTTTCTCCAGGCTGTCGTTCGCGTTACAGGGCCCGTTAAAGGACCGCTGTGACTACGTCTCCATCGGCCGCAAGCTGCTGCTGACTGACGTACTGCCGCAGGGCGAGATTTATACGAGTCTCGTAACTCACTCAAATGCTGGAAAATCCTTAGAGCCACAGGTACCGGAAACGGTGACAATCTTGTGGATTGGACAATCAGCAGGGCGATATCGCCCTCAGAGACTAAATTTTGCATAGGTAACTATGCAAATACGGTGAGCTCTTCAAAAGAAGAGAAGGTATAGTCCGACCTGCATAGAAATATGCAGACTTTGGAAGAAACTCCAAAGCGCCTAGAGAAGTAGACTAGGTAGTAACACAGTGTCCGGCGTATGACCTTGATAAATGGCTTGTCACTTCACAGAGCAATCTGTGTTGAAAACCGTGGCTGCTGCTGGAAACTCCTTAGAGCTCTAACTGCCAAAGGAGGCGAAAATGTTAGAGATTGGACAATCAGCACGGAAGTACCGTTGGAAGTTTAGATGGGAGTATACTACAATGACTCCTGAGCTGGCCTACCTAATTGGTGTTTATTTAGGAGACGGCTCCATAGTTGCAAACAAACAATCGTTATGGTTTGTTTTGCAGGCTATAGACCAAGAGTTTGTAGAATATACTCGGTCGCTATGCCAAAAGCTAGTAAACGAAACCGTCCCAGAAGTACACAGGTATGTATACTCTAGTAAGAATTCTAGCCCTGTATACAAATTTGTATTTTCTAGTGGAGATTTCGCGAGCTGGATGATGAACATAACGGCGTGTAAAACAAGAATACCGCGAGAGATTGACAGAACGCCAGGTAATCCAATTCTAAAAGAATTCTTATCTGGATTTCTAGATAGTGATGGATTCATCTGTAACAATAGACGCAAATCCGGAAGGGATAATTGGAATGTAGGATTTGGCGGAATATATGCGTGGATCCACGAAGTGGCGGATATTCTAAGAAATGAAAAATGTGTAGTAAATGGACCGTGGTTAATTAAGCGAAAGAAGTACTACTATGATTATAGGATAACACCTAAAAGTTACGCCCAGCACGGCGTAGACTTTAAAATACATAGAAAACAAGAAAAGCTTAAACAACTACGAGAAACGAAGCTCAACGGAAATCCCCCAGAGACTGTATGCCACGCCCCCACGAAGGGTGAAGAGACAGTCCAACAGTTAGAGAAATCTAATTGAGATAATTGATGCCAGAATTCCCTGAACACTACGGACGGGGCCAGTTGCAATAAACTGGAAAATTTCGCTATATGCTGGAACATCTTCAAAAGATCTAAGTACTGGAAACAGTGAAAATCTTAGATACACGGAGACAATCAGCAGGCAACCCGCAAGGGGCGCCTCAACGACTACACGCGAAACACTGCAAAGTGATGATATAGTCTGATCTGCATAGACATATGCAGTTAACAATAATGGCCGTAGCAATCGGTGCCCGGGGTACTCCCCCGATGATGGAAGGAAACTTCCGTCGTATCCTCATCAATACATACTCGATCACAGTTAAATCGAGCCTGCATTATGAAGAGCTGCCGATCAGGCGCTTCCCAGTATTCGATCGTATGAAAGAACGCGTGGCTATTTCCATGGCGATCAAAGAAGACGATCAGATACTGACCCTGCTGGAAGATGGTCTAACGCAGTCTATTGCCGCGGGTTATGACCAGACCGTGACCAATAGCACAGCCGAGCTCTCGAAAGCCAACATCCTGTCTATCTATGGAATGCTGCTCTCGAACGGCCTGACTCCGGGCGCTTTTGTAACGCACCCGATGCGCTATGCCAGTGGTATCCTCAGCTTCGGACAAGCAGACATTGACCAGGCTTCTCTAAACGTAATTATAGAAACTGGCCAGTTCGGCGTGCTATGAAAATGGCTCAGATACGCGTAAGCGTACTAGATACTTCACTATATGCTGGAAACTCCTTAGAGCTCTAACTACCTAGAACGGTAAAAATGTTAGAGATTGGACAATCAGCAGGCAACCCGCAAGGGGCGCCTCAACGACTACACGTGAAGCTCCTAGGTAACTAGGATGAAGATATAGTCTGACCTCGATAGAGATATCGAGAGATAGGCAGAAATGACCTATCCCCGCGATAGCGGTGTAACAAAGTGATTTGGTGTTCGCCAGATGCTGTCCACGAGGGTAAACCCCCGCAGGTTCTACCACACGACCACGCCTGAACATATCGGGCCCGGACGGAGCGATTCGTCCGTTAACATTCAGTAAATTGCAAGGACACCCTATACTTATATAGAAAAATTTTGTATAATAAATATAGGACAATTTGCAGCCAAGCCTTGAAAGAGGAAGGTTCAGAGACTATAGACTGAATATCTCAACTGAGATAATGACATAGTCCGAACTATACGGTAACGTATAGAGATTAGCAGAAATGCCTAATCCTCGAGCAATCGAGTAACAAATTGGATAAGCTGGGTCGTATCCCTGAGTAAGCGTTCGGGGCCTGTGATAGAAATATTGCAGTGAATAACTTGACTGATGCGGAAAAATCCGAGTATCTTATGCTCCCAGAGTGGAATAACGCATAAGTGCGGAAAATTCGCAGGAGATTAAATCATGGAAAAAAGAGTATTTCGTTTCGGAAAAATTACACCAAGGCTGGCCTATGTACTAGGCGTATATTTGGGAGACGGATGGGCGTCCAAGCGAGGTGGGTTTGGCTTGTTCAGCATAGACAAAGAGCTGACAGACTGCATAAAATGCTACTGTGAAAGCTTTGTCGGTCCTACCCCTGAAGTTAAGCCCAGGCAATACAACAAAGGGTTTAACGGCAAAGGCGCTAATGGTTGGGTTTACGAGTTTCACTGTCCGGAGTTTTGTTCCTGGTTGAAGGATATAACCAAGAATAAGGCGATAGTCCCAGACGTGATTCCAGTTACCAACTCAGAAATAACCAAGAACCTATGCGAGGGTTTTATAGACGCAGAGGGCTGGGTTAAAAAGTCTACCAAAAAAACTTGTGCATACGGGCATACATACGGGATGGGAGTTTGTAATACTAATCTAGATCTGTTAAACGGGGTTGTCTCCCGGCTAGAGCAAGTAGGAGTAAGGCACGGAAAGCTACATACAATAGTTAGAGCAGACCGGGTTAAGCCAGAATACTTCTACAACTTAGTATTACAGGACGCTGTGAAATCTCGGTTAAACTTGAGAACTCGAAGAAAAGCAGAGCGGCTTAAAGAGTACGCAAGTTTGAACTTTAAGAAACCTTGGAATAAGGGCATGACCAAAGAAGAAATAGTAGCTAAGATTGGCCATGATTATATGAAAAGAAATGATTTGATCTCTACAACGACTGAACGTCAAGCACCCTAACGGGTGGTGTTACAGTCTGACCTGCATGGCGATATGCAGTTAACATAAGTAGAACGCAAGAGCGTTGAGGTAAAAGTGATTGACTGGCCAGTTGACAATCGTTACATCATCTCCGGATGGGAAATGGTTGGCTTCGGTCTGCACAACACTGGTGGTATTTCCGCCGCGAAGCTGACATGGGGAAGCCTGCAGATGCCTGCTCGCTATCCACTGTCCTAAGCGATAGGGAATCAATTGTAAAACCTGTGCCGGGTTGTACACCCGGCGCAGGTTTACAACAACAACAAGGATAAAACAATGGAAAACACAGAAGACTGGAAAAAAGAAGCAGCCGCAGTATTTGACGCCCCAGTGACCGCTGCGGGCGAATTGTCGTTAAAGAAGGAAGAACCTACCGACGACAACCTCCCAAATTTTTCAACAGATAACAAATTGCACTGGATGATGGATGGTGTTGACGCTAGCACCAAGGCCGCTGTTGCCGCATTCGCCCGAGACTTTGAAAAGTGGACGGCAACGATGCTGCGGCTGCACGCAGAAGCTGGCGTAGAGTGTATGTTAACGCCTGAGATCATAGAGCATATCTGGAAGTTGCTATCTCAGTGCAGGAGTATGTTCGAAGTAGAAGCGCTTGCCCGTTACGTAATGGACGACGAAATTGTGCCAAACGAGTTTCAGCAGGTGAAGGACAGAGCCATAGAGTTATACCGAACGATACCGCTATTCGATATGGCTAACGATAAGAAGAAAGGAATGGACTTCTGATGAGGCTATCACTAGAAACAGTAGCAGACAAAGTAAAAGCCATCGGCGTTATCTTGGCTTTTATTGTTGGTACCTCCGCGGTCATAGTTAGGTATTACAATCTTCCAAAAGACGTAGCTACGCTTACCGCAGAGCAAAAAGTACTGAGGGCCGAAATTGACAAGCTAACTGACCGGTTGGAAACGGTTGAGAGACGCATATCTCGCAGGAGAACGCAATGAAGCTACCCATCACCATAGCACTGATGTTCTTGTTTTCAGGACCGGCGTTTAGTAAGGACCTGAGCCAGCAGACCGTAAATAGCCAGATCGCAGCAGTACAGAAAGCAATTAAGGAAAAGGGCGCAAAGTGGGTGGCCGGCGAGACCTCGCTGTCTAAGCTGCCCATCGACCAGAAGCGCCGCCGCGTCGGTATTGGCTTCCAGATGCTGAACGTGCCGCCCCTGAAGCTCTCAAAGACGCGCGTTAGCGTACCGGCCAGCATTGACTGGCGCGCCAAAGGCGCTGTGTCTAACGTAGCTGACCAGGGCCAGTGCGGCTCCTGCTGGGCTTTTGCTTTAACGGCCGCGCTAGAGTCTTATGTGATGCGCGCGCCGGGCGTTACCAAGAACGTGGACCTATCTGAGCAGGTGATGGTCTCCTGCAGCGGCATAGGTTCTTGTGACGGCGGAACGCTAGACGGTGACTTCATCCGTAATGTTGGTATCCCGCCAGAAAAGTTTTACCCATACTCTGCGCAGAACGGTGCTTGTGAAGATGTTAAGGAAGGCTGGCAAACGGCTTCTTTCAAGATCAACACCTGGGGTTCAGTGCCTAAGTCCCTGAACGCCATAAAAGAAGCCCTGGTACAATATGGACCTCTTCCCACGGCTCTGTGGGTTTACGAAGATCTCATGCACTACAAATCAGGTGTGTACTCATACACCACTGGCAAGAAGCTAGGCGGGCACGCCATACTGCTAGTTGGATATGACGACGCAGAGAAATGCTTTATATTAAAGAACAGCTGGGGCGAGGACTGGGGAGAGAAGGGTTTCTTCAAGGTAGCCTACTCTGAGCTGAACACGGTGGTTACGATGGGTCTTATGACCATTGCGTACACGTCTGACCCGAGCCAGAACACTTTCCCGTCAGGACAATTGAAGCTGCCTGAGGTGGACACTTACGGGATTGCAGAGCAATCGCCGATACTTACCGGAATGAGGCTATAGTGAGCTGGGATTTTATAAAAACAGCGTGCGAAGGCGTGTCCGACGGAATACCCTTGGAGAAGTTTGACCCGAAGGTTTTAGACAAGGGCACCAAAGTAGAAACAAAAGAGCACGGGGATGCTGCCAATCCTGATAGAATCGCGGCTGACCACATCTTCGAGCACGGAAAGACGGAAGGCGGAGAGATAACAAGCGAGTACTATACCGAGCTGGACAAAATGGAAAATAAACTGGAGAAAGCTGCTATGAACTGGAATTTTTTGAAGAGAGAAACCCCCAAGCCGGTTGAGAAGCCGAGCTGGGAATTCACGAAAGAGGCAATAGCCACTCCGTCTCCTAGAGAGCGCGGCATGTTGCTATCTCCTACAGTTGCGCCGGTTGTCGAGGAGCTGTGGCACGACTCTCCAGAGATGCAAGAAGAGAAGTTGCTTAACTACACTAGGACGATGCATCCGGAAGACATTCTAGAGGTTAGAGCTAACTTGGGCTTGCCGGTGCAGGCGTTCGTTACTGTGGATGCCGCCGGACTTACCGAGCTTAATCGCATTGCTGCAGAGCTAGCAGAGGCCCCCCTACCGGTTGCCAGCGAGGTATCGGCCGAGGACGCGTTCAAAGAGGTGTCTAATAAAATAAAGACACTCGCTAGCGGCGCTGCCAAGAATATTATTAAAGACTCAGAGAAGTGGGCGACGTTGACTGCGCTGTATCAGAGTGGCAAGGACCTGAAAGACAAGGCTCTTCAGGAAGCCGTATTAGTGCTGGCGGAAGAAGCAGAGAGCGCGCAGAGCAAAGCCATAGAAATAGAGCTATCTCGTCTTGTAGACGAGGGCCAGAAGAGCAATGCCAAAAATATATTCGTCAGCACCTTTACCTCTGAGGTAGAGAAAGCCCTACCGAGAAAGGTAGAAAAAGCTGAGCAAGAATCCAAAGACGCGCAAGAATTGGCAGGGAATAGCTGGGAAGGCCTGGCTAGGGAAGTGCCGATGGAAGTAGAACCGGTTGTAACGGGAGATTCACTAGAAGCTCCTGTAATAAAATAAAACAAAACACAAAGGAGTAACACAATGGAAAACACCGAACAAAAAACTAGGGCTTTCAAAAACGTAAAGTCCTTTGCAGTCATCGTGCCGGAGCGCAACGTAATGGTCGGCGCAAACGGTGGTAGGATCACGCTGCAGGACGGCGTGGTGCCAGCTTCTGTCACAGAGTTTGTCGCTGCTGGCATTCTGAAAGAAGTAGACCCAATGGTTTCCTTGGACGAAATTGACAACACGGGCGTAGTCACATCTAAAGTAGCTGGCTGTATCGAAGAGCTGCCCGGCGCTAACGAAAAGGCAGAGGGCGTGGTTATCGCCAACCCTAACAAGCCCAAGACCGGCGCGGTAGCCCAGCCGTTCTATCGCGACCTAGTGGACACCCCGAAAGAAAAGCTCATCGCGCAGTACCAGTCGGACGGAAAGCCCAAGCCCGGAGTTAGAGAGGCGTTGGAGAACACCGAGGTAGTTATGTCGGACAAATCTACTGGCTTCCAGCTGGGAGATCTTACGACAGATGGCGGTGTTGCTGGCGAGGATGCTAGCACTATCATAGCCAAATCCCGCAAAGGCTTTGCAGCAGAGAAGACTACCGGAGATATAATTAAAGAAGGCGCTGCCAAGATGGAAGCAGCCATCAACAAGTTGCCGAAGCAGGCGCCGGCTCCCGCAGCTATTCCTGTGGATGCCACTGAGCTAATGAAGACCTGGCTGACTCGTCCTTTTATACAAAGAAAGCTATATGTACTGAAGTGCAATGACGCCACCACGCTAGACGCCATTGCTAAGTTTGAGGGCGATACCAACCTGCTGGAATGTATTTCCGATAGGATGACCGAGATAGACGCAGCCAAAGGAGCATAACAATGGAAGACAACGCTCCTAGAACAAAGATGCGCGTCTACCACCGGGCGGACGAGGACTTGGTTCTTGCTTGGGCCAGCAAAGGCCTATCGCCAGACCAGCTAAAAAATGTCACGATAATGCACGAAGGTAAAGGCCTGCGCGCGGTACTAACGCCCGTAGGTACTGAAACCCGCGGCATTACCGAGCCGTCCATTCTGTGCATCATAAAGCAGAGTGAGAGTAATATAGACCCGTTCCAGGACATTGAGCTAACGGTCATACTAGGCGGTAAGGACGCTACGCCAATAACCAAAGTGCTCACTATCCACAAATCCGGAGTGCTGCCAGATAAAGAGAAGGACAGAAAGGCAGCCAGGTCCCACCTGATGGGTTGGGATCCAGAGACAGAGATGTGGACGAAGATACCCTTGGTAAAAACTGAGAATGGTACCTTTGCCATACCTGTAGTGATTGTAGAAAAACGATAACCTGACCGGGCCCGGGTTAAATCCCCGGGCCCGATATGGAGAGGATATGAACTTTGTAGACGCTGATAACCAAATCCGAACTTGCGCTGCTGCCATTATTCACTTGGACAATTTTACCAAAACAGACGCAGAGTTAGTCGCGGAGTGCAAAGATTTTATTCTGATGAAGCACGCTAACCTAGCTAATTACCCGGTGCTGGACGCTGAGATACTGGCGAACATACATACAGTTAAAGTCGAGTTGCTTAGGACATCTGGTTGGCTATCTGATTTAGCTAGCAAAATTGAGGGATTTTTCGGATCGGCCGAAGTAGATCCTAGTGACAAGCCCGTGGTTAAGCGTATCGGAGCCGAAATTCTTCAAGCGTTTGAATACGTTGCCGCCAAAGAAGGGGAAGACCCGCGCGACGCTATACAAAAAAGCTTAGATAAATTTAACAAAATATTTGAGAGCAGAATCGCTGACCTTAAGGCGGCTGATATGTCTGACGAAGCTATCACTCGTTATCAAGCTTTCTTGCAAAGCCTAATAAGCGCAACCGAGTCTCTGTCTGTCGCAGACAGCAATGCAACTATTCTGATCGGCAGAATTACTACCATTATTCACGATATTGGAGTAATGTCTCACAAAATAACCAAAGATCCTAATAAAACAGCAGAGACAATCACAGAAAAGGATAAAGAAGCTATAGCCAGATTGCGTGCGGATTACGATAGCATAAACAGCACCCGAGAAGATTTTGAGTTGCATATGTCTGAATACAGCCCAAACATTCAAGCTAAGTTTAAGAACGCAACACGGCTGTTCGCTGGTGTTTTGCCGCAGCTTGTTCAACTAGAAACCATCAGCCGTAGCACAATCGGTGACCACAGCAGCGCCAAGAAGCCGGAAACAGGTGCAGAGACATCTACTGGATTTTCTGAGGCGACACAGCAAGTAAACAACTGGACCGCAGGTAGCTACGTTAACAAGCCTGGGATATACCACTTAAATCCTGCAGCGCTTACAGATATAGACAAGCTCTACAACGCAGTCCGCGCATCTGCTAAGCAGCTAGGGCTTGCGGTGGATAACCGCGACATCACAGAGTTTAGCTTAGATAAGTTCAACCAGGCACAGGCTGACCTAAGCAGCACCGTACCGCAAACCGTACTTAACGCAGCTACGTACCTAGAGGGCTTCTGTAGCAAAATGATATCTCCCGGCTTCAAGATGAATGACCAGAAGCAAGCTAATAATTTTGTAAAGGCGGTTAAGGTAGCAGTACGCAAAGCTACTGAGGCCGTGTCTAAGCTCAAGCTGGGAAAGCCAGAAGGCGTTCCAGCCGCAAAACCATCGACAGCTCCGGTGCCAGCAAGCAGCTCATCACTTAGCCCGGAGACCAAATCAGTTAAACCTGAAGTTGCCCAGCCCGCTAGCAAGCCAGCAGCGGCTCCTGCGGTTGCGCGTAGCGAAGCACAAATTAGGGAAGCCGAGACGAAAAGACTTATGGACAAGTACCTTACCCATAGGATTTTTAAGAATGTACGTAAAGTTGGTCCGGGGGCTACTCGGGCTGAGGTGGCCCAAGACATATTGGCAAATGTACCACAAGCTGAATCACCTCAAATGAAGTCTGAGTTACTTAATATGTATAAGTATCTGCGAGTTCCAGAAGCAGCTAGCGCGCAATTGCCTGCCGCAGCAGAGAGTGTAGCAAAGCCAGTTTCTCCTTCGGTGCCTAGCAGCACCGAACTTGCTAAAGAAATTTTTAAAGGAAACTATAGCAAGGCCGATGAGTTTAACAAAATGTTCGCACCGGTAACTGTGGAAGATATTAAAAATCTTGATAATCGCGTAACCGCCGGCATAGCTTCGCAGCTGTCTTGGGTTAGTCAGCTAGACGAAGCGAGCGTGCGCAGCCGCCCTGCTGTTGTTATCTCAAAACTTAGCAAAACAGTTCCGATAGACGAAAAGCAGAAACGGATAATAACGACTATCTTCAATGTCATCGCTGCTAGTAAGAAAGACAAAGCAAAGCCTGTAGAGAGCAAGCTGGTAGGTAAATAATATGGCGATACTCACATATGTTCAGATAAATTGGACCCTGCCTACTGTCGCGGCCGGTACCTACGATACTATCAATGTGTACCGTTCCGGGAGCGAGTCAACTGGGTATACCAAAATAGGCACAGCCGCCTGGCCAGCTACCACGTACACGGACACGGAAAAAACCTTATCAGCCAAAGAGACAGTCAACTATGTAGTGACATTTTCGCTATCCACAGTTCCAGGCGTAGAGTCGGAGTACGCCCTAACCTACAAAACGCTATCTCCCAGAGAGAAGCGTATGGTGTTCCAGATACGGGACTCCATTTCCAGGTTTGTGACCAACCGCCTGGCCGACGAAGAAATAAGGCAATATCTAGAGCAAGGCATTAGCGCGTTCAATATTCGTCCGCCGGCGACTGAGTTCGACATATTCAATTTACCTAAGAATATGGAGCCATTGGTGTTGTACGGCGCGCTGATATTTGGGGTTACAAACAATATGCTAGGCATTGGTTTTACTGATGTCAGCTACACAGATAATGGTTGGCAGATGACCGGTAACAGGATGGAGAAAATGAATAGCACATTAGAAAAGGTGCTAGGTATATACGACAAGCTAATCCTCCCGGCTAAGCTAGAATTTGCCTACGGCGGAGACGCAATCGGCACCGTGAGTTTGCCTATAGGTATCGGCGGCAGGGTGGGCAACGTCCTCGGCCTCTTCGATGTACTCTCCAGCCTCGGGCGCTGATATATTACTGATAGGCTAATTTATGCGATCAAGTTCGAATAACCTAACTAAAGTCACCTGTTGTATCTGCGGCCAGGGATTTGAGGTTAAAAATTCGTACTACAAACAACAGATAGCTAGTGGTTGTACCGACTTTGCTGGGCATACAAGAGAGTGTTTTAACAAAAATAGAATAAATAAGATCACGCTTAGCAGACAAACTCCAGAAGCCAGGAGGTTAACCTCTCTAGCCTCTAAAGCTATGTGGGCTAGCGGAAACAAGGCAAAGCATGTTGCGGCGATAAAATTAGGTATGCAAAACAGTGAAGAATACAACTCTTCGCAGCGCATTGAGAGAATAAAAACAGCACTCAATCGTCCGGAGGCCATAGCTAAGCTATCCGCGCTTACCAAAAAAGTTTGGAAAGACGGCTACGAAGCTAGACGCCAGGCTGTTGCTAGCGGTATGGCGGCTAGCGAGAAGTATAACTCGCCAGAAAGGCTGGCAAAAGCTTTGCAAGCGTGTAGGAAAGCTCCGACAGGCATAGAGCAATCGATAATCGACTTTATTAAGGATGCCGGGCTACCTTTGAGATATACTGGAAACGGCACCTTAATGGTCGGAAAGCTAAACCCAGATTTTGTATCTACCGACGGAGCTAAAAAGATTATAGATGCAAATGGGTGTTATTGGCACATGTGTAAGAAGTGTTTTCCTGGGGTAAAATCTAGCGGCAGCATTCCTGAGGGCGGTAGACACCGCGTCTACTCGGCCGCAGGCTACACCCGTCTTGTTATCCGGGAACACGAGCTGGCTGACGATGCCTGGAAAACCAAGTTGCTTAACTTTGCAAACTCTAAAATTACTGCTGGAACAATCTTATGAATAATTTTTATATCACCGCCAGTCACGATTATAGCTGCCTGATGGTCCGGCCGCCTAAAGACATCGCGGCAGAGGCGCTCGCCTGGATAAACCAGAATGTCACTGATGATATGGTTTACACGGATGGGAATGAAATTGTCGGCCGGGAAGTAACCCCGCACATCACAGTAAAGTACGGCCTGCTAACCGATAAGCTATCTGATGTGTCCAAGTTATACCCTAGCAAGCCGTTTAAGGTAAAGCTCCGCGAGGTATCTAAGTTCGACACAAACCCCGACTACGATGTGCTGAAGATGGATGTAGAATCAGATGCACTCCGGGATTTCAACGCAGAGGTATCGGAGTTGAAGAACGAGGACTCTCACCCTAATTACTGCCCGCATATGACTATAGCCTATGTCAAGAAGGGCGCCGGGGACGCATTGCTAGGTACTGACATATTTGCAGGCAAGGAATTCACCATTGACGCTTACGAATTTTCTACTCCGGACGGTACTCATATTGTGAAGCGCGCGGCCGACGAGCACGGTCTGGGCGTAAAGATAGACGAGGCTGGCGAGCAATACTTTTCGGTTTTTGACTTTTCATCTGCTTTTGACGAGATGCTGTACGATTATTACCTGCCCGACCCTCGCGATGATAAACCCAACCACTATGTTACGGACATAGGCGGAGTAAAAGTAGGCTTTGGCGCTAAGTATATGCTTAACAAAATATTGACCAAGATACTGCCAAAGATATACCCATCCGGCAAGATACCTATAAACCAAGTCACTTCCAAGCCGATACCTAAAATAGACGACCAGCTTGTTCGCAGGCTTGGTAGCATCCATGCAGTGTCGTATGTGGCTCATCTGCCCGGGCATAAAGACGCCAAGGGCAACGCAGCTCCGTGGGTAATAAAGGACCACAAGACCGGCAAGGTATTGTCTAGCCACGCCGACGAGGCTGCGGCTAAGAAACACCTGCAGGATATGCACATTCACAAGGGCAGCAACGCGGACATCGCTAGCAAGGTTATAGACCTAAGCGAGAAGGGCAAGGAGCTAAACGCGGGCAACCCGGCTCCTCAACCTACAGTAGATGACCGTATGTTCGGAGATGAGAATCAAAGCAAAACACTGAACATCACGCCAGGCGGACCGCAATAGCGGTATAATATTATATAAAATTATTAAATATGAGTATGTACAGCGTAGTGATACGCGTGTATTCCAAAGAAACAGGAGATCTATAAAATGTTCGATATCAATTTCTTCAAGTCAGCAACTGCAGCCGGCACTGATACAAAAGCGCCGATCACGGAAGGCCCGAAAGGCCCTGCACACAACTACAACGGGAAACCAGAGGTTCCTGCCGGATCTGTAAAAGTTGATGGAGTTAAAGCTCCTATTTCTGAGGGCGATGCTGGTGAGAAGCCGCAGCACAATTTAAAGAACGCCTCTATGGACAAGAAGTACCAGGAAGCAGGCGACAAAGGCGATACCAAAGTAGCTGGACAGCCTGAGTGTCCTAAAATCCCTATGGGTATGGCTGATGCTAAAGTCACCGTCCCGCAGGAAGATGGCGAGAAGGGCAAGCTAACCAATCCCTCTGGCGAAACTGCAGACCCCTCTGCTGAGCTGCCTAAGCCCAAAGATGAGAAAGCCATTGCCGGAAAGTTTATGGAAGCGGGCGGAACCGGTGGCTTAGTTGAGAAGCCTAAAGATTTCACCGCAGATGTCTCTGCACACGCTGAGAAGGACGCTAAGACGATAACCCCCGGAGAGAAGGGTCTTGGCAAGAAATCTTTCTCCATAGAGTGGGTGAAGTATTCCGCAGTTGAAAATCAACAGATGGTTAGCCACGCGGCTGCCGCGGTGATAGAGAACCTGCTTGTTATCGCCAATCGCGCCAACATCTCTCTGGAAAACCCCAAGCTCGCTTCAATGCTGAAGTTGGCTGAGGATATTCACGGCCTGGCAGAAGCTGGCAATCTTTCTGGAATTCCGGAGACGATGGAGCCATTGCCTGCAATGCCGAGCGATGCCGCTGCTCCTGCTCCTGTAGCCAAGCCCGTAGCTGGCGACGCCGTAATTCCTCCGGCAGCGCCCATGGACGCGGTTCAGCCTATGATCCCGTCTGCCAGCGAAGTTCCAGGCACTCCGGAACCGCTAGCCCAGGACAAAGAACTAGAAGCAATATTTGAATAATCAGGAGTTTTTAATGCAGATACCGTTCTTACGATCGGCTAGCATTACATCAGTCGCTGACTTAGCAGGATTTGCAGAAAAGTCACACGCCGCCATAGAGACACACTTGGCGGCGTTTCCTGCGTCTTCCCGCACTAGCTTGCACGAACAGTTGGATGCTAAACTAGCAGCAGCTGGTTTATCCGCCGGGGATACTGTTGAGATATCTATCGAGATAACCTCCGCGGCGGCGGCGGTGAACCAGCCGGAAAAGTCAGCGTTTAACAAAGAAGTATTTTTGCGTGAGTTCGAAGATTACATCCTAGCTCGTCTAAGAATGTTCAACGAGCTAGCAGATAGCGATGCATACAAAACGTACTTCCCTAACCTTAAAGCAGAGGTAGAGAATCTGTGCGATACAGCAGCTAACATAGCTGCCAACTACGCAGATATGCGCTCAGACGTGTCTCAGTTTTTTGGCGAATTTAAAAACTTCAACATCCCCAGCAGCCTATATCTTAAGCCGAACACAAAGATAGTAGGAGACGCGAAAGAGGATATGACAATATCTGGTGTTATCACGTCCACTACCAAGGTTATAGAACACTGCTCGAACTTGTTGACTGAGTATGGCGAGGCTATAGACGCTCTTGCGCCTGAAAAGGCTACGTTGCGGGAGCTAAAACAAATCGCAGACAAAGTAGGCGATGTAATAAGACTAGCTAAAAACCAATATGTTACGCTATCGTTTTTCGAAAGCAGCCTAGCTAAAGATGCTAGCCTACCAGAAGAATATACAGCTATTCGTAACGATTTGGCGAATGTGCAGAAAGTGGCTAACAGTTTGCTGTACGAAGTAGAGAAAAAGATGAGCGGTGCAAGCTCTATTAAGACAGACCAAACCGATACCGAGGCTGCATCTGATACAACGCCAGAGAGCGCTGCAGATTTTTCTGGGTATCAAGACACTGGGTCAGATGACGACGACCAGTTTGTGCCACCCTCTAAACAGTTAGCACAAGATGTAGCAGAGCAGACTAGTGAGGAAGAGGAAATCAGAAAAGAGCTGCCCGTAAACGTTATTAACCCTAAAAAGCGCCGAGACGAATAATGCAAATACCAGCATACCCGCTAACAGGAGAAGTTCCACCAGTAAACCCAGACGAGGTAGGCGTAGGCCCATACGCTGGCGATGGAACTAACCCAGACAAGTCTAAAGAGAAGGGGTTAAAAAACGACTGCGAGTACGAGATTCCTAATAAAGGTAGAGAAGTAACGCCCCCTGCATACCGTAATCACGGCGGGCCACAGCTTGAGACATTTACTCCAGGCACCGACGCACAAACTCCCGGGAGCATAAACGGGGAGCCATCGGGCGGAATGGGCTGGGGTTATCTAGGCGATGCAGTGCAGAGCAGCGCAGCATCTGCCGTAGACGCGTCGTATTCCCAGTTCCTGAAATCCGCATTTCCAATTATCGAATATTTAAAAAGTATGGGTGCCACCCGGACCACCGCGAAAGACGCCCTAGCTAAGAAGTACGCGTTTTTGTACGAACACCGTCCGTGGCTTAAGTCCGTGCAGAATGTTTTCCTAGATAAGGTATTCGGACAGGAAGTTGTGAAGACCGCCGCAGTAAGCATTGAAGAGCTTAAATACGGAGCGCCAGAAGAGGATGTCACGCGCCCAGCAACTAAGGACCTGTTTGTTTCCGGATCTGTGATTAGCTGTCTGGAGCCGGCTATCATAGGCAAAGTGATTTCTGTAAGCCAGGACTGTACCTACGCAAAGATAGCCTGGGCGCTTGGCTCTGCTAGCATTGCGGCCACAGCGCTATCCAACATAGTCGTGTTATCGTCTGTTGCCTCTGCTCCATACAAAAAGTATTTTTCAACATCGCCAGCGTTGCTAAAGCTGGCAGAAAAAACATTGCTCCAGCCAGAAGGTAACTCTAGCGCGCCCGTAGAAATCATAGAGACTAAGCCCGGCGTGAAGCTCCCTCCTAAAATAAAGAAAGCCGATGGTACCACCTTGGAAAACAAAGGAGAGGAACAGCAATGACCCCAGAACTTGAAAACAGGGAAGAACCTAAGTCGTCCAGAAAGACGGTAGCGGTCGACTTCGATAATACCATTGCTGCGATGGGCCCAGACAAAAGCATCGGCGAGCCACTCCCTGGTGCTATTGAGTTTTTAAAGAAGATAGAAGAAATGGGTTGGAAGACGGTTATTTACTCATCTCGTCCGGTATTCCCAGGTGGCAAGGAAGAGATAGAGGCCTGGCTGCTTAAACACGACCTGCCAGCATACAAGGTGTGGACCAAGCCGCTAGCGCACTATTATGTAGACGATAGGGCCGTTGCATTCAAAGGTAACTGGGACGAGGTGTCTACTGAGATACTTGGCGGCGCCACCGAGAACACTGCTGACAATATCGCCAAAGGAAAATACAGTTACTACGAAATAGCTGATAAATTTGGAGTAGACAAAGACCAATTCGCGGAAGACATTGGTAGACTGTTCGAGACTGATTCAGAGCAATGGGATAGAGTGGTTAGCTCTGTCGGAGAGAAATACAGCATTTTCGTAGATAAGGATAAATTTTTAAAATCTGCCAACTCAGACCTGGCAGTCAGAGAGGCGGTAAGCTGTGCCTACTCTGGGTTCGCATCTTCTAGGCTGTACCCTGGGGAGCACGTATGCCTCTCGATTAACGAGAGATATGGCAATATTGCCAGAGTTGTGTCTGTAGGCGAATCAGGCTATTCTCTGCACGACCTTAACACTTCGGAAGACATAGAGATTCCAGAGCAGTATTCTGGTCTAGCCAAGAAAATAATATTAGGTTCTGTTCCAGCTGACGCGTTTAAGCCATCTTGTGGCATAGCCGTAGCAGCTAACAGCCTGTACCCTGACGGGTTGGCGTACAGAGATATCAGAAATTGGTATGATAGGCATTCTGATCAACTGAATACCTATATTTCCGGACGGCCTGTTCGCGGGTACTACCAGCTGAAGCACAAGCTAGTATCTCCTATCGGACCATTTAGCCGAGTCATGTCTCAGTTCGATGCTAGTATCATAAACGAGCCGCTTATGGGCTTTGGCTATTGTACTCGCCCAGATTCTGAGCTATACGCTATCAAGTTTTCCCCGGCGCAAGGCAGCAGCTTGCCCAGCTGCACCAGCGATGTGGTTATCAGCATTTTGTCCGCGTTGTCGGCTAGAAACGCACAGCTAATGTTTGACGGCAGCGATGGTCTGGTGCTCATAATCCAGACAGAACCATCAGCGGATAATTTTGATGAAATTGCCCGTAACTGCGTATCAGACATTGTGTCCGATATGCAAGAACCTAGTGTTATGTGTGCCGCAATGCCTCCGGCCGGAGGGTTGAACATACAACCAGGACATAATGACAACGGCGCTGTGTTGGTGCCTTACACTGTCAACCAAGACACCGGCCTAAGCTGCGTGCCGGTAGACGTTGAGGACATAGAGGAATTTGACCCGATGTGTGCGAAAATACTGTGAGGGATACAATGCAGACAGATAGCCAATGGCAGTTTGACACTGAGTTAGCCAAGACAGCGGCCGAAGCTACCGCTACACCCAATGCAGGTGGCGTTGTCTCTGACGTGTTTATGCACAATCTAGATAAGGTTTCTAAAAAACTTCAGATACCTGAGCTACTTAGCGGGGCGTTGGCAGTTCCTGAGCCAGTATCTGCTGAAGGCAGAGAGCCAGTAGCCAACCGGCTAGTAAAAGATAGAAAAACTGAGCGCATAGAGTTAGCTCTTAAGAAATACAGGCAAAAAGTACTAAACACATATAGCATAGCAATGCAGACACAGCGTGATAGCGTTGAGAAGGGCGCAGACGTGAACGTAGTTGGGCAGAACATAACCAAACTAAGCATTGATGCCGCCGCCTTTGAGGATTGTTTTGAGCAGTTTAGCAAGCAGCTGAGGCTCTGGGCAAGTTCATCTCCGAGGTTGCCATCCTGGGCCATTGGTTACGGAGAGGACAATACCGCGCGCTGGCTAGGCAACAAAGTATTTTCCTTGTTGCTATCTCACATTGCGGCTAGCCGCATACTCATAGTGCCAGAGGCAGAGGAGATGTCTAGAAATCCCGGGTATGGCACATCAAACGTGTACTTACACCCCAAAACGCTAGCAGAGGCCAAACAAAACTTAGATAATTTAGTGGAGTCTCCTGAGTTTGAAGCGTTGCCTGAGGTTATGAAAGACTTGCGCATTAGCCGGGCTAATTTAGATTACTCGTTAGCCAAGATGCGCAAAAGCTTATCTGTAACCAGTTCTCAAATATCCCTGGTAAGTCTTATAGCTCGTTTAGCCAATCCCAGCGTGTCCAAAACAGGTGGTTCAAGCGACATATCAACAGAAGAGTCTAAGAAGCAGCTTTTCAAAGAAACCACAGAAGTTAATGCCGAAGTCCAGCAGGCTATACTAGATTTGCAGGCTGAGGCCAACCAGACGCCTAGGTATATGGCCGCGTTCAACAAAGCTATTGCAGGGCTTTCGCTAGCCACGCCAGAAGAGGTAAACGCGCTAGCCCAAGATCCATCAGGAAAAAATAACAAGGCAGCAAGGATTTTGTCGGCTCAGCAGATCATAACCGACGCGCTAGCTGCTTTTAGCGCCAAGCTGACTGACTTTGTTTCTGCAAACTTTAGATTTGCAGAAGCAATCGACAACCTAGCTAATGACGCTGTCTTTGAAAACATAGAAGAAGAAGCAAACAAAGCCAAAGAACTAGCGGAAGCCAACATATCTCACGAAGAAGAGGCGCCTGACGCTTTGATTCCTAAGCCTACCGATCCTGCTGCATATGAAGTAAAGGATACTGTTCTTCCGCCTAAGCCCCAGGAAGATACATCTATTCCAAAAGCTAAACGCGTACAAAAGAGTTCAGTTGCCGATATCAGCAAAACCGAGGAGCCAGTAATTATGAGCGATAAAATGCCTTTCCGTGTAGGTAGCCCTGTCAGGGTATCTGAAGATAACGAGAACTATATAGTCATAGACTCTAGCGAGGCAGATCCTAACATCCGCCTGGTTATCCCGCTTAGCTCAGTTAACACGCACCAGTTTGTGTCTCCTATAGCCATATCGGTGGACAAACTATACCCTCTTCGCCGGTTAGCCGCCTCTGCTGGGGATGTGATTACTTCTCCAGAAGGTGAGCTACTGTGCATCACTGGCTCTGTCAACATCGAGATGGGCACTGGCTCTATCCGGCACGAGGACGGGCGCACCGAGCAAGATTGCGACTTGGAGCGCTATGGCTTCAAAATGGAAGACCTGCAACCTATAGACCTATTTGTCTGCCCGTTCGAGGGTAGCGTCATAACCGCCGGAGAAGAGCACAATTGCCCGAACCGGCCGATGTCTCACTTTGCCTCGGCAGGAGATGAGGCGCTAACTGCAACCTTGCAAGCCAAGCTGGCTGAAGAAGAGAAAGCCAAAGAGCTAAAGAAATCTGCCGCGGCCTCTGCAGCTGCCAGCCCCGAGATGTTCAAAAGCGCGATATCTGCTGTGTTAGATAGTCCCGCTAGCGATGAGTTTATTTCCCGCGCGGAAGAGCCTGAGCTGCTTAACGATATTGAATCGGCGATCCACATAGGCGCATCAGTTAAGAAGCTAGAGCTTAACCGGTTGGGAACCGTGGTAGGAAAGAGCAAGCGCTGCGTATATGTTCACTGGGCCGATGGTGTAGAAGAGCAGTGCTGGCCTCAGGAACTATCGGTTGCCAAAATTGAGGGTGTGTAAGTCCCTATGGGTTCTAGGTTCCCCACCCAGTATAATTCCCCATCATTACCTTGGGGAACTCCGCCGGGAACGATAGACACAGAATTCAAGGTATTGAACACTACTGGGTCTGTTGCTGCGATATTTTCTGCCGGGAGCGTGGTTGTATCTCACACCAAAGGCGCCTACAACACCGTAGCAGTATCGTGGCCGCCAGTAGCGAGTGCAGTATCGTACACAGTATACAGCGGCTTCAGTTTGTACTTTGCTAACGCCGCGGCTGTCGGCACCGTAAACGCTCCCACTGTCTCGTACACATATCAATACTCCGAGTCTCTGCCTACTGATGTATACCCGCAGGTGTGGGTAAAGGCCAACTTTGCTGCGGTCCCGTCCGTGTTTGTGCAGGCGGATCCAGCTTCTGTAGACAACGCCATCGACTATTCTTCCCGGGCCAATAACCCGCTAGAGACTAGCTATGCAGATATCATCATAGACAACGATTATATGCGGTTTACTTTTGCTGAAGTACGCCGGCACTTCATTACTATGATGCAAAACGACGGAGAAGATTTTGAGATATATGCGCGCAAATGGGCGGGGCCCGCGTGCGTCTGTCGGCGCAGAACTGATATGGTGCTAGGAAGAGATCTGATACAGGGCGCCATAGTAGATTCAGAAAAAGGTATTGGCGAAGAGCCGAATATCTACGATGACCCGCCGAACGACGAAATAAGCCGCTGCTCGTATTGTTTTGGTACCGGCATACAGGGCGGGTATTTCTACAAGTATGAGACCCCACTTAGATATAGCGCTACTCCTGTTCGTCAAATCGTGTTCGGAAAATATGCACTAGAGTTAAACCAGAATTTCAATACCTGGGGGCTATGGATACCGAAAGTCCACGATAAAGATTTTGTTGTTAGGGTTAAAACAGGGGAGAGGTATGAGGTCTCCGGCGCCAAGATAGGCGAAATACGCGGTATTCCGATGCATCAAGAAATGCTGCTATCCATTATCAATCCCGGGGACATTCGTTACACGATTACCGACGCGGCCATAGCCGCAGGCGAGGCAGCCACTTGAGCACCACGACTGATGGCTTAACTGTAGTAGACCAGCGGACTATTGCGCGCGGTACTGGTGCGTACGATACTTTTGACGCAGAGCGTGCCGCCGCATCTGTTTCTGCTGTTGTAGACGCCAACCACGTTACTTATGTTCCGTATGTGCCTGCAACCGGTTTAGGTGATTACGCCCTGTCAGTGGTGTCTGGAGGCAGCCGGCTCACCTGGTATGGTACTCACAAGCCCGCAGCAGCGGTGTTGTACACAGTAACATACACCTGCCACGCGTCTCTTTTGTTTAAGGGCGTAGATTTTATCAAGACAGCCATAGTGAAGTGCCTACGGGTCGCGTACACCGTCCAGCCGTTTTACACCGATTTCGTATACAACGCTAGTGATGTTCAGACCAAGATATCCATACTGCCAGCGTGGCCTAACCGGGTATTTAAGACTCCTGCCATAATAGTATCGGTAGCCCCGGGTGGCGCAATGGAACCAACGCACCTAGCTCAGAACGAGAGCATAGCTATCGTAGAGGACGAGGACGGGAACCCATCCAGCGCGGTATCTTCCGGTGGTATGGGTATTCCGATATCGATAGAAATAGTTTCTACTCGCAATTCCGACATATGCAAGCTATGCGATTTGACCGTTTTGTTTTTAAGAACTTTGTTTACCTGGCGGCTGAGCAATTATGGTATCAGCTTCAAGAACATCACTATCGGTGGAGAGGACACCGCCGTTATAAACAATCAAACCTATTACAAGATAGCTATATCATTTACCTGCTACACAGAGTATCAAGTAGCACTTCCTATTGCCTTAGTAGACACCATTAACAAAACAAACTTCAAGCTATACGACACAGAAAGCGATTTGTTGTTAAACGAGTACGATACACCAGTGTAGTCCAGTATAATATTATATAAAATTATTAAATATAGAGTTGCACACGCACAATATGAAACTGGTTTTCAAATACACGGCGTACGCCAACAAGCTAACCCAGCGAAGATTTAATGAATCTGCCGGGTTGTGCTGCGATTTGTACAACTTAGCCCTGGAACAGCGTATAGCTGCGTTTAAGTCCGTGTGTAGCCGGTCGGTGTCTAAGTACGATCAGCAGAACGAATTACCAGAGTTTAAAAAAGCAAATCCAGAGTTTTCTGGTGTGTATTCTCAAACGCTGCAAAATGTGCTTATTCGTTTAGACAACGCTTTTCAGAGTTTCTTTAAACGCTGCCAGGCACACGAGGCACCTGGATTCCCGAGATTTAAGAGCAAAGATAGGTATACCACTATTGTGTATAATACTTCTGGGTACACGATTCGTGGAAAGTATATCACATTCTCCAAGCTTGGTACCTTTAAGCTAAAGCTCTCTCGGCCTATACTAGGAGACATTAAGTGCGTTACGCTTACAAAGAAATCCAACGGAAAATTTCAGGTAGCATTCAGCTGCGACAATGTTCCTACTAAAATTTTGCCAATAACTGGCAAAGCGATCGGCTTAGACCTCGGATGCACCGATATCGTTTCCGATTCTGCCGGTATAAAAACTGAGAATCCCAAATTTCTAAAAGTATCGCAAGAAAAGCTTAGAAAATTGCAAGCAAACTACGCAAGCAAAAAGACAGCTAAAGCTCGTAAGTGCTTAGCTAAACTGCACGAAAAGGTAGCCAATCAGCGAAAGGACTTTCTGCACAAGCTTAGCCGAAAGTACATAAACGAAAACGATTTGATTTGCGTTGAGAAACTTCAGCCACAAAAGCTGGCGGATAAGTCGTACAAGAATATTCGTAAATCAATGATAGAAGCATCCTGGGCGATGTTGCTACAGCAACTTCGCTACAAAGCAGAATACGCTGGTAGAGACATAGTTGAAGTAAACCCCAGGAACACTTCAAAGATGTGCAGTGACTGCGGCGAACTAGTTGAAAAAACACTAAGCAACAGAATACATAAATGCAAATGTGGCCTTAGCATAGACAGCGATGTGAACGCCGCTAAGAACATATTAAGGGCCGGGCAGGCCCCTATCCGAAAGGATAAAATCCTAAGCCTAAAAGCTTAAGAATGCCAAATATAGAGATATCTTCAGGAGGATAGAATGTCAACATTTTTACCCGGCTTCACCCGGCCGAGATCAGTAGTTTTTCAACAGGTAGTTTCCGCAAATCCTGCCCTTGTTTCGTTGTTCCCCGCTTGCTTTATCGGCGCCGGAGACAGAAAGAAATGGTATTCCCGTACCCTAGCCGCCGGCGGCACTGCTTACGGAGCTGAAGTAACCAAAGGTTCTGGAGCTTCTGATGTGTTCTATTCGACTGCAGCTCTAGCTGACGCGGATATGAATGTGTCCATCTTCGACAAAGATCAGAATGAGTACGTGATGGATGTCGATTGGCAGTTGTTAACCAACACAGCTGGCGTTAACTCCATTGAGTGGTTGACTAGCTCTGTGGCGCGTGCCCCAATCACTGGTGCGCTATACTATGCCAACTTCAAAATTCCTAAAGTTCCTGTGGTGGACTACCTGCCTCGCAGATTTACAACCTTAAAAGACCAGTACGACTGGTCTGGAGAGCCGGGCTACGGAACGCTAGGCGAAGATGTGAACGGTTCCTACCTGCTTAACGGCGCCTCTTGGGGCCCTACCGTCGGTATGGCCAATGGCCTGGGCGAGTGGTGGTCAGTAGAGCTAGACCCGTACGACGAAACCACGTACCTATCTCCTGGTGGCATCGAGCTAATTGGCACAGGCACTACAATAGATGATGTGTTCACGACCGAGGGAAATCTTCTCACGGCGTTCACACAAGCGCTGACCAAGATTATGGCTATCAAAACTTGGGCGGTTGTGCCAACCTTCCCGATGACCTCTACAAAGAGCGCGGGCGCTCAGTACACAGAAGTTAATAAAACTCTGTTGCCGGTTCTCAAACAGCACATCAATGACGCTAGGTCCATCGCCCAGCAGAAATTCCGCGTAGCGCTTATTGGCGCACCGGTTGGTTCTGACACGGGTATGACCGATCCGACACTGCTATACACCGATGCTCAGGCAGCTATGGTAAGCCGCGCAATGTCATACTGCGCGCCGTCCACTCCTCAGTATCTGTTCGAGGGCTACCCCAAAGATGTCGATGGTTCTATGATTGCTTCCGCAATTGCTGGTATAGCGTCTAACCCGAACTTCGACCCGGGCGAGCCAATTGCCGGAAAGCAGCTAGCTGGTTTCTACTCAATACCAACTATCTTCAACACTCAGCAGGTTAACCGTCTGGGAGTTGCTGGTGTTCTGCTCGTCGATAGCGTGACTTTCGGAACCCCGGCTGTAATGCTAGACTGCACGACCGACCAAACTTCCGGAGTTGCCAGCCAGCTAACATACACGAAAACCGCAGACTTCCTGTCTGAGTCTATTAATGACGCTATCAACAAGGCCGTCATTTACTCTAGAAATATCAAAGGTAGCGCGGCGTCTGCTGTAACGAGCAATGTTACCACGTTGCTGGACAAGGCTATGGAGCTAGGCTTGATAAACGCATATACTCCGGTAGCAGTGCAGACTAACCCCCAGGAATCCAGGCAGCTAGATGTGGCTACGACTATCACAATAACTCCTCAGATACTGTGGACGTACACTAAACTGGGTATCCAGATATAACGAGGTAATTAAACAATGCCGAATAACATTGCTGCTCCGCAAACACTAGCTAGACTTAAGCCGTATATCGAGATATACAGTGGGGGTACAGTAGCCCCCACAGATCTCAAACAGATACCTGCGGCTACCAACGTTGGTACCTCTGCTATCGCTACGGTTAACAAGCTTAGCTTTGAGGTCCAGCGCGACCTAGGCAAATGGCGCCAGTTTGACCAAGGCAGGATGGGCAGACCCGTCGAAGTAGTTCCTGGCCTTCCGTCTTACTTGATTAAGATGGAAAAAGTTGTGCTATACAACAGCCCCAGCGCCGCGGCTGGAAGCAAAGAGCCAGATAACATACTAAGCCTTTTCAAGCTGACAGACAACAGCTTTAAAGGTTTCGACATCATGGACCAGATTAAGCCATTGGAGATTAAGGTAAAGCTATACTCTCCAACTACCTCCGCCGGTGCCGTGGTTTCCGGGTATACCCCGCACGTAGTGCTTACCTTCTCAGGTTTTTGGTTTGAAGGATTGCCAGAGATGGAGTTTGAAGCAGTAGAGGGCGGAAAAGAACAGCTCGTAATCCAAGCCTGCAACGGTGAGGCAGCGAGCATGTCTGTAGCTGTTAGCTCCTAAGGAGTTCTAATGCGGCTGCCGGTTACTATTGGACGGCTGGCTCAAAGCTGCGAGATATACGCCACCACCGGAGGAAACCTAGACCCCACAGCCATCATCACATCGGTAATGGGGTCTGCGGTAACAACCGGCGGTGCGTTCAGTCTAGGCGCCAACCTGCTTTCGTTGTTAGGGGCTACTGAAAAGATAGGCGCAGTAGAGAAAATCACTCTAACAGATGAGCGAGAGATGAACGCAATTCACTCTATCGGCTCATTCGCCTTCGAGCCCGGAGTGATAACCCCGGGAAAAATAACTCACACAATCGCGCTAGATAAGGTAGAGTTAAACAGGGAGTCGGCGCTGGAGTCGTTTGGTTTTACAGGCTGGAACCTGTTTTATCAGCAGGTGCCGCTGCTGCTAAGGCAAGTATTCACAGATCCGTCGGACGATTCAAAAACATACGACATAATGTATTTGAATTGCTGGATCAAGTCTATGGGTCCTGTGACATTCGATTTATCAGGTTCGGGAAGCACGCTAGTAAGAAATTCCCTGACTTTGATATGTGGCAAAATAATAAACTCCAAAGCACTGTTATCTAACTTGCTAGGAGCTACCACAAAGGTATCAGGATCATTCAGCGTACCAGGAAGGTAATATATGAAAGTCATAAACAAGACAAACCCGCCGGCCCCCGTATCTGAACCTGTGCAGGCTGCTACTGCTGCACCCGAGCAGATAACGCCATTCTCTGAGCTCAAGGATTTGATCGGAACCGCTTCGGTAGTTTTTACTGGGATATATTCTAAAGAGCTAGAGGTAGTCCCTGGCTATCTGGTTAAATTCAAAACTTTGAGCAACGCGGATAATCTAAAGATGGCTGAGATGGTAAAGGTATCCGAGTCCACCACAACAGCTCAGTACTTAGAGGCTGCAATAGTGCCAACACTTACATACGCGATTGATAGCATACGCGTCGTTGATCCTGCCGGCGATAAGGTTAGCACTTTCAATTCCGACGACCCTAAAATAGAAGACGCGCGCCGAAAGGAGTTGCATGCGCAGCTATCTTCCAAAGTGCCGCAGGCTTTCTTAAATCTTTTGTTTAGCAAGTACCTGGATGTCGTGGCTGAATTCAGGGATATAATGCAAACGGGTGTTAAAAAAAAATAGTATTTGATGTAAACTACGCCCGGAAGTTATGGAGTATCTGCTCATATTTCAAAGTTCTGCCCACAGACCCTAAGTTAAAGCAGCTAGAGCCGTTTCAGATGTTGTGGATTATGCAGAATATAGAGCAAGATACGAAAGAAGCTATGTCCGCGCACACAACCAAGCCAGCGGACGCAAGCAACATCGAGACTACAAAATCATCTGCATTTAGTTTCAATGCAGACGAATTAGTAGATTCCGGTCAGCTCGGAAAGATTCTAAGTATGGCGGATAGCACAACTACAGAAAATGGCGCCTAATATTCCTCCAGCAAACCCGCCCTTTGGCGGTTTTGACCCTAAAGCGTTCTCGTCTTCCACCGGGGACGCCAATGCCGCGGCCATAAACGAGGCTATCAAAGGGATGGTAGCACAGCTTGATAAGTTTAAACTAGCTGGGCTGCAAGACACTACGGATGCGTTAAAGGCTAAATTTAGTGATCTAGCCGACATGACCAAAGTTAGCGCCAATACCCTTGCTGGCGCCATCGGCGTAGCTGAAGGAGAAATCATTGCGCCAGCGCAGGTGTTAGCTCAAAGGTTTGCGGAAGTAAACACAGAGCTAGCGGTTTTTGGCAGCAGGCTGGATGAAGAGATAATCGCATTACGTAAATCAATTAAAGAACAGAGAGATTTGCCAAATCTTAGAGGCAAGCAGCGGAAGCAGCTGGACAAGCAAGAATTAGAGTTGAAGAAAAAGGTGAGCCAGAAGCAGGAGATGTTGGACAGAAGTGATAGCATACAGAGACAGCGAAGAGAACTAAATCAGTACCAAAACACACTCCGAGCAGCCAGAGAGGCCGTAACAGAGCCCGCCGCGCTGCAGCACAAAACCTGGAAGACGATATCTGCTGATGCAGTAAAGGCATCTAAAGAATCACAGTTAGCGAATTTTAAGAGTAAAAATGTTCTTACAGAGTACCTAGGCACGAAGCTAGAGCAAACCGCGGCTGGCCGCGGTAAGGGCGCTGCGGCGGCCAACCTAGGCCTAAGCGCAGTAGGAAGTCTAGGTGTGTGGGGGCTGGTAGGAAAGGCGATAATGGATGGCCTTGCTGGTGCTGTAAGGGCCAATACCGTGATGGCACCCACGATGTTAAGGTCTTTCGGGGGTATCGGAGCAGGAGGTGCGGAAGAGGGCATCCTGCACTTACGCGCTGGGTCATTAGCCCTCAATAACTTTGCCAAAGAAACCCGCGGCCTGTTGTCCCAGGACGAAATGGCTGGGTTTATGGGTGTGTTGAATAGCTCTGCGCTGTTCAATCCTACTATACTCGCAAAAACAGGCCAAAGCATTTCAAGCATCGGCCCGCAGATTGGTAAGCTATCCGGCAGGCTGACTCTGCTAGGCAAAGCGTTAGGAATGACAACTGCAGAATCTGCTAAGTTTTTTGCAGATATGAACGCAGCTGGGCTAGTAGACTTAGGAAAAGATTTTCAAATATCCTCAGAAAAAGCATTTGACACTGCGCTTAGCAACATTCAAAAAATACAAGTAGCTCAGGGTGGAGATTTGTTCATGGCCAACTCCGCCCTGCAGAGAACGGTAGGCTTAACCCGGCAATTTGGCGTTGGTGCGAATAAAGCTACTGAACAGCTAGCTAGCACCTTAGGTATATTATCCGACTTCGCGTTCGAGTCTAAAGATGAAGCAATGTACAATATGTTTAAGAACGCAGAGTGGCGCGCGCAAACTGTCGATACTTTGATGGGCATCGGCGCCGGAATAGACGCTATCTCTATGGCCGGCTACAATATGGCGACTGGTCAGGGTGGCGCGGGTGGCGCATTCGGAGACATATACAAAAACCTTACTGCAGGACCCTTGGATCGGCTCACTAGTTTTATGGACGTTGTCGCCAAGTTCGGAGGAGGGGACAGAGGCAAGATGGCCACCTGGTTTACTCAGCTAACCAAAGACCCCACAGCACTAAAGGCGTTAACAGAAATCACTAGCAACCCAGACCGGCTTAGGGAATTTAAGAACTTAAAAGGTGCTGAAGATCTGAAGGGCTATCAACAGGAGTTTAAGTTGAACGACGACAGCATAGACGCATTGGCCAAACTAATGATAGTATCCGACGACCCGATGAAAGCAGTGGTAAATTTACTTACAAACATAGCCCAAGGCCTAGCACGGTTAGTCACAATCGCATCGCTTAACCCATTTGGGGCTAAGCGAGCAGGCGGGTAATTATGGCAGATATCAAGAACCTAGCATACTTAAGCACACGCAATCGCCCGGTAAGGTACTACAAAAAGCCGCAGATTTCCTGGGTCATAAGCCCTGAAGACGCCAAAAAGAACGGAATCAACAAGGTAATGAATTTTCCAGATGAGCGCGCCGGCACTGCTTGGAAAGCAGCTGGGTTAAATTCTCTAGCAGACAAATTAGCGGGAGACTATTATACTTTCCCCCACGTGCAGAATATCGAGCTAAAATATGCTAGGGATGTATCGGAGCAATACGGTTTGCAGGCTTTTTCTGTTCTGCCCTGGTATACCAAAGCAGTTGTGGTCACTGTAAAAGGTCTTGATTATCTTGGCTCATTCGTGTCTGCCGGTAGCTTGCCGCTTATAAAAACATTGGCCAATTCGTTGGTTATTAACCAGATGAGAGATGAGTTAATGGCCGTGGACGCAATGCTAGCATACCCTGGGGTAGTAAACACAGATGACGCCGCACAAAACAACAATATTGGTTTCTTGTCTGCAATCACTATAGGTATACCTGGAGAGGTTGATCGCGTGGAGTTAATGGGTTTTATCAAGGGCCTAGACATTTCCGAATCAGTGGAAAAACCATTTCTGCATTCATATACTTTGACCTACATTGGACTGGACAACTATTTTTACCGACAGAAAACCGCGGCAGATCGTGCAGCTGCGGATGCTGCCGTAGCTACGACCCCGTCCACTACTACAACAATAGCCGAAAGCAAGCCAGAGGGCGCTACTATCAAATCAATAAGTCTCCCCCAGGCGTAGAGATGAGCGTGTAAACTATGAACGCACAAAAATCTCTAGTAGGAGTCCAGAAGAAGGTCAAGGTACTGCTATACAAATATAGCAGTGAGTCTGCCATATATAAATTATTAAACACCCCCGGATCAGATCCAGAAACCACAGGGGATAAGTCGCTGGTTTTCTCCCCTCCAGGCACTGACCCAACAGATCTAGAGGTATCCTCTGGTGTAGTGTCTAGAGAGCTGAACAGCGGAGCGGCTATTGTTAGGTTGCCGTACGACTCTTGGTTTAGCCGGTTTTTCGGATCAGCCAACCAAGACACAGAAGCGGCTGATTTGTTTAGCAGCGCAGAAAGCCATATCCTCCCTACAGTACAAGATTTTTACAAAAACATTACATCGCTGCTGTGCAGCGCTAATTCGCTATCGTGGCGAAAAATGTTTACTAAAAATTACCTTGCCAATTTTGGAAAGGTAGCCACAGCGCTGCGGGACAAGTTGCTGATCGCAATGAACGAGGTAATCAACCTGGTTATCGCGGCCGGAGTTAACACCGAAACGCTATCGAGGGTTGTAGTTCAGTACGACATCAGCCCTTACCTGGTGAAAAGAGTGCATATCACTGCGTCTACAGAGTTTAATAACAATGTCAAACTAACCCTAGCCGTAGACCCAATGGCAGTATCTTCTGATATGGGTAATACTTATCTATCTTCTTCCGGACGGTACGCTAACACCGTTTCAAAGCAAGATAACAAGCTGGTTGACATTGCTGAGAACGATATAATTGAAGTAAGGGTGCTATATACCGGCGTACGTGACGGCTTGCTGAAAGAAGGTAAGTTTATCGACGCCAACGGATACGAGCGTGTTTTCATTGGCTATGTATCTGGGTCCAGAAGATCAAAAATGTATAATCAGGTTGAGACAGTGGATGTAGACTGCTACGGGCTCTCTAAGTTGCTAGAGACTAGCTATGTATCGTTTGACCCATCAATGAGAGAACAAGCAATGGGTCCTGCGGCTTTGTTCGAGAATGGTGCTGAGATAGACGCACCAGAGTTTCGCGGACTAAACAATAACTTTAGTGGTCAATCGTTGGAAGAGGTGTTTGATAGGGCTATTCGCAGCTTAGCATTGGCGTCAGCAAGTAATAAGAAACTTACAGCAAGCGCAGAGCTAAACCCAGCAGAAGCCGACTCTCCGGCTCCTAGTAAGAATTTAGACATGATAACGTATCGTATGAATCCTGGCGACGTGCTTCCTAGTTCACCTAGTGCTAACGAGACTCTGCACTTTAGTTTTCAGTTCGCTAGACACGTTCCTTTCCTGCTATATCTAGCTAAGGCATACGCAGACTACGAACCTGGAGTAGACAATACCGGGCGCTACGCCGAGGTGATAGGAACGGCAGAGCGTGCCCAGCTCAAAGCGTTTAACCTATTGGCGGCCAACGCGTTTAGGTTGTGGTACTCGGAGATGAAATCATTTTCGGAAGTAATCGGGATGATTCGCCAGAGTTCGCATATGGAGATTTTCGAGGACCGACCGGCAGTGTTGCGGTTACGGCCGCCTAAGTACAATATCATCAATTTTAACAAGAAGATATCCGACTTCGAAGGAGAGGAGCCAGTTCCGGCAGGCGGATCCAGGCCGTACATCGAAGTACCTCTTATCTCAGACAATGCAATTACGCAAACTGAAAAGCTCATAGCCGACTACGCAATAGACCCAGCGCAGATTATCGATATTAGCTTTCAGCGCAAAGATCCCGATATACAAACCAGAACAGATGCCACAATGCAGATCCCCATTGCCGGGGAGCTATCACAGGGGTATACCTCACATTTCACAGACTTAGGCCTGCTGGTAAAATATGGGCTAAGGATGCGCAGCCCGGTTAGCAATCCGTTTTGTTTGAGCGAGACGCTTTGTGCCATGGTGGCTTCTTTTTCCCAGGCAGTGAGCAACGCAAAGACAAGGTCGTGCTCTCTAACTCTGCGGGACGACAGAGAGTATCGCCCCGGTCGGCTATACTACATACCAATGAACGCTGCTAAGGTCAACGACCCTAGCGGAGTAATCAGCAAGGGTGTTGTTGGTTACGTGGAGTCTGTGACGACCACAGAAGCGTACAAAGAAGTACCAATACATAGTCTGGAGATGAACTATGTACGCTATGCTGAGATAATAAAGCTGGATCAGAAAGACTCGGACAAGCAACCACTGTACTACGCCAACTTTAAGCGATTGCCGGAGATAGACTCTATATTGGGGCAAGCGGCCCACGATAAGTCCACTGCTCTTGAGATACCGCGAAGTCCGCTTGCAGCAGGAAAAACCAAGAAAGATTTTGGTACGGGGGTATCACTATCGGGAGAAGACTTTTACATTGTAGACAACTCACCGCAAGACACTACTTTATCTGCGCAGGCTGCGCGGCCTACAGCAAACTTATACGAGCAAGGTAGTTATTTAACTCCTATAAACGGCAGACAGTTTCAAGGTAGACAGCTCACCAAAACTCTGTTGACGCAACTATCTATAGTGTCTCTAGACCCGCTAGCCAATTATTCCAATAGAAGCGGAAAGTCGGGTACATCGGTTGGCAAGGGTAACCGAGCATATGGCGCTTCAGCTAACTCGTTCGAAAATTACGAAGAGCAGTGCGTTCAGAATCTTGCTGCCATCATAAACTCAGCGATATATAGCGGTGCAGTAAGTCTAGCTATAAGTTCCAAAACGTGTGTCGGAGAAAAACCAAATAATATAACCTGGTTTAAGCAGGTAGGCGACATTAATGACAGCTCCGGTTATTCAGCGAGCGATTTCGCGAACGGTGTGCTTACTACATCAGGCCCCATATCTACCGGAAAAGTAACGGTAACCACATATTTTAAGCTAAATCAGTCGTGTATGCTATCGACTATTGAGATACTGCCCAGCGCGGGAGCCACACGAATCCGCAGACTAATAGCAACCTTTGTACCAGCGCATAAGATAGCGTCTTTGAGCAGAATAATTAGTTCTGGCGGAGCTCCTCTAGCATATCTGTCTAGCACTATACCGCCCAGTGTTACTACTATGTTATCTCCGAGTTTAATACATTTTTCAGATCTGTATTTGTCAGAGTGGACGCTAGGCGATATGTTCGCTAAGCAGTCTTTCAGCTCCGAGTCAGCCGCGTTCTCGTCGGTGCCTACCTCCTTTGAATTTACCCGCGGTCTTGGCGAGGATATAGACTTCGTTAACCACGCAGCAAACGCCACGGACCCTACCGGGTGCACCGCCAGTTATCAGGGGTTGTACTTAACCAATTATATCCCGGCTGCGCCTAGCAGTACTGCGACTACCACATCAGCTACTATTAATAAACTTTGTGATGCGTTAGGCGTGCCTAGCGGATGGCGCAACACTGCCTTACCTGTAGCCCGAACGTCGAGCATTAACAGTATAAACTCGGACAGCGCTGCCGGGGCTATATTAGACAATATCAGCACTATAGGCTATGGGCTAAAATTCCCAATGATATTGAAAGACTCATACTATAAGAGTATGTTTCCCGACGCTGATAGGGTGCTAGGGACGTACATACCCAGTAAGAACAATGACGGTATGGGATCATTCGGGCTATCCGCGATAATAGGTCGAGTACATACAGCAGCAGCTAATAACACGTTTTATTTGACGCTCGCCTCGGCATTTAAAAAATCAGGCATATTCTCTTACGGAGTATCGGGATGGGATGCTAATAGTGCTAAAATGCTGCAGGCCAACTATCCGTTAATAGATGTTGAGTATGTTGTGCATAAAACCTGTACCTCAGTGCCTAAAACCACAAAATCTGCTCTTATTGGCACTGGTGGCTATCTTACGAAATCTGGCGTAATCGCAGATAATCTAACCCTTTTGCTGACAAGTAGCACAAAGACTTTGCTGTCGTTCAATATCCGCATGTCAGGCATAAACAAGGCGCCTATATCCACCTTGTGGTCTAAGTATGTTTTTGGAGTTTCTAACACTATAAGAAATGCTGACCAGATGTTTTCAGCAACCTACGCGAATACGCAAACTGTCCCGTACCTCGGCCTGTACCGTAGAGGGACTCCGATGCAATATGCACTATACTTGAACCACCAATAGCTATATGATACACCAAAACACAGACGGCGCATATCTAAGAATAGGTTATGTTATCGCGTTTAGCGAAATATCCAACACGATTTCCATAAAGACATTCGAGGGTGTTACATACGACAATGTGCAGCTAGATCAAAACATTGCCAGTATGCCGTCCCCCGTAGTCTCTTCTACCACACGCAGCGGCCTTAAGACAGAAATAATGGGCTCGCTTGTGTGGTATGTCCTTTTGAACAATGTACCCAAAATAATGACGCTAACTGCCGGAGACCCACTAATTGTGGCGCGCGCCGAGGCAAACACCCCTTTTAGCGCCGTTAGGTTTAGCGTGGTAGATCCACTGCTCAAGCTGAGGCAAGAGGGTGACCACTTAGTACAAGCTCCTGGTGTCATAGACAAAACGCTGGGCCAGCGAGAGCACGGTGCTTGGCTGCTTTTGAAGGACCAGGGGGACGCGGTATTGGCGACCCACGATCTCGGCGCTTCTCTCCGCCTATCCCCCGAAGGGTATGTATCTGTGTACGGAACAAAGTACACTATACAAGGCGACGCGTCCAAAATAGCCGAGCTAGATGGCGTGTTAACTCTGACAGTGCCTGGTTCAGATATTGATATGTCTGCTAGCCAGATCAACCTGACCTCTGCCGCTGGCGAAATTAATTTATCATCCAACATTACTAGAATCATAACTGATAGCCTGACTCTATCGTCCACCGGACAGATAGGTATGCTCGCCGACGAAATAGACCTAGAGGCGCCTAACATTTTGGTAACAGCAGGCCAGTCTATGACGATCATTTGCGGAGACGCGGTTATAGAGATAACCCCCGGTCAGGTGCGCCTCAACGCAGGGGCGGGCAAGTTGCTGCTGAATGGCGGTTATCCGGTTGTCGTAGCTAAGACCGAGAACACGACCGAGATAACTAGTATAGACGACCTGATGGTATCTACCAGTGTGAGGGCAGGCGTATGACGACATACCGAAACGCGTTAAAGCAACGCGGCATAAATATTAACAAAGATATGGATGCTGCCTCTATGGTATCGGCGATATCTAAGATTCCTCCGGCAATGCTCGCCGCTATCCCGGGGTTAGCCAGCTTGGCGGCCGCGCTGACGGTAGCCAACACAGCCGCAGCTACGGCCCAGCAAACATACCAGACTGCGTCCAAGATGTACAACACTACCAAGAAGGTTACAGATGCTGCCTCGGCTGTGCTAACCGGCAATCTGAAGCAGGCCGGGGAAGAGGCCGCCAAGGAGGCGGCCAAGAACACATCCACAGTTGCACAAACAGCCATAAACACAGCCAAAACCGCTGTTTCTGACGCCGTAGATTCGGCAAAGGTATAGCTATGCTGACCAGCGATACCATTATTTCTATAGAAAATTATATAAAATTATTAAATAAGGAAACAATAGCCAACATTGCTACCAGCGCGGATGAGGCTATTTCCGACATAATTTCGGCCGAGTCGGACAAGATGACACTAGCAATGGCCAAGCGGAAAGCGGCTATGTGTTTAGCCCAGGATATTGGAGCGAGAAAGATAGTTGTTAGCTCTGAAATGCAGAACACTACCACACAGTTCGTTAGAGAGCTACAGAAAGCGCAGCAGTCTGGCGCGCAGCAGCCAGCGTCAGGGGCGTACAATAAGTACAATCAAGAGAGCCATAACACGAATGTAGCCGGCGCGCCCGCATTCTCAGATAACGTAGCCAAGCTAGCAGACACAGTGGCAGAGAATACAAAAGAGTTAGCATACTTAGACGCATTTGAGGCCAAGATTTTGGACGCTATGGCAGACCTATCCGCAGAATCAGAACGATCTTCCGATATAATATCGTTTGCTGCGGCCATAAAGACTGCGATAACAGGAACTCCGTGAAAGACATAAGATATCTAACTGCAGGCCCCGGCGGAGCATACGGATTGTTCTCTGATGTTTCGTTTGTTGCGTCCGAGGGTGGCAATGTGGACCTAGCGGTGGTAGACGAAGAAGAACGCCTAAAGCAGGATGTTGCTAAAATAATGCTAACCGAATTAGGTACCGCGCCATACCCGAACTACGGCGCCGGTCTAGCCAACTACATTTATCGAAAATTTAATAGCATTGACGTGCTGGACAACGTTCAGAAGGACATACTGACAGCGCTATACTACCTCATCTTCCGGGAGCCATCCACCAACCCAGCGGAGAGGATTGGCCGCATTGACGATATATCTGTCAGTTATGCAGACCAGGCTATAACTTCCGAGATATCCATAACTACCGAGAAAGGCACCGGTGTAAATCTAGAGGCTGTAATATGATAATTCCTGTCGCGCAGCAAGCTAATCGCATTGTTCAGCTGATAAAGGCTCAGAACAGCAGCGTAATACCGGACCGATCCTCGGTTATCCACGATACCTTTGTGCTCCCGATGGCTAGCACTGCGGCATGGAGCGATGCGCTTATCGCGTACGGCCAGTCGCTACAGTCTTTAGATTTGATGGCTGCTGCATTGACAGATACCGATATGCTGACTGCTATTGCAGAAGCAATGCAGGTATCGTACAACCAGGCTTATGAATTTGTTGTTAATGGCATCTTGCGTTTCGGCGCCAACTATGGCTGCTACCTAAAACCCGCCACCGCAGCGACCGCGTTTATATCTATCTACTCCAACTCTTTACCAACCAGTGACATAAGCATAGCCGCGGGCTTAGGCGTAGAGACCGCCCAGGGAGTAAAGTACTATGTGCCTAATAGCCTTATGCTCACGGTTGACTCGGCCCCTGCGTTCTATGACGCTACGCTAGACGCTTACGCGATACAGGCATTAGCCGAGTGCTCCCAAACCGGAACAGCAGGTAACACCGGCACAGAAACTATCGTATACTTTTCAGATACCGCCGCCCTGGTAGGCATCGACGGAGTTACTAACCTTACGGAGGTGAGCTCTGGCTTTGCACAAGAGACCATTACCGAGTTTATAGCCCGAGTAAAGCTAACCATTTCTGGTACTAGTCTTCAAACTTCAGATGGCATAGCTGCTGAGGTGCTGAAGCTTACCTCGTTGCCTGACGTGTATGTTGTGGACGCGCAATCCCCGTATTCTATTCGCAACGATGGCTATGGTGGTGTTGTTGACGTGTACACTCGCAACTCGATACCTGTGTCCACTTCACAGACAATGAGCACCGTAACCCAGGCATCGGGCATGATATTCGCGCTCCAGCCGGTTATAGACATTCTCAGCGTATCTTACCAGACTGATGTGTACGTGAAAGATACCGACTTTATTTTGACTAAGGATACTCGGCCGGCGCTTCAAGGTTCTTCGTCTGCGCAAGATAGAATAGAATGGCTGACGGCAAACCACCCTCCGGATGGTTCCGATTATACGGTCAACTATGTGTACAACCAGGCCGTGCAGCTCATAAAGAGCGTGCTAGCTGAGCCATCGCTTACTCCTCTAATGGGAGATGTAGTGGACTGCGCGCTAGGAAGAGAAGGCACGCCTACTTATGTCGGCATACAGTTTAGCGTGGTTCTAAACTCCGCCGCCGCTAGGGCGACCGTTCTAGACAACGCTGTGGCCGCGGTATACTCATATATCTCCGGCCTAGGATTCGGAGACGCATTGGCTATTTCTGATGTTGTCGGGGTGCTAGAAGGTGTTGCCGGAATTGCTACTGTGAATGTCACTCCTATTCGTTTTGCGGTATACAACACGACGACCAACACCTATGGGGCTAATCTCGATACGATTACACCAGTCGGTGCGTCGTTTATCAAACCTTGGGAAATTGTGATCGGATGAGCGTACCAGATCCTACTAACCTAATCTGTTCCCGCTACCCCGACCGCACTGGGTTTATTCTAGTTTGGGACTCCAGCGTTAGCTCTGGGATGGCCAGCGTGAGCTACGACATTGAAGAAGACAGAACTGGCAACGGGGAGTATACTGTGGTTAAGAATGTTGTGGACGACGGCCTAGCAGATAGGCAATGCACAGAGATAGACGCTAGCGCTACACAGCAGTATTTTTTTAGGGTTAGAGCAATAGAGGCAACATCCGCGCCAGATTATTCAGATTATGTCTATGTGAGCGGCGGGCTATGACGGTATCTCCATCACTCCAGTTTAAAGATAAGAATGCCACGCTGCAGATGTATGGTACTGCGCCGGGCTCCGAGGTATACCCAAAAGACGCCAATCTGTGCCCGTACTTCAACACCACCGATGACAAACTTGTATATGTGAACCACCTGCCAACCTTGTCGGTAGGCGACGCCCTGACCATAAAGATAAACGGCAAGATAGTTGGAACCTCCTACATACGAAACTCTGATGGTTTATATATCTACGAGTTCAACCCACCGTACGGATATTTCCAGCTAGCCACAGTACTGCCGGACACTACGGAGATAACGCAAGATTTTACTTCTAAGAACCTGCTGCTGTTTTCCGCAGTAGAAGGACAAGAGTACGAGAGCTACCGCGACCAAGCCCTGGACATTATTGGCGGAGCCAATGCCAAGAACTATGACGATGGCGGCATCTTCCTAAGAATTTGCACGGACGCGCAACTATCCACGAACTATGCGTCTCATCTGGGCTTTGACCGCCCAGTAGACTGGACATATCTTACCTATGTCGGCGCCATTGCTGGCGATATCGAGAATGGCATTCAAGGCACTACTGGCTCGCTAGCCGCGACACCTACAGTAGTAGGCTCCTCGTTCTCTGGTTTGGCTATTACCAATCTGTTGCCTACAGAACTCTTCTGGTATCGCGGGCGTAGCACCACTGCAGTGTCTGGCGGCTTTGCTGGTAATGTTGCCGATATCGATACCTACCCGTCCAGGTACCCAAGCATCGTGACCTGGGGAACCAGCTCTGACGCAACGCTATACCTACTGTTTAAGAATTCCGTAGCGGCATCGCTAACCGGTCTGTACTCTGTGGGTATAGACAGCAATAACAAGCTAGTCGCAGCGATGAAGCCAACGCTGGATAATAAACTCAGAACTAGCATAGCCAACTTTTGCCCGCTCTACGATGTGTTCGTAGCGCCATCTGGATTTGCCTTCGTAATAGCAGACCACCGAGTGATAACCACCAAAGTTCAGAAGCAGGGCGTGTTCTCGGCCAAGAAGGACGGGGCATCTGTAGACTCAGTAAAAGATGTTATAGAATCCGTCACAGATTACCGCCCTACCACCACAGACATGCGACACTTACAACTAGACTATAGGCTTCGTGCTACAGGAATCAGGCATGGCGTAGCCACCCCGCTAACTGTGGAGGACGTTGCTGCTGGCCACACGCTAACTCCAATAGCCGGGTACGCTGCGCAGTATTTGGTTAATCCAGCTACAGGTAGCACCACAGCAACTCACGGGGTGTACGCCTGGGGTAGAGAGGTAGGTTTCGACACCAGCATACCAAAGCTATACGCGGAATACGGCGGAGCTTGGGATGCAGCCGGCCTAGCCGCAGCAGCGTCAGCATTTCCGCCCGATACCTGCTTTTCTTACGGCGTTCCTACTGCTGCGAACCCTACGTATATCGCGATGGTGGTTAAACTTCCATCTGCAGACTTTAACATACTGGCCGGCATCAACTACGATGGCAAGATGGAAGTATGGCCAGAGGCCACGCGAGATGCCAACGGTTATCTGCCTATCGCCGAATTTGCTGTTGATAGTGCACTGCAGAAGCTGACGCTATCTGAATCGATGACTCCTTGCCCGTACGACAACCTGGCTCGGCTTGTGAATGTAAAGACCAACGCTGGTTGGGTAGCAGGTAAGGACTTAGACCCAACAAACGATACACTTAACGGAGGCTACCCACAAAGTCTAGCGATTGATGACACAACCCACACAATACCCGCGTCACTTATCACGCTTGGATATACACCGAGTCAGTTCAATGCCGGGGCGCATTACACCAATAACCACGTTATTGACATTATACATGACGGCTTCACAATCGCGGATGATGTCATAGTCAAGACTGCTGTGAATGGCGTAGACCAATTATCTTACTCGTGGATAAATCCATTTGCTGATCCGCCTGCATATTTACATAATATTTTTCAAGAACAGTTTATTGGTCTTTCTACGTTCACTTTGGCCGTATACCCAGTAGCCAATTCTACGGAATTATATGTGAACGGAATTTATCAAAAAGAAAACATAGACTATACAGTGTCAACCACTGGCGTTGTTGCTATATCTACCAGCATAGACGCATCAGACGTTATAGATGTGGTGTGCGCGGGAAGTACTCCTGTGTATACCAAAGAAAGCTTCACGGCTAATCCAGCTACGCTAAGTACGTCTGTCATATCCGATCACCACATCAAGGTCTGGTTGAACGGCACTAGGCTATTTCTTGAGGCAGGAGATTATACAATAACAGGAGCCACGCTAACACTTAACGTAGCATTCTCTGCAGGAGATACGATAGACGTAATGTATATCGGTGCATCACCTGCACCGTGTTTTTATTCTGTTTCTCTGGACCGTAGTGCATTACCTGATTCTGGCGAAGTACATACTAGCTTCCCATTCGACTATATGTCTGCTATGCTGTACATAAACGGCGTAGCACAACCGAAAACAGAGATTATCGAATCTCCTAACACAGGTAGTGTTCTTGTTTCTGCGTCAATCATGGCCAATACCTTTAGCGGAGATATCTTGACAGTGGCCACTAATAGACAACTCGCGTACAACGTCGCTGTGCGCCAAGTTTTAACAAACGGAACTACAGTTAATTATTACCAAGGCTTGGACTTTTTAGTTAACTACACTACGGGTAAAATCGAGTGGATTACCGGACGGCCCCAACCAGATACAGGTACTTCGTACTATGCTAGCTATGCCTATTTCCCTGAGGACATTTTGACAAAGTTGTTAAGAACAGTCCGCCCGGCGACTGGTATAATCTCTCAAAGATATATCGCTACTGACGGGCAGGAGTTCAACCCCTATGATAGATTTGCGTGGCCGTTCAAAGACCCGCAGGACGATTTGGTAATGTAAGGAGATAATATGACAGTAGACTACAGCCAGTTTAAAATGAAATCATCCCCGGTATGGGCTTTACAGCCTGTTTCGCCTGAGGTACAGAACAAAGCGTGTTCAGGTGATCCTGATAACTTAATCAATAGGCTATCCGACCTGCTTGGTATAGACGCTAACAATTGGGGTATTTTTCCTGCGGCCGCGATTCGGAATAGTGATGCATCGGCAACTTACTACGAAGCATACAGCACAGTTAGTGGTTCTGTCTACTACGATTTTTTAGTCACAGATGACCAATCAGCTAACACAGTGTCGGTCGGGTATGGTTTAGCGTATGATAGGAGCGGACGGCGCATAGTTATTGGAGACACTGACGCTTATGCGGCGGCCAACCCCGCAGCCGTAGACGCCTGGGGTTATGCTAAGCCTAAGTCCACTGGTTGCCAAGACATACCAGTACCTACTAGTGCTGTTGCTACTTTTTACTTGTGCGTGTCGCATCTTCCAGTCGTTGAGTCTTATAGCAATCCCAAAACCTCTGTAGATCCAGTATCAGGAGAAGTTAGGTACACCAGAATCACCGATGGATATGAGATAGAGTTATTATCCAGTGCTCCTACAGATGGTACTCATGTATTATTAGCAACCATTGTCGTAGATATCAGTGGTAATTTTGTGGTTACGCAAACTGCTGCTATTCGAAAGTACATCCGAATGCCGGGAGCTCTTGTTAGCTCCCCGACAGAAGGATTGGACGGGGTGCCGCTGGTTAAGACTGTTGCACAACACATACAGGCAGTAGGTACCAGTGCTGAGGCTTACTCAGTAGTCAATCCTCATATGCAGAAATTGAGAGATTTAGACGGCTGGGAAGAAATAGAGAACTCGCTGGCCGCGTCTTTCAGGGCTGCGTTCGCCAACGGGCTAATAGACACAACGTATAGCAACGCATTCGCGTACACAGGCAGCGGTAGCTCTACTATTACATTCTCAAACTTAGACACCGGAGAATACGCATTTGTTAACGGCTATCTGTACACTGGAGATCAGGTGTACAATGGCACCACTCAGCTAGATCTAGGAGATTCAATACCTGTATCCCCGACTACGCAAGCTAACTATTATGTGTACCTAGAAGAGAACAACGACACTGATAGCACGCACAAGCTGCAGTTTGTTCTATCCGTCTCGGCTCCAGTAGCTACTGACCAAACGAAGTTGCTGCTTTGTACGCTGACCTGGTCTGGGTCTGGATATATCTTCAACGCGGCCGACAATCGTAGATTCAGTATTGTGGCAGACAGCAGCAGGCAGGCGGACGCCGCCACTGCAGCTAACGCCGTACAGCAGTCCAAGAAAATATCGTCGCTGGAGGTAGTGGGCAATTCAACAATTCCTACAATCGTAGGAAATACAAATATGACCACCGGCAATCTGACCCTCACTGCCGGGAACATTGGCCTAACCGCTGGGAATATAACCCTAACCGCAGGCGGTTTAACTGTGACAGCTGGCGTCATTTCTGGCGCGACACTAGTATCCACAGGCGCGACAACCGTAGGCACCGACCTAACTGTGCAGGGACACCTAAACGGCAACACAGGTAGCGGGTTGCTAACGATACCAGGTAGCGTGTCTATCGGCGGCGTGCTAACCATTAGCACGCTAAGCGTCTTAGGAAACTTCTCTGCGGGAGGAACGATAACCGCTAGCGCATCGTCGGCTCCTTTCCAGGTTCCAGAATATGTGGGTGCGGTGTCGTACGCTAGCTATCTGCCTGCTGGGACTATTGTTATGTGGATTGGCGCTACGGCGCCTGCGGGATACTGTCTAATTGATAATAGCTTGATTGCGCAAGCAGAGACCAAATATCCGGATTTATGGGCGGTAGTGCCAAATGGCTGGAAGTCAGGAGATGCAATCCAGTTGCCAGACTGGCGTGGCTTGATGCCTATGAACGCCAGCGGTACATACCCTTTACTAGATACAGGCGGAGAAGCTACGCACGTGCTTACCGAGTCCGAGATGCCTACGCACCACCATGCTATACCTCAGTCTTTCGGAGGTTTAGACGGAGCGGCAGGTTCTCCGTACCGATACGTGGGAGCGGCTTTGGCTGGAACGGATACCACAGATGTTGGTGGCAGCGTAGCACATAACAACCTGCCTCCGTACGTGGTAGTCAACTGGATACTAAAGCTAGCGGCATAAGGATTGGTACAAAATTATATAAAATTATTAAATATAGCAATGCTAAAGACCAACGATGTATTGTGTATTCCTATCAATATGCGCATCCTGGAGAAGCACGGCCACGAGGATACGGTTTATTACCTCTGTCAGTGCGACTCAGTACCTCTTGGCGTTGTGCCGCACGATGCACCTTACTTTATTGTGTCTGAGCACGTGATGAGCACAGACAGGAAACTAACGAAAAAAGAACGGGATGTCCCGGACGCTATCCTCAGGTGGGGATTGCTAGAGATAGAAAAATTGGAACAAGCCGAAATAGAGGAAGAAGATGATTAACATATTTAAAAACCTGACAAAGCTGCTAGCCGCCGCGGCACTATTTTCCGTTGTTGCATCGCCCGCGACTGCGGCCCCGTCTTCTAAAATCAAGCTCCAGGATCTGGCGTTTGTTCCAGTGGTGTCGACAGACACATTGCAATCTGGCACTACCTTCTATGTCTCTAGCGGTACAGTAAACCAGGAGCTGAACATACTCGGCCAACTGAAGTTCTCAGACGGCACCTTGCTAACCTCCACCAATGCCATCGCTGGCTACTTGCTCAGCTCTACAAACACCTGGACGGCGCCGAATACTTTCCTACAAATCGTCACAGCCAATATAACAGGCAATGCGGGCACCGTGACGAACGGGGCGTACATAAACATAGACAACAACTGGGCCCAGACCCAAAAATTTCAGTACGGCATTCTGGTAGAAACCGCGACAGTCAATGGCGACCTCACCGCCAACACGCTCTTGGGTTCAACCATGACCATCACAGGTCAGGCCAACTTTAACGATGTATACGGGTCAACCTCAACGTTTTTATTGACCAATGCATCTACGTCCAACGTATCCAACCTGGGAATATGGGATGCAGCCTTAGCATACAAAACCATGTTCAGGGGCGGAGCACAGACCGCTGACATCACATATACTCTGCCGGCGTCCACGGACGCAGCCAAATGTCTTAAGACCGGCGTAGACGGGGTCACTCTGGAATGGGGTGACTGCGGCGGGGCTATGACCAACGTGGCGTACACCAACGTCAACAACAATTTCACAACGGACCAGACCGTATACGGCAAGGTCCTTATTACAAGCGCAACTATGGTGTCCAACGGAATAACTTCATCGTACGACTCATACACCAAGTCTGTTCTGCATTTAGACGGCTCTCTAACGGACGACACGGGGAAGACCTGGTCGGGCAGCCCATCGTATGATGCGTCGGGCAAGTTCAGTCAGGCGCTTCAAGGCAATGGGTCGGCCATAACCACGTCCGACACGCTCACTGACTTCGACTGCACCGGAACAGGGGAATGCACGATAGACTTCTGGTATAAAGAAGCTTCAGGTGTGGGGTTCGGCGCCGACATTTTCTCGCTCAACAATTCCAACAAATGGTTCATATACAGCGGAGGCGAAGGCAGCGGGATCAGCTCGATCTGCGTTGGCCGCTCAGGCCTTTGGTCGGAATGCACAGACCCAGGCACATTAACTACAGGGGTATGGTCACACATTGCTGTCGTGGTTCACTCTGGTTCGACCAAAGTGTATATCGACGGACAACTTGAAAAAACAATAGCTCATAACATAGAAGCTCCCGGCGCCAGCATTAGTCTCATGGGCATATCGCTTGGGTCTGTAGATGAGTTGCGTTTTAGCAAAGACGCCGCACGCTGGTTAACCGGCTTCGTGCCTCCTACAGCGCCTTACACACCAAACGAACCTATAGTGGACCCACGCGCAGGCTTAGACATTCTGTACATCACGGGAGACCTACCATACGTTCTAGCAGTTAGCACGTCTCCGGACGCATACATGCTTACTGTTAGCTCCTCAACCGGAGAAGTTGCGATAGCCAATGACTTAAACGTCGAAGGCAGCGCAGATATAGGCGGTTCTCTCACAGTCACAGGAGATGTGTCGGCCGACTCGGCATCCGTCTCTACGCTGACTGTGCGCGGCAAGACAGACTTCGGAGCCAAAACACACGCAGAGCTGCAGCTCTTAGCGTGCCCTACTTTGCCGTGTATAGCAATGTCGTCAGACGCTCCGTACCATCTGTATATCGCTACCGACACTCCAGCAGGAAGCTGGCAAGACGAAGCGGGTGCCGCACCATAGGTACCAACCGCTTGAAGTGGGTAGCAAAATTTTGTATAGTATAGGTATAGTGCCACAATGCAACCAAATAACAGACGGCATAGGAGAATATAGTGCAGATATTCAAGAAAGAGATACCCTTCAACACAAAGGATAAGGTCATAACAATCCGAGCGGCTGAAGCGCACATCTTAAACCCGTTGCACGCGGACAGAGAATTCGACAACTTCGTAGAAGAGCAAGTAGCAGACAAGAACTCGTATTGTATTTTTCCAGGCGATTTCATTGAAGACGACCGACCTAGCACCCGTCTTCGCCGCGCGGGAATGTTTCTAGACCGCAGAGAAGCCTGGGGATTGGACGACAAGCAGCATATGACCTACCTAGACCAGAAAGTCATACCAATGGTCAAACGAATGGCCCCGAGATGCCTAGGAATGCTAGATGGCGACCACTTCAAGATGTATTCCACCGGTCTTACCTCCACACAATACATCTGTATGAAAGCGGGAATTCCCTACCTAGGGGAGCGCGGTTGCTGGATGCACCTGCTGTTTACTGCCCCGTGGAAGTCCGAAAAAGCATACAACTTGCTGTTCAAGCTAGTTGTAGTCCACGGAAACGGAGCCGGGCAAACATACGGCGCCGATGTCAACAAGCTGAATAGCTTGCTAGAGACTTATGTTGGCGCAGATCTTATCATCGCCGGACACACCCACAAGCTAGACCAGGTTAAAAATACTGGCATAGATACCAATAAAAACGGTACAGAAATGGTATTCAAGACCAGGGGCGCGTTTCGCTGCGGCTCGTTCTTGAAATCTGTGGTATCCGGCGATACCTCTTACGCCGAGCGCGCCGGGTACCGTCCGCTGCCAATCGGTTATGGTTCCGCACGGCTTCACTTTAGCAGAAACCATAACGGCGCGTACGATATTAGCAAGTTAGAAATCGTAACCTAATGAAAGGCATATTACAAAAGAGAAAATTAGTGATGCAGACCAACGGAACAGTATTCGTGCCGTTGGGTAGAGAAGGTGTAAGCTTTGCTATTATTGACGCAGAAGATTACTGGCTGGCTGCGGGAATATTGTGGTCTAAGAACGGGAAGGGCTATGCAAGCGCTAACGGGTACTCTGCTGGCAAAAATGTAAGTGTACCGCTACATTGTTTAGTAAACAAGACTCCGAAGGGGTTTGACACAGACCACATCAACGGAAACAGGCTGGATAATCGGCGCGAGAACTTACGTTCGGCGACGCCGTCTCAGAACATAAGGAATAGAGGACCTCTGCGAGGCAGGAAATTTAAAGGTGCGTATAAAGCCAAAAAAAACTGGATCGCACAGATAACAGTAAATTACCGACGCGTACAGCTAGGCACATTTCCGACAGAAGCAATGGCGGCAGCGGCGTATGACGCTGCGGCAATTAAATACCACGGGGCATTCGCGCGGCTCAACAAAGCAGAACGAGCGCCGATCTTATGACTGCGCGCATAAGCATGCAACTGATAAAAATACTACTATTAGCCGGCTGCTTAGCTCAGCCGGCTATTGCCGCGCCTGACATCGTAGCGAACAACACCACCACTACCAACCTTACGGTCCTCGGCAACACCAACCTGCTAGGCACAATAAACGCCCCCAACCTCAAGATAAACCTATCCAACATCGGCAACCTGACTGTTGGGGGCGTATTGACCGTAAATGGAACAATAAAGGCGCCTAGCGCCACCATTGGCGCAATAACCGCTACCACGATAGTAGGGTCAGGCGCTGGTATCACAAATTTGAACGCTTCTTATCTAGCTTCTGGAACTATACCCTGGGCCCGAATAGGGCCGATGACTGGCGGAGACCTAACTGGCAGTCTGCCAGCTCCTGAGGTCATAGACAATAGCCACAACCATAGTCAAATTTCTGTCACAGGATTTTTGTTATCCACCGCAGCGGTCCCCGTATACTTGCTAGATTTGTCCACTATTGCTCTAGCGATCGCAAACGCTACCACCACCGTTCCTACCTTTATGTACGCCTCGACAGGTACCTGGTCTGCGGAGCAATACTTTAGCAGTGCCGCGTTTAACCGGGTTTGCATCAACGGGGATTGTAAAACGGCCTGGCCGACTGGGGGTGGCGGTGGGGGTTCTGGAAATGTATACACGCCCGGAGGAAACCCTGGCTACTTGGCAATGTTCTCACAAGGGAACAGCACGGTAACCGCGTCTACTTATACTTTTGAAAACGAGAACGGACTCAATATATCCAGCAATGTATTGACTGTTGGGGACATAACTGCTTACGGCAGGTTGTACGCTGAGGATGTTATAGCCACCTACGGGGTGGAAGCAGCTTCTGGAAATATAGCTGGGGTGTTAAACACAGGCTATTTATTAGTGAACTCAACAGATGGCCTAAACGGCAACATAGTTAAAGTATCGTCCGGCGCGGTGCTTATCGACGGTACTGATCCCAGGCTTGTAGTAGGCCCACGGCTTAGTTCTAACTACTTGCTCTACCTGAACGCTGATGGAGTACAGCTCCCTGACAGTTATGCAATGAACATTCGGAACCTAAACTACTGGTCCAGCGGCATTACGATGGACATAATGAACGGCTATGGTGTTAATGTTCTAGTGAACGGGGACCGAACCGATAACAAAGGGATGCACGTATGGGCGCATAACGGCACTGGCGTGGAGGTATTCGGCGGAAATAACTCTAATCCTGCATTTTATTACCACGCACTAATTAACGGCCAAGATGTTGGAACCGGCCCAGCGTTTTATGCCTCGCATTATATCAACACATTTTCTAGCGATGTATTCAAGGCAGAGATGGGTATAGATGGTTCTGCGTTTACCGGAAGATTCTTGAATTTCAGAGACAAATATTTAGACAAATTTTTAATAGATGCAACTGGATACCTATGGTCCGCATCCAGCGCAACTTTTACAGATGTGTACGCAAACTCTTTTAATGGCTATGTTCCTAGCCAGTATGTGGATATGTCTACTGGCACGCCTAACAGCCGAAATATTAACACCACGGCACCGATATACGGCGGAGGCGATTTATCCGCAGATCGCACACTATACCTAGGGACAATAACAAGTGCGCTAGTTGATAGCAGCATACGCATAACCACAGTGCCTATAACCGGCGCAGACACCACTGGAATACTGTTAGCCACGGCCGCAGTGCCAGGAGCGCTACTAGATCTCTCTACATATACTTTTGGTGGTGGCGGAGGAAACGCATACACTGATGTCGGTGTCATTGGAGACGCGGCTTACTATGTCGCTGCTGATTCTATCGCGGCATCGGGGATAAAGATATCAACAATTCGTACCACAACAACTGCTATTACATCTGCCGATGTTGACGCGTCTGTTTTAATATCTACCAAAGCCGTGCCGACTGATATTGTTGACCTTAGTACTGTGTCCAGCGCCCTAGCCGGAAAGCTCAGCAACACGGAGGCAGTGCCAACCGCGCTAGTCGATCTCTCAACAGTGACTACGGAATTATCTACCAAATTAAGTTCTGGACCCATAACATCAGCGATGGTAGACGCCTCTGTGCTAATAGCTACTTCCCCGTTCGGCGGGGATGTCTCAGGTACTTATGACGCTACCATAGTCGCCGACGACAGCCACAACCATAGTCAGATTTCTGTCACAGGATTTACCACAAGCACTGCTACTACGCTAGAAATAGCCCAGGCCACGACTTCCGCAAATGTGGCCCTCCTAGCGTCATCCCCTACCCTTAGCGGAACCTGGACATTCCTTAACCCCGTAGCAGGTAGTATAACTGGCAATGCCGGGACTGTCACGAACGGGGTATATACCAACCAGTCCTACTCCAATCCATCGTGGATTACCTACATAGCTCCCAATAAGCTGGACTATTCTACCATCACTTTAGCCATACAGAATTCTACTACGACATCTTTCGCAGCGTTCCTGGCATCGTCTCCCACTTTCTCCAGCCTGATCACTGTGCCGATGATTCACTTCGATACCAACACCACTCCGTCCGGTTTCAGAGAAGGACGGTTGTACTATGACGCGCCGAACAAAACCCTAGCAGCGCAGATTGACGCCGATGTCACGCTCCAGATCGGCCAGGAGAACCACGTCCTGGTACACAACGCTACCGCTTCTCCACTAACCAATGGGCAGGTAGTCTATATCACCGGCGCTTCCGACTCTGAGCCAACCGTAGCCCCTGCAGACGCGCGCTACTCGACGATGTCTTATGTGCTGGGCGTTGTAACAAACGCTAGCATTGCATCAGGCGCGCACGGTCTTGTGACCACATTTGGAGCCGTTAACGACCTAAATACTTCAGCTTGGTCTGAGGGAACACAGCTATACCTATCGTCTACCACCCCGGGCGCCTTTACCTCTATACCTCCATCAGAAGGCGGCCAGGATGTGCGTATAGCCCGGGTGCTTATCTCTAACGCCTCTACTGGCAGAATCCTAGTAAATGTGCGCCAGATGTTCCAGTTGACGGACGCCTCTGATGTTACTATCTCTACCCCAACAGCCGGTCAGTTGCTAATATACAACGGGCTAGAGTGGGTCAATGGTAGTGGCCAGGCCGTCGCTGCTGGTCCTGGCATAAGCTTCTACTATGATGGTACTATGATCACTGTTCCAGGAACCCAGAACGTTACCGGCGTAGAAACACTTAGCAAGACGCCCTGGGCACACGCTGAGGATGTAGAGTCTAACATAGTTAGCAACAACACCATACTGGCAGAGGCGTATGTCCACGATACTCCGCTGGGCCGTACCAAACTAGACGCAGGACCCTGGGAATTCTTCAGCTGGACTGGCGTAGACAAATCGCAGGGCGTTACTGTGATTCTACGAAACGTGATGAGAGTACGCACCAGCACCGGTACCATCACTAGCTCTGATATTGGCACATCTTCTAGGACTTTTACCTGTACCGGAGATACTCCATTTGAAACTACCTCGATAGATGTAGGCGGGACTGTAGATTCAGACTCGTACGTAAAGACAGCGAAAGGTCTATACCGCATTCTTAACAGGATCAGCAACACAGTGGTTCAGGCTGCTGTCCCATCTACGTACACCAATGAGACCAGCACTTTCTCAGTTCACAAGCGCCTGTTCCAGAGCGTATCTAGCGAGATTAACAACATCGCAGGAGCTGCTCCACTATATCCCGGACTGATACAGGTTAGCAACAAGTCAGTGCAGCCAGAGTTTACTATTCTGGAAACAGACAAGATAGCCGTGTACCGTTTCGTAAGGACGGACGCCAACACAAACACGACAGTCTACTTTGCTTATGGCGGCACGGAGAGATACTCGTACCTGACAACGCCCTTAACTACGCTGCACAATAACCTGCCAGCATTGCAGGGTGGAACAGGCAGTGGCATAACCGGCGAGTACTACCACCTAACACAGGCTAAGTATCTAGAGGTCTCTACGCTGTCAACTGACCTAGCGGCTAAGATTTCCAGATATGGCGATACGATGAGCGGGCAACTAACTGTATCGTCTTCTGTCGTAGCGAACTTAGGAGCCACGGCCCAACATACTGTGTTTACCGCATCCGGAACTATTAACGACTTCCTGCAGTATGATATACAGAACAATTCCAACGGTTCTGCAGCACAATCTGGATATTCTGCGACGGCAGATAATGGAACATCCGCGAGTAACTTTATGTGGTTAGGTATAAATAATTCCGGATTCACGGATACCTCCGATTGGAACGTTGGAGCAGCAGGAGACACTAGCTTACTATCATCGTATAACGATTTATACATTGCGAATAGAACCGGTGACAAGCGCATACTTTTCTTAACAGACGGTACCAAGGCCGCTAATATAAGAATGGTTATAGACGCCACAGGTACTGTAACCATGAACGGAAAGTTGTCTGTTATAGGTACAATCAATGGCCTCGACGCGTCCACTATTCGCACCGCTACAACTCCTATAGTCAGCGCAGACATCACCAGCCTGGACGCGGCCAAACTAACTGGAGCGGTCCCTGGAGCAGCGCTAGACTTGTCCACTTACACTTTTGGGGGCGGAGGAAACGCATATACTTCCATTGGCGTAGTTGGACAGATACCATACTATGTGGCTACCGATAGCATAGCCGCAGCTGGTATACAGCCATCGCAGATACTGACCTCTACAAATACCACGGTGGCTAGGACGAATGCCGCAAATACTTTCACAGTATCATCTAACGGGGTATACCTAAACCGTTTTGATAACCCGGACACCGGTACATCTGCAGCCAGCCAGATAGCTATGCTGGTTGGGGGAAGCGCCAATATGGAGTTAAGTCAGTGGGTAGAGAACCACTCTCTATATCCAGGTAAGACTATCCTCGGCGCAAACGGAACTGGAGGACTGGCACTATATGCAGGCCACGCATCTGGAAGGATTAATTTCTACACCAAAGGCGCCCCTACCATAGCCAACCTCAAGATGTCTATGGAGCCAGACGGCGCGGTTACAGTTACTAGTTCCACCACCATAATTGGCGCTGGAGGCTTGAGCGTAAGCTACGGAGTGGCGGCGTCCACAGTGGCCACCACGAGCACCGCCACGCTGGCGGCTTTGAATGTCACAGGGGCGGTAGAGTTCCAAAAACCCGTAAATGTTTCGATTGTGCATATCTCAAGCACCTGTGCTATGGGGTCTGGGATAATTGTATGCACGGCAGATTGCCAAGATTCGTTGGTAACTGGATACTCAGCAAGCGCCCCTTATCCTTGGGGATTTGAGGGATATCAGTATTCCGGCGTTGGTTATGCGCCATATTATTGCAAACCATATCAAAATGGATATAGATGTGTATGGGAAGTGGGTACAAAGACAGGCAATGCTTTCGTTTTTGCTTCCTGTTCGAAAGTATATTAGGAGGTGCTATATGAACGAAAATCTAGACGAAGCTAAAATCACAGCAACAAACCGTGTAAGGTATCTCGCCAAAGTTCGGCTCTCCGACACGGATTATAAAGTAGTCAGACAAATGGAACAGCCAGTACTATCAGACTCGGATTTCGCCGCCCTGAAGGCCGAACGACAATCCGTCCGCGATGCCTGCAACGCCCTTGAGGCGAATATAGCTGCCTGTACAATTGTGGCAGAAGTGCATGCCTTAGTACCGGAGGCGGCCTAGGCGCAGTATATCAGGACCCGGGAGGAGCAGCGGACCGTGTTCGTATGCAAAATGTGGCCTGTGCTACATCAAACTCGGACATAAAATACTGTTGCTGCCACTAAGGAAAACATATGATGGCATACTTAAAAAACTGTAGGGCCATAGTACCAGCCGAAGATCCGTTGCCAGATACTATGACATTGTTAGCCCCCTCTTCCCAGTACGATATCTGGAACGAAGAGCTAGGCGTCTGGGAGCTCAATCGCGAGAAGTGGCTGAACGAATGCATCAGACCAGAACGCAACCGGTTGCTTGACGCTGCAGACCAACGCGTCCGAAGGTATGACTACCAGATCCGCGCCGGCATCACAACCACAGAAACCACCAATACCATTATGGCAGTACTGGCATATATGCAGGTATTGCGAGACCTGCCGGGGACAGCAGAGTACGCTGGCTTTACCTGGCCGGTGGTACCATAGGAGATATATGTTCGCTACATTTCTAAGAGCTATTGCTTCCATATTTCTAAAGTTAGTTGATTCAGTTAATTCAACATTAGAACCGTTTAAGCCACCGCTATGGCGCGGGACAGTATCTCCAAGCCCGGAAAAGATAGCCAGCTCTTACGCGCGCGCCGTGGCCGATCTCAGCACATTTCTGCACTTCGACACTCTCCAGGAACGCGTTTGGGCTTGGAACCAGGACCCTAACGACCTTGGCGACAATTGTGTCTGGCAGGGCATTCTAACCGCCTGGCAGTGTGTGATCAATGGGCCGCTAAAAGAAAAAGCCATCAAAGGTCTTGCGTCGTTGATCGCTAACCCGAATTTTACCGGGCCTACGATTGTTTTACGGGGAATGTGCAAAATCGGGGAGTACACCCCGCCTGTGGAGCGCAAAGACTTTTACCGAACAAACGAGACAGGCACTTGCGTTAGCGCCACGGAAGAAGCTGTATATCTATGTAAAGAGGACGCTAGCCTGGACTCGCTGATAGGCGTGCTGTACGGCGCCGCCTATGCCAGCAAAGAAGGTAGCACTGCTGCTATCCAGTTAAAGGCTCAGTTGTCTAACTTGCTTGTCAGTCTCAAGAATAACAATTTCAAGATGCAGAACCGCGATGGGTCCAATACTGAGTTCGGAGACCTAGACCCCAAGCTAACCCAATTCCCTCTGCGCCTGGTAGCTCTTATGTTGGTATACAAGCTGGCCGGGGATCAAGATAGCTATCTAAGATTGTACAACCAATCAATACCAGTGCTAGACTGCACTGAGACGCACTTTCTTTCCAACCGCGGCTGGTCCAACGACCACCTGGCGTTTATGGCCTACGACGCACTCCTAACAATAGAGGCAGACCCAAAGATCAGAGAGCAGTACTTGAGCGGGCTAAAGCGCCTGTATAACAAAATAAAGGACTCGGGCAACCCGTGGTTTTCCGCGGTATGCTGCCGCTGGCTGGGCGTAGAGCTATGCAATAACGCCATAGAGGATATACAGGTATGCCTACACGACTTCTTGGTGCCTAAAGTGGCCATAGAGCGCAAAAACTCAACCTACTCTGGTATAGAGAAAGTCCAGTTTGGTAAAGAGCTAGTCGCGCTGCGGCCGTTGCGAATGTTTGACCGGGTCCCGACGGATTACTTCTGGCAGCGTGGGGCGTATCAACTGGACGGGTGGATAGGCATAACCGTACCGTATGTTCGGTTTTTCTGTCTAGACTTTCTGTTTTTGCACGATTACTTTGCCGCGTTTGGGCCTAAAGACCCTGGAAAATAGCACTAGCCTGGTATAAAATTATATAAAATTATTAAATATAGGCAACGCTATCTATAGAGGGTATTTATGAGTTTAGTCCATTGGTGTATTATAAGGCTAGGTGGAGCCAAGAACGGCAGCGAAAAGACATTCAACATCGGGCCGGATTTTATCAAAAATTTGGTGATGTTAATAACGGCGCTTATTGCGTTCGCTACCTGGCTTAGCACTACTATAGCCACTCCTGTGCAGTTAAACTATCTGAAGAGCGATATAGAGCTACACAAAGCTGCCAATATAGCCCAGTTCCAGGAAGGTAAGTTGAAGGACGCGCAACTGTCCGAAAAGGTGGACCTGATATACGCAGACACCCGGGACATAAAAAACATACTAATGTCACAGCAAACCAACCATAGAGACAATGACCGAAGATAAAAAACTATCCAAACACTTCTCCCTATACGACCTAGCATACACCTCAGCCCCCAACCTCCTCAGTAGCAATATCGCAGAGGCTGCTAAGCGTTTGCCGGAGTTGTCTGGCATTTGCAATAACATTCTAGAGCCTATTTACTCTAGGTTCAACCGAAAGCTAATAATCTACCAAGGTTTTTGTACTCCGGAAGTCGCGCAATACGCCGGGGACTACTATGATAAGTCCCACCAGGCCGGGCGCGCGGTGCATTTCTGTGTGAAGGACATACCAGGAATTCAGGTATACAACTGGATAATAGACGAGTCGGAGATATACTTTGGAACACTGACTTTGGAAATGCGGCCGTTTATTGAATGGCTGCATATCAGCCTGATGGACCCGAACTCAGAGAAGAACGGGCAAGCGAACATAAGAGAATACAAACTAGAAAGAGGGCCAAATGGAAACCGAAAATAAGCTGCACCCGCTGGAAGAGCGCCTGGCAAGATTTAAAGAGCGTGTAGCTCTGCTAGACCCAAAGACTGTTAGCGTTGTCATAACTGATAGCCCTATGCATATGAAGTATCATATCGCACTGTACGGAGCTACTGACAAAGTAGTTATTGAGCTCCCCTACGACTTTTTCGTTAATCAGGCCGAACACCCGCTTCACGGAATGCTAATATCAGGATTTGACCAGACAGAAGCGTTTGTGCGCAAATATTACGGGCTGCCAGATAATGCCGATGAGCCTACGATCACAGTAAAGGAATTGGCAGACTACTTTAGAGAAAAGCTAGACCCGCTTAGCATCACTACTGAGCACGACTTACGGGGCTTCATCTTTCCAGATGGCATACATATATCAGCTTTCACACCTAAGGGCGACAAGCCTATAGCTCAGAGTGCCTATATTCCTGGGAATATGATTTGCAAGTTGCTAGGCAACAAAGCCAGTGAGCGCAGCGGCAATCTTAGGAAGATTTTATTTGCGTACAAAATGACTAAGGAGAACCAAAATGCGAAAAATTCTTAAAGTGACAAAAGGCAAACGAACCTACATAGCCGCTGTGCTTTTTGTTATTCAGGCTATTATATTAGATTCCGGAAAGCTAGCCAGCATTCACAATCTCAGTGAGTTCTTGGCGTACGTCAGCCAGCTTTCAGGAACACCTGCTGGTGTGCTTATAAACATGGCGCTGTTAGGCTTTGGATTGCGCTTAGCTATTCCAGGTACGCCTGTGGTTGTGCCACCTACTGAACCCGCACCCGTTCCAGTAGAGGTAAAGCCAGTAGCAGCAGCGTCGGTAGAAGTAACCTCTGTTGCTGCGCCGGCACCGGCTGCTCCCGTCACTGAAATCAAAGAAACCACAGCGAAGTAATTATGGAACGCATTAGTTACGACGAGAACTCGGATCGGTCGTGGAATTGGCATTGCCAATTTTTAGGCCAGGTGATGCAGCACAACTACCGCCTGTACCACATTGCCGGGGACATCATTCAAGCGAACCCTCAGATTAAATCAATCGTTGAGCTCGGCACTGGCCGCGGGGCTCTAACGATGTTCTTAGGGCTTTGGGGCCTGCGGCTAGGCATACCGGTGGTATCTACGGACATCACCGACGGACGGTGCAAAGAAATCCTGCACGTGCTCAAGGCCATCAATGTAGAGTTTATCCAGGCTGACGAGTTCGATCCTGCCACAGACAAAATCTTGTTATCAAAAATCAACGAGCTACCTACCCTGTTTTTCTGCGACGGCGCTAAGAAGAACTGGGAGCTAAACCATTGGGCTACCTTGCTGCCGAGACAGTCCATAATCGCGGCGCATGACTTTGGTGTAGAATTTATGCCTTCCGATATTACTCCTGAAACAGCTAAGCTTATTTCGCCTATCGCGCCAGAGCGGTGGATGGAGATGAACTCACAAACTGCTTTCTACAAAATAATATGAGATTACTTAAAGAGATGCCCAGTCAGCAGTACTATAGGAAATGCAAAAATACCTATAAATTCTCTAGTAGAAAATACGCGTTGTTTGCTTGCCCTGCTTGTGGTAAGGAGATAGTTAAAAAACGTGAAGACGGTTTGAAGCAGTTAGTCTGTTCTAGAGAATGTCGTCGCTTACCTGAGGGAGTACATGAGCATAGCTGGCGAGGTGGCGTAGTAAAGCATACTGATGGTTATATTTATGTTAGAATTAACAGAAAGTATATTCTGCAGCATCGGGCTGTAATGTCAGAATACTTAGGTCGTCCGTTAACGCCAGAAGAGGTAGTGCATCATATAAACGGCAAAAAAGACGACAATAGACTAGTTAATCTAATGCTCTTCAAAAACACTGGAGAGCACTCCCTATACCACCTACAGGAGGCTACGAATGCCCAAACAGCGTGGTTCAAAATCAGGTAAGTCCGAAGAAAAGTACTGGGCGCAGCGCGCCAACGCATACAACAAGCTACGCTGGGTAGGCAAATCTACCTGCATTGCTGCGTTGCTCGATGTTGCCAACCTTACGAAAAAAGATACCGTGCTAGATGTTGGCTGTGGTACTGGCGTGCTATTTCCTTATCTGCAGGGCACCGGCGCCAAGGTATATGGACTGGATATTTCAGAAGCAATGGCGGCGCAGAGCGCAGTTAAGGGCGTGCCGATTGTAATACAAGACATTCGCAAACCCTTCCAGTTAGACCTGAAGCCAACTGTCATTATAGCTAGAATGATGCTCCACCATATCACAATAGGGCTAGACACGGCCCTGAAAAATTTGTACAATATCTTATCACCCAAAGGCAGGTTGATAGTTTGTGAGGGCGTACCGCCGAATGACACGCCGCGGATGGCAGAGTGGTATGCGCAGATGTTTAAGCTGAAAGAAGACAGGCTTTGCTTTAACGAGGCCAAGCTTACTAAGCTACTTAGGTCGGCGGGCTTTTGCAAAATATCTACTCAGGAGCACATAGACCCGAAGTTTGACATAACCAATTGGGCGGAGCATTCCTGCGTTTCCGAGAAGGACGCGCAAAAGGTAATCGAGGCCCACGTATATGCTACGGACGCCATTAAGGACGCGTACCATATGGTGTTCGATTATGACAAGATATTCGCAAGGACTAAGACGCTGATAATGTCAGGAACAAAGCGTGGCTAAATACTTTAACGAACAGAATGTTGCCAGGATGCTAGACTGTATGTCCTGGATAAAAACCAACATAGGCGTGGATACTTACCCGGTTGGCGGTACTCTGCTGGGTATTACCCGGGAAAAGGATTTTATAGAAGACGATTACGATATAGACATCGCCTATCTCAGCCTAGAACACGAACAAGACGCGGTGCTAGCAGAGTTCAATCGCATAGTTAGAGCGATGCAGGACCATAAGCTGTTGCTGAAAAGGTGCGCGCCCGGGCAAATACATATAGGCCCCTGGGGCAGCACCATATTTGACTTGTGGACCTCCTGGATAGACACTGACGGCAGGTATCATCAGATTTTTATGATAGACGGGGAGCTAACAAAGGACGAGGTGTTCCCGCTGGAGATGGTAGATTTTCTTGGGCATCAAGTACCTATTCAGTCCGGGTATCGAAGACTGAACTCGTTGCTGTACGGAACTTGGGAAGTGCGAGATCCTAAGTTCTCACACGACAAGCGCAGAATGCGCTATTTAGGGCCAAGATGACGATGACGCTATGCAAATGATAAAAACCCTACCAAGCGTAGTATTTCCCTGTAAAGACCGAAAAAACGGACACAGATACAAAATGGGCCTATTTAAATGCCCTATCTGCGGAAAAGAGATAGCACTTAGGCCTAATGAGGGTTTAAAGGCGCTATCGTGCTCTATGTCCTGCAGAGAAATGAGATATAGGTTAGAAAAACCTGTAAGAGTGCACACGGAGGGGTACCTTTTAGTTCCTTCGCCCAATAATAAGGGGCGACAAGTATACCAACATCGGTTAATTATGGAGCAGGTGCTAGGTAGGCCGCTAAAACATCACGAGTTAGTGCACCATATCGACAGGAACAGGGCTAACAATAACAAAAACAATCTTATGATTGTAACGCGTAAACAGCATCACAAGTTGCACCATTGAGGCAAGGTATGAAGATACTTGTAAAAACGGCAGACGCCACGCACGCTATACTAGCAACAGGAAAACAACAAGCACACTGCGGAAATTACTACGCGTTTCTTTTCCGAGACGCCTTCCGCGCGCTTGGGCATACTGTGAAATTTGTAGGACCCCAAGTATACCGAGATGAAATTGTGCAAGAGCCAACAGACTGGGATATGATAGTGTGTTGGGGGTTGGAGAGCTTCGTTTTTGATAAGGAATATACCACCAACTTGTTAAAGAATTTCCGAGGCAAGAAGGTATTGTACATCACCATACGCTGCGCTGACCCAATAGTTAAGCTGTTTGATATGATAGTGGGTAGCGAGGTAGAGGCATACCGCAAGTTTTACGGAGATAAGAGCATTATCCTACCGTTTTCCGGGCCTTTGCCGGAACTCATAGATAAGGATTCTAACAACCCGTATCACGACAAGAATAGCTTTAGAGTTATATACACTGGGATAGTGACTGACCGATATTTAAAAACACTCAATAGAGTAGCTAGCGCCGGATTTGACCTATACTTAGCCGGGATAAGGCTTAAGACTGGAGAGACAGCGTGTAGGGAATTTACTTTAGCGGAAATAGCCAACGACTTGCACCCGTGCATTAAGCCACTCAGTCCCAATAGCTCTCTAGAGTACGGTAAACATTTTAGATACCTAAAGCACGCGCATTGTGGCATTTGTTTGTACCCCAGCGCCGGGCATACAGGAATGCCGGCTAGCAGCAAGTTAACCGATTACACGATGTGCGGTCTGCCAGTAGTTTGCGAGGACGCTAGCCCCAACGCCTTTGTACTAAAGGTGCTAGACGCTGGGTATACCTGCAAATGGGGCGACGAGCAAGACCTGCTGGACAAGCTGATAGTTGCGAGAAACACCAAATGGAATCGGCCCGATATTATGAAACGGGCTAGGTTTATGTTTGACAGCGTAGAAATAGC